>Ga0306920_100000052_pt1 | contig 159063 bp, 117 predicted proteins | sample flu12Cox44000170_FD_204666 | JGI IMG/M metagenome (GOLD analysis project Ga0306920, IMG submission 204666) | Lab enrichment of tropical soil microbial communities from Luquillo Experimental Forest, Puerto Rico - flux4day.12C.oxic.44.000.170 (v2)... | ecosystem: Environmental > Terrestrial >...
ACAAGGCATCGCGTCTGCTGATCCGCCAGAAAGAAAAACCTTGCCTACCGCGCCGATCCTCCGCTAAGCTAGTGGAAAAGGAGAGCCGTGACTGCTCGAATCCCCATAGCTCGGGGTCGAGCCAAGCAGTTCAGTTCAACTGGAATCTATCCTGCGTGCTCCGCCCAGAACGTCGTTGTACGACAGCTCAGTCCCTGCAGGCGGAGCACGCAGGATAGATTCCTTAGCGTTCGGCTGAGGCGCCTAGCGCGTGGCGTCGCAGGTCTTCACGACGGCACCTCGACTTCCGCCGTAACGAGGCCCGCTTGCGAGCAAACAACTGCGGTTTCCGCAACCGTCATCGCCGCGCGCCCACCTTGACCAACAAACACCCCTTCCCACGACCGGCTCACGTACAGCAGCGTCACGGCACAGCCAAAACCGGCCAATCCAAAAATCAGAAAGCTGCCGGAGAAGCTACCTGTAACTTGCTTCAGGCTGCCGAGCAGATTCGGTAGGAAAAAACCGCCGAGGCCCCCCGCCGCTCCGACAATGCCGGTCAAAACGCCGATTTCCTTCGGGAATCGTTGCGGCACCAGCTGGAATACCGAGCCATTGCCCAGTCCCAGGAAGCCCATGCCCACAAACATGAACACCGTGCCCAGGGCCAGGGTGGGCTGCGCAGACAGGCCCAGCATCATGACGCCCACGCTCACAAACAGAAGTGTCAACATCCGGATGCCGCCGAAACGGTCAGCCAAGTAGCCGCCAACGGGCCGCAGAAACGAGCCGGAGATGACGCACAGGGTCGCGAAATAGCCGGCCTGGATCTTATCCAGTTCGTACTGAACATGGAAGAAACTGTTTAGGAAGACGGCAAAGCCGACAAAGCCTCCGAACGTGAACGAATAGAACAGGCAGAACCACCAGGTGTCGCGCTGCACCAGCACAGCCGCATAGTCGGCCAGCCGTTTTGGGGCCGGCTGGCTCGGGCTGTCCTTGGCGAACAGGACAAACAAGAGCAGCGTGAACAGGGTTGGGATGAGAGCCAGGCCGAAGACGGCGTGCCAGCCCAGCCATTTCGCCAGAATCGGGCCGAACAAGGTCGCCAGCGCGGTTCCGCTGTTGCCCGCCCCGGCGATGCCCATTGCCATCCCTTGATATTGCGGCGGATACCACCGGCTGGCCAATGGCAGAGCTGCCGCGAAACTGGCCCCCGCCACGCCCAGCAATAGCCCAACCAGCAACACCGCGCCAAAGCTGTCCGCCCACCGCCAACCCATGAGCAGCGGCGCCAGCGTCAGCAGCAGGCCCAGAATGGCGGTGCGGCGGGCGCCGATGTGGTCGGTTAACAGACCCAGCACGAGGCGAAGCAGCGACCCGCCGAGTAGCGGGATCGCCAACATGAAACCCCGCTCTGCCTCATTCAAGCCGAAGTCCGGCACGATGCTGTTGGCCAACGCCCCGAGCAACACCCAGACCATGAAGCTGATGTCGAAGTACAGAAAGGCGCACAACAGACTTGGCGTGTGGCCTGCCTTCAGGAAGCCGCGTGACTGCATCACAACCACCTTTTCAAAACAGTTTTCACAAACTGAGACCAATCTTCGTGGCGCTTGCTCAACCCCAGCTGGAAGTGGGGCTCACATCTGCTGTCCCCAACGATGCCTCCTCCGCGGTATCCATCGTCTTCGTATGCTCATCCGGCGCTGCACTCCCGTTCCGCTGTGGCACCAGGTTGCCTTGGCAAACTCTTTCCACGTTCACCGCGCAGAACTTCAGCTCGGGTTGCTTGGCCACCCGTCCAATGGCGCTGATCGTCAGGTAGTTGACGGCGTTTTCCGGCGCAAACAGATCGCCCCAGTGGAACGGCAAAAAGACCAGCCCGGGTGTCACTCCTTCGCGGAGCTTCGCACGCATCTGAATCGTCCCGCGCCGGCTCGAGACCTGGACCATTTCACCTTCCTTCACGCCCAGCCGGGCTGCGTCGGCGGGGTGAACCTCGATGAAAGGCCCGGGTTCGCGGCGCACCAGTTTCTCGCATTTGCCGGTACGGGTTAGCGTGTGCCAGTGGCTATAGAGTCGGCCGGTGGTCAGCACGAAAGGAAACTCGTGGTCCGGCAATTCGCGGGGCTCGCGATGATCGCGCGCGAGGAATCGTGCCCGGCCATCAGGCGTCGGAAAAACGCCGTCCAGATAGCGGCGTTTGCTCCCGGGATGATCTTCCGCCGGGCACGGCCATTGCAGATGCCTTTCGCACCGCAGCCGCTCGCTGGTAATCCCGGCCATGTCGCACGGCTGCCCTTTGGTCAGCCAACGGAACTCATCCCATACCTCGGCCGCACATGTATAAGCAAATCCATTAAAGCCTGCCGTCTGCGCGAACCGAGCCAGGATTTCCCAGTCCGGCAGAGCCAGTCCCGGTGGATCGAAGAGCTTGGGGCTGTAGCTGACCATCCGTTCGCTATTGGTGCTCGTCCATTCCTTTTCGCCCCACTGCGCGACCGGCAGAAGCACATGGGCCAGCTGTGTCGTTTCGGTCGGATGGTAGGCATCCTGCACGACTACGAGCTGCGCCTTTTGCAAAGACCGGCGCACATGGTGCAAATCGGGAATGCTGACCATGGGATTGGTGCCGGCAATCCAGATCGCCTTGAGCTGGCCTTTTTCCAACGCGCGGAACATCTCGACGGCGGTGTGGCCGGGCGCCGGTTCGATCGTGCCCGCTGGCCTGCCCCAAAACTGCTCCAGTTGGCGGCGATGGTCCGCGTTGTCCACAAAACGATAGCCCGGCAATTGGTGCGACAACAGCCCGGCTTCGCGGCCCCCCATGGCATTCGGCTGGCCCGTCAAGGAAAAAGGGCCTGCCCCCGGTTTGCCGATCTGACCGGTCAACAAGTGCAGGTTAATCAGGCTGTTGTTCTTCCACATGCCGACGACGCTTTGGTTCAGCCCCATGCAGTAAAAGCTGAGAAGCCCGCAGGCCTGCGCAAGCCTGCGCACCGCTTCGTCGAGCGCATGTTCCTCGAGTTTTGCGACCGCACGCAATTCGGCCATATTTTGGCTCAATAGGAAATGTCGGAATTCGTCGAAGCCGCTGGTATGCGCAGCGAGGAAGTCTTGCTCGGAGGCGCCGAGCTCAAGCAACATCCGGCACAAAATATTGAGAAGAGCAATATCGCCGCCCGGTGCCACACAAAGATGGTGATCGGCTTCCCGGGCCGTCGGCGTTCGGCGGGGGTCGGCCACGATGACATAGAGTCCCGGCCTGGCCTTCTTCGCAGCACGGATCCGGTCAAATGTTACCGGGTGCGCCTCGGCCATGTTACTGCCGATGATGAAGATCACGTCGGCCAGATCGATGTCGTCGTAGCAGCATGGAGGGCCGTCACTCCCCAGGCTGGTTCGGTAGCCGGCTACGGCCGCCGCCATGCAGAGCCTGCTATTCGAGTCCGTGTTGTTTGTGCCGATGTGCCCCTTGAAAAGCTTGCAGGCGAGGTAGGCGGTTTCCGTGTCGAGCTGGCCGCTGCCATAGAAGGCGATCGATTCCGGCCCCGTGGCGCTGACAATATCATGTAACGACTCCCGCAGATGCTGCAGCACTGTGTTCCAGCTCGTCCGACGGAACTGCGCCGATCGGCTTCTGCGGAATTGCGGCTGAGTCAATCGGTCCGACGTGCCGACGGCTTGGTGCAGCAAGGCACCCTTCGCGCAGATTCCGCCGAGGTTGGCGGGCGCATCTTCAACGCCGCGGATGCGTTCCGGTTTGCCCTTGCGCCCCTCGACGCGCAGACGGCAACCGACACCGCAGTACGGGCAGATGGACTCACCCAGCGCGATCACGGGACTTTCCTCTGCGGCAGAGGTGCGCACCGCGCGGCGTTGCTCCAAACCGAATAAGCAACGAACCGTCCAAACTCGGAGAGGGGATTTGGGAAGGTCAACCCAGAGTTTTCCGGGAACCCGGCACGGGAGGGAGAGGCCTGCTTGGCCTTGAAGGGAGCAATCGCTATGCCGGCCGCTCGCAAAACTGTGATGCGTCTTAACTTGTTGCGCTGTTGTCGATTCCGTGCAATTATACTTCAATGACACACGCGACATACTAAGAGTGTGCGCGCAGTTCGGGCAATGATTGTTGCTTTGCTGGCAGCGGCGTCAATTTGAATAGCCCGGTCCGGATCGAGCTTCACACGCCACCTTTCCATTCCGCGACTTCGTCTTTAACCTGATTCTTATGACTTATGACGAAGCCCTCGCATTCTGGTTCGGTCGGGTAAACTATGAATCTGCTGTGCCGCAGCTTGATGACCTCAAGTTGGATCGGATGCGGCACTTGCTGGCAAGGCTGGGCAACCCTCAGGACCGGCTGCGCATCATTCACGTCGCGGGCAGCAAGGGCAAAGGCTCCACTTCCGCCATGCTGGCGAACATTCTCCAGCTTGCCGGCTACCGGACGGGGCTATTCACTTCACCGCATCTTACACAAGTGGAAGAACGCATTCAAATCGACCGGCAACCCATTTCTCCTCCTGAATTGACCGTTCGCTTGAACGAAATTCGCCGGGTAATTGAAGACCCATCTCACGGTCCGCGCATAGAGCCCACGTTTTTTGAGGTAGCCACGGCTCTGGGTTTTCTCCATTTCGCTAACCAGGAAGTGGATGCCGCCGTCATTGAAGTGGGACTTGGCGGCCGCTTTGATTCCACCAACGTCTGCTGGCCTCTGGTCGCCATCATTACCAGCATCAGTTTCGACCACGTAGAATTGCTCGGCCACCATCTGGCTTCCATAGCCATGGAAAAGGCCGGGATTGTCAAACCGGGTTGCCCAACCGTAAGCGGGGCCACTGCTCCCGAGGCCCGCCGGACGATCGAAGCCATTTGCCGGCGACGCGGTTCACCCCTCAAGCAACTGGAAAAGGATTTCCATTTCCAATATGAATCCGGCCAGGTAGTACCGTGCGAAGACTCTTCGGAAACTCCTTCCCGGAGTGAATTCCTGTTTCAGAAGCCCAGGGTGCGAATTGCTTCGGACCAAAATATCTGGCCTTCCATGAATTTGGCCTTAATGGGAGAACACCAGGCTGCCAACGCCGCCGTGGCGGTGTCGTGCGTGGAGCAACTCCGGGAACAGGGCCTGCCCATCGCGGACACCGCTGTCGCTCGTGGATTGGCAAACGTCGCATGGCCGGCTCGCTTGGAGGTCTTTGGCGGCCGGCCGCTCGTCGTTCTCGATTGCGCCCACAACTTGGCTTCTATCCATGCCTTGATCGACACGCTGCAGCAGTCATTTCCTCCTAGCCGCCGCTGGCTGATCTTTGCCGGCAGCAGCGACAAGGATCTGTCCGGAATGTTGCAATTGTTGGCGCCGGTTTTTTCCGGCGCGTTTCTCACGCGCTACAGCGGCAGCAAACGCGCCCTGCCCCCGGAACAATTAGCCCCTTTGGCTGCTTCCCATGGCTTGCCTTGCACGGTCTATTCCTCTCCGCAAGAAGCGTGGCACGCAGCGCGCCGGTCGGCCGCTGTCACGGACCTGATTTGCATCACCGGCTCCGTTTTTCTTGCGGGTGAAATCCGACCCTTATTGTTGATCCAGGAAGAATAGGCCGAATTTGCTTCTTTTGCGGTTATGTTTACCCCCCGAAAAGTATTTTTGACTGGCGGTGAGTCCCTTTCGGCGGTAGGGTAAATAATGGGGTAGCAGGGGTGCGCTTGTCTCAAACCGCGAAGGAATCGATTATGTTTGCCACGCGCTTGCGCTCTGTCGTTCACCGAATTCTTTTCCCCGGCTGCCTGGTTGCTACGCTGATCCTCCCCAACAGCATTTTCGGTCAAACTTCCGAGAAAAAAACTGGGTCGGATCTCCTTGAGCAGAATCGCCGGCTTAACGAGATTGCCGCACAGAAGCTCGAAGCGGATGTGAAGGAAGCGTTGCGCGAAGGCGACCGCCTGATGGCCAAGGAACCCGCCAAGGCCGCTGTCTCTTTAAGAAAGGCCCTGATCCAATTGGAAGATGATACGGTCCTTTCCGAGAACCGCCGAGAAACTTTGCAGCGTATCATCCAGGCCCGGATTCGCATTGCTGAGGCCGCAGCGAAGAAAGAAAAAGATACTACGCAACCCTCTACCGGAAAAAACCGACCGGAAGATGATCCTGCCATCTTCAAGCCCGAAAATATTGGCAAGACCCTCGAAACCATCCGCAATCTGCAAAAGGAAGGTAGAAACGACGATGCCCGCCGGTTGGCCGAGGAACTGGCCCGTCATTATCCGGACCACCCTGTCGTCCAGGCCACACTCAGGAGCATTACTTCCAACAGCAATCTGACCGGCTCGCGCTCGCAACGCAGCGACCAGGAAAGCCGGATGGTAGGCCTTTCCCGCGATGTCCAAAAGTCTTCCCTCCCTCCGGTGACCGAAATGGAATTTCCCAAGGACTGGCGGGAGCGAGTCAAGAAACGGTCGGGCGATACTTATCCATTGACCGAAAAGGAAAAAGCCATCCTCACGGCCTTGAATAAAGTGATCTCGGTCCATTTCAAGGACACCCGGTTTGAGGATGTGATCACGATCCTTTCCAAGGAGGTCGGCCAGCCGCTCGTGCTGGATAAGGCCGCCATCCAGGACGAAGGCAAAGTAAATTACGAAACGTTGATCACTCAGGAAATGCCGCGCGTTTCTGCTCGGACCGCCTTGCGGAAAATCTTGGGCGAATTCGGCCTGGCCTATATCATCAAGGATCAAGCCATTGAAATCACGACCGCCTTGAAGGCGCGGGAGTCGCTGGTTGCCCGAAGCTACTACATCGGAGACCTGATCGGCGTCGGTCAATTCGGCGGTTTCCTCGATCTCAAATTAGGCGGCCTCGCCTGGACCCAGCAGGAAATGGCCAAGCAAGTTGCTCAGATCATCGAGTTGATTCAAACTTCCATCGAACCTTCCAGCTGGCGCGACAACGGCGGCGGCAACGGCACGATCGCTTTTTATGCCCCGACGATGTCGCTCGTGATCAAGAATACCGCCGAGGTTCATGGGATGATCAGCGGCTATATAAAATAACATATCGTGTCCTTCTATTTTCCGACGACCGATGAATGCGCCAAACACACGATCTTTCCGGGTGTAGTCATCAAGACCTGCGCCGCAGATAAAATGATGTTGTCTGTGGTGGATCTGGAGCCGCATTCCGTGGTGGAAGAACATTCCCATCCTCACGAACAGGTCGGCATGCTGCTGGCTGGCCGCGCGATCTTTTACATCGGGCAGGAACAAAAAACCCTGGCCGCCGGCGACTTGTATCGCATTCCCGGCCATGTCAGGCACAAGGTGATCGTTTTGGATGCGCCTGCGCGCGCGATCGACATTTTTTGTCCCGTCCGCGATGAATATCGCTAGCACAAGGTTGCGCAGTCGATTACCATGGTAGTGTCTTTGCACTGATTACCAAAGGGGACCGACGTGGGCGCTTGCGCGGATTTCCGTCGTAGTTTGCTTGTTGATCGCCGAAGTTTCGTGAAAGCCGGCATTCTCGGAACGGCGGGATTGAGCTTGCCCGAATTACTTCGGCTGCAAGCCGAGGTATCTGCCAACTCCTCACGCTCGCCAAACAACAAGTCCGTCATTATTCTTTGGATGCGTGGCGGCCCTAGCCATATCGACATGTGGGATCCCAAACCCGATGCTCCCGCCGAGTATCGTGGTGAATTCGGCGTCAAATCCACGAAAATCCCGGGCATCATCCTCGCCGATTTGCTGCCCCGCTGCGGTGAAATCATGGACCGGTGGTCCATTGTTCGTAGCCTTCACCACCACGATGCCGGCCACTCCAGTGGCGACCAGATTTGTTTTACTGGATATCCGTCCGGCCCGAACCCGGATGAAAACAGTCACCCGAGTTGCGGTTCGATCGTGGCCAGGCAACTGGGCCATCTAAACTCGAAATTGCCGGCCTATGTAATGATACCCCGCATGGTGCCGGGCACAGGCCCAGCGTACTTGGGAGTTGCGTACAAACCATTTGAAACCGGCGCTGATCCGGCTCAGCCGGGTCCGTTCATACTCCCGAATTTCCATCTCCCGCAAGGAGTTACGCTCGAACAACTAGGAAAGCGCCGCCATTTGATGCAACACTTCGATAACCTTCGACGCGAATTGGACAACGGTGGCCAAATCCAGGCTCTGGATCGATTCCATCAAAAAGCCTGGGATATTTTGACCTCGACTGCCGCTCGCGATGCCTTCGATCTCGACCGCGAGCCAATGCCAATTCGCGAGCGCTATGGTTTCATGCCTCCATTCGATCCCAAAGCCGCCAACCGTTGCGGTTCCCCGGCCTGGAGCCAGCGCATTCTTCTGGCTCGCCGGCTGGTGGAAGCCGGGGTCCGTCTGGTGACGGTGGATTTGCGTTGGTGGGATACGCACGTCAAAGGTTTCGAGTCGCTCAAATTGGGTTTTCTGCCCCGCTTCGATCGCGCCTATTCCGCACTGATTGAAGACCTGCACCAGCGCGGTTTGCTATCCACTACCCTGGTAATTGCCTGGGGCGAATTTGGCCGCACTCCCAAGGTCAACAATGATGCCGGGCGCGATCATTACCCCAATGTATTCAGCGCCGCGCTGGCCGGCGGACCCGTCAAGGGAGGAAGAGTAGTTGGCGAATCGGACGCCCGTGGCGCCTTCCCCAGAAACAATGCCAAAACGCCGCTCGACGTTCTGGCCCTTTTGTATCAACATTTGGGGATTGACACCGAACATCAATTTCTCAATAACACCGGCCGTCCCATTCCCATCCTTCCTGGCGGCAAACCGATCGAAGAATTGCTTTGATTCACTCTGCAAGTTCCCCCAAAAACCATAAAACAATTGCGCTTGTGCCCGCTGGTGCTTTGGAGAGCTCCTGCTAGTACAACGCAAATGTGAAAAAGGATGGACGATGTCTTTCAATTTCCGCATTCTCCTTGGGTTTTCGTTTGCTTTGTGCCTGATCCCGCTGGCCTGCGCACCGACCCCCAGTGCACAAACCAAACCGGATTCTCCTGAAGAAAAAGTGATTAGCCTCCCGTCCGGCTTGAAATATGTCGATCTCAAGGAGGGCACTGGAGAACCGGCCAGGCTCGGCGACGTTATCGAAGTGCACTACACCGGCTGGTTCGCGGATAAGCGATTCGAAAGTAGCCGCGATTCCGGACTGCCCTCCACATTTCAAATTGGTGCCGGCTCAGTCATCAAGGGATGGGAGGAAGGCATCACCGGCATGAGAGCCGGTGGCAAGCGCAAACTCGTTATACCCGCAGCCCTGGCTTATGGCGCGGAAGGACAAGGGGATGTGATTCCACCCAACGCCGACCTAACTTTTGAAGTGGAATTGCTAAAGGTCAAGACACAGCAATAATCCGGCCCAAAGGAAAGCTGTGGTTGAAAGGGTGGCCGGAGCTGAGTCTTCGAAGCCCCGGTAGCCCCCGATTTAATTCATATCAAACTTTCCAGCAGGTACTTCAACTTCCGAACTTCTTGCTCCATGACGTATGGCGAATCCGGCACATCGTAGATTTCCACAGTAAGCAAGCGATTGTAATGATAGCGAGCCAGTTGCGCGATAATGCGACCATATTCGATTTGTCCTTGCCCGACCCGCACTTGGAAGTGTCCGGGTTCCCGGCCGGTATCCCGCAAGTGCACGTGCCGCACAAATGGGTATACCTGGTCATAACTGGCGCCTCGATTGGGTCCGGAAATGTAATGGCTCGGATCCAGGGTCAGGCCCAGTCCCGGAACCTGGCGGCATAACTCCGCCGCCTGATCTGGTATCTCGGTCAGGGTGCCCATCCGCGTCTCCACAGTCAGCAGAATCCCTTCGGTTTCGGTAAGATGGACCAATCCCGCCAGGCGCCGGACCTCCTCATCAGCACGCGAGGTATTTGCGGCCGCAGGTATCGTAATCAGCGAAACATGGGATATTCGCGCAAGATGACAAATCGCTTTCAATTGCCGGCGATAATCTTCGGAATCGGCGGCTTCGATTTCCACGCTAAAAGCTGCCGGGCTCAAACTCGGGCCAATCCGGATTCGCTGCGCCGCCAGGGCCACGTCGGCTGCCACTTCCGACGGCTTCAGGTGTGGTCCCCGTTCGTCAATAGCAACGTCCAATTTGTTGAATTCCAGCTCGCCGATGAGGCGCAAGGCCCGATCCAGCGGATGCTTGGTGAAACATAGAGTCGAACATGCGACGAACACGGTTCCCTCCGTCACGTCGGCTTTTAACGGGCGATCTGCCCAACCTACCGCAAGGCGCGACACTATATCGGGACGATCCAATAGGTCAAGCCCAGAAACCGCCGGGACCACTGGATCGCAACTCGCCACTCAAAAGACAATCTCGGTTCAACCCGTACAATCTCTGGAAAACACCTTCATTGGAATTCACGAGGGAAAAATGCCGGCCGCGCTGCTCGATGGCAAACAACTGGCTAAAAGCCTGCAAGCCGAAACCGCTGCAGCTGTGCAGCAATTCTTTCAGGATCATGGCGTTCGCCCCGGATTGGCGGCGGTTCTGGTCGGCGACAATCCAGCCAGCCAACGTTATATTCGCAACAAACGTAGGGCATGCCAAACGGTCGGCGTCGAAAGCTGGTTACATGACCTCCCAAAACAAACCACGGAACGGCAACTTCTGCATATCGTGGATCAGCTCAACCGCGACCCAAAAGTGCATGGCATCTTGGTCCAGCTTCCCCTTCCGCCGCAAATTCGGGAGGAAGTAATCATAAAAGCCGTCGAACCCGTCAAGGACATCGATGGCTTCGGTCCAGAAAACCTTGGGTTGCTGGCTGCTGGCCATCCCCGGTTTTTGCCCTGTACCCCCGCGGGCGTGCAACAACTCTTGCTCCGCAATGGTATTCCCGTGGAAGGTGCGCATGTCGTGATCGTCGGCCGGAGCAACATCGTCGGCAAGCCGCTTTCCCTGATCCTCATGCAAAAAGCCCCGGGTGCCAACGCCACCGTTACCGTGTGCCACAGCCGCAGCAACGATATTGCCGGGCTCACTCGCCAGGCCGACATCGTCATTGTGGCCATCGGCCGGACTCGGTTCCTCAAGGCCGACATGGTCAAATCCGGAGCCGTCGTGGTGGATGTCGGCATCAATCCCCTTCCCGACGGCAAACTGGCGGGCGATGTTGATTTCGAGGCGGTTCGCCAGGTCGCCTCGGCGATCACTCCGGTACCCGGCGGCGTCGGCCCCATGACCATCACCATGCTTTTGGCGAATACCCTCCGGGCCGCCCAACTTCAAACAAAATAATTACGCCTATCTTCAATTTTCCAAAAAAATGCTTGCAACTGAGCATGGCTGCCTATTAATGCGGGGCTACCGGGCATTATCTCTTTTTCTTCGACCATGAGATTGTCCACGCAACCGTCCCAAGAAACTCGCCAAATCATCCGGCAATTCCATTTTCCAATGCATTGCGCCCCCGAATATCGGATGCACAAAACCTAATTCGTCGGCATGCAATGCCAGTCGGGGCGCAGCGCTGAGATCCTTATGAATTCTTCCCCCGGGAATTCGCTGATAAACTTTTTCTCCACATATCGGATGGCCCAGTTCCGCCAGATGAATACGAATCTGGTGAGTTCGCCCCGTTTCCAGCCGGCATCCCAAAAGTGAATAGCCGGGCAGAACCTCTAGCACTCTTACGTGCGTCACCGCCTCTTTGCCGATTCCCGAAAGCGTGGTGCTGCCGCGCCGGCCGTCGCCCCGGTCCCGAACTAGCCGCGTGGCAATTCGCTGCGGTGCTACTTTTCCGGGGACAATTGCCAGGTAATGGCGAATGACTTTATGTGCCTGAAACTGCTTTCCTAATCCCCGTTCCGCGGCTACCGTTCGGGCAAAAACCACCAATCCGCTCGTTTCTTTATCCAGCCGTTGCACCACGCGCAATCTTGGGGCGACCCCTTTTTGCGTCTTCCCCTCCCTTCGCATGATCAGTGCGGGCACGATATCTTCCAACGTCGGATGCAACGCCTTCCGTACTTTGGACCAATGCCTCTCCGATGGATGGCGCACCGTCGCCACTCCGGAGGGCTTCTCCACCACAGCCAGATGCCCGTCCACGTACCGCAGCTTGATGCTTTCCCGCGCACGCGGTGGCGGCAACGGTCGTCGCAGCAGTTCCACCGTTTCCTCGTTCTGGAGCCGGCGCGCAGGATCGAGGCATAAATCCTCGCCGATGCAAACTTGCCGATGTATGATGGCCCGACGAATTTGGTTCCATGATTGATCCGGGAAATGCAAACGCAAAAATGCGGCCAACGTGATTCCGGCCTGCTCGGGATTTACGGGAAACAAAGCCCTGGACATGAATTCCAACCTGGACTTATCGTCGTTGCCTCCGTGCGGACTTGCGGCCCGGCCGGTATCCTTTTTGACGTTCCGGATTGGCAATAGTGTGGACGTACTCGCCCCGAAACGCCCGATTTGCTTGTCGGCGCCGGACTTTGAGTGCGGCGGGCGGCGGCTGTGCCGGGATCAACGCCTCGCAGCTGCTCCCGATCAGGTCCTGCCTTCCGGCCTGTTCCAGGGCCTTCCGCACTTCGAAATAATTCTCCGGCTTGAAAAACTGCAACAGTGCCCTTTGCAATTTCCGATCCCGCAGGTGCCGGGCAACGTAAACCTCTTGTTTGCTGAACGGATCGATCCCGGTGTAATACATGCAAGTGGCAATGTCGAACGGCGCCGGAATAAAATCCTGCACCTGGTCCGGCCGGTAACCGTTTCGTTTCAAAAATACGGCCAGGTCAATCATGGCATGGAGATCCGACCCGGGATGGCTGGCAATGAAATATGGCACGATGTACTGTTTAGGTTTTCCTGCCTTTTGCGAGGCCTTCCGGAAATCATCTGCAAACGTGCTGAAATCATCGATTGCCGGCTTTTTCATCAAATCCAGCACCGTCCGGTCGGTATGTTCGGGAGCCACTTTGAGATGGCCGCCGATGTGGTGTGCAGTCAATTCTGTCATGTATTCCGGCGACATCTGGGCCAGATCCATGCGAATGCCGGAAGCCACCAGTACTTTGCGAATACCCGGTTCGGTCCGGGCCTTTCGCATCAACTCAACCAACGGACCGTGATCGGTCCCCAGTAATTTGCACACCGTCGGATGAACGCATGATAGTCGTTTGCACCGCGCTTCGACCTCCGGGCGCGTGCACCGCATCTCATACATGTTGGCGGTAGGACCGCCGATGTCGCTGACAACGCCGGAAAACTCCGGGTCGGCCGCCATCTTACGCACTTCCTTTAAAACCGATTCCTGCGACCGCGACTGAATGATCCGTCCCTGGTGTGCCGTGATGGAACAAAACGTGCAACCCCCGAAACACCCGCGCATCAGCGTCACCGAGTCCTTGATCATTTCATAGGCGGGTATCGGTTCACGGTATGAGGGATGGGGTCGCCGCGTGTATGGCAAATCATAGATGGCATCCATTTCGGCCTTGGAAATGGGCAATGCCGGCGGATTTACAACGACCGCCTGGCGCTCATGGTATTGAACGAGTGTCGCAGCGTTAAAGGGGTTCGTGTTAATGTGAATCAGCCGCGTTGCTTCGACAAACGCCATCTTGTTGGATCGGACCGCCTCATAACTGGGCAGCACCACCAGATTGGTTGATGCGGGAAACAAGGTGCCAACTTGTTCTACCGGCGGGGTATTGCCGGCGCCTAGCGCAAAGGCGATTCCCCGCATGTTGCGCATGTCCGCAACCGATTCTCCTGCCTCCAGTCGCTTGGCGATATCGACGATCGCCCTCTCCCCCATGCCGTACACCACGAGATCGGTCTTGGCATCTAGCAAAATCGATCGGCGGACAGAGTCGCTCCAGTAGTCATAATGCGCCAGCCGACGAAGCGACGCTTCGACACCTCCAGCGATAATCGGCACTCCCGGAAATGCTTCGCGGGCCCGATGGCAATACGGCAAAGTGGCACGGTCCGGTCGCAACCCAATCCGGCCTCCGGGAGAATAGGCATCATCGTTACGTACTTTCCGATTGGCGGTGTAGTGGTTGATCAGAGAATCCATGTTGCCCGCGCTGATGCCGAAAAACAATCGTGGCCGGCCAAACTGGCGCCACGGTTCGCACGAGCGCCAATCGGGCTGGCTCAAAATGGCCACTCGAAACCCGGCTGCTTCGAGGACTCGGCCCAGAATCGCCATGGCAAAGCTGGGATGATCGACATAGGCATCCCCGGTGACAATCACAACGTCCACAAAATCCCAGCCGCGCGCGAGCATCTCGGTCCGCGCCATCGGCAAGTGTGGCGCTGCATACGTTTCAGTCCAGAGGGGCAACGATAACCGTTCTCCCGCTGGCGCTTCCTGTGTCTTAGGATGTGGGCCTTTCATGTAATTTCCTATAATGAAAGCGAAACTTTATTATACCCCCAAAAAACGAATCGCTATTCGCTTCTCATGGAGGAATCCAATGGCCAAAACATCTTGCCCCATTTCTCGTACGGAATTTAAAGAGAAAGCGAGACCTCTTCCCCTGGTTATCAACAATGTTCCGCTCCAGGCTGAAGTCAAGGAATTCTCCACCGGTTCCTTTGGCTGGAGCTTCAACGGCAAAATGACCGTTGATGTTGGCGGCACCTCCGTCAACGTGCAAATTAATGCGAACCTGACGGTCGTGGGAAGCAAAGATCTGCCGAAATAATCCCGCCTGCCGGCGATAATTCCGCTATTTTCGTTCCAACAGAAAGGAGATCAAGTCCTGAAATTCGCGTAGCGTCATCATGTCTTGCAGCTTTTCCGGCATGATCGATGTCGGCAATGCCCGTCGCTCTTCCACCAGCGTCCGATGAATCACCTCCAGCTTTCCCTGGGAATCCGCCAGGGTTATCGTACTGTGTGGTCCTTCTTCCACGATCATGCCGGTTTTTACTTTGCCGTCGCGCAAGATGATTTGCCAGGCCGTGAATTGCGGTGCAATTTCCTTGCTCGGATTGAGAATCGATTCGATCAACTTTTCCGGTTTCAGGGCCTGCCCGATTGTTGAAAGGTCGGGGCCGATGGTTGATCCCCGGCCGTCAACGCGGTGGCAGGCATAACAGCGCGGTCCTTGCGAATGAAAAAAGACTCGTTCTCCCGCCTTCGGGTCCGTCGGCTTGCTTAACAGCTTTTGCCATTGATCCTCGGTTTCCGGCCTCGGTTCCACATTTTTTCTTATAACCTCGAAGGTGTCTTTATTATTGTCCGGGACATGGCGCCCCTGAGCCAAAAGAATCTGGGCGGCCATTTCTTGAGTCTCGCCTGTGTTCGGGACGGTTCGCCCATAATTCTTTGACCATAACGATTCAATTGCTTCTCGGACGGCAGCAATGGCCATTGCCCCCCGGAGGGACCGAATTGCTTCCGTTTGCCATTCGCGTTGAACAACCAGCGAAAGAAGTACTTTTTGCGTCGCAGGCGAACGGGCTGCAGAATGGCCCAAACCCATTATGGCCAGGAAACGCAGGGACTTGTCTGCGCGTAAATCCGCGGCCAAATCGCGCAGAATCTCCTGCGCGGGTTCATCTTCGCGCATCGCCAAACTGCGGGCGGCCTCTAATCGTAATGCCATATCGTTGGACTGAAGAAATTTCCTGAGGAGCTGGACTTTCAGGGCGGGATAGTCGGGGCGGATCATTCGCAAACCAACTGCCAAAAATGCCGGCACCTGGTTTGGATCTTGAATCATTTTAAGAACATACTCTTCACCGCTGATTTCTTCTCCTGGCTTGCTTCTAGCCCCGGCCAGCAGTTGGTTCGTGGCCAAAAAAGCCTCCACGACGTCGCGCGTCACCGGCGCGCGCGACGCCGATGCCTGTAATAACGAAGCGAATTCATGCAACCGTTCTTCCCCCACCCATTGAATCGCTGCCCGGCGAACTGCCGGATCTGTATCGGCCAAGAATTTCGGTATTGCTTGCTTCGCCTGGCCATTTCCGCTTCGCCGCAGCGCTGTCAATACTCCAAGCCGCAATTTCGGTTCCGCCGCGTCGACATGCGGCGTTAAGTGACCAATGGATCCACCTTTGCTCAAGATCTCGATAGCTGCGCCAGCAATAAACGGATCCGAATCCTTCAAGAATGGAACCACGGTGGGCAGAGCACCATTTCCTTTCAACTGCAAAATCGCCTGCATCCGAACAAATGAAGAGGGATCTTTTTGCAGAATTTCCACAATTTGTCGTTGGATAATGCTCACCGATATTTCAAATGGCTCCTGGCCCAAGATTCGGACTGCCTCTCCACGAACCGCGGCATCAATATCCTTTAACGCAAGCAAATAAAGATCGGCCGCTCTCGGGTGTTGAGTTTTGGCAGCGGCCCACAGCGCCTGCACCCGAATCCGAGAAACTTTTCGCTCTTGATAGGCCTTGCAAATGATCTCCAACCCTTGAATACCTTTTCTGGCCAATGCCTCCCCTGCCGCCAGTCCAATCTCCATTCGGGGATGGCCAAGGAGGTTGCCCAACTCCTCCGGAGCGCGTAAAGCCACTTTCGAAACGCGCAAGGGAGAAATCGCAGGAGGATTTTTCATGCGCAGCCGCCAGATCCGGCCCTTGCCGTGAACGGGATATGATTTGTCCACCCAATCGCTGATGTAAAGCGTACCGTCGGGAGCGGTGGCGATGGCCACGGGCCGGAAATCCTCTTCTCCCCGTACAACGATTTGCGCCTTGGATTGGAAGGAAGCGCCCTTGGACTCTAGTTGGAAACGCTCGACGACATGGTCTCCCCACGAAGTCACCAGCAGGTTGCCCCGATATTCCTCCGGCAATCCCAGCGATTCGTAGGCGACGATGCCGCTGGGCGCTTCGGATGTCCCGGCGACCATCGGCAGCGTTCCCGGCAACTCCCCATTCCAAGCGGTGAATGGATGCAGTCCTTTCCGCCCGTTACGGTAACGGTACCCGTAATCTCCGCCCGGGACGATATGCAACAGGCGGCACGGCCCGCGCGAATCCGGATCATTGTCCACTGCAAAAAGCCGGCCGAATGCATCGAAGGTGAGATGAAATGTATTCCAGAAACCGGTCGCCAAGCGTGTCAATTTCGTGCCGTCGGGACGGCAGCGATAAATGCTTCCGCCTTCGCCGCCGCCGGTCAGCGTTGTTCCATCGGCGCCGATCAACTTGTAGTCTGCTCCCAGGTTTTCACCCAGGGAAAATACCAAATAGCCGGAAGGGTCAAACGCGAATCCGGACAAGCCGTTGTGCGGGTAGGTTCCCGTGGTATCCAGTTTGACGATGATTTTTTTTTATCGACTTGTCCCCGCCCGGTTTTATCTTCCAGGAGATGGATGTCCGAACGGGTGGCCAGGTAGACGGCACCGTCGGACTTCAGGGCGATGCTCATGGCATCGCGAAATCCGTCCGCGAAGGTGGTGATTTTGCGCGGCCGGCCTTGGCCGTCGAAATCTTCAAAAACCCGAATTCGGTCACTGGCGGGCCCTGGATAATCGGCCGGCCGCTGGTGTGTGTGGTTTTCAATTACCCAAATACGGCCGTGCTCATCGACGGCTAACCCGGTGGGAGTGACAATTTCAGGTTCTTTGGCCACCAATTCAATAACCAGCCGCTTGTCCGCGCATTCCGGCGGCTTCGCGGCAGCGATGGAAACCCCGAACCAAAGAAATCCATACCCAAGACCAAGAAAAAACTTCTTCACAGGGTTTTCCTTCGACACTTGCAGATCAGTCCACATTTCACTGGATTCGCGCCCGGCGGGCCACGATGAATGATCGGATACACAAACCGACGAACACCGCGCACATCGCCGCCATAACGGTCTGTAGGATGGCCGCATTGGGGTGTTTCACCTCACCCCCGGACAGGTAAGAAATCAGGCTGGGAATCCCGCGGATTGCGGGAACAATAATACCAATTAGCCCGAGGACCACGGCCAAATGCATGACGTGTTTCCGCAGCTGGTCCTTTTGGCTCAAAACACCCAAAATCGCAAAAACATTTCCAAAAAATGCCGGGATCAAGGCGGTAATGCTTTTGCTTTCTGCTGTAACGTAGCCGAACAATCCGAGATCGATCAAAAGAATGCCGAAGACAATCGTGACAGGTCCCACGAATCCACACCCCCTGGTGACCGATTGGTGCCCGATTTTGATTTTATGGGACAGGTTGTAATTTGCTTTGGATTTTGCGATTTGTGATGCGGATTTCTTAGGATCGTTGGGCTACTACTTCGATTTGGTTGACAATCCGTTCCACCCCCTCCGTGGGAGCCACAACCGCCTGAGCGATCTGTTTGAGGTAGTAGGTCGGTAAATAGCCTTTCAGAACCAAAACGCCTTCTTGATATTCGCAGGAGACGTTCTTCAAGGCCAAATAAGAGTTGCTGCGCAGATGGCTTTCGGCCATTTCCGCCGGATCCAGGCGCTGTTTGATAGGTGATTTGTGAATTGTTTGTGAACGAGTGGGTGTTTTCGCCACAGCTAACATTGTTGTTCTCTCTCTGGGGAAATGTTTTCCCTGGTCCGAATCTGCGAGTGATTTCGAGCTAGAAGGGTTTTCCCAACCGGTTCAATTTACCTAAAGCGTAAAGATTCGAAGAAAAGGTAGTCCATAAAAAGTTAGCTGTCAATCAAAATACGGCGCGTTGGCGCGAATTATTGTCCTGAAAACGACTATCTCCGCTCTAATCGTCAATTGCGGAATAATCGCGGTCGCATTAGCACGAATTCTTGCATTTTGTAAAATAAACACTGGATCGTCCCGTCCAAAGAACTTCAACTAAAAAGTTCGGGGTGGCAACATCCCGATTTCTGACCGGTCGCTTGCAGAATCCATTTTGCGAGGAGATGGGGAACATGAGGCTTTCATGCTTTGGGTTTTTGGTCTGTTGCCTGGCGTTCGCATCCACAATCGATGCGAGACCGGCTGGGGAGGCGAATCCCGCCGAACGCATTAACAAGTTGATCGAACAACTCGGCAGCACGCAATTCGACGAGCGGGAACAAGCCGCCAAGGCTCTGGACGCGATAGGTCGGCCGGCTCTAAATGCCCTGCAAAAAGCCACCAAGAGCTCGGATGTTGAAATCCAACGCCGGGCCAAAGAATTGGTCCAAAAAATCACCCAGCGGGTCGAAAATGACAAGATCCTGGCCCCAACGCGCATTCGTCTGCAATATGATTCTACCCCCGTAGAGGCGGCCGTCGGCGATTTGGCGAAAAAAAGCGGCTATGCCATTATTTTGGCCGGCGACAAATCCAAACTGGCGGAACGCCGCGTGACAGTGGATACGGGGGAGGTCCCCTTTTGGGAGGCGTTCGACCGGTTTTGCGAAAAAGCCGGCTTGGTTGAAGCAGGTGCACATGTGGGGCAAAAGCAGGCACCGGCGCATCCTGTTGCGCCGGCCACGCCGGTACCGCCTAAACCGGCCGCTCCGGCTGTTCCGCCGGTGCCGGTTCCCGCCAGGGTTGGTCCGGCGGCAAATCCAGTGCAACCGCTTCCCGCGGCAGTTGGCGGCGGAACTGCCGCGAACACCGGCAGAATAACGCTGGTGGATGGCGTTTCCCGAGACCTGCCGACCTGCTATCAGGGGGCCGTCCGCATTCGCGCGCTGCCTCCGGGAACCTTGATTCCCGGCATTTCCATGAGGATGCAAGAAATCGTTCTGGGCCTGGAAATTTCGCCCGAACCCAAATTGCAAATGCAGAGTATCGTCAGTATTGCCGTCGAAAAGGCGGTTGATCGCGAGGATCAAGCTCTTGTTCAGGCCCAGTCGGCGGCAACAGATCGACTCGGGCGAAAGGACGCCGCTTTGACTCCCAGCGCCGTCTTGCCTTATCCCGGGAATTTGAAGCAGGTACCGATAGTTTTCAAAACCCCAAACAAACCTGCGGCAAACTTGAAAGAATTGAAAGGCTTGATTACCGCGAAGGCGCGAACCGAACCTGAAGAAATTCTGAAAATCAATAATGTTTTGCAGGCCGGCAAGCTGGAAGTCAAAGGCCCAGGCAGCAGCGTTATGAGATTGTTGGAGGCTTGTCGCGATGCCGATGGCGTTGTCACCATCCGGGTTCAGGTCGAGTATTCCAATCAATCAATCGTTGCGAATGCGGCCAACCAACAGCTGAAAACGGTTGCCGTAGTTCGACCAGGCGCTGTTCCCGCCGCTGGCCCCGCGGCGTCCACAAAGTACCGATCGTTCGGCGGGATTACTCTCACCGATAGCAAGGACGAACTGTTCGACCTGCATGTGAAACAATCTTCTGCGCGCATGGCCGACAATATTTATGCCCGCGAATTCACTTTCACTTGCCAATCCACCAAAGACCGGGGCGAGCCCGTGAAATTGGCTTTTGTCGGTCAGCGCGTCGTGACGGTGGAAATACCGTTTACCTTGACAAACGTACCGCTCCCCTGATCATGAGTTTTATTCCGTCTCTTGTTCTCGGAGTTCGCGCCGTTTGATTTTTCCGGATACCGTTTTGGGCAGCGCTTCGACAAATTCAACTTGCCGGGGATACTTATACGGCGCCATGTTTTTTTTGGCGTGCGCTTGTATGGCCTCGATCAATTCTCCAGTCGGGGTGAAACCGGCGCGAAGTACCACAAATACCTTGACAACCTTACCGCGTACCGGGTCCGGACTCTCTACCGCGGCCGTTTCGAGGACGGCGGGATGGCTCGCAAGGCAACTTTCCACTTCAAACGGCGAAATGCGATAACCTCCGGCCTTGATGACATCATCGTTCCGGCCCTGAAACCAATAATACCCATCCATATCCCGGGTCAAGACATCGCCGGAATAGTACCATTCTCTGCGAAAAATGTCGGCCGTTCGCTCCGGCTTGTTCCAGTATTCCTTCATCATGCCGGGGTGGGAATCGCGCCGCACACATAATACGCCTTCCTTTCCGGCCGCCACCGGTTGCAGGTTGTCATCCATCAATTCAACAACCGTACCCGGCCCGGGCCGCCCGCAACTCCCGCGTTTAACCGGCATCCCGACCATATTGAAGCAGTAAACCATGCATTCGCTCATGCCGATTCCATCGAGCGGTCGCACGCGAAAACTGCGGTCGATCGCGCTCAAGGTATCGGCAGGCAACGGTTCGCCCGCCGACACGGCATGCCGCCAACTTGACAGGTCCAGTCGTCTGGCTGCCTCGGCCTCCGCCATCATCATCCGGTATGTCGTCGGAGGGGCCGTGAAATTCGTTATCCGGTATCTGTCGAATAAACGAAACCACAGCAGCGGATCAAATTTAGCCCCGAGGGCATCGTAAAGTATCACCGTCAAACCCCGGCTCAGGGCGTAGAGAAAGGTGCAAGCGACCGGCAACAACCATCCGAGTTCCGACGGACACGCCACACGGTCTTCTTCGCGGTAATCGTGCCAATACTTGATCAAGCCTTCATAGGCCCGCGGATAGCGATGTAAATGAACGACTCCCTTGGGGTCCCCGGTGGTTCCCGAGGTGTAAATGATAAACGCCGGTTCGTCATGGCTCGTGTCGGCCGGTGCAAATTGGTCCTTTCCAATCTCCAGCAGTTTTGTGAAATCCAATTGATCTTTCTGCGGCAGTGCGCGCGAATCAGGATACGGCACGACAATAACATGCTGCAATTTCGGGCAGGAGCCGCTCACTTGATCGATAACCGGGACCAAGGTGCTGGTCGTGACAGCCCCGACGGCCGCGGAGTCTCGCAGCCGGTAAGCTACTTCTTGAGCCCGGAACTGCGTGCTGGACGGGATGAAAACTCCGCCCAGTTTGGCAATGGCGAGTGCGGCGATATAAAATTCGGGAATGATCGGTAAGCGGAGGAAAACCCGGTCACTCTTCTTTATTCCCAATTGCACCAAAGAACTGGCCAGTCGATTACTCAGGTCATCCAACTCGCGATAGGTGATTTGCCGCGCCGCGCCCGCTGCGTTTTCCCATATAATCGCCACATGGCCGCCCCGTCCCTGCTGAAGTTGTCCTGCCGTCAAATCCACGCCCAGGTTGTATCGGGGGGAATGAAGCTCCAAGGATTCCAGTTTGACCAAATTTCTTCGTAAGGAAACGTCATGTGCGTTTTCCTATGAACCACCGGGACAGATTACCATGCCTACCTGGAAAATCGCCTGCGTGCAAATGGATTGCCGGTTAGAAGACAAACACCACAACCTGAATATCATCCGGACACGCGTGCGCGAAGCCGCCCAACACGGAGCGCGTTTGGTCCTATTTCCCGAATGTGCTGCGACCGGTTATTGTTTTGAGTCGCGGGACGAGGCCCTGAGCAATGCGGAGACTCTACCGGGTCCCAGTTCCGAGGAATTGTCCGCGATCTGCATTGAGCATGATTGCTGGGTCATTTATGGCTTGCTGGAAACAACTGAGCGCGGAGAGTTGTTCAATGCCTGCGCCTTAATTGGACCGGGCGGATTCAAGGCCGGCTACCGAAAAATTCATCTGCCTCACCTGGGTGTCGATCGATTTGCGAAGCCGGGCGATCGGCCTTTCGCGGTCCACGACCTTGGCGGCCTGCGCTTAGGCATCAATATCTGCTATGACGGCAGTTTTCCCGAATCGTCCCGCGTGCTGATGCTGCTGGGGGCCGACCTAGTCGTTCTTCCCACGAACTGGCCAACGGGAGCGGTGTCCACGGTGCAATACCTGGTGCAAGCCCGGGCCCTCGAAAACCATATCTATTATGCGGCCGTCAATCGGGTGGGCGTTGAGCGGGGCTTTCAATTCATCGGCCGGAGCCGCATTGTGGACTGTACCGGTGAACTGATCGCCGAAAGCGCCGGTGCCGCCGAGGAGATCCTCTATGCCGAAATCGATCCCGCCAAACCCCGCAACAAACGGATTGTCAAGCTCCCCGGGATTTATGAACTCGACCGGCTTGCCCATCGCCGCCCGGAAATGTACGGGCCGATTACAAGCGACCGGCAGCTGACTGCGAAATCAGCAAACTCGACGGATTGAGCGTTTGTAAGTTTTGGGAAAAGTGTGACGATTGCCGTTACATCGCGCCTTGTTTCGCCATCTTTACTGCACGTTAAAATGTATCCCGCTCAACTCCTAAATGGAGTTTTCTTGTCTCTTTCTTCTTGACAGGAACAATTGAAAAAGGCTTAATCACTTTCCATCAAGCGTTGCACGGAGACTCGCACCGTCCTATTGTCATGCGGCATTCATTCCTTGGGTGTTTTTCTATCCCGGGAGCGCGATGATGGTACAGAAATCGGTAGAGGTTTCGCTCGAAATGCTAGTAGTCACCGGCTGTCTGCCGAGGCCCAAAATCAAAAAAACGGTGCAGGACCGACGGGTTGGCGGGAGGAAATCCCGATGAAGGCGGCAGGAACCAAGGCAGATCTGGAGGTAATCGATATCGATCCGGCCGCCGTGATTCGCTTTCGCGGGGAGAAAATCGCCCTGGACCATCTACAGATTCAGGTGCTCGGCGACGAACTATTGCGCGTGATCCAAAAACCCGGCAGGCGGCAGATCATCCTGGACATGTCCAATGTTGAATACCTCAACGGTTCTGCGCTGGCCCTGCTCCTGACCTTGAACCGGCAACTCCAGGCCGTCGGGGGATGGCTGACTTTGGAAAACCTCAATCACCTGGTTTTGGAAATCTTTGCCATCACCAAATTGGACAAGGTCTTCGACATTCGCGCAAGAAGCGCACAGACCCCGCCGGAAAATTGCCTTCCGGAATTGGCGGCGTGCGGGAAACAATCCTAAGGCGTCCCGCTTTTCTCTTTCCCTTCTCTTGTAATTGCCTTGCCGGATTTGAGATCGAATTCCAGATTCAGTTTTTCGTTGGCATGCGTGAAAAACATGAAGCCGTTCATCATTTCCTGGTACGTTTGCGGTCCGTCCCGGACCGTGGCCTTGGGATCCGGATTGTAAGGATTGAAGGGAGAGTTGTCGTAGTGGGCAATACATTCGACGCGCGTTCCCTTGGGAAGCCGCATTTTGCCCGGCTCCCAAACGTACGGAATTTGCCAATTGAAATTGTAATTGGGAATCACCAGTAGTGTTTCCGACTTGCCGTCGGGATAATGCGCGATAAAGGTCATGTCCTTACCGCGCAAATGCATGTGCGCGAACAGCCCGAGGCCCACAATGTCCTGATCGAGCACCTTACTGACCCGAACCGGATGAGCCGGCGCTTCCGGCGGAATGGCAAAGTTTTTATCGACAAACAAAGAAAAATGCAATTGCTTTTGCACCGTGCCCCGGGCGTACTTGAGGCCAACCGAAATCAAGCACTTTTCTTCCTTGCCGGTGGCAACGTAATGGATTTGCAATGCCAGGGCCGAACCCTTCGGAATCTTGAAGGCAGCTCCTGAATCCAGAAGCATCGGCGATCCGCCGGGCACAAAGCCGGTGATGAAATTGGCCTGTTTGAATCCTTCTTTCAGGGAGCCAAAGGCCATGTTGCAGTGATGGACAACGCGCGGGTTGTCGGGAAGAATCTGCACCCCCTGCACCCAGGTGTCTTCCAGGAAAACATAAGGCAGGACCACGTATTTGTAAGGAATATCGCCGCCGGCGGGCAAAGCATCCGCTTGAAATGGGCTGATAATCTTGTCCGGTTCGCCGATCAACCATTTGCCGTCATTTTTCCATTCCGGCGGGTTTTTCGGGAGTTGCGCCTCATCGCCCATGGCTTTTCCGGAACGAACCCATTGAACCACCAAGTCCCGTTCCTCGGCCGTCACTTGCCGCTGATTGGCGAATTTCCCGTGTTCGGGACTGGCATACCAGGGCGGCATGCGTTGTTCGGTCACCACCTCGGCGATCATATCGGCCTTGGACGCGACCTGTTTATAGGTGATCAGCGAAAACGGGGCAGTGGTGCCGGGGCGATGGCATACCTGGCAATGTTTTTGCATGAGCGGCGCAATGTGTTCGGCAAAGGTCACCGGCGTCTTGTTCTGCGCGAGTTCTGGCCGCGTGATCAAGCAACCATCCACGGCGGTCTCAGTTACTTCCACCTCTCGGCCGGCCAGAACCGCGTCCAGCGCCTCCTTGAGATCCTGCCGTGTGGGTTCTGCCTTGACTCCCCCAAGCCGGTACTGGTCGTTGATGCGACCCCGATACCGGAGAACCCGCGCTTCATCCAGCACTACGGTTTCCGGCGTCCGCTCTACTCCTAAAGCCTGCGCGCAATTGGCATCGAAATCCTTCACAGCGGGAATCTCCATGTCGTATTTCAGTGCCTGCGCCGCCATCATCACGATGGAATCCTCCGCGCCGACGTTTACCGCCAGGAATTGCACACCCTTTTCCCGATATTCTTTATCCAATTCCTTCAGGGTGGGCACATACCGCTGCGCCACTGGACAGGTCGTGTTGGTAAAAACCAATACGATTGCTTTCTTCTTCGGAAAATCGTTCAGGGATCGAGGGAGATAACGAATATCTTTGAAGGTCAATTGGTCGATTTTGTCGCCGATTTTGGCTCGTTTTTCTGCGGTTTGCACCGGGAAACCAAAAACCAGACAGCAACCAATCGCTAGAGTCAAGGGACAGCATGCTCGTTGGTTTTTCATCCAACTACTCCCGTGCACAAGGAAGCATCGTGTTCGGTTGAATCACAACCCGAACTGGCAATTGGTATGATCCCACTTATGACATTAACTCTACAGCATCACTTTTCAAAATGGGCAAGATTGAGGAATGCTCCCTCTTCGCATAACGCACGCCAACCTGTTACAATCTCTTCTGAAAAAAATACGTTTCGTCCACCACCCCCCCGGCCCCCGTGGACGTAATTGCAAACCCTGGACGTATCGACCTCCCTTGCGACGTATTCCCGAAACCTCAATCAGATCTGTACTTATGACTTCACAAAAACCGCCTCTCCGCTGCGACGTATTCCCACTCCCATGAACATATTCTTTTTGTCTGTATTTTGCATTTTTCACTTTGCATTTTTGACACTGCCTTGCAGCTTTCCCCTACTGCCCCTTGACTACGAACCGCGCCTTTCGAAAGTCCCGATAACTAACTCTACCGCATCACCTTGCCCGTTTTGATTTAAGCTGCAGACCCTCGGTCGCCGTAAGTCCCTAATTGATCGTTGACCAAGCTTGCCAAATGTGACAAGTGATGCTGTAGAATTAAATTATGCTGTGAGCATGGCCGAAGGAAAGGGCAGGCGGCGAAAAAATTCAAAACTCAGCGCTTCCCGGAGTCCGCGGAAATGGAATCACGTCGCGAATGTTGGCCATGCCTGTAACAAACTGCACGGTCCGCTCCAGCCCCAGTCCGAAGCCGGAGTGCGGCACCGTTCCGTAGCGCCGCAAGTCCAGGTACCACCAATAACTTTCCGGCTGGAGGTTCATTTCGCGCATGCGGCACTCCAGGACGTCGAGGCGTTCTTCGCGCTGGCTGCCCCCGATAATTTCGCCGACACGCGGCACCAATACATCCATTGCCCGGACGGTTTTGTCGTCCTCATTGACGCGCATGTAAAAGGGTTTGATGGCCTTGGGATAGTCGAACAGGATGACGGGGCCCTGGTAGTGTTGTTCCGTCAGGTAGCGCTCGTGCTCGGCCTGCAAGTCGGTCCCCCAATTGACCGGAAATTCAAAGGTTGCTGCCGATTTTTGCAGGATTGCGACGGCTTCGGTGTAAGAAAGGCGCACAAATTCCTTTTGGATTATTTGCTCCAGCGTGGCCAGGACGGAATTATCGATCCGGTCGTTAAAAAACTTCATGTCCTCCGGGCAGCGCGCCAGCGCGTCGCGCATGATGCGCTTGAGGAAGGCTTCCGCCAGATCCATGTTGTCCTTGAGGTCGAAAAAGGCCATTTCCGGTTCCACCATCCAGAACTCAGCGAGATGGCGGGAGGTATTGGAGTTTTCCGCGCGGAACGTCGGGCCAAAGGTGTAGACTTTGCCGACGGCACAGGCAAAAATCTCGGCCTCCAGCTGGCCGCTGACGGTCAAATAGGAAGGGCGGCCGAAAAAATCCCTGGTGAAATCCACTGCCCCGTCCTGGCGGGGAACCTCGCCCAGGTCCAGTGTAGTCACCTTGAACATCTGGCCTGCTCCTTCGCAGTCGCTCGCCGTGATAATCGGCGGATGGACGTAGAGGAAGCCCTGTTCCTGGAAAAAATCGTGAATGGATCGGCAAATGCAATTGCGGACACGCGCGACCGCTCCGAAGGTATTCGTACGCGGGCGGAGATGGGCGATGGTCCGCAGAAACTCAAAAGAGTGGCGTTTTTTTTGCAGCACGTAGTGTTCCGGATCCGCCCAGCCCAGAACGGACACGCTTTCGGCATGGACCTCGGTCGGTTGGCCCGGCGCGGGGGACGACTTCACTTCGCCGGTTACGCCGACACTGGCGCCGGCGCCCAGTTTTTTGATTTCGGTTTCATAATTGGGCAGCTTGCTGTCGGCGACGACCTGGATATTGCCGAAACAGGAGCCATCGTTGAGTTCGAGGAAGCTGAAGCCGCCTTTGGAATCGCGCCGGGTGCGCACCCAGCCGCCCAAGCGTACTTTTTTGCCGATTGCTTCCACAAGCCGCGCCTTGGCGACCCGCATCGTTTCCATGGTTTTCTCCCGAAAAAATGGGCTTGTTTTGCGCGTATTGTACCGGCTTGGGGGTTGAAAAACCACTTCCGGTGATGTGCCAAAACCGCCGTCGCCGTTGGCTCCGGGTTAAACGAGGGCGCGCTGGAAAATGAGGAAAATGCACAATAAAAAACACCAGCGACCGTTGGGAGGCGGTCGCCGGTGTTTAAGGATTTCGGCGGTGGAAGCAATCAATTGACGGTTTGTAAAACCAGTTCGCGCGCATGATGCATTCGGATCGGGCCATCGGCGACGCGCGCGGCTAGATCCATCCATTGTTGTTCGCCCTCATGCATCGAAGGCAGCCCGATCCAGTCGAGGACCTTTTTCTCATCGACGCCGATCTCGAAAATCGTATCGGTCGGAGTGCCGTCGAGGAAATGGATGCGGCCGATTTTCCCCTGGCGCTTTAGGTAAAATCGGCGAATGCGATGGCCTGGAATGCGTGTGAGGTCGTCATCGCGCCCGCTCAAGGGAAAACAGATGAGCTCGATGAGCCGCTCCGTGCAGCCCGCCAGGTGCTTGCCCAGGCCGAGAAGGCGCTGGCCATGTTTGCAGAATGCATCGAGCCCAGTGGAAATCTGCCGGCCGTTCGGCCAGAAGACCTGGTACCCTTCGAAATGGATGTTGCCGCGCCGGCGGTCGCGCGTAGGATCGCGCCGAAAAAGAACTTTTAAAGTACGGGACATCCGTTGGTACTCGCTCCAAAAAGGTAGGGTTTGGGTTAATCAAGGATTGCACCGAAACGGCAGCATTTCGGCAGGATTACTGAGGATGGCCCGGATAGCACCCGCATCGATGCGGGGGTTGGACAGGAACAAGCGGAACGCAGTCATAACGGTGTTTATTCTAGAAATCGTTCCCCCGACGGCAACCAAAATTCATCTTTTTTTGGGAAATTTATGACCAAAAGGAGACTACTTTTTTCATCTTCAAATGGCATGGACGCAAGCCACGAAATTTTTTCCCATAAAAGAATATTTTTTTCTTGACTTTTGCCCGAAATAATTATCTAATCTTACCCATCTCCTCATTTCGCCGAATGTGGATGAGACATAGGTTTATAACGTGTTCATTTTTCCTCTGGGAGACTCTCCAATGAGCCGGAAGATTCGCGCCTCGTCTGCCTCCAAAACCGCCCATAGTGCGAAAAGGATTTTGCAGCGTGCCTCTTTGAAAAGACCATTTCGGCCCCGCGTCGAGCATCTGGAAACCCGTTTGGCGCCGGCCAATGTGGACGTGTTGACTTACCATTACGACGCGCTTCTTGGCGGGAGCAATAACCAGGAGACGATCCTCACTCCGGCCAACGTCAACGTGGACAGCTTCGGGAAGTTGTTCACCCAGCCGGTGGACGGGTACGTTTATGCGACGCCGCTTTACAAGGCTCAGCTTGCCATCCCCGGTCAGGGCACCCATGATGTTGCCTTTGTGGCTACGGAGCACGATAGCGTCTATGCGATCGACGCCAACACGGGCACCCAGCTCTGGCAGCGGAGTTTCCTCACGGGCCCAATGGTTACGACCATGCCATCGGGCGATACCGGGTCCGGCGACATCGTGCCGGAGATCGGGATCACGGGCACCCCAGTCATTGACGGCACGACCGGCACCATGTTCGTCGTCGCGAAGACCAGAGAAACGCGCGCCGACGGCAATCATTATGTCCTAAAGCTGCACGCGATCAGCATTACGACGGGACTTGACCGGGCCAGCAACGCCGAGGTGACGATCGGCGACACGCTCGGCACCGACGACAACACGAACAACAATAACACCAACGTCACCTGGCCCGGCGGTGGGGCCGGCACCGCGGGCGGCATGATCAAGTTCAATGCCCGGCGCGAGCACCACCGTTCCGCCATGACAATCTTGGGCGGCAACGTTTACGTGACCTTTGCTTCGCACGGCGACAACGGTCCGTATCACGGCTGGATTGTTGGCTATCAGATGTCGAACCTATCACTGCAAAAGGTGTTCAATACCAGCGCCAACGCTCGTGCCGCCGGGATCTGGCAAAGCGGCGGCGGCCTCGCCACCGACGGCACGAACCTGTACTTCGCCACCGGCAATACCTTCAGCGGCCCGCAACCCGGCTTCAGCCCCGCGAACGGCAACTACGGCGAAACAGTAATCAAGTTGGACCCCAGTGGCGCCGCCCAAGCGATGACCGTCAAGGACTATTTCACGCCATTCAACTGGCAGGTGCTGGACAACGGCGACACCGATCTCGGCTCCGGGGGCACGATGCTGCTGCCCGATTACGTGGGCAGCGCAGCGCACCAGCATTTGATGGTTGAATTGGGCAAAGAGGGCAAGATTTACCTTGTCGATCGCGGCAGCCCCACGGACACGAATACCATGGGGCATGTCAACAATCCGCCGACCGGCCCGGACCTGATAGTGCAGACAGTGACGGCCGGGCAGGCCGGCGTGTGGGGCAATCCCTCATTTTTCCAGACCGGCCCGAACGCGGGGATCATTTTTTACCATGGCTCGGGAGACGTGCTGAAAGGCTACCACATCACCAACGGCCATATCGACGACACCTCCGCCAATATCATACGCTCCGGGACGAGCTTCGGCTTCCCGGGCGCGCAGCCGATTGAATCGTCCAACGGCTTCAACAACGGCATCGTCTGGGATCTGAAAGTCGACAATTACACAGGACCCGGGCCGGGTACCTTGTTTGCTTATAATGCCGCTACCGGGGCGACACTTTATACCAGCAACGATGCGGGCTCCGCAGACCAGTATGGCGGCTCGGTGAAGTTCACTGCAGCCACGGAGACCAACGGGCATGTGCTTGTCGGGGGCGTCGGAACTTTTTCCGTATTCGGTCTGTTCCCGGCCCACGCTACCGCGCCCGCTGCGCGAACGGGACTTACCGGGATGGGGCTGGCCGGGGGCACGCAGATCACGCTCAACTGGAGCAATCCCGATATGCTGGCCAATCGCATCCGGATCGAACGCTCCTTGAACATGACAACCGGTTTCACCCAGGTGGGTGTCGTTTCCGGCAATGCGACAACCTTTACCGACACCGGGTTGTCGCCGGTGACGCACTATTTCTACCGCGTCCGGGCCTCGAATGACCAGGGGAACAACGTCTCGGCAACGATCCCGGTCGACACGCGCCTCGGTATCCCGGCCCTCATTGTCGCACACATCTCCTCCGGCCAGATCGACCTGTCCTGGTCGGCGTCGGGCAACGCCGGCTATCGGATCGACCGGTCGTTCAACGGCGGCGCGTTTACTACGATCCAGCCGAACTATGCGCAGACGACCTATAGCGACACGGATCCGACATTGCTTGCACAACGCGGCACCTATACCTATCGCGTGACCGCCATGAACGTCAATCCGCCCGACACGGCCGATTCCAATGTCGTCGCAGCGACGAACCAACTCCAGCCGATCGACCATCACCTTAACTTTGACAACCATTCGGATTTGACCGCCAACGGCGATGCGCAATTCACCGTCGGGTCCCCGGTTATCGCCCGGCTGACTCAAGCAATCAACAACCAGAACGGCAGCATCCTTTCGAACCAGCGGGTGAGCGTAAGCACTTTCAGTACCGAGTTCCTCTACCAAAGACGTGACGCGAGCGATCCGCCGGCCGACGGCTTCACATTTGTCATCGAGGCGGACCCGCGCGGAGCGAATGCCCTGGGGTTCGGGGGCGGGGGGCTCGGCTACGGCCCGGACAACTCCGGCAACCCGGCCCGGGGCATCATCAACAGCCTGGCCTTCAAGTTCAACTTTTATGCGGGAGCGGAGGGAGGCGGCAACAACACCGGCGTGTTCACCGGCGGCCGCGCCCCGACCGTTCGCAACGCGTCGCTTCCGCCCCTGGCGACACCGGAACTTCCCGACATTTCCGTCCCCCTGAGCCCGGTCGATCTCAACAACCAGCGCGCCAAGCTGATCGACATTTCGTATGACGGCACGCTCATGCACGAAAGTGTTGTCGACACCGTTACCGGGGATACGTTTACGCATGATTATCCGGTTAACCTCCGCGCCATCCTCGGCAGTGATTCCGCGTGGGTCGGCTTCACCGGAGGCACGGGCGGGCTCAATGCAATTCAGAACGTTTTGACATGGACCTTTACGCCCTCATTCATCCCGGTGTCGCCCGACCAGCTGCAGGTCACTTCGCCTTCCGGAGCTAGCTCTGTCGACCTGAGTTGGCGGTCGAACTCGGTCAACGAAACGGGTTTCGCGATCGAGCGCTCGCACGACAACGTCAATTTCACGCAGGTTGGCACCGTCGGCGCCGGTGTACAGACCTTCCACGACGCTTCGGGCCTTGCCAACGGACTGTTCTTCTACCGGGTGAAGGCCATCAACGATCAAGGCGCTTCCTCGCCGAGCGCGAACGTCCGGGCCAACGTTGGGCAGGCCGCGGCCCTAGTTGACCACTTCCAGGGCTTCGGCGTTCACACCGACCTTGCGAGCAATGGAGCGGCGACCTTCCCGACCCCCCTGGGAAATCTGTTCAGCGACCAGGACATCGGTACAGGCGGCAACCCCACGGCAGCCGGCAACGCCTCATTTGCAAGCGCGACCGGGACGTACACGGTGCAGGCTTCCGGCAGCGACATCTGGGACACCGCCGACCATTTCCACTACCTCTATCGGCCGTTAACAGGCAACGGCGAAATCATCGCGCGTCTGGCCAGCATTTCCAACCAAGACTTCTGGACAAAGGGCGGCCTGATGATCCGCGACAACCTCACGGCGGGGTCACCAAACGCCTTCATGTTTGGCACGTCCTCGCCCGACCATGAGGAGCCCGTATTCCAGTGGCGGGATACTCAGGGCGGCGGCAGTGCCGACTTCGGCAATCACATCAACCATTTACAGGCGGCCCCGGTTTGGCTGCGGCTGACGCGCACCGGCAATAGTTTTAGCGGCTACTGGGCGCACGATAACGGCGACGGCACGCACGGCGACTGGAATCAAATCGGCTCAGCGCATACGGTTACCGGCATGGGCACGACGGTGTATGTGGGTCTGGCCTTGACGGAGCACAACAACCAGACGCAACTTGCGACCGCGACATACGATCATCTAACCATCACCCAAGGCGGTACGGCCCTCCCGACAGGGACGGTGGTTCGGCTAACCGACGGCGGAGGCGGTGAAGCGGCAAGCGCCTGGCGGACGCAGCAGGTACCCGTCACCGGAGCTTTCTCGACGTCGTTCGTCCTTCGGGACCTACCGGTCAACAACTTCGCCGACGGCATGGCCTTCGTCCTCCAGGCAGATCCGCGCGGGACGGCGGCTTTGGGTGGCGGGGGCGGCGACATCGGATACGGCGGAATCACCCCCAGCGTTGCGGTCGAGTTTAATATCTGGGACAACAATAGCCATAACCCCCATCACACGCTGACCAAGTTGTTCCTCAACGGCAGCACCGACAGAACCGGCGAGATCGACATGCAATCTTCCGGCATTAATTTCTCCAGCAACCATCCATTCAAGGTCGATATCGCCTATGACGGCATTACCAAGGTCCTCTCGGAAACCGTAAGGGACTTGGCTACGGGAGCGGTCTTCAACACTGGTTACGTGGTGAACATCCGGCAGGTGATCGGCCGCGACACGGCCTTTGTGGGCTTTACCGGCGGAACCGGCGGGGCGACGTCTATCCAGGACATTACAAACTGGACAGCCGATTTTGAGCCCTTTATCAATCCAGCGTTTGTCGTTACCGGTCTGTCGGCAAGCTCCGTTGCCGGTGATCCAAGCGGGTTCACCCTGTCGGTGAAGCAGGGCGACGGCAGTCCCTTCACGAGTTATACGGGTACTGTCCACTTCACAAGCACCGACCCGCAGGCGATTTTGCCGCCCGATTATCACTTTACCCCTGCGGACCAGGGCACCCACGTCTTTGGCTACGTGTTCCGGACAGTTGGAGTGCAGTCTGGCTTGCAGTCGATCTTCATAAACGACACGGCGAACTCTTTCAGTGATGAGGCCAGCTCCACCGTGACGCCGGCGGCCGCCAGCCGGCTGGCCGTCACGACTGCGTTAACGTCACCCAGGTTGTCCGGCGCGCCCGGAAATTTGACGTTAACGGCATACGATCCCTATGGCAACGTGGCGACCGGCTACACGGGGACCGTTACGTTCAACAGTTCCGACGCGCGGGCGGTGCTGCCCGGTGCGACGACATTCACTGTGGCCGACGCAGGGGTCAAGACGGTTGTGGTCACGTTCAAGTCGGTAGGAACCCAATCGGTCACTGCAACGGACGCCGCCCACAGCTTGACCGTCACACAGTCGAACATCAACGTTACACCAGCTCGATTTCTCGTCAGCGGCTTCCCGACGCATACGGAGGCCGGGGCGACCGGGACCTTTACCGTTACCGCTCAGGATGACGACGGCCTCACGGCCACTAATTACACGGGCACCATCGAATTAACCAGCAGTGATCCCCAGGCGGTGTTCAGTGACACAGTCTACACGTTCACCGCTGACGATCATGGCACGCATAACTTTGCAGTGGTTTTGAAGACAGCGGGAACGCAGTCGATCAATGTCGCCGATGTATCCTTCGACGCCCTCCGCGGAGCCGAGGCGGACATCCAAGTTGATCCATCGGACGTGGCGGGATCGTTTACGGTGCGCGATATCCCCTCCCCGATCGTGGCGGGAACCCCGGCTTCCGTTACCGTGACCGTTTACGACCCGTACGGAAACCTTTCAACGACCTACCGGGGTACGATTCATTTCACCAGTACGGACAATCAGGCGACATTGCCCGACGATTACCAATTCACTGATGCCGACAACGGTATGGTCACGTTCACCAATCAGGTAATCCTGCGGACTGCCGGAACCCAATCGGTTGCGGTAACCGATACGAGCAACGGCGCGACGGGCTCGGAGGACAACATTGAAGTTACCCCGAGTGCTGCCGTTCGATTTGTAGTGAGTGAATACCCGTCGCCGGTTGTCGTGGGCGATCTGAACTTGTTCCGAGTAACGGCTTACGATCAGTTCAACAACGCCAATGCCATATACACCGGTACGGTCACGTTTACGAGCAGTGATCCGGCGGCGAACTTACCGAACGACACTCCGTTCCTTCCTTCGGATCACGGCAGCAAGCAATTTGCGGCGGCCTTCAATACGCCAGGGATTCAATCGATCACGGCCACGGATACCGTGGATGGAACGATTACCGGGACCCAGGACAACATTGAAGTGGATGCCGGCGCCGGGCCAAGAGGCGGCGGACGCGGCCAATTGCCGTGGCAGGCACTCACGATTTCCAACCGGAGCGGTTCCGTAACACCCGCCGTGGTGGGGCAAAACGGCCAGCCGAGTTCGAGTTTGGACAACATACCGGCAGCAGCGGGAACCAGCAGTCCTGGTAGAATTGCGGTGCCAACCGCGCCTGCGGGTCAGGCTTCAGCAGCCACAGCGCCCGTAGCCGATTCGCTGGATCTATTCTACGGACAGTTGGCGAACGGCCTGGCAATCGGGTCACCGCTGGATGACCGGGTCATTGCCCAATTAAGCTAAGGCTTAGATCGATAACCAAGATCCTCGGCAGGAGGCGCTGAACCCTGCCGAGGATTTTTTGCTTTTGGGTATTCCGCCGAAGCCCAAAAACGGCTACATTGAAATGCCATGATCAAGAGCATCCTCGTTCTCGGAGGGGGGAGCGCGGGCTTCCTCGCGGCCATCTCGCTCAAGATGAAGATTCCCGATCTTCAGGTGACGGTCGTGCGGTCCAAGGAGATGGGAGTCATCGGCGTTGGGGAGGCGACGACTTTCGCCTTTCCCAATTACCTCCACGGCCGGCTCAAGATCGACCCGGGCGAGTTCCACCGGGGCGCCCAGCCGACGTGGAAGCTGGGCATCCGGTTTCTCAACTGGGGGCCGCGCCGGCATTTCGACTACACGTTTCGGCCGCAAATCACTTCGCGCTGGGAAAGCCTGCCCCGATTGAACGGATACTATTGCTTCGAGGATTACGAATATGCCGACGTTTTCCCGTCCCTGATGTCGCACGACAAGGCCTTTCTGCGCAACAAGTACGGCGGACCCCACATCGGCACCGATGTCGCCTACCACATTGAGAACAGGACATTTGTCGACTATCTGGAGACCTATGCCTCCCGCCTCGGCATCGTTATTCACGATGACCTCGTATCCGAAGTGCTGCAAAGCGATGCCGGCGTTACCGGGTTAGTACTCAAATCCGGGCGTACAGAAACCGGGGACCTGTACGTGGATTGTTCGGGGTTTGGTTCGTTGCTGTTGGGCAAGTCGCTCCGCGAATCGTTCCAAAGTTTCAATGCGACGTTGTTCTGCGACCGCGCGATATGGGGCGGATGGGAGAGGAGCGATGAGCCGATCCGGCCGTACACAACTGCGGAGGCCATGGATGCCGGCTGGTGCTGGCGGATTGATCATGAATTCCTGATCAACCGCGGTTACGTCTACTCGAGCGCCTTTCTCTCCGACGACGATGCCGAGAAGGAGTTTCATGCCAAAGACGCGAAGGTCGAGACGACGCGTCCCGTGAAGTTCATCTCGGGCCGCTACGAGCGATCTTGGGTCAAGAACGTGGTGGGGATCGGCAATGCCTCGGGCTTCGTCGAGCCGCTCGAGTCCACATCACTGGGCGTAATATGTGATGAATCCGACAGCCTGGTAAACAGCCTCCTGGAATGCGGGCGCCGGCCGACGGCCACGATTGTCCGGCAGTACAACAAGCGCTTCGCGGTGAAATGGGACAATATCCGCGACTTCCTCGGTATCCACTACAAGTTCAACACCGGTATGGACACGCCATTCTGGCGGGAGTGCCGGCGGAAGTGCGACATCGGCAATGCGGCCGAGATTGTCGAATACTATCAGGAAAACGGCCCCGGGACGTACCATCACCTGACGCTATTAAACCGGCTCAGCCAGTTCGGGCTGGAGGGCTACTGGGCACTGTTGATAGGCCAGAAGGTCCCCTATCTGAATCCCTACCAGCCGACGCAGGCGGAACGCGAGACGTGGCACCAGATTCAGCAAGCGTTCAAAGCGAAGGCTGTCGCGGCTGTCGGTGTCAAGGAAGCCCTTACCCTGGTCCGCTCGCGGGAATTTCAATGGCCGGCGACTCTCTATACGGACCAACTATTTGAGACATCCTTCTGATAGGAAAGTGAGAAAGAATTTTGCTGTGGAGATGACAGAAAAATCGCGGGAAATGTCAGCCAGGTGCACAGTCGGTGGTTGGATTCGAGGGACCGGGTTGGGGGGGGTGTCAGAGTGGTGCGGAAACGATCTGTCGTAAGGTGTTGGAGCGGTGGTAGTTGTGTAGTGACATTCGATTCCGGCTGCGGGGTGGAGGACAGTAGGTGGGATTGATGTGCTTTCGTTGGACCAGGATGTGTCAGGGCTGAGCTTCGGTGTTTTATCCAGGTGTCATCGAAAAATCCATTTCTTTGTGAGTCATTGAGAACGGTAATTCTTTCCAGGACTCCGGAAGAGGAGCTCGGAGTGTAATCGGCGTATAGCGGATTGGGTGGAGAAAAGTCAGGCTCAAGGCGTGCAAGGCGATGGCGCGGTCGCGCGGTAGCTCGGCGGGAGGCCCGAAAGGTTTTTGGGACCCATAGAGCTCATCGCCGAGGACCGGCCAGCCGCGCCTGGCCGCCTGGACACGAATCTGGTGCATACGACCTGTCTCTGGACGAATCTCCAAAAGAGAAGCCGCGGGGCCGGCTTGCAAACAGCGGTAGTGGAGGACGGCCCGCCGCGCGCCGGGAGTACCGGGCGGCACTGCCTCCGATCGGGCTTCTTCGGGATGCTTGAGGAGGTGATCGTTCCAGGTCCCTTGCGCAGGTTCCACGATGCCGTCGACTGCCGCCCAATAGATTTTGGTCACCTGCCGCTGTTGGAATTGCTCTGCAAGGCGCCCGGCGGACTTGGAATTGCGCGCAAATAGAACCACTCCGGAGACCGGTCGATCGAGCCGGTGTGGAATACCGAGATAGACGTTGCCCTTTTTTTGGAATTTTTCCTTGAGGTAGGCCTTCACCATTGCCTCCAGCGATGGAATTACCAGAGGCACCCCCTGGGTCAACAGGGGAGCAGGTTTGGCAACCGCTAAACAGTGATTGTCTTCGAAAAGGATGTTCAGGGACAAAGGAATCTCTTCGATTAATTCTCGCCCGTGCATATGTTATCTGGTGAAAGGTCGGATAGACAAGGATTGGTCCAAATACCGGAAAGCGCCGAGATGTTCCCGCCAACGGAAAGTCCGTGGTGGTCCGTGCTCCTGATTCTGGGAATCCCCGCCTTGATTGCCCTGAATGGCTTTTTTGTGGCGGCGGAATTTGCCCTTGTGGGCGTTCGCAAAACCCGGGTCGAGGAAATGGTTCGGCTGGGTCTGCAGGGGGCCCGGAAAATAGACAAGGCTCTTGCGCAACTGGACCGGTCGATTGCCGCGACGCAGCTGGGGATCACGCTGGCTTCGATCGGTCTGGGATGGATCGGCGAACCGGCGCTGGTCGGGCTAATCGAGCCGCTATTCGGCTTTCTAGCCGGCATTTGGAAAACTGCCGCCATACATTCCGCGGCGGTTGTCGTTACCTTCATTCTCATTACATTTATGCACGTCGTTTTCGGGGAATTGTTGCCCAAGAACCTGGCCCTGCACTCGCCCGATCGAGCGGCGCTGTGGCTGGCGGCTCCGCTTACGGTGTTTTCGAAAATGACACGACCCCTGACGCTGATTATCGCCGGCACGGCGAACGCGATCCTCCGTCTCTGGGGGTACCAACCGATACGGGGCGAGGAGATGGTGCATTCCGTGGAAGAACTGGCCCTGTTGATTGAAGACACCGAAGAGGCGGGTATACTGGATCCGGAGCAGGCTGAATTTGTGCAAAACGTGTTTCGACTTTCGGACAAGCGCGTGGGCGATTGCATGGTACACCGAGAAAAAATGGCGGTTTTGGAATTGAGCGCACCCCCCGAAAAAACCATGGATGCCGTCCGTACCGGCGCGCACACACGGATGCCGGTTTACGATAGGGATCTCGACAATATCGTCGGCATCGTCAATACGAAGGATTTGTTTTATCTTTTCAGTTTGCGCGGCGTCGTTATCCTCGAAGATGCCCTTTATCCTCCGTTGTTTCTCAAGCCTTCCGAACCGCTGGATAATGCGCTGCGCTTATTCCGCAAATCGCACCGGCACATGGCAGTGGTCCGGGACGATGAGGGCAAGATTCTCGGCCTGATTACGCTGGAAGACGTCATCGAGGAAATCGTCGGCGACATCGAGGATGAGCATGATCGGCCCACGCCGAAGCTCGCGTACCGGCGCAAACGCCGGGTAATGCCGGCCAAGGCGACGCCACCGGGGAAGAAATAGGCTCCACGCTTCGTCGGCACGCACTTCGGGAGTACCTCAGGGCGTGCCACCCGACGCTTATGGTGACTTTAAGGGAAAATTCGCTTCCTCGGTTCCGCCCGGCCCAACTTCTGTTTCCAGTCGGGATTTCGTGTTGTAGCGCGCGGGAATTCCTTCCTTGGTGGCCGGCGCCCGGTCGTTAGTGGTGTCCGCGGCAGCGCCGCTGGTAATGGCAACCCGGTGCTTGCCGACGACGGCTCCGGGACGGTCGGACCCGACCAGGCGAAGGGTGAATCGCCCGTTTAAGTCGGTTTTCCCGTAAGAGCCGGGCCCCGGGTCTTTGTCCTGCGACCGCATCGGCTGGAACGTGACGGTGGCGTTGGCGAGCGGTTGGCCGTTCATTGTCACCAGCCCGGAAACCGGGGCGATGGTAGGGCCTTTGCCGCCACATCCTGAGGCAGCCAGACCAAGGGCGGCCAGGAGATAGTACCAACGCATGAATCGGCTTCCTAGAAATCGCTGATCAGTTCGCCGCCCGCGATCGTACCCATGCCGGTAAACATTTCTACATCGATGCCCAAGTTGATGAAGCGGACAGAACCATCGCACAGCACGAAGTTGATGCCGTTCGTATGGAAGCTGCCCCAGCCGCGTTTGCAGGAGTTGCTGTCTCCGGCGCCGCCGATCAGCACGCAAGCATCGTAGTCGTTAAGCAACGTGCGACTTTGGGCAACTGTCGAGGACTGATTGTAGGAAGTGTAGGTATAGGCCCAGAAAGTCCGGCGCGCGGGATGAGTGCGCGTTGCATATTCTCCGACCAGCAGGGTGTTGGATGTGCCGTCCGTGATGCTGGCGAAGCGCTCCACAGACAGACCGGCAAAGGCGGCGACGGCATGGAGCGGGCCGCGCCACTCCTTGGGAAGAACGGACGACTGGGAGTCGCTGTCAAAGAACGCCCGGCCGTCGCTCTTACCGGAGACGCCCCGGTACGAGCCTTGCATGTAGCGCAAATTCATGGAGTGGGCGGGACCACTGTCCGGTACGGCGGGGTCAAAAGGGCCACCGGCGTCCGCCGGGCAGTTGTAAGATTTGACGAGGCTGGTCCGCACGAACTCGTTGGCCGGGTCTTCATTAAATCGGTTAAGATTGTAAGCCTTGAAAAGGTTGTCCTGCTCGAGAAAAGGCAGGAGATAAATGGTCCAGGTGCCGTAACTTTCGTCGGTATAGACGGTACCCGAAGTAATACCGCCTGGAGGAAAGCTACCGTTGGCGTCGTGATAGTTGTGCAATGCAAGCCCGATCTGTTTGAGGTTGTTGGAGCAACTCGCCCGGTTGGCGGCGGCTCGAACCTTTTGTACGGCCGGCAATAGCAATGCGATCAAGATGCCGATAATGGCGATCACCACCAATAATTCGATCAGGGTAAATCCCCAACTGGGGGCAGAATCTTTGCGCACCATGCCACATACCTCAGAAATAGAAAAGGGGGGGAGTAACTATTTCCAGAATAGATTAGCGAAGCAGATGCTGTCAAGGATAAACATAGACTGTTCGACGGAGAAAATTCCTGCGACGTTTTGTTTGACAGCGCTTGCGAAGCCGGTTAGAATCCGGGTTGGTTTAAACCTGCCTTCGGGTGTATCGGCTTACGATGAGAGATTAATGAGACGCACGCCTGTAAAGATTCTTCCACTTTTTTTCTGGAGTTGTCCATGAAGCGAGCTTTCCGGTCCCGTTCCCGGCAGGGCGCAGCGCAGCGCCCGCGGTCAATTCCTATTCGACTCGAAACGTTGGAACAAAGGCTGCCCCCCGGCGACGCCTTGCTGGGGGCGTTGTTGGGGGGCGTGGCGGTAGCCGGGCTGCAGCGCCAGGCTGCCGACAGCGCCATCAGCCGGCCGGCTCGAACTGGCGGCGGCTCGAGCATTCTGTTTATCAGCTCGGCATCTACCCGGCAATTGGCGGAAAGTTTGGTTGGCTCCCCGGCTCATGAAATACGGGAAAGTGGCGCGCATGGAAGTAGCCAGCCGTCCACGGTTTCGGCCGCGGCACAGGGGGTTGACACCCCCCGATCCGGGGATCCGCTGTTTGCACCACAAGGGTCGGCACTGGACAGCCTGGTGAGCCAGCATCCGAGCATCGCTGCCATGGCGACCGCCCCGGCAGCAGCGCCAGCACATGCAGTGGACGTTGGTACGGGTGTACCTCCGGCTGCCGGTATGAGTCCCGCGCCGACTGAGAGCGTGGTTTACCAAGGAAGTCAAAACGACAGCAGCAAACAGCTGAGCGATTCGGCCGCCCAAATGATACTGAGTGGTGGGGACCATCAATCTGACGCCGCTCAGGGGGCTGACGCCCCCCGCTCCGCTCGGGAGAACTTATCGGTAGCGCCCGGCGATTCCAAAGTGCCGCTCCGGGGGCTGACGCCCCCCGCTCAGACGGTTCAAGACAAGGCGACGCCAGCAACTTTTCAATTTAACGGATCGCAAGCGGCAGTAGCTGGAGCGCCGTCCAGTGCGGAACCGGACTTCTTGAAATACATGACGGAGGACATGAAAGTCCACCATGGCATGTACGACAACCTGTATACAGCCGAATACGAGGCGTGGCTGGCAGGCAAGCCGTTCGGAACGACGGGTGGCTCGCAATCCGGCGGTCCGGATATCTACGGGGACGATGTCCGGATGTCAAACCCGAGCTTTAACGGGAACCAGAACGAATTCCAGATCGCGATCAACCCTTCGGACACGCGTTTCGCGATCGGCGCCTCGAATGCGTCTGCGGGCGTGGGGGTGTATCGCACCAGTGACGGGGGCCAGACCTGGATCGCCTCGTACCCGCCGAGTAACGGATGCTGCGACCCCGCCATTGCCTATGGGTCGGATGGAGTTGCCTACCTCGGCATACTGGGCAGCCCCGGCCAGATCACGTTTCGCTCAACAGACAACGGGGCTACGTGGAACCGGGTTCGTGATCCGAGTCCCGTGCCGGACCGGAACAACATCGCCGTAGATCCGCGCGATAGCAACATTGTCTATACGACCTATAGCGATTTGACGGGAGCAAGTTCCAACCGGATCAAGGGATACAAGTCGACGGATGGCGGGCAGACCTGGGGACCATCGTTCTTCATCGGCGGGCCCGCTCCGCCCGATGGCTATGAGCAATCCAGCCAGCCGCGCGTTGCTTCCGATGGAACGATTTACGTCGGCTACCAGCAATACCAGAGCCAAACAATCGGTTGCAGTGCACCCGTGCAAAACGCGGTCGCCAAATCGACGGACGGCGGACAAACGTGGACGCAGACGGTGATGGACATCCGCCAGGGCGGCGCCTGCACCGGGGGCCAGGCCGGGCGCGGCATTTTCTGCACGACCGGCGGCAATGCTTTCCGCTCGCGCAGCCATCCTATTCTCAGCATCAGTCCAACCAACCCGAACACTGTATACATGGTGTATTCCGGTGGTGATCTGGGACTGCCCTACACCTGCCAGGGAGCCAGCGGCTACCACAGCGACATACTGTTCCGCAAATCGACGGACGGCGGCTTGACCTTTTCCGATCCGTTCAAAATCAACACCGATCCGCCGGGTTCAGATCATTATTTTCCGTGGATGGACGTTGCCCCCAACGGCCGCATCTGGGTTGGCTGGAACGACCGCCGCGGCGACCCGCAGGACATCCGCTCGCGCTGGTATCAAGCCTTTTCGACCGATGAGGGCAAAACCTGGACCGAGGAACGGGTTGCCACCGTGGACACGACGCCATCCGGCTTTATCGGCGACTATCACGGGCTGGCTGCCCAGAACGACCGCGTTCTGGGCATGTGGTACGACAGCCGTGTCAACGCATCCGGCGATCCGTTCACGAATCCCAACTACCAATTCGATCTGGCGGTCATTGCCAGCAATCCCGCCAACAATTCCTTTGTCGCCGCGCCGCCCAAACAGTACGTCATCACCCTTTCCGACCCGTACGACGCCAGCTCAGTGCATCCCGATGCACTGACTGTCAACGGAATGCCGGCTGATAACGTCGATCTAACCAGCCCGACAACGCTCACTTTCAACTTCACGGTCAACCCGGTGGCGCAGGAGGGCCTTCAGACCATGGCGATCAAGGCCGGGGCTATCTTGCGTGGGGGCGACGAGAATCCGGTCCAGGCGTTCAACGCCAGCTTCCGCTACGACTCGATTCGGATCAGCGTCGACAAGAGCGACCCGCCGGACGGCTCGCAGATCGAGTTGCCGTTCTCTGACTTGCAACTGCATTTTAATGAGCCGTTTGACCCCAAAACGGTTAGCACGAGCAACCTAACGCTTAGCCAAGGGACCGTGACCAGCGCCCAAGTTTTGGACGCCCAGACGATCGACTACACGCTGAGCGGGATCACGACGGAAGGCGCGCTGACGGTGCGAATCGCGGCCGGAGCGCTGACCGATCTGTATGGCAACCCCAATGTGGCATACCAGGCGAATTACACGGTCTCCATCGGCCAGATCCCGTTCCCCACGCCGCTGCGAAGCCGAGGTACTCTTGGATCATGGGTCTACGACACATCGGCCAGCGCCACGATCACCCCGCCGGACGACGTCGATGGATATACGATCACCCTCAACCCCCATCAGCAGATCAGCGTAGTGGTTACGCCCACGACGCCCGGGGGACTCAAGCCGCATGTCGAACTATATGCCGTCCCAAGCAACGGCCCGGTGCTCTTGGCCAGCGCGACGGCCGATGCGGTCGGTCACGATGCGTTTCTCCAGGCAATTCCCACGGCTGACGACCTGGGCGGCAATCCCCCCGCACCCCTTGGCTACCTAGTGCAGGTGAGTAGTGCCGACAGTACGATGGGCGGGTACCGGGTCCAGCTGATCCTGAACGCGGGCGTGGATGCCGAAACGCACAACGGGGCGCCAAACCCCACTTTGGACACGGCCCAGGATCTCGATCCAACGTTTCACGACCTCGTAGCGGGCACGAAGGGACCGGCGCTGGCAGCGGTGCTCGGCACGGCCGACTTCAGCGCCGGCCTCTTGCCCAACGAAATCGAGCCGAACAATACCCTCCAGACCGCCAATAACGCATCGGCCAATTTCATGCCGTTCAAGGGCAATCTGTACCACATGGGAATCAAGGGGGAGATAAACCCCGGTAGCGATCAGGACTGGATCAATATCGGCACTCTCAACGCGGGCGACGTCATCACCATTTCCGAGGCAGGGAACGGCTCGAGGCGCGGTACGCTTGGCGATGCCTATGTCGAGCTATACCGCGGGCCGGCGAGCGCGCCGGTCCGGGTGGCGTTTAATGACGACGGCGGAGTGAGTTTCGATTCACTCATTTTCCGATTCCACATCACGCAGACCGACACCTACTACATCGATGCGCGCTCTTGCTGCCCGCCCACCGGTTTCTCTACGGGGCTATATGACCTCGGGATTTGGTTGGAACCTGCCGGACCTGGACCGATGACCGGCGGCCGAGAGACGCAGGAGCACGAGCCCAACGAGACCGCGTTGACAGCCAACGATTTTTCCGACAGCTGGCGGCCGGTCCAGTACATGTCCCAGACGCAGGCGACAATCAGTCCGGCGGGAGACACCGACTTCTACAAGTTCCGCTTCACGGCCGGCGACCTGGTCACCGTCAACATGCACTCCACATCGACGATGCACGCGCGGGTCAATTTGCTCAACGCTGCCGGCGGGCTGCTCGGCATGGAAAACGGAACGAGTCAGGGCCCGGGGAACGACTCGCCGCTGTATGCGTTCATCATTCCCAGCACCGGCGATTACTATATCCAGGTTTCTGCCACAGGCAGCGGGCCTGTCGGTACTTACAATGCCGATGTATTTCTGTCAGCGGACACTCCCCCGCCGGAGCCATCTCTCGGCTACGATTATTTCGGCTTGTCCCTCAGCGCCGGGGAGAGCGCGACGGTGGGCCTGACGGGGCTTCCCAGCACGGCAGTGCACGTGGAACTTGTGGATGCCACAGACACGGTGATCGCGACGGGACAGCGAGGCGCGACCAACTTCACGGAGGTCATCAGCGACTTTGTGGCGCCCACGGACGGCCGTTATTATGTCCGCGTCTTCGGCAGCATCGGCCTGGACTACAATCTCCTGGTAGCGCGCGACACCGAACTAGATACCGAAAACAACGACGACTTCGCCCATGCCCAGGCGATCGCGTCCACGCCTGTGGACGGTACCCAATGGGTCGCCGGACATACCGGCCAGCTCAACGGCAGCGTTCGCGATACGGACGTGTATCAGGTCTCGCTTGCGGAGGGGTCCACGCTGATCCTGGAGACATTCACACCATCGGACCACGGTGGCGATTTTGACAACACGTTCGACCCCAAGCTGGTGGTATACGATGCCACCGGTAAAGAGGTCGCGGAGGACGACAACTCGGCCCCCGACCGCCGCAACGCGCTGTTGGTCTACCGTCTTCCGGAGGGAGGAGCGGGCAATTACTTCATTCGGGTCTTGGCCTCGGATCTAACGCCGACACCGACTCAGGGCGAGTACATCCTGGAAGTTCAAGGCGCAGGGGCGGGCCCGGGTATGTCCCCCAGTCCGGGACCGCGCGGCGGTGTGCCGGTGCCCGTCACGCCATCCGTTTCCATGATTTCAGTGGTTTCGTTCCTGATCGAGCATCATGCATCCGTTGCAGTCAGTCCCGCCGGCCTCCCGGCAGGACAAATTTCGTTGCAACCGCCCATGTCAGCTACGTCATCAGTTCCGCTGCTTCCTGCGTCGAACGTGGATACGCTTCTGGCGATGCCGAATGACGACTATTCGTGGATAACTCCTGACCGAATGAGACCGGCGTCGCCACTACTGGGCGACGAGGGCTGGTGGGAATCCGCGTGAGGCGTTTCGCAAAACTTCCGAAGTCGGGCAGACTTCGGAAGTTTCCGAAGGCGGTGGCGGTCCGCCGGGAGGGAGAAATCCTTCTCGGAGGGAGGATCTATGTCCTCGCATTTCTGCGGTTGTGTGACTGCTTTAGCCGGGTTGCTATTTCCAGCCGCCAATGGCTGGCCCGAGGAGCCGCCGTCGATCCCGGTTGGTCTGGACGCGTATCGGCAGTGGGAACGCTGGTCATACCAGCGCATCGGGGCCCGCGCCTATATGCGGAGCACATACGACCGGCGGGGCGGCAACGAGGGGGCCGATGCAAGCCATTTCCTGTACCAGGAAGCCGATGATTTCAACGTGACGCTTGATGTGGCGGGACCGGGGATTTTATATTTTGCCCGGTACAATCACTGGCACGGCAGTCCCTGGCACTACGAGGTGGACGGCGTCGACCATATCGTCCAGGAAACCAGCACCGCGAACCCGAATCGCCCCGCAGCGAATTCGGTGTTTCTCCCCGAGCGGGTCTTCCCCAACCCCCTCACCTGGACCTGGTCGGTTACCAAAGGGGCCGACCTGTCGTGGGTTCCAATCCCTTTTGAGCGTTCCTTTCGCATGGCGTACTCGCGAACCCGCTACGGGACCGGTTATTACATTTACCATCAATTTGTTCAAGGGGCGAAACTCTCGCGGCCGATTCGCGGCTGGGACGCCGAGACCCCGCCGGATGCCGATGTGCTCGAGCTCATCAACCGCGCCGGAACCGACCTGGCTCCGCAGCCCGAGTCGCCGGAGGGAAAAAAAGCAGGGGTCCGCAAGGAATCCGGCACCGTTTCGCTGCGGGGGAAAGAAACAGTCACGCTAACGCGCATTACCAGTGAGCCGTCGATGCTGCGTGCCCTGGAGATATCGGTGCCGCGGGAATCGGCCGTGGCGTTCGGTCGCACCCGCCTGCGCGTTACCTGGGACGAACGGCTACACCCTTCGATTGACACCCCGGTCGCACTCTTCTTCGGCACGGGGACGCTATACAATCGCGACGGTCGCGAGTATCTTGTCAAAGGTTTCCCGATCCATATTCGATTTGACGACCAGCGGGCCCACCTGGCGTGTTATTTCCCGATGCCATTCTTCCGTTCCGCTCGTCTTGAGCTTGTGGGAACGGAAACTACCAACGTTGCCGACGTTCGCTGGAACATTCGATATGCGCCCTATGGGGAGCCTGCCAATCATGTCGCCTATTTTCATGCCACGTATCAAGACCACCCGACGCCGGAGCCGGGCAAGGATCTGGTTCTTCTGAACACACCGGAGGTGGAAGGCGGCGGCGACTGGTCCGGCCATTTTGCCGGCACGTCTTTTATTTTCTCCCGCCGGGCGAACCTTGCGACGCTGGAAGGGGATCCGCGCTTTTTCTTCGACGATAGCCAGACACCCCAAGCATACGGCACCGGCACCGAAGAGTGGGGAGGCGGCGGGGACTACTGGGGCGGGCGCAATATGACCCTGCCCTTTGCGGGACACCCAGTCGGGGCTCCCAATCCCAAGGCTGCCAAGAATGACCTGGATCAGATCGAATCCGCCTACCGCTTCCTGCTGGCCGATCTGATGCCCTTCGGCAAGAATGCACGCATCTGCCTGGAACACGGCGGCATCAATGAATCCACCGAGCACTACGAGACAGTCACCTACTGGTACGGAGCTCCGAGCGCGACTCTCAAGAAAACCGATGAGCTGCAAATTGGCGACTTGGCCGCCGAAAAAGCCCATCACTACCAATCGCCGGACGCCTCGGCCCCTTACGAGCTGACCTCGCGTTATGAATGGGGCGTGGATCACCTGAAAGGGAAGGAGATTTTTGCCGCCCACACGGACCGCGGCCGAATCACCACCGGGACAACGGAATTCAGCATGAAATTGGAACCCAACAACTTCGGAGTGCTGTTGCGGCGCAAGCTTGATTACCAGTATCCCAATCAGCGAGCGGAAATTTTCGTAGCAGATGAAAGTCCCGGTCAGAAAAACCAGGCGCAGGAATGGCAACCGGTGGGCATCTGGTACCTGGCCGGTTCGAATACTTGCGTCTACTCGAACCCGAAGGAGGAACTGGGGGCCACTCAGCACATCGCGCAGACTTCCAATCGGCGATTTCGCGATGATGAGTTTCTCTTGCCCCGCGACCTCACCCGGGGACGGTCGGCCATCCGCATCCGCATCCGGTTCACGCCGGTGAAGCGGACGCTTTTTCCCGGGCATCCGCCAGCGGAATTGGCGTGGAGTGAGATTCACTACACCGCTTACTGCTACGTCATGCCGCAAGCGCCTTCAGCGGCGAAATCTTCAACCAGATAACCAAAAATCCTTTCGTTCATTCTTTAGGAAATCACCCTATTTATTTGGTGTCGTTGCGACAGTACCAATAAGAGTCTCGGCATGTTTAGTCGAGGGCGCGTTTATCCATTCCCCCGGGGGATTTTGCGCCTCGGTTCCCGGACTTAATCACAATCCGACATTGTAGTTGCTTTTTTCCAAAGGAGAATTGAATCATGCGCAATTACCGTCACGTCGCAATATGGTCATGCCTCGCCCTATTGGCTTTGGCATCAGCCAAGCTCCAGGCCGGCTCGTACGATGCGACCTTCCTGGTTTCCAACATCCCTGATTTGGCCGTGATTACCGATCCGTTATTGAAAAATCCCTGGGGAATGGCGTTTGGTCCCACAGGACCGTTCTGGGCTGCCAATGCCGGCACCAGCACGGCGACGATCTATTCGGGGTCTGACGCGAGTGATTTCACGAAACTTTCGCTGGAGGTCAGCATTCCGGGGGGCAACCCGTCAGGCCTGGTTTTTAATTCGACGAATGATTTCGGGAACTCCCTCTTTATCTTCGCCGGTCTGAACGGCACGATCAACTCGTGGAGCGGCGGTACGACGGCGGACTTGCAGGCAACAGTGGACGGCGCGGTGTATACGGGGATCGCCATGGGCACGAATTCGGAAGGACTGGATTTCCTGTATGCCGCCAATGCCGTCGCGGGCACAGTGGATGTGTTCGACGCGAGTTTTCAGTTGGTGGATACCGCGGGAGCTTTTACCGATCCCGACTTGGATGCAAACTTTAGCCCTTTCAACATTGTCAACATCGGCGGGACCTTGTTGGTTACATACCTCAATAGCGCGGACGAGGACCACGGCGGGATCATCAACCAGTTTGACATGGACGGCAATTTCCTCAGGCGGTTCGCCGAGGGCGGCTCGCTCAACGCGCCCTGGGGCCTGGCCACGGCCCCAGAGAATTTTGGTGAATTCGGCAATGCGCTCCTGGTCGGCGGTTTTGGCGATGGCCGCATCAGCGCATTCGATCCGAATACCGGCGCGTTCCTCGGCTTGCTCAAGGACGACGACGGGAATCCATGGGTCTTTGAACGCCTGTGGACGCTGAAATTCGGCAATGGAGGTCAGGGGGGCGACCCCGGCATCCTGTACTTTACAGCCGGAATCAATGACGAGCAGGATGGGCTGTTCGGTTCGCTCCAGCCCACACCGTGAGACGCACTAGCCGTGTTTGGCGCGACATTGCCGTTTTTTGAAAAGATAGGAGTTGAATGTCGTTCGTAATGCACAGGCGGCCATGGGGGATTGGCTGGCCGTCTGTGCCTTGAAATGTTAGGAGGTGTTTTTCGATGGCATCCGGTTGTCATTAACAAAGTTGTGTTTCATTTTTTGCATTTCATTCGTTTCAGCAAGTTCAATTCGTTTCAGGGTGGGGTGACAGCAGAATCGAATGAAATTGAAATGGAGTGTAAAACCAGTCGAGGATACAACATTTCCCTGACTTTGGTCAAGCGGTACGGAATGTCATAGTGCTGATCGTACTGCTCAATGTTTCAACAAGCGCCGGAAAAGAACCCCAGCGATCAGAAACATCAGCGCATTCGCCATCCACATCGCAACGGCGGCGGTGATTTTCCCTTGCTTGGCGAAGCTGTTGCCGCACAAGAGCAGCGGATAGTAAATAAAAACGATGGGAAGGAAGCAGGTAATAAAAGCACTGAGATAATCACTTCGGCTGAACCAGATGCCGACGGGGCAGCCGACCAGGACGAAGCATAGACAACCAAAGGCAAGAGCGGGGCGCATGTGCAATTCTGTGTCGAGGGAGTAGAGTTCTCCCTTCCGAACTTGTAATGCGGAATCCAGGTTCTTGATGTGCTTGCTCAGATGCGGAGGGGCTCCTGGACTGCCCTGCAGCGCTTCATTCCTTTGGATTTCTTCTTTTCGTTCGCGAATATCGGCCAATACACCTTCGCGGCGATCGAGGATCTCCGGAATGCCCATGGCGCGTGGTTTGAGGTTCCGAACCTGGCCAAAATCGGGAGGCATGGGTACGGTGTAAACCCGCTCCTGCTGGTAGCCGGTGATTTTGCCATTGTCGCCGTAGATGTGGCAATGGCGCATGTGCACGAGGACTTCCTTGTTGGTCAGGTCCACGCGAAGTTCCGCTTCGCGGGCGCGGGCGATCGCATCATATTGACCCCGGGCGTCGCGCCTTTTGAAAAGTGCATCGATTAAGCGCCGGCCCTGAACCTGCCGGACCCACATGCTGTACGGAATATCGTAGCGTTTTATACAGCGGTCCTTCTTGAGCAAGGTGTAAAGGTATTCTTCCGCATCGTTGAGAAAACTGGCGCGAAGCAAGTAATGCGTGTAAGGAATCAGCTTGTAATACAACCCCATGGTGACGCCGCTCGTGATCAAACCCAGGAGCACGGCCGGCCAGACCACCACGCGTAAATGAATGCCGGCGGCTTTGATGGCAAGGATTTCATTGTCCTGGGCCAGTCGGCCGTAGACTACACAGGTCGTAAACAGCGTCGTCGCGGGGATGGTGTAAGGAAGAAAACTGGGGACGAGCAACGGAATCGCCGCCAAGATCTGGGCTGGGCCCAGTCCCTGCTGTGTGGCCTCGGCCACAATGCCCGCCATCACCATGATCCCGGTAATGCCGATCAGAGCGAGCGCGAAGACGCGAACAAGCTCCCATAGAATCGAGCGATGCAAGATGCTGCAAATCACGCGGGCCTCCGTGGAGCGAGCTTGTTGTCCTTGCGCATTTTTATCATCTTTTCCAAAATTCCCTTGATCGGTTCCAAGACGACCGGCACCGGTTCCTTGGTGAAGCGCACGTCGTTAATGCGGCCGCGCATCTTGATTTTCAAGAGATATTTACTGAGTTCCTGTGGAAGTTCCTTGATGACGGGCGGCAGCAATTGAATCACGCGCGCCCACACGGCGAAGAAATCCAGGTTGAGCTCGGTGCCGTCCAGATTCATGTCTCCCTGGCCGCGCAAGCTGATAAAGTTGCCGAACAGGTCCATACGGCTGACGGCGACCCGTTGGCCCCGAATCGTGAAATTAGCGTGAGCTTCTTCGAATAGTGTGCCATCCGGTGGACTCAGGGAAAGGAATTTGAGCAAATCGAGGATTGGGGGCAAGTTGTACATTTGGCCGTTTTCAACATCGATGCTGCCTCGGCCTGTTAAATCGCGGATGTCAGGCCCCTTGCCCTGGAGGTGAAGCTGGGCATTGACCAGGCCGCTGATGGGCGCATCTCTTTTGAGATTGTGCCGGCCGAATTCTTCCAGCCGGACCTGAGACGCCGTCAGCTTCAATTCGTAATCCGGTTGCGGCCCCAGATTGACGCGAACGGGACCATAAACCTCGCCTCCGTAAATCCGGGCATAGATCCCGGGAATTACCAGGACATCCGGGGCTTCTTTGCGGATTTCCATCGTCCCCTGTATATCCTGGAATGATTGCGCAAACAACCGGGCCTGGTTTACAGAGATATTTCCGACCATTCCCTCGAGTTCGCGGCCATTGTAGCGTCCCTGGCAACCCACGGTGCCGCTCACCTGTTCCCACAGCACGCCCGTTTTGACGCTTGCGTCTTGCAATCCGATTTTGCCGTCCCAATAGATATCTGGAGATGTGACGTTTCCTGGCGCGGTTGCTACCGTTAAATTGCTTTCGAAAGTGACCGGGTCCTTGATTTCAAGGGTTTCGCAGGTTTTGCGCAGAACCGGAGGCAGGGCCCGCAGCAAATCCGCATCCGGCAGCAAAAGCCTGCCTTGCAGTTTGCTTATTTCTCCCCAAACACCGCCCTCGGGCTTGCAAAAGAATTTCCCCTTCTCCAATTTCACTACCGATTTGCCGTGCCTGGCTTGCAACTTTTCCACGTGCACCCAGCGGCGCAGGTAATGCATGGTGCCGGTCAAGTCTGTCACAAAGTACGGGAAGAATTCAGGTTTGATGGAACAACCGAGAGCCGTTACTCCCACTTCAACTTCAGGAGGCTTGGGTCCCACGCGGTTCACGGTGGCGGAAAAATGCATCCTTCCGGTAGGGGAAAAAACTTTCCATGCTTGTTTCATTTCGGGATCGTTCAAAGCGGCTTCCAATTCGGAATCCAGAACCACATTTTGCCCACGAATTCGGACAGTCAATTGGTCCTCATTGTGATTCGCCGGGTTTGGTTGAAAACGTCCGGCCGTAAACACTTCTCCGCCCTTGTGCCGGCCTCGGAAATCGTAAAACTCCCAATGGTCGGGGTGAATATCGAGAATGCCACTTACTTCTTCCAGCGGATATGCAAAGACATCGTATTTCACTGTGGCGTCGTGGAACCGGATCAGGTAACAGTTGAGGAAATCCGGGGAGCCATTCTTGCGGAAGATGTGAGCTTCAAAATTGCCTAGCCCGGTCGGATGAAAGGATGCGGCCAGTTTTTGATAGTGTGCGGGGAGTGCGGCGTGCAGTTTCTGGTCCATGGGCAGGTTGTCTCCCCAAATCTTCATGCGTACCTCCGGAAATGGAGGCTCCCCAGCCATGGACCCTTTGATGTAAACCCGCTGCGAGCCTGCCAGGCCGGCAAGATCGAATTGGATTTCCTCATGATGCAACAATGTGTCACTCTCATGGTGAATGGTGCCCGTAATATGTTCCAGCACATAAGGAAAATGCACAAAAGAAGCGCTTAAATCTTCGGGCTCCACGGTACATCGCTTCCGCCAATTTTTGCCCTCGCGGGAGCAATAATAGGTTAGACTTACCAGTCCGTTTGGAGCAAAGTCCCGGTCGATCTTTTTGATATGCTCCGGCAGATGATCGAATATTTCCGATTTGAGGGATAAATGTTTGATGGTCATGGTACCCGCAAAATCGGCATCGAGATGGATTTGTTGTGCCTGGCCTTCGATTTGCACTTCTGCAGTACCCGACCAGGCGGTAAACTCCTTTAAATGCAACCGGCCATCCATGCAATCCACAACGGCGCGGATCTTCTCCAACGGTAGTGGAATCTTCGGATGGTTCAACTTGCCCTCATTGAGTTCGACGGTCAAATGGTGGGCCAGCGGTTGAGGTGTGCCGGGGCTGTAACCAATTTCAGCCTCGAGGCGCGCGGTCCCCGCAAGGTCGCGAGCGTGTTCCAGGAGGTCCGGCCGAATGGCTCCCAGGCGTTCGACCAAAGCAGTCCCCACGGAAAAGGGACCGGCCCGAAAAGACAGGATCGTATGATTCGTGCCGCGCTGGGCTGTTCCCTGAATTTGAATCGCGCCCGCCAATTCTGATTCACCAGTCCCTTGAATGATTATCGTGTCCAAGGGATCATTGATGAAAGTCAAATGAACATTTGTGATTTCGACCGCCGGTTGGGCTGGCTGCGACGCGAAATCCTCAAATACAAGCGTTCCTTGGCGAATAACCAGGGTAGGAACCGGCTCCTCCAGGTTTTCGGCGCCCATGATATCTTGCCAATTCCACTCTCCTGCCGCGTCCCGGCGCAGCAGGATCTTGGGCCGTTGAAGTTCAATCTTGCGAATGGCGACCTTGCCATGCGCCACTTGTTCTTTGTCGGGGTAAATGATACCGCAGGGAATATATGCAAGGTCCGGCTGCTTTGGGTCATCGCGCCGACTGATTCGCAATTCGCCGAAGCTGATTCCGCCCAACAGTCGCAGGCTGGCGGACTCCAAATTGATCTGCGCGCCCACCATGTGGCTGGCGAGTTTGTCGATGACCTGTTGCCGAACCGCTTCCGGATTAGTCCAGCGATGATAGCAAAACGCGACTACGGCCAGTCCGCCGAAGAAAAATAACACGAGGCCCCGGACCAGCCATTTGCGCCACGCCATGCGCTGCCCACCCAAGATGGGGAAGTGGGAGTTGCCTCCGTTCCGACAAGCGGGGGAAATACTAAGGCAAAGACCAAGGCCGGTCAACTCCAGAAAAGGTGGTGGGTTTCGGGTGGCCGGTCGGGATAAGAAATATGGGCAAAAACTTTCTGGAAATACTGACCACTACACATCAATACCGGACCGTTTGTCGGCAGGGTAAAACCTGCAGTGGAAGGATTCCATAGAATCGACCAAGACGACTTTTCCGAAACGGACTACGTTGCCAATCAAGGGAGGGATAATGTCAAATATTGGCTTGGGGTTTTGTGCGATCGTGATTGGGGGAATCACCAGTTCGGTGGCCGGCGCTCAATCGCGTGGGCAAAAACCGGAACTGATCAAGGTCACGGATCGGGTTTACTGCGCTACCGGCTACGCGCTCGGCAATTCCATTCTTGTCCTCACAAGCAAGAGCGTCGTTGTTGTGGACACTACGGAAAGTCCAATTTCCGCTCGTGAGATACTGCAGGATTTCCGAAAAATCAGCCAACTCCCGGTGAGTTATATTATTTATACTCACAACCACGGCGACCACGTTCGCGGTGCCACGGTTTTCAAGGCAGAAACAACCAGAATTATTGCGCAAAAACTCCTGGTCCCCGAACTGGATGCGTATAACGCCCAGCGAACCTATTATCGCCGGGTTGCCGGTCTCCAGTTTGGGTATTCCCTTCCTCCGGAAGAACGTGGTGTCAGCCTGTCGATTTTTCGGGACAAAAACCCACTCGATCCCGAAAACGGCTACCTACCGCCCGACATTCAGTTTGATAACGAATTCCAAATTAACGAAGGGGGAGTTCATTTCCAGTTGTACCATATTCAGGGAGAGACCCCAGATCATCTCATGGTTTGGATACCTGAAGAAAAGGTGCTGCTCCCCGGGGATATCTATTATCCGAGTTTTCCCATGGTAGCAAGCCCGATGAAGCCGGATCGCCCGGTGCTCGAATGGGCCAAATCGCTGGAGCGCATGCGAAAGCTGCAACCCGAATTCCTCGTCCCTTCCCACTGGAATCCTGTCATGGGCCATGCAAAAGTCGACTCCGCTCTGGCCAATTATGCCCGGGCGATCCGCTTCGTGCATAATGAAACTTTAAAACGTGTCAATCAGGGTTTGTCGTTGGAAGAAATCCGCCGTCAGGTTAGGCTGCCGGAAGATCTGGCCAAGCTACCATACCTTGCAGAAACGTACGGCAAGGTGCAATGGGCCGTAAATGGAATCTACCGGCAATATACTGGATGGTACGATTTCGATCCGGCCCATTTAAACCCCGGCAACTCGGTCGACTTTTCCAAGGCAGTGTTGGAAGCCGCGGGTGGTTTCCAGCCGATCATCAAACGGGCCCGGCTTGCTCTGGATGAGAAACCTCAACTGGCATTGGAATTGGCGCATCTCGTTATCACTTCGGAGAAGGAGAACCGAGAAGCTCATGAGTTGGCTGCCCAAGGTTTGGAAAAAATGGCGGATGCAGCCGTTAATCAGGTTGAAATTAACATTTATCGTGCTGCTGCAAAAGAACATCGTAAATTGCCGGACAAATAAATGAGAACGAACATGGATGAGTCCATTGTCACGCCAACGGGTGCTGATTTGCTGGTGCGCCGGCTGCGCGACTTTGGAGTACGGCATATCTTCGGTTACCCGGGCGGCCCCTTGACGCCGATCCACGACGCTATCTATCGTGAACCCGCCATCCGGCACATACTGGCCCGAGATGAAAGAGGCGCCGGGTTTATGGCAGATGGCTACGCCCGCGCGACTGGTCAAGTGGGCGTTGTGCTGGCCGTGTGTGGACCGGGAGTATTCAATGCTGCCACGCCTTTAGCGGGAGCCTTCTCCGATTCGGTACCGGTTTTACTCATCAGCGGTCAGGTTCCGACTGCTGCGCGCGGTGGTATCCGATCGGGATATTATCACGAAAACGATCAATTGGCCGCTTGCGCTCACTTCACCAAATATCACGCATGCCTTCGGGATGTGAATGCTATTGTGCCGACGTTGGACCAGGCGTTTGTCACAATGATGAAGGATCGGCGCGGCCCGGTGATGCTGGATGCCCCCGTTGATGTCATGGCCTCGGAAGCCGAATTGATAAACCGGCCCGTTGCACCAACGCTCCCGGCTCCTCGTGAACCCTCTTGCCAAGATATGGCAACGTTGATCGACTTGATAATTTCCTGGCAAAAGCCTTTACTCCTGGCCGGCGGCGGCGTAATCTCGTCGGGAGCCGACTACCTTTTAGTGGAATTGGCCGAACGCCTCGGCGCTCCCGTATTCCACACATTCATGGGGAAAGGGGCCGTTCCATCTGAACATCCACTCTGCGCCGGCACGCCGTGGAAAGAAGGTACCTCAGACGCCACGGAAATGGCTGCGCGAATTTCGCCCCTTTTTGGCCAAGCCGATGGCATGTTGGCGATTGGTTGCCGGTTTACACAAGTCATAACCGGTAGCTGGGCCCTGAAGCCGCCCGCATGCCTGACTCAAATCGATATTGATCCTGAAGAATTAGGGCGCCATTATCGATTGGCACTCGGCATCCATGCGGACGCTCGCTTGACGATACAAGCGATCCTGCGCCAGTTGCCAAAAGAAAAACGCCGTTTGTGGGCTCCTCAGCCTCCCATACGCGAGCCTAAGCGAATCGGAGGGCTGGACCTTCTTGGACCTCTCCGAAATATCATTCCCGCGGATGCCATCATTGCTGCCGATGTTACCCAATTGGGATATGCCATGTTGGTGGATTATCCGGTGAAGTATCCCCGAACATTCTTGCATCCGGCCGCCGCAATCAGCATGGGTTTCGGCTTGCCCGCGGCATTGGGGGCTAAGGCTGCTTTTCCGCAAAAAACAGTCGTGACCGTCATGGGTGATGGCTGTTTCCAAATGACCGGTATGGAACTTGCAACAGCGGTTCAGGAAAATCTTCCGGTCGTCGTCGTGCTAATCAACGACAGCAGTCTGACCCTTATCAAATCCATACAAAAACGCCGCTATGGGGGCCGATTCATTGGCGTGGACTTGCAGAATCCTGATTTCGCCCTCTTTGCCAAGGCTTATGGGATTCGCGCGTGGCAAGTTCGAACCGAAGAAGATTTTGCCAAAGCCTTGAGAGAGGCAATTAGCTCTCGTGAAACATGCGTGGTAGAGGTGCAAGTAAGCTATAACAAGAATTAAAACAGGTCCACGGTTCGGCCGTGGACCTGTCGAGATACCTGCGCTACAAAATTACCTATTCTTCAGCACTTGCAGTTGCTAATTTTTCCAGATCGGTGAATGTCGCCGTAATTTCATCCCCGGGACGGATGATAAGCTGTTTGGTTTGCGAATATGGTTTGCCGTCCCGAACTACCTCGGCACGTAACATATAGTAATACAGCTGGCCTTCGATCAATTCGGGCGTCCTGAAAACGCGCCTTGCAGCGGTGGTCTTCATCTGCTGATCATCCACGAATAATTTGGCATCTTTAGGAAGTTCCACGACAACCTTTGCTGGTTTGAGTGACGTGGTCTTGCCGGAACTGTCCTTTTTTGGAGCGGCCTCATCCGATTTCTTCATAGTGGGGGCCGGAGCTGGTGCAGGGGCTGCCGGAGTCCCATAGGAGCCGCCGTAGCAGCCATTACAGCCACCCCAGCAGCCGTAACAACCACCGTAGCAGCCGTTGCAGCCGTGCCTATGGAACAAGCCGTGACCGCCCCAACAACCGTACCCGCCACCGTAGCAGCCGTTACACCCATAACAACTTCCATAGCAGCCACCCCCACATCCCCCCCAATGCCAACAAGTTGGAGTGACGGTTCCGGCGGATAAGGCGGCCATCAAAACTACACTGTACATTTTGCAAATCCTCCCTTTTGATGATAGAACCTATGGTTACCCGCTTTTTTGTTCTATAGAAATTGGATAATATTGGTAATCTGGAGTGAATGGTAAATTTGATAGGCAAACTCGTCAATGAAAAAAGGCCGAAAAACCAAATTCTGAAAGAAAAGCTGCCGTTAGAACCCGAACGCTTCACAAAACGAATACCAAGATGCGCGAATTTCGGCCAATTACACTGGTTGCGCGGAAATTCTGAAATTGAAGGAAATAATTCGTGGGAATTCTGATATACTGGCAGGAAATGGGCTTTTTGCAATTCTGTACGAAGAAAGGCCCTGTTCTGGTGATTCATATTCGCACCCGGCGGAACCGCGCCCAGTCTCCCCGACAAATTGGAATTGGCCGTCAGATCCTGGCGTGGTGCGTGCATTTTTACACAGCTCTGGGATTGGTGGCTGCCGCCGGGATGGCAGTTTGCATCTTTCACGGAGGACAGGAGCACTTTCACCAGGCTTTCATCCTAATGCTCGTTGCCAGCCTCATTGACGGCACCGATGGAACGCTTGCCCGGCGGCTACGAGTTAAAGAAGTCTTGCCCGGGTTCGATGGTCGCCGCCTGGATGATCTGGTCGATTTTCTGACCTATACCTGTCTCCCACTGTTGTTGATCTGGCGGGCGGGAATCCTTTCCGAAGAATTGCGCGCGTTCCTTCTCTTTCCGCTGTTGGCCAGTGCCTACGGGTTTTCCCAGGTCTTTGCCAAAACGGAGGACGGCTATTTCCTTGGGTTTCCTTCCTATTGGAACCTGGTGGCCTTTTACCTGTACATTTTGCGGCCGACGGAATGGATTGCCGTTTGCATGTTGGTGAGTTTTTCCGTTCTTACATTCGTGCCTACCCGATATCTATACCCAAGTCAAAAAGGTCGCCTCAATTGGTGGACCAATATGTTTGCCGCGGCATGGACAGTCCTGATTTCGTGGATCTTGATTAGTCCCGGTCCGCATGAATTTGGCGATTCCCACTCGCAACGATTAACGATTGTCTCTTTGATTTTTCCGTTCTATTACCTGGCCATGTCGTGGGTAATCAGTTTGCGCATGCGGCTCCAATGCCGCAAAAAAATGGAGAAGGAAATTCGCCAGGCGTTTTCGGGATGATCCGTCCGACTCTATGTCGGTATATCTTCAAACAATGCCGTCCCGACGCGCACCAGCGTCGCTCCTTCTTCTATTGCTACTTCAAAGTCGTTGGTCATACCCATGGAAAGTTGGTTGAAAGGATGAGCGGGGCCAAGCTGCGATCGGAGTTGATTCCGCAACTCCCGAACCAGGGCAAAGGTGGGTCGGGACTTCCGGGGATCAGCCGAAAAGGCCGCCATGGTCATTAAGCCGCATACTTGGACATGGATCAACTTTTCCAGGTGCGTCATGATGGATGGAACCTCTTGGGGTGAAAATCCCTGCTTTGCTGCTTCGCGACTGGCATTCACCTCCATGAGAATACGAACGACCTTATCCTGTTTGGCCCCTTCCTTTTCGAGAGCCTCGAGCAAGATCAACCGATCCACGGAATGAATCAAAGGATTGATCCGTAGAGTTCGTTCCACTTTGTTGCGTTGCAAATGCCCGATCAAATGCCATTGGCAGGTGGCAGGCAATTCTTCCGCTTTGCGCCAAAGCTCTTGGGGCCGACTTTCTCCTAGATGTACGTGACCCAATTCCACTACTGCTGTTGCAACCTCGATGGACACTGATTTAGTTACGGCGACCAGGGTAACGTCGGCGACGGAGCGCCCAGCTCGTCGGCAAGCGTCCTCGATTCGCCTTTGAACTTGGGCAAATCGATGCTCCAGATTTGCTTTCCACCCAGGGTGGCTCATAAGAAAGAAAAAATACAATTATAAGAGTCGTCAGGCAACGCCAGGTTTTGACGTATCACGGGAGATATTATGGCTGAGGTTCGAGCCTTTCGGGCTATTCGTTTCGACCTGGGACGGGTCGGAGCTCTGAGCGATGTGATCGCTCCACCCTATGACGTTATCGACCAGCATCTTCAGGATACCCTTTATCAGCAAAATCCATTTAACATCATCCGTCTTATTTTAAACAAGGAAGAACCGACGGATAATGCCACAGAGAACCGCTACTCCCGCGCCGCGCGATGTTTGAAGGAATGGTGTTCCTCAGGAGTCCTGAGCCAGGACACGGCACGCGGCCTATATGTCTATCACCAAGATTTTGACGCAGAGGGTCGCAAATATACGCGCAAAGGATTCCTATGCCGCATTCGGCTGGAACCCTTCGGACAGGGCAAGGTTTTCGCTCATGAAGAAACTTTGCCGGGACCAAAAGCAGATCGGCTTAAACTATTCCGCGCTACGGCCATGAATCTAAGCCCGATTTTCGGACTATTTCCGGATGAATCCGGCGCGGTGCAAGCCCATTTGGAAGAAGCCATTAAGCGCATGCTGCCTCTTGAGGCCACTGATCACTTGGGGGTCGTGAGCAGGTTATGGCCAGTTACAGATCAGCACGTTATCAGCTTGGTTACCGGCCTGATGGGTCCCAAATCAGTTTTTATCGCTGATGGACACCATCGCTATGAAACATCCCTGGCTTATCTCTACGAACGCCGGCAAACGGGGGCGGTACTCAATGACGCCGCCGCTCCTAACTTCACCCTGATGATGCTGGTAAGTATGAGCGACCCTGGTTTAGTAATTCTGCCCACCCATCGTTTGGTTTCCGGAATCTCCCCTCTGACCGCGGCCCAACTTCAATCCACCTTGGCAAAACATTTTCAACTAGAAACAATCGGATCAGGGCAAAAGGGTGCAAGAGATACCTGGGAATTGATGCTGGCAGATGGATCGCAAGATCTGCTGGGCTTCGGAACGTCGAGCGACGGAAACTGGCTTTTGGCCAGGTTGCGCGACCGGTCGCCAATGGATCGGCTCGCAATCGAATATACAAAAGAATGGCGGGGGTTAGCAGTGAGCTTATTGCACGTTCTGGTTCTGGACCAACTGATCCCGAGCAGCGCTGAGGGAAAGCCCTGTTGCCAATACGTGCATTTGCTAAAAGAAGTGACCGGCGCTGTGGACTCCAAAGAATGTGACCTCGGGGTATTGGTACCCCCAGTCACGATGAATCATGTTGCCCAAATTGCCGGTAATCTGGAAAAAATGCCCCCAAAGTCGACGTATTTCTACCCCAAGCTCTTGAGCGGCTTGGTCCTCAATCCTTTGACGGGGAATTATTGAATGCCGCCGTGAACGCGTTCCGGAGTCATGTGCGACGGCTGATCGGTAAACCAGAACCGTGACCACTCATCACGAATTTGCCGGAGGTCTTCAGAAGTATTGAACAATTGTTGCACCCGGCGATTGGGTTCACTGTCATAAATGGGAAGAAAGCAACCGCCATTGCTGATAATAAGTACGATTACCCCTCCCAGCAACAAAATGCGCCGCATCATCAGCCTCCATGCCCGAGAGAATTTGGACCGATGCCTCCAGGCGGAAATAGACCCTGCTTTGGACCACAAAGATCCTTGTCTGAAAAGCCTTGTGGACTTTATCGGCTGGATAAAATCGTAACTTGAGATGAATTTAGTGAGTTTTCGGCATTTCCGGAGTTTTCCGGGAACGAGCCGGCCTGCCAGCCGCGGTATCGCTTGGCATTTCGGCACCATTACCGATCGGCTGGTTGGTTGCCTGGTTCGCCCCGGTCGAAGCTCTTCCAATTTCTTCCGTTAATCTGCGGACCCGTTCTTCCATTTCCTTACCGGGTTTGAAAGTGACGACATGCTTCGGGGGCACCTCGACCTTGTCTCCCGTCCGTGGATTGCGGGCTTTGCGAGCTTTGCGAAGTTTAACCTCAAAGACTCCGAAATTGCGCAGTTCAATCCGTTTTTCGGTCAGAAGCGTGTCCACGATGGCATCAAACGTCAACTGCACGATTTCCTTCGTCTTCAATTGCGTGAGGCCAATGCGGTCCGAAATTTGTTTAACAATTTCTTTCTTGGTCACGGTTAGGTTCTCCTGGAGAAGAATCCGGCGGTTAAAACCGGCCCATCGTGAGACGCTTCAAGTGTAATGATGACAAAGGGTAATGTCAAGAATAAAGGAGAGAGAATTGGGAAAATCTCTTTTTCCTTCGGAAAATACCAATTTCTTTATGGTGAACGTTGGCATGTCGCGCCGACCGGATTAGGTACAATCTAAATTGTCTCCTCCAACAGGTAGCTGCTGCTTAAATCATTCATATTCAAAAATGGTACCTTGAATTCGCAAACCGATCTTGGAGTTGGGAATGAAGACAGCATTAATCACCGGCATTACAGGACAGGACGGCAGTTACCTGGCGGATTGGCTCCTCGATCATAATTACGACGTCCACGGCATGGTTCGCCGTTCAAGCACAGAAAACTTTGAAAGGATTGCCCATCTGGAAGGCAGAATCCATCTTCATCAGGCGGATCTGCTGGATCAATTTTCCATAATCGATGTTCTAAAAAAGGCAAAGCCGGACGAGGTCTACAATCTGGGTGCAATGAGTTTCGTCCCGGCCAGTTGGCAGCAACCCGTTTTGACAAGTGAATTTACCGCTGTCGGGGTAACGCGGGTTTTGGAGGCCATTCGCCATTTGGATCCCGCGGGAATTCGTTTTTACCAGGCAAGCAGCAGCGAGATGTTCGGCAAGGTTCAGGAAACCCCGCAGCGCGAGAGTACACCGTTTTATCCCCGTAGTCCTTATGGAGTGGCCAAAGTCTACGGCCATTGGATTACGGTCAACTATCGTGAAAGTTATGGCATCTTCGGTTGTAGCGGAATCCTGTTTAATCATGAAAGCCCTCGCCGTGGCCGGGAATTTGTGTCCCGGAAAGTTACCGATGCTGCAGTTCGCATAAAACTGGGCATGCAAAAGGAATTAAGATTGGGGAATCTCGACGCCAAGCGGGATTGGGGATATGCCCCCGATTATGTCCGCGCCATGTGGCTCATGCTTCAACAACCCCGCCCCGATGATTACGTAATCGCAACCGGAGAAGCGCATTCCGTACGCGAATTGGTGGAAATAGCCTTTGAACATGTTAATTTGGATTGGAAAAAACATGTTGTGATCGATTCGGTGTTAATTCGACCCGCAGAAGTGGATCTGCTCATCGGCGATTCCAGCAAGGCTCATACGCAATTGGGTTGGGAACCGGAGATAAGCTTTACCCAGCTCATTCACAAGATGGTGGAAGCGGATCTCAAAAAATACCGGAATTCCTGACCTCCAATCGCTTTTCCCAATAAAAAAATCTACAAGTCAATTGTGTGGACTGACATTTTGCTATTTTGGGTTCTATTCTAGATTATGCGGATTCTGATAACTGGAGTCACTGGTTTTGCCGGTGGCTACCTCGCGGAAACATTAGCCGCGCGAGGGGAAAAAGAACTGTTTGGGGTTTCCCGGCGCGCAAACTGGCCTCCGGAATGCGATCACTTGCGGAAGATTGTGACTCTTCATTCATTTGATCTGTGCGATGGCCAAACACTGGAAAAGTTCCTGAGACAATCAAAACCGGATGCAATTTATCATTTGGCGGGATATGCTCAAACGGGTAGGTCATTCCGGGAACCGGACCAGGCCTGGACTGGAAATCTAGCTGCAACTCGATCTCTATACGAAACGGTAGCCAGGTCAGGTTTCAGGCCTCGAATCGTGTATGTCGGAAGTGGCCTGATCTATGGGGACTTGGGGCCGCATTGTGTTTCCCATGCCGAATGCGCCCTTATGAAACCGGCCAATCCCTATGCCGCCAGCAAGGCAGCTGCGGATTTGGCCAGCTATCAATACAGTCGATTTCCGGGTTTGGACATTGTCCGAGTTCGTCCGTTCAATCATATCGGACCTCGCCAGTCGCCCGAATACGCAGTCGCTCACTTTGCACAACAGATCGCCGCAATCGAAAAAGGCAGACTGCCTCCGGTCCTGGAAACCGGCGACCTTACGCCAAAGCGCGACCTTTCCGATGTCCGCGATGTTGTGGCAGCCTATTGCTTGCTCATGGACAAGGGGCGTGCCGGAGAGGCATACAATATCGCTTGCGGCGAGGCGTTCTCAATGCAGTCGATCCTGGACCGATTACTGTCCCTTTCCGGGGTGACCGTACAAATTCGCAAACAATCTCAACTGGTTCGAGCCGTGGAAGCTAACGCTGTTTGCGGGAATTCCCATAAAATCCGTAGCGAAATCGGCTGGCAACCACATCATTCCATCGAACAAACCTTGGTCGACATCTTGGATTACTGGAGAGGAAAGACATGAAAATTGCCGTCATCGGAACCGGGTACGTCGGGCTAGTTTCGGGCACGTGTTTTGCCGAAAGCGGCAATGACGTGATCGGCATCGACAAGGATGCGAACAAAATCAAAACACTGGAATCCGGCCACCTGCCCATCTATGAACCTGGTCTGTTGGAATTGGTCCAACGCAATCGCAAAGAGGGGCGGCTTACGTTTACCACCGATCTCGCTGCAGGGATCGCCGATGCCAAAATCATTTTTGTCGCAGTCGGCACTCCGCAGGGCTCGGACGGATCGGCCGATTTGAGCAACATGTGGGCTGTCGCCGACGAAATCGCTGCCAAGGCTGCCACTCCGAAAATCATCGTCATCAAGAGCACCGTCCCGGTGGGAACCAATCGGGCATTCCTGGAGCGCGTCCGCGCCGAAACCAAAATACCGTTGGTCCTCGCCAGTAATCCCGAATTCCTCAAGGAAGGAGCCGCCGTGGATGATTTCATGCGCCCGGACCGAGTTGTTGTCGGCGTGCGCGAACCGGAAACCGCTCAGGCACTCAATGACTTGTATTCTCCGTTCCTGCGAACCGAGCATCCATTCCTAATTATGTCGCCCGAAAGCGCGGAAATGACGAAATACGTGGCCAATGCAATGCTGGCCACCAAAATCAGCTTTATTAACGAAATGGCCAATCTGTGCGAGCGGGCCGGCGCCGATATCCACGATGTCCGGCGGGGCATCGGCCACGACGTCCGCATCGGCTTTCAGTTCCTATTTCCCGGTGTCGGCTACGGCGGCTCCTGCTTTCCCAAAGACGTTCGTGCTCTCATCTCCACCGCAAGAAAGCTCGATGTACCCCTCCAATTGATGGATTCGGTGGACCGGGTGAATGAGGCTCAAAAGAAGGTCCTGTTTCGAAAAATAAAAAAACACTACGGCAAATCGTTGTCCGATATCACCATCTCCATTTGGGGCCTGGCATTTAAACCCCGTACGGACGATATCCGTGAAGCCCCCTCCCTCGTTCTCATCGATGCTTTGTTGGCCGAGAAAGTAAGAATTCGCGTGCATGATCCTGAGGCACTGGACCGGCTCAAGGAGATTTACGGCAATCAATTGACCTATTGCGACCGTCCCTACGGCGCTCTGGAAGGAAGCGACGGCCTGGCCCTGGTTACCGAATGGCAGGAATTCCGCCACCCGGATTTCGTCGTCATGCACCGTCTCATGCGCCAGCCCGTAATATTCGACGGCCGCAATATCTATGACCAAAAAGTGCTAGCGGAAAACGGCTTCACTTACTACGCCGTGGGCCGCGGCCAGCACGTGCCGGGAAATTGAGGATTCTTTTCCAAATTTGCGTGGCCGAACGGACTCGAATCTAATCCCGGCGTTCCGCTGTCACCATCAGGCAATCGCATTGCCGCCTGAGAAAAGTATACCATGTGGCGATGCGCGAAAGGTGCTTTCCCTGCAGCCAGCGGTGCCAGCGGAAGCGGTTCTTGCCGCTGCCCTGGATGGCTAACTGGGCCGAATTCCGCATCCATCCACTCTGTCGAATCATATGCATGGACTTGATGCGGAACCCCGTGCGTGCCAGCAGGCAATGCAGGGATTTCGGGCTGAAATGAGTAAGGTGCCGTGGCAGGTCCAGGCCGAACCAGTATTTACCGAACCATTGAAATGGCAGGCTGTCGATATTCGGAACCGCGGCCATCAATTGGCCGCCGGGAGCTAGCAAGAAATACGCATGCTGCAGCACGTCTCGGGGATTATGTACGTGCTCCAGCGAATGCCACATGGTTATCACGTCAAAGCTCTCCGGCCGCAGTTCGGGATGGGGCAAGCTGCCCACAAAGGCGGGTAAACCAAGGTCGTGCTGAATCCGCTGCACCGGCTTGGGATAGAGGTCCAGGCCGGTCACGTGCCACCCGTGCTGATGCATCCGATGCAGAAATGCTCCTTCGCCGCAGCCAAAATCCAACAATCGGCCCTTGCCATGCCATCCTAATATGCGACGTTCTTTCCGCGGCTGGCACCAGCGCCGGACCGAACGCGGTTCGCGTTGCTGACGATCGGGACCGGGAGCTCGTTCCGGCCAATAAGTCGGGGGATAAAATCGGCTGATGCTTTTCGGACTCGGACGGGGATTCGTAAAACACAACTCACATTCCAGGCACTGGACGACCGCGAACCAGAGACCGCCGTTCCCGGAAATGTTGTCGGGAGCTTCAAGGAATGGAGTCCATCGCTGGCATCCACAAAGCGGGCAGGCCGTTTCTTCCCACTCAATGCCCGGCTCGTACTTATTTTGGCAGGCTGCCTCCGCTTGCGCGCTCAGTTTCATTGGGTAAGATCCTTCTTGCCCACTACCGGAAGCTAACTTTGCTGCATCGAGGACTATACCGGCTGGCGGGATTTCGGTCAACGGTGGTCACAGTATTCGCTTCCCAAACCCCTTAAATACGCCGTCTATTCCCAAAACCAGCACCGCTCCCAAACCCACCATCCCTAATAAAACCAGGCAAAGCCCCGCCAGCTCGTTCGTCACTCCGTAGTGCATTTGTTCAAATATTTCATGAGCAAACACCCGATAGTCCGGCGTTTCCACGATTTTTCCCGCTCCGAGTTCTCCCAGGGACAACACGGAAACAGCCAAGAATGCCTTTAAACATGGCGACAACGTCAAGGGAAAGTAAATCGAAATCAGCATCCTGCCAGGTCGGGCACCTTCCAATTGCGCCGATTCGCGAATTTCGTTCGGGATCATTCGGACCATCGGCCAAAGGATTGCCATGCCAAACGGCAGGAAGCGGATAACATTCGCCCACAATACCGGCGCCGGGGATGGTCCAAAATACAACATCCGGGACAGCAAACCGGCTGGGCGGACTTCAACGATATACAAAATGATTTCCTTGAGTCCGAATCCGATTAGGGGTCCAGGCAAAATCCACGCCAGAGTGAGTATCCCAAGCATTCCCGGTACAAGGCGCTTTGAATCCTGCGTCAACCAGCAAAGCATCAGGCTAAACAGTGCAACAATCAAACCGGTGGTAATCGCCAGTTCGATGCTGTTAACCACCAATAGGCTATTTTTTGCGAGTACCCGCTCAATCGTTTTGATTACGGTACTCCCCGTCCACACATCGCGCCCGCCTGCCAGTCCCGCTTTCCAGATCAGGCTGCTCAAGGGCACTGCATCTAGGATCGTCAATGCGATTAGCGTGAGAAAGAACAACGGCCATCGCAGAAGTCCCAGCGGAAACACGAGCGGAGATGACGAGTAGAATTCCAGGGAAGGGATTCTCCTTTCCACCCGGCGAACCACGTTGACGAGAAGAATTCCAACCCCAATCATCGCCGGAAAACTGATCGCCATCGCCCGATACAGCCCATTGACGTCCCGCAACACCACCTGCGTGTAAGTCTCCTCTGCCAGGGTGCGGACCTGCATGACGTCGGTAACCGTGATTTCCGTGACGATGGGCAATACGGCCCACAAGGCGGCGGCTCCAAGCACTCCCCAGGTCCGGCGCAAAGTGACATGAATCAATATGCGCCAGGGGCCAACGATGGTCAAGGCATCCTCCTCCAACTCCCGTTCTACCCAAAGCAATCCCTGGCCCACGAGCAGGATCACCCAGGGCAGGGCTGCCATCGTATGAACCCAAGTCGCCGGGCCCAGGCCGGTGGCCCACGGCTTCCAGAAAAGAGCTTGATTCCACATTCCAAGCGGACGCCATCCCCCGGACCCAAGCGCAGTCTGCCACGCCGTCGTCAGCAAAGGGAGTGGAACAAATAAAGTGAGCAACACGACAAATCGAAAAAAATAACGAAGTGGCAAGTCCGTGCGATAGAGGAGAAAGGCGGCGATTGTCCCGCAGGGCAACGCGAATACCAGCGTCCCGGCCATCAAAAGGAACGTGTTGCCGGCCAGCTCCCCAATGCGTTCCCAGTCCCCCCAGGCCTGCCAGCTGGAAGGATGAATCACCAGCCCGACGAGCGGCCAAGATAGCGGAACGCCGACTACCAGCGCAAGAATGCCGCCAACAACTACTCGCCAGCGGGCTAAATGAGGATCGGAATACACCTTGACGACCGGTTATTTTTCCTTTTCCGGTTTCTTTTCATCGGTTTTGTCGGCCGGTTTTGTTCCTTCTTTTTTCTCATCCTTTTTTTCGGCGGGTTCTGGTTTCTTTTCGTCTTGCTTATCGATCTTTTTTTCTAAGGGCTCTTTGTCCGGTTTCTTGTTCTCGCCCCGGTCCACCGCTCCCGGTTTTGCATTCTTTTGTTCATCCGGCGCCGGTTTCGTTTCCTCGATCGTGCGGACGCGCATCGGCTTGCGGTAATTCCGATCGTGCAAGCAAACGAACAGGCCGTTGTTGCCGGCCAGGTAAATCCTGTCCGTCGTTTCATTGACCACCGGGACCACAAAATCGCGAACGTCGAAAGCGGCCAGGAGTGTGCCGCGGGCCCGATCAAGTACGAGCAACCTGCCGGCCGGATCGAGAGCGTAAACAAAAGCTTTGTTGCAGGCCACGAACCGTTCCGCGGTCCGGTTTCGCCAAACTTCTGTCCCCATCATCCGGTCGATCCGGTAAAGGCCGCCGCGCTCCGGAGCCACGTAGACATCTTCATCGGTCACCGCCGGCTGGCGGAGAATGGGTCGGTCGGCCGTGAAGCGCCACAAAATATTCCCGCCGATAACATCCAGGGCAAACACATTGTACTCCCGCGACGCGATGTAAGCGGTTGTGCCGTGCTGATTCAGCGGCGCGGAAATCCCGGTCTCCGCGCGGAACTGGTACTGAATCTCATGCAGGTTCTTGGTCATCGATACAAAACTGCCCTGCGTATCTGCCAGAACCAGGAAATTCTCGGCCAGAATGGGTGTCTGTTCCAGCCGGCCGTTCACTCCGTAATCCCAAAGATGGGCCGGTCCAACAGGCGCTTCCTGCACGAACCGTTTCTTGCCGAGATGCGAAAGAACCCCGGCCACGGCCGCGGCATTCTCATCTCCGGCCCGGCTGCCGGAGGCAACCGGCGCCCGCTCGGGTGAGGTTTGCGCTTCCGGCATTTTGGCAGCGTCCGCTGCCGACAAGTCCGTGTCCGGTTTGGGAGGTCTTGGCAACTCAAAAACAGAAAGTAATCCGGTGCCCACCGCCAGGTAGATATTTCGGTCATCCGCGCCCACTGGAGCAGCCGGGAAATACTTGGTTTCCATTTCCCATTCCAAGCCTCCGGTTTTTCGGTCCAGGGAATACAACCGTGGACCGCTGAATACAAAAATGGATTTCCGGTTATGCCCGGGCGCCTGCGAGATCCAGTACGGATGGCCGACCTGGACACTCCATTGCCTGGTGCCGGTTTCCGGATCCAGGGCCGTCAATTGGCCGCTGCGCATCAGCACCAGCAACTGATCTGCCAGTACCTGAGCCGCGAAAACCCGGTCGCGTTGCCCATCGGCCGGTACGTACGCTAGCCAGGCCATCTTCAGGTTCAATCGATCCAGGGCTGCCTGAGCAGGCAGTTGCGGTCTCGAGTAAACCCGATCCCGGCTTTGAGCTTCCGCTATTGCTCCAGCCAAAAGTAATACCAGTGATGCGCTCGCGAAATGTTTCATGGCACGTTACCCACCTGGCAAACAAAATGCGAATACCGCTCGAAAACCCCAAAATGATCGAGCCGTTTTCGCGCCCGCTTGTTTTGGAATCGGCACTAAAAGGTCACCTTTAGTGTATCACAGACTAACTCTTTCGAGATAAGCCACCTCATCCGTGCCGAAAGGCAGGTCGTAATAGTGGTTCCAAAGATTCCAAGAACTCCGTTCTTAGGGGTGTTCAATACCGGCAAAGGAATTGGGGGACTTTCTCAAAGCAACGGTTATCGCTGTTTCCCAGCGGACAATCACAACATAAACCTGAAGCGCAAGCGAAGGCCGGAACCCCAGTTCTCAGTACTCTGTACTGTGTACTCCGAAACTCCAGAATCCGATTACGGATGCGCGGTCCACAATAGTCGCTATTTTTCGGTCGTTTTGTTGACGCCTCGCTGTCCACTTAAATCTTGGCATTCCCCTCGAAGGCACCGGCTGCCTGCCAATCTCCCTTTGGGCGCCTGTGCCTCCGGATGACGCTTCGCGACCGATGTTTGTCACGTTCCGAACAAAAAAACGGCGCCGAAAGGAAAGGTGCCACGTCTATTGGCCTGCGCATCCCAACCGCACCGTCTCCCACCGAAAGCATGCCACAGCCGGTTTGAGCTGAGTGCCACCGCAGTCCTGAGTACTCGGTACTATGTACTCGGTACCGCATACTCCACTCCCCCGACCCCAGGACTGCACCGGGTCATTGCATCATCGCCTGCAACGACGAACCAGTGACAAATGAGTACTATGGACCAACTCCCACTGACTTTCGACCACCCGACCAATGACTATCGTCGACGTCGTTGCGTCGTCGCACCCACCCCGACCCGGCTGCAATGCGTGCAATGCGAGCATTGCACGCATTGCATGCGACGACTGCAATAACTGCAATGACGAGGAGACCTCGAATGATGGCACTGCGGACTTGGTCAGGGGCACACTCCCAGTGGGACCTTTGGCCGTTTTTGGGACCTTTACTCCTAACTCCTGACCCTCGCTTAACTTTCGACTCGCCCCGCTTCTCTCTCATTGGTCCTACTCACCATGGGACCTTCTCAATGCCGTGCACTGGATGGACAGCCGACGCCATGGCGTCGGTGGCCGGGGCTGAGCTTCGAAACCATCTAGCGGTTAGCCGGCACGTCATCTAGCAAAGAGTGCCGCCATCTTGTCGAGGCACTGCTCCAGGCCCATTTCGGACATCTCCATCATCGGACCAACCGTCCAGCTATATTCGGTCACTGTTACTTCCGTCTTATCCTTGCCGAGTTGCTTGAATGTCACTTCGTGACGGATTTCCTTCGGAATCTCCGGCGATAATCCCTGCTTGACAGGGTCCATTGGATTGCCATCCTTGTCGGCGAAGCGCAGGATGTATACGAATCGGCTCATGGGCACAATCTTCTCGTAGGTCCACGTGTTATACATGTCTTGGCCGCCGAAATCCTTTGGAGCGCGCATGCAAACCAGCGATCTTCCGCCCTCGCGGAAATCCATTTTGGCAACAGGACAAGTAAAGCCCGTTGGCCCCCACCAGCGCATCACAAGCTCCGGATCGCTCCAGGCCTTCTAGACCTGCTCGACTGGTGCGTCAAACGCTCGGGTCACGACGAGATCGCGTTTCCTTGGTTCGGGGTTCATCTTGGCTTCTCCTGGGGTAGTGGCAGGGTCGCTGGATGGTGACTTCGTGGACGCTGTCTGGCCGTCGGGATTGCCTTTGTCAGCGGAACTGCTCGGCGGTTGCTGACGATCGCATCCGGCAGTCACGCTGACCCCGAAAACCAGAAGAAAGGGCAGGAACTTCGGCATGTTCAAATTGTCCTCTTGGGCGGCTAACGCTCGGCTAGGCTGCCGGGGCCGCCTGCAAGGACATTGAATCTCGGAAAACCAGGATGGCGACCCCGGTCAGCATCAGCCGTTGGTTAGCTCGCGCCGGACAGCGAACGGATCGCCATGCCTGGTTGCGGTCCAGAACGGACCTGGCACCGATAAGGTCGCATACGTCGCGCCGATCAGCAGGCTGTCTCGGTCGAGAACGAGCGACGCGAAGAAGCGAGCGCCGAGCGCCAGTTGCCGCACCGAATGCTCATGTGCGATGGCGAGCAGGCCGGACAGCCACCGAGGATCTTCGCGGTGTGCGACCTCCGCGTTGAGCAGTTCGAGGACATGTGCCTCCCCTGGCTTCAGGTTGAAGTCAAAGCCGTCCCGCAACGCGTCCAAGTTGCGACTGTCTGTCGTCAGCCTGTATCCGAACAACTCTTCCCAGCGGAACTTTTCCCCCAAGGCGACAACCACCGCACCAATTCCCAGCGCGAAATCGATCGAAGTAACGGCGGAATCGTGTTGCTGCAGCCACGCGAGACACGCCTCGCGGTGCGCGGACTCCACAACCGCCACGCCCTCCATAGCGACAGCCGCCCCAAACGTCGAAGCGACTCCAGTCAAGTTCGGCGAATGCTGCCATCGTGTACGAGGACTCCTGCGAGCCAGCGATCCAGCTGAGCAGTGGCGGCAGCGCTGAGCGACTCCGAACTCTGAGAAACCAGCAGCGGGGCCGCTGACTGCTGAAGCGCCTAGTTCGAGCAAGCTAAGCATTCTTCCATCTTGCCGCGCAGCACGGCTTCGAGGCTAATCTTTGGGCAGATCGCATCCTTGATATAGTTGATGAGGTTCGTCGCTGCACTTCGGATGAACTTCTCCGTACTGGCATCAAGGCAGCGCCCGTCCGCGTCGAACACCTGTTGCACCCGCGCGATCGATACCGCCAGGGGAAGCGGCATCGCCCCCACATGCGCGCAGATGCCTCGCAGTTGCTCCGTGGACTTGATAGCCCCGATGACCCCCGCAGCGACGCCCAGCAAGGAGACCGGTTTGCCGGCAAGCATACTAGGGAAGCCAAGGTTGTCGATGGCCAGTTTCATGGGACTGCTGATCCCGCCGTGGTACTCCGGAGAAGCCAGCAGGACCCCCGTTGCTGCCTTGACGGTTTGCTGGAACTGCTCGACGGCGGCGGGATTCTTTGGACGAAGGCCTGGCAACGGCAGGTCCAGTGTGTCGAGTTGAATGGGCGTCACTTCCACCCCCGGTGTCTTCGCGAACTCATCCAAGGCCAAGCGTAGGGCCATGGACGTGTAGTTGCCGGGGCGTACACTCCCGCAAATTGTCACGATCTTGATGGCCATTGGCGCTTTCTCCACTGTGTGTTCGACGAGGATACGTCACGCTTCTCTGGCTGCTATTCGGCAGTCACGGCGCCGAACGACCTAGCTCAGCAGCGGCCCCAGTAGAGCTATTGTAGCTGGTCGAACTGTGTTGGGGCCGCCTGCTGTAGCGGATGGTTCGGGTCGTATATCTACGCTCTCCCCATTTCCCCGGTCAGATGGCGGTCCCGCTGTTATCGAGGGCAACCCACTTCGCCGTACCGTCTTTCTCGGCGTCATCGAAGGCTTGCTTCAGCGCCTTGAAAACCTTATCGAAATCTTCCTTCTTCACATCGGCCTCCTTCAAGGGAGGCTGCTTCGTCTTGGCGCGCGCATCGTTTAAGGCCTTGACGTACTGGGCCTTGGTCAGGGTGGCGTTGCCCTGCCAGATCCCGTCTGCGGTGCCGACCCCGACCGGCGTGCCCCCCAGCCCAAGATCGCACGAGTAATGGTGAGCCGGGCTCCCGGCCTCCCATTTCATCTTGTCGCCGCGGTCGGCGCTGACCTTGCTCAGCAGGGCCGCGAGCGAGACGAACAGGTTGACGGTCGTGGTCTTCGGGTAATATCCCGGCTCCTGGCTGTAAGCCTGGAAATGGTCCGGGTCGTTGGCCGTCGCGATCTTGTAGATCGTTCCCGTGCCCCTCGGGGGCGACTCCCAGATCTTGTTGCGCGCGTCGTAGAAGGCATTCTGTCGCCAGTAGCCCTTACTCCCCATGGTGTCCCAGTCGGGGCCGGTATGGATCGTCGAGGGCTTCCCGTCATCCTGGATCCAGACCAGCCCGCGCCAGCCGGCGTCCATTGCCCGGCCGTACTGGTGAAGGCTCTCGCCCGGGTGGAGGGGGCTGCTCCCGTCCCCCAGCGACTTGTGCTGGTTATTGAAGGAGCGGAGGAAGCTGTCCTTGGTATTCCAGCCGCCGAGTACGATCTTGTGGCTATTGAACATCGCGTCGACGAGGGCTAGGACGGCCTTCTTGAACGTAGTCTCCAGTCCCGAGTCCGCAATTTCCTTCCGGCGGGCCTGGAGGTCGAGATCCGAGCCTTCCAGGTAGAGGGCCTTGGTGTTGGGCAGGGCGCGGAGGCGTTTGAAGTCCGCGTTGACCTTGACCGCCTCGTCAACGAGTTTCTTGAACGTCGCGCTGGTAGGCTCGATCAGCCCGTATTTCTCGGTCGAGGCCGGCGCCGGGGGGGTCGGGGCTGGTGCGGGCGAGGTCGCCCCGGGCTTGCCGGCCGTGGGGGTGCCGCCCTTGACTCCGGCCCCGGGCACGGGCGGCGTCGGCGGGGAGGCGAGCGTCCAGGAATCCTGGAACGCCTTGATCGCGCCGACGGTCGCCGACCCGCTGGTCCCTTCATAGTGCGGGCCGAAGTACGACTTGCCGGTCTTGGGATCCTTGGCGGTCATGAGCAAGACTTGCACGAGTGCGACGTCGTGCCTCTTGTTCACTCCCTTCGTCCTCGCGGCGTCGCCGACGCTGGCTGACAACGTGGGCATGGATCAACCCTCTCCGAACGAAACAGCTCAGTGGCCGGCTCACGCGGATGAAGCCTCCGAAGCACCGAGAAACGCCGATCGCGTGGCCGGTCCGCCGCAGCAACCGGATAATCATCATGGCCTTGTTGGGATGGGCGGGAGCCTGTCCCAATTCGAATGAGGGATCAAGGCGGTGCCTTGTCCCAACGTGGAAGTTTCAGGGAGAGTGTACCTCCCACCACGATCCGGGATCAGGCCCCCAACCCATAAAGAGACCATGATGAGATTCTACTCAAGTCAGCATCAATTTTATGCGGGCATTGATCTGCACGCCAGGTCCATGCATGTGTGTGTGCTGGGCGCAGCGGGCACGATCGTCTACGACCGCAACCTCCCCTGCCATTTTCCGACCCACGCTCGGAGGAGCGTGAGCCCGCCGTTTTGAATAGCCGACGTCGGGAACGCATGATTTTCTGAGGCGCAGGCCAAGCGCCTGCAGCCGGCTCGTCCAGGCGAAGGACCGGCCGCCTTCGACCTCGGTTAGCTGTTTGGTGCAGCCTTCGGGCCGTAACCCCGTAATGAAAAAAGCGGCCAGACCAAGAGGCGAAGTCAACAGGTTCCGTTGGTAACGACTTGAACGGAAGAGAGAATGTCAAGATTTCGGGGTGCGCCTACTTGACTTCTGAGGCCATTTAGCGGCTCGGCGGGTTACTTCTCTAGTGATCCGTTGCCAGCTTTGAATTCAGCGACCTTCGTCCACTCGGGGGGCGCGGTTTTCAACGACCGCGTATCGAGTTCGACCAGCAACCGCTTCTCGGACCGTGGGAATACGAAAATGCCCCACGCTGCCGTCTCGTGGCCTTTTCTTCCAGCAACTGCGAAGGCGCGCGCCTGGATATGGACCGTGAGCTGTTCGTTAGCCTCCAGTACCGAATGCACTGTGTAGCCATTACGGTTTTCGCCCTTGCCCTGAAAGACGGCCACGACCATGCAGCGGCTGAAATCCACCTCGGCTTGGGGGATTGTGGCCGGGTCCTGAGCGGGCTTCTCCGTCCCGGTGGTGTGTCTGAGCCAGAGTGTCTTCCAGGCTTCGGGCGACTCAATCCGGTGATAACCCGCCTTGGTGTTCTTGCTCTCCCGGCCGTCCAGGGAGAGAAGAGGCCGGACCGACTTCCCCGGCTCTTGGCTCCGCGCCGTCGATAAACAAGGCGAAACCAGGCCGGTGACCGCCAGCACGCCGAGAAACACCAGATGCTTCCTCATGGCCTCCCCCCTGTAAGAGATCATGCGCCGCCGAACGACCCAGCTCAGCAGCCGGGGCCGCTGTGGAGACAGTATACCTCGAAAAGCCGTAATGCGGCCCCGGTCTCCTGGAGCATCTGGTTCGGCCACAACCCGGTCACTCCCACCGCACCTGCCAGACGGTGCCGTCAGTGCCAGGTCAGCCCCAGGAGATTCCAGTAGTGTAGGAACGGCACGAACGCCAGCGCGCAGGTCGCGAACAGGATCCAACCGATCCGTTTTCGTCGGGAGTCCGCCGATGCCCGCCTGCCGACGAAGAGAAACGCCAACAACATCAGCGCCAAACAGGCCGACAATGAACCCGCCACGGGCAGCCAATTCAACACGCCGGGATAACTCGGTTCCCATTGGTTAGCCAATCCAAGCACCAGAGCAACCAGACCGGTCAACAGCGCCAGGTTGAGGACACTCACAGCGGTCGCCACCGGCGTCAGCCATTTCCTCCGCCTTGGGGCGGTCGGGCCCCGGTCGCCTTGTCGCCCGCGCACCAGGCCGACGGTTGCAGCCACCGCACCGACCAGGAAAACCACGGCAAAGACGACGAACTGGCTGGCCTGGACCGGGGCGTTGCCGTACCACCGAAGCCGGTCGTACTGTTCGGCGGTGAAGGGTTGGTTTGACTCCGGAACCCGGCCCCGCTGCGACCACCCTTCGGGTCTCTTGACCCCGCTGGCCTTTTCCCGGACCCAATCGGTCATGTCCTGCAGGTACTCGGGGACGTACCCGGTCCACTCCTCGCCCAGTTCGCCGGTCCGCGTTTTGCCGACGGCGTGGCTCGCGCCGGGGTAAATGATCAGGGTGAAGTCCCGGTTTCCCGACTGCTCCACCGCTGCGGCCAGAGCAGCGCTGTTCGCCGCCACCGGCACTTGCTGGTCCCGTTCGCCGTAGATCGCAAGGACGGGCTGGCGAACCTGCCGCCAGACCGCGGCCTGGTCGAGGTCGATTTCAAACCGATTAGCGTCCCGCAACGCTGCCGGGGCCGGCAAGCTCCCCGAGCGGATGCGGTTGCTGAGATCGAACTGGAACAGAAAGGCCTTGTTGGCGATGTCCAGCACGGCCGGCGGGTGACCGAGGCGGCGAAAGAGGTTGGCCCGGAAGTAGCGCATCTGGCCCTCGAAGTCCAGACAGCCCCCGACGGCTATGACGAAGGCCACGTCCGAGGAACGGCTGGCCGCGATGGGGATGATGCTCGCCCCCTGGCTCAGTCCCCACAGGCCGACCTGGGCTGGGTTGATCTCCGGCCGGCCACGGAGTAGCTGCACGCAGGCCAGGGCGTCCTCCGCCAGGTCGTACATCCCGGCCCGCGTCCAGTCGCCCGTGGACGCGCCGCAGCCGCGCTTATCGTAGATCAGTGCGGCCACTCCTTTGCGGGCGAAGTGACGGGCCAATTCGTGGTAGCCATCGCCGCGCACCGCCGGCCCCGCGCCGTGGACGAAGACCACGGCGGGGGCCGGCGGCCCGCACTGGGGTAGGTACAAGGTCCCGGCCAACTGGTGATTGCCGGCGGGGATGGTGAGGTTTTCGGCGCGAAACGGGTCGCGGTTGGCGGCGCCTGCGGGGGCAGTTGGTTTGGCCCCCTCGTCAGCGCTGAGCCGACCACCGAGGCAGCACGACAGCAGCAAGGCGACTGCCCAAACGACCGGCTGTCGGCGGCGTAGCAGAAGCAAGGGAAGGGCGGTGGAGGGCATCGAAGAAGACCTCTGCATCATCGACAACCGCAGGAAAAGCGGCCGAACGCTAAGGAATCTATCCTGCATGCTCGGCCTGCAGGGACTGAGCTGTTGTACAACGACGTTCTGGGCGGAGCACGCAGGATAGATTCCAGTTGAACTGAACCGCTTGGCTCGACCCCGAGCTATGGGGATTCGAGCAGTCACGGCTCTCCTTTTCCACTAGCTTAGCGGAGGACCGGCGCGGTAGGCAAGGTTTTTCTTTCTGGCGGATCAGCAGACGCGATGCCTTGTTTGCTTGGTGTCTACGCCTGTCTTCGGCTTATTTGTCGTACCAGAGCAAGGGCAGACGCACTGCGGAACGGCAACGCTATCGGCGCGCTGATTGCTGATTCTGTCAGACCACGCCTCATCTGCCCCGACCGGTTATGAACTATCCGGCGGTGCCGCCGGGCTCAGTTCGCGGTAGACCAAGCGCGTACCACCACAGCTTGGACAGCAGCGTGGCTGCGCCGGCTCGATTGGCACAACCTCTGGGCTCGGCAGCGCCGCTGCGAGGGTGGCGAGGAACAGCAAACGGCGGCACAGCGCCAGGCGGGCTTCGCGTTGGGAGTAGGCCAACAGGCCATAGTGACGGATCTTGACGAAGTTTTTGGGCAGGATGTGCTGCACAAAACGACGCAAGAATTCCTCGGCAGCAAGCGTCATCGTCTGCTGCTTGTGGTCATCGGCAGAGTCCTTGTAGCGAAAGGTCACCCGGCCATCGCACAGCGCGAGCAGACGTGCGTTACTGATAGCCACGCGATAAGGGAAGACAAGAGAAAGACGGTTAACGGAAGACCCTCTCTGCGCTGGCATTGCGAATTAAGCCAGTCCATGGAGCCGCCGGCTGCACCTCCGGCTCGCAGATATTGCAATATTGCTGGAATCCCTCGCTCGGTGATCCCCATGCACCGTCACCCACATGCACTTCCCGGCACAGGCACGATCACCTTGTTCCATGGAAGTCCGCTGTCGTATCTCATCGCGCCGTGAGACACGGACCTGCAAATCGCGCTAAGTTGTTCTGGCCGAGAGCATTGCGCCCCGAGCCGTGCCCGCGTACGCGCATGAGACACGGCGGACTGCCGTCAACCTCCACTGGGGTGCCGGTCATGAAGTAAGTGAAAATCGGATGCCGCGGTTTCAATTACACCAAGCGTGGCTTTTCCCAAAACCCCTCCCCGAGCGTGACGATACCGGTGGTACACCGGCATTCCATGACAGCGGTCGCAGAAGCCGCGATCGTAGAGTCGAAAGGGATTCGCCCGGATACGTTCATTCCTTCCAAAATATGACGCACGAAGAGTGACTCTTCTTGCAACCGTTAAGTGCCTACCAGCCCTGGAGATGCGGAATATGTCGCACGCAAGGCGATATGTCGCAGGTTTTGCAGTATGTCGCACGCGTGCCCCCCGGGGGGGTGGGCGCAACGTATTTTTTGTTTGCCATTGGTCATTCGTCATTGGGAACGTATGGGGAAGGTTCAGGCACGTTCCGCGAGGCTAGCGCTAATACAATCATTCACCGGTCATCGACGGACGTTACCAAGGCTTCGACCGCGGCCTCTTCCCGCCAAAATAAGCACTCAGGATGCTTCCGCAGCGATCCGCCAAAACTCCGCCGATCACTTGCGCTCGATGATTCAGGCGAGGATCCGCGGTGATTTGATACAAGGTGTCGCATGCCCCGGCCTTGGGATCGGCAGCGCCGTACACGATCACCGGCAGCCGGGCCTGCACAATTGCCCCGGCACACATCGGACATGGCTCCAGCGTCACATACAGAATGCAGCCCTCCAGCCGCCACGATTGCAGGGCGGTGGCCGCCTGCGTGATGGCGATCATTTCGGCATGCGCCGTCGGATCCAACAACTGTTCCCGTTGGTTGTGCGCCCGCGCGATCACGCCCTTTGTCGGGGAAACGATAACCGCCCCCACCGGAACCTCATCTTCGGCGGCTGCCGTTTCCGCTTCTCGCAAAGCCATTTCCATGTGCATCTCATGGAATGGACTCCGCGCGTCCACAAGTGGCGAATCCAGACCGAACCAATCCACACCAAAACCCTCAAGCAGATCCTAGGGCAGATTATTTAGAGTGTAATAGCCTTCCGGATGCAGAACGGCATTGCCTTCCTCGGACTTGATCCCCTCAAGATGAATCTCGTAAACGCGGCCGGGCCGCAAGCCGCCTACCGCAAGCGAAACCTTGCGGCAATCGGGCGAAACGGTAACACCGGTAATTTTCTCCGCTTTCCGGTCGACTTCCGGAGAACCATAGGTGCTCCAGTAATGATGCGTGAACGATACGAGACTGTAACTACTCAACTTTTCAGCACATGCCGGATCGATCGGCTTGGTAAACGTGAGGTCAAAGCCTTCGCGGGTTAATTTCATGGAGTAAATCTCGAACGGCAACGTGCCGGTGTAAACCAGCCGTTGTAAACCATACGGTTTCCCTCCGATGGAACCCCAGCCGCGATTGGTTTGGCCGGCGTATAAGCTTCCATCCGGCCCGAAGGTGAGTCGGTTGATGCCGCACTGAAAGCCGCTGCGGAATGGGAAGCAGGCGCCCTGGTACCGCCCGTTGATTTTTTCCAGGACCACACGCATGATCAACGATCGCGTTTGATCGCCGACAAAACATTGACCTGCAAACGGCCCGAACTTCCCGCCGGTAGTGTCCCAGTGCGGTTCGCTGGCGGACTGCCCCATGCGCCCGTACGGAAACCAGATACACGGCGGCGTTAACGGCGGCATGCCGCTGACGCCGTTTTGTCCCTTTTGGCCGTCGTATAACATGCCGCTCGGATGCGTTTCCGGAATCTTGCCGGCAAAAGGCGACTCCTTCACCCACTTCAATCCTGCCGGATGCCCGTAGTATTCCCCGGCCCGGACATGATGCATCTTGCAGGTAGCCACCCATTCTCCCTGGTTGTCAACATAAAACAGGTCGCCTTCCGGACTGAAATTGATCCCGTTCGGAGAGCGCAAGCCGGTTGCGTAGGGAATGAGCTCGCCCTTGGGTGTGATCTTCACGCACCAGCCGCGCCAGGGAGCCTTCGCCTGGTGCCCGCCGCCGAAACCAACATTCAAAGTTACAAAAAAGTTCCCGTCTTTATCCCTGGCCGGACCGAACGCGAATTCATGATAATCGCCGGATACTCCCCACTTGTCGCACAGAGTCAGGAACTGGTCCACCTCTCCCCGGCCGCGAGCATCCACTATTTTCGTAAGTTCCGGCCGTTGCACGACGTAAACGGCGTTGGGCCCATCGACAATCAGGCCAAGTGGCTCATGCAAACCCGAAGCAAACAACTTGTATTCGACGCCACTCGGATCTTCCGTATCCGGATGAGAAATGAGATATACCTCTCCTCGGCGCGTGCAGGCCAAAAGAGAGCCGTCCGGCCGGAACCCCAGTCCACCCACTTCCAGAACGATATCCTTGGGAATCGGCAGCGTGACCATCCGGTAGTGGCGCGCTTCCGCATTTTGCTCGGAGTTGTTTTCTCGGGCGTTGGGAGTCGCGGAAAAGCAGGGATTTGCCAGCGCTGCAAAGCCAAGCACCAAGCTAACAAACAGGCGCATTCGAATTAATTCCTCTTATTCTCTTGTCATTATTTCTTTCAACAGTTCTGGATCGTTCCGGTACGGCACCCAATAGCCGACTTCCATCTTTATTCTTCCGGCATCGGATCGGGCTGGCAATTGCAAGAGAATCTGCTTTTGATTTCCGTTTTTGACGATATGCCATCGGGCTCCCACAGGAGCCTCACCAATATGCAAAATAATTGGCCGTTCGCCTTCTTGAGGTAATAACAACCATCTTTCACCAGCCATTATTGCGACTGCTGAAGATTTTCGGTCCAATTCTTGGTCGACTCGTTTTACATCAAATAACCTCGGTTCTCCAGCTGTTAGACCCGCCAGAAACCAGAGCCGTTGTTGCGATGGAATCGCCAGGGTGAATCGCCGGATGACTCCGGTGCCTGCTGAGCAGCTCAGAGGCGCCGGGCGTTCTGTGATTTCCAGACCGTTTGCATCCCTGAATTTGAGCCGATAGCGAAAAGCGGGATATCCATCGCGGTCTGTCTCATACCCTTCAAAACGGAGATGGTTGGGACGATTGTAAAGCTGCAATTCCGGGGCAGCGGAACGGAAATCCGGGTCACGCGCCAGCGCTGCGAAATCGGGAAGATCATTCGATGGGCCGACTGCCCAGGGAAAACCCGGAGGTGCAGTCCAGAATCGTACGCCCAGGAGCTTGGCGGGATTACCTCCCCGGTTGTCCCAAACCGGGGAAACATCCAGAAAATTTCCGGACCATCCGTACGCCAGCCGGCACGTTGCCGCGTCAAACGCAAGGGAGATACCCTTTGGATACCCCACCGCAATGGCCCGGCTGCCCGCTTCAGGCATAAACGTCCGCAAGATCACGGGCCGATCGCGCACCTCAACAATCAACCCTTTCGGCGGGTCCAGTCCTTCGGGTAACGGCAATTCGGGACCCAGGGATAAATACGCCCACATTGCCTCTGCCTGCGCATCGGCGCTGCCCCGGAGAATGGCATCCAACTGCGATTTGCCGTTTGCAAAAATCGTCGGCATCCGTGTACCGGGTTGCATTCGCTGGGCCTCTTCCAACCAGCGCCGATACCAGGCATAACGCACCCGCTGATTCATGAGCGCCAGGTCCGGGCCGCGCGTCCCCGAATTGGCAATACCCGCAAGATCATGACAGGATATACAGCCGAACGCCTGTTTTCCGATGAGGCTTCGGCCGGCTTCAATTTTGGCTGACGTCAGAGGTACTTTGTTTATTTGATCGTCCAGCTCCGCTCCTTCCAGGCCGGCAAGTTCATCCGGCAAATGACCGACGTTGGCCTCGCCGAATTGCGGCATACGCAGGCGCATCCACGGCCGGGCCCGTCCAGCTTGCACCAACACCTGTTTTAGCCACGGCGTGCGCAGTTTGTGGCCCACTCCGGTTAGCGGCGGCGGACTCACAGCCTCCGCGTTCTCAGCTTTTTCGAATTTCCGCAATTCTTTGATCAAATCCGAAGTCAAACCGCCCTCACCATCCCGGCTGTGGCAAGCCAAACAATTGAATCGTTGCAGGGTCACACGCGCGCGATGCGCCGGAGCCGGCGACCCGGCACCGCCGGTTCCCTCGCGGAGAAATTGCCGGATAGCTTTTCGGTTCTCCTCGCTCAAAGCAAATAGAGGTGCTCCGCCCCTTCGAGCGTTATCATCGGCCAAGCAACCTTTGCCCTGGTTTTCCGATTTCTTTAAATCGTCGAAGCAAGCGCTGCTGAGAACGGCGGCAAACGGTTTGCCGCCCGGAGCAATCGTATGGCAAAGATTGCACCCTTTGTCGATCACCAGCCGTTTGCCCAAGTCTCGGCTTTGAGCTTCCGGTGAGAGGCGTTCAAATGTCGTAAGTTCGCTCGCCCGATGTTCAATCTTCCGAAAAACATCTACCAACTGGCTTTTTTCCGGCGTGCCAATCAAATCCCTGTCCACGGTCAGATCTTTGCTTTGACAAAGAAACCAGGCCAGGTCCTGGGCTTCCCGGTTTTGCAGCAGAATGTGTGGCATGCGGCCGCTCGGGTCCACGGTGAGCGGATTTTCCAGGTACTTGGCCAGTTTCTCCGGGTTAGTTTTGCTTCCCAACCCGGTCAACGGGATCACGCATTGTTTTCCACTCAATCCGGCAAGGTTGTAGAACAAGCGTGCCGGTGCTTCGATCTCTTCTTTCGGCAGTCCTGTCCTGTGGCACGCCACACATCCCAGGCTCGAGAATAGCTTGTCGCCCCGGTTTTCGGCGGCTTTGATTTCATTACGGCCGAGTAGTCTTCCGGACGCTATTGGACCGCCCAGCGATGCCAGGTACTGCGCCAGCGCGTACCGTTCTATTCGGCCCGCCTCATCATCCGAGAACATCCGCGGCATGACCGCCCCCGGCCGCATTTGCTCCGGGGACTCCAGCCAGCGGAAAATCCAGCCGGCGTAAACCCGCTCTCCGACCTTGGAAAGGTCAGGGCTCTGCCGGGACTCCAGTCCATTCCCGATTTTGTCATTGTCCGATGGCTGGTGGCATTTCGCACAATTGAGTTCTTCAACAAGAAATCGGCCGTGTTCGCTCTGTTGATCCCGGGACAGTTTTGCTGTCACCTGTTTCGCCAGGTGGCGCAACGGCTCATAACCGAGTGGTTCCCAACCGAAAAATGAAGATTGCCAAAACAATTCCAAACGCGCCGGCCGGGCAACGCGAGCGTATTCCCCGCGCAGTGAATGAACCCCGGACTCGAGTCTAATTTCCGGGCTTTCCTTGAGAGCCGGCCGATTAGCCTTCACCTCGGCCTCGAAAACCACTTTGCCGGCAATGTGTAATTGAAATCTGCCGATCAGATTGGCACGAAATCGATAGTTTCCCGCTCGAACCACATTAAAGTAACCTTCCCACCGGTATATTCCACCCTCGGCAGCCAGTCGTGGATGCGGAGCTTCATCTTGCTTCAGGTTCAAGGCCATGATCGGCTGGAGCTCCGTCAATTCAACCGGGATCGGAATTCCGGTATCCCGATACGTAGCTACCAGCCCTGGCCGAAGATCTTCAGCCTCGATTGCAGGTTCAGCGCCGATTGCCGGTCCAGCGCTCGTTGCAATTACTACAACATAGGTAAACGCGAAGAACAGGATTTGGGCAGACCGCGGACACACCGGCATCAAGGCTCCTTGGGGAATCACGATTGCCCCGGCATAGCGGCCAGCGCCGGGGATCCTGAGGCGGGATAAGAAATTATTGTAACCCCCAAACTAGAGAACACCAATCCAAAAATTCTTCTTACCGATCAATGAGGTACCGCTTCCATGTTCGATCTACCAGCGATTCAGGCAGCAATCCAGGAACAGAAATTGGACGGTTGGCTCCTGTATGATTTCCGCGGACTCAACTTGTTGGCCCGCCGGGTGATCGGCCTGGGCAACGACGCCATGCTCTCGCGCCGGTGGTTCTATTGCATTCCCGCCCGCGGAGAACCGAAAAAGCTCGTCCACCGGATCGAGCCCCATGCCCTGGATGCCCTGCCCGGCCCCAAAAAGGAATACCTGCGCTGGCAGGAACTGGAAGCCGGAGTCGGTGAGTTGGTCAAGGGACTCAGGCGCCTGGCCATGGAATACGTGCCCCGCAACGCCAATCCTTATGTTTCCCGCGTCGATTCCGGCACCGTCGAACTGGTGCGCTCTTTCGGTGCGGAAATTGTTTCCTCAGGCGACCTGGTGCAGAAGTTCGAAGCTTGCTGGGATGATGCGCAATGGGCCATGCATCAGGAAGCTGCGCGCCACACCCGCTCCGCATACGACGTGGCCTTCAAGTTGATCGCCGACCGGATTCGTCAACTAGGTTCCGTCAAGGAAACGGAAGTTCAAAAACGTATCATGGATCATTTCGCCCAACACAAACTCGTCACCGATCACCCGCCGATTTGTGCGGTCGGACCCCACAGCGGCGATCCGCACTACACTCCCGGGCCTCAGTCCGATGTGCCCATCCGCGAAGGAGACTTTGTTCTGATTGATTTGTGGGCCAAGCTGGATCGCCCCAATTCTGTCTACAGCGACCTGACCTGGACCGGTTTCACCGGCAAGGAAGTACCCAAGAAGTACGAGGATATTTTCCAGATCGTGGCGACGGCTCGCGATGCGGCCATCCGAAAAGTGCAAGATGCGTTCGCCGCCCAAACACCTCTCCAGGGCTGGCAGGTCGATCAGGCTGCCCGCGATGTGATTGACAAGTCGGGCTACGGCCAGTATTTCTGCCATCGCACCGGCCATTCCATCGGTCAGGAAACGCACGGCAACGGCGCCAACATGGACAATCTCGAAACCAAGGAGGAACGCCGCGTCCTGCCCCGGACCTGCTTTTCAGTCGAACCGGGCATTTACATGCCGGAATTCGGTGTCCGCAGCGAAGTCAACGTCTTTGTGGATGCTCAATCGAAAGTGCATGTTACCGGCGGAACGCCGCAAGACCACGTGGTCCCCATTTTGAAAAACTTCTAGATTATGAGTACCCAATTGCCGGAGTGGCGGAATTGGCAGACGCGCCAGGTTGAGGGCCTGGTTGCCTTTACTGGCAGTGCAGGTTCAAGTCCTGTCTCCGGCACTACTTAACGATTTCTAATCATCGCGCACCTCGCCGTGTTCTTTGCTTTGACGCAATTTGCTGCCGCGTATCGCCAGTGCCTGCCGTAACAAATACTCAATCTGCCCATTCAGACTGCGCAATTCTTCATTCGCCCAGCGTTCCAGAGCGCTGAGCACCTCTGTGTCCATCCGCAATAAGAATGCTTTCCGCGCCATGATGTTCCGTCAGTTGTGGAGCGTTCCGGTGTTCAGGACCGGCTGCGGGACGGCATGGCCGCACAGGACCACAAGCAGGTTGGACACCATTGCCGCGCGGCGTTCCGGGTCGAGTTCGACAACGTTTTTCTCGGCGAGCATTTGCAATGCGTGCTCGACCATGCCGACCGCACCCTCGACAATCCGGGTGCGGGCCGCGATGATGGCACCGGCTTGCTGCCGTTGCAGCATGGCGGCGGCGATTTCCGTGGCATATGCGAGGTAGCTGATGCGGGCTTCCTGGACCTTAACGCCGGCCTGGTGCATCCGCTCTTGGAGCTCTCGCTTCAGTTGCGCCGCCACTTCTTCAATGTGGGCTCGCAGCGAATGCTGATCGCCTTCAGGGGCATCGTAGCTGTACCTGCTCGCCAGGTTGCGCAGTGCGGCATCGGCCTGCGTGTGCACGAATGCGTCATAATCATCCACCTGAAAAACGGCCTGAGCTGCATCTGCTACCTTCCAGACCACGACGGCGGCAATCTCGATCGGCGTTCCATCCTTGTCGTTGACCTTCAGACGCTGGCGCTGTTCTGTCGCCGGCCGAATTACCCGTCCCGCAGCATCTTTCACCTCTTCCGTCGCAGTCACCCCGGTCTCCAATATGCGGAGACGAAGCGACACCCGAATCCTCCAATACAGGGGGTTGCCGTAGAAGAAGCCCACATCCTTCAGTGTCCCCACGTACTTGCCGAAAAGCAGTACGACTCGGGCCTTGTTCGGCCCGTTCACAATGAAGCCGAACAGGCTGAAAATCCAGAACAGAGTTCCGGGTATGATCACCCACAACAACGAGGGCTGTTCCCACTCTACAGCACCGACAATCAACGATACCAGGACTCCGAGGCCAATAAAAACCGCTGCCAACGCCCCCCAACCTGACGCCAGTTTTAGTTCATGATCTTGCATCGGTATGCTCCTTTGCTATGTGATATTTTAATGATATCACTTCAATATCTCGCTGTCAATAATCTATTCGCCGCGACTTATGAAACATTTGCAGATGTCCGTCTTGTTTTTTATGTGGAACTGAATCGTTTATCGGGGTGGAACCGGCTGATCGAGACTTAGGCGTCCGAAGGGGCAGCTTCTAAGTGACTAGGTAAATCCGATATCACCGAGCGTGATTTTGCCGCACACAAGCCCGCGGCGCCAGCACGAGCTGTTGCTGGCGCCGCAGGCTTGTATTGCAGGATCGTGCTAGGGCATTTAGCCTCACCGGCGGCCGGACAGCAGGGCAGCGCGAACTAGGGCATCTTGTTGTTGCTGCAATGCGGCAGCGAGCAAAGCATTTTGTTGCTGCTGCAGGGCTGCCGCCAACAAGGCGTTCTGCTGTTGTTGCTGCAAGGCCGCGACCAGCAACGCATTCTGCTGCAGTGGCGTCAAGCCTGCGGTCAGCAAGGCATTTTGCTGCTGCTGCAAGGTGTTGGTCAGAATAGCAGACTGCTGCCGCAGTAAGGCGGCTCTCAGCAATGAATTCTGTTGCAAAGCAGCGTTCAATTGCTGGCTGCCGCTTCGGCATTGGGCCTGTGCTGGCCCGGCAGCAACCAGTAGGATCAGCGCTCCGGCAAACAGAACCGTGAGGGCACCATGTCCCTTGTTGAAAAACATCGCAATCTCCTCTTTTGATGCAGGCGATCCGGCGAAAAAGCAAACTAATGGGCAACTAAGCAAGCAAGAAAGGCATCAGAAAATGCACCAGAATCCCGACCCGCAAAAGAACTGATTTAGAAAAGGCGTACCCTGAGCTCAATTGCAAACGGTTTGGACGTGGTTTTTTGATTTGCAAACTTCGTGCCGAGAATCAGCACACTAAACTGCGACAACTGAAGTCTCACGGAGCGTGACACTTGCAGCAATAACTGCCAAACTAAACCCCGCTCCGACTGGCCTGCTGCTCGTCGCAAGTTGCCACAGGCGGTTGTTTCAAAATGAGTCAGCGTTATTCCTTATTCCCGCCCTCCGGGCTTCCCGTCCATTTCGAGCCATCCCAGCAACGCGCGCACGCTTCCAGTAGCCAGCGCTATGCAACTGTCAGCGCCGCCGTAGTAGAGGTTGAGCGTATCGCCATCCGGGCCCAGGGTGGAACCACAAGGAAAAACGACATTGTCGACATCCCCGTAGCGTTCATAAGTCGCCTCGGGGCTGAATATCCAGGAATCGCCGCGCTGTAAACACCGCTCCGGTGTCTGGAGATCAAATAGCGCGAGGCCCAAGCGGTAGAGACAGCCGCCTGCCGTGCGCCGCACGCCGTGATACAGGAAGAGCCAGCCCTGCGGGGTCTCGATCGGTGGCGGTGACAGGCCAATTTTGTTCGCGTCCCACCAGGCGCCACGGCGGGCTTCAAGGATGACTCGGTGGCTGCCCCAGTGGCGCAAATCCGGAGAATACGAGAGCCATATGTTGGCTCCGAGTGTGCTGCTCACCGGCCGATGTATCAATGCCCAGTAATTGCCGATCCTCCGCGGCAACAGCGCTGCATCCTTGTCTTCGGGGGGCATGATATCCCCGTAACGTTCAAATTGCCGAAAATCCGCGGTCAATGCCAGCGACACACCCGGGCCGCTCGAAGAGTAGGACGTGTAGACTACCACGTATTTCCCCAGCTCCGGCACATAGGTGATCCGCGGATCTTCGATCCCCCATAGCTCCTCGGGATAATTCTCCGGGTCGGGCTTCAAGGTTGGTTCGCGATCGATTTCCCAACCATCCATACCGTTTTTCGACCGGGCGGCACACAGATGCGAGTGGCCGCGTCGGTCTTCGACTCGGCACAGTAATAGCGTTGTACCGTCCGGCAGCAGCGTGGCCCCGGCATTGAAGACCGTGTTGATGCCGTACGGCCAGTCGGCCGCCGTCAGGATCGGATTTTTCGGGTGCCGGTGAAATAGCGTTTCGTTCTGGCTCTGTGCGATGTGCATGTTTGACGATGGCCTGAAGAGTATTGGGCCCGCATGGTCATTCTGTGGAGCAGTATTGGGAGAACGGTGGCGGCCCCGCATTTCTTCCGTTTCGGTTGCCATTGGCTCGGGTGATGCCGCTCCACGGACGGACGAATTCTTGTAGATCATTCCTTTGATCCTTTGCTGGTGCGGAGCGGAAAGGCGTAAGGTCTCGGCTGGACCGGACGTTCGACCCTGACGAACGGCTCCGCTCGCCCAATATCCTCCATGACGCGAACGAAGCTTAACACCCAGCCGTTACACTAGTCTAGGCCAATACGGGACTGGCCGCAACAACCCGATCCTGGTTTTCGACGGACGGTGTAAGCGTTTCCGCCACACGGATTTCCAACAGCGCTAGCAGGAACGCCAGAGTCGATTCCGCGCCCTCATTTTGATTCAGGCGGTCGGAATGCAACCCGTCGCGGCAGCCCCCCGTTTGCCCATCATAAAGCGACAGGCGCAAGTCGTTTCGCCCCATGAACCAGTCAAAAGCCAGATAGGCCCGCCGGCCCCAGATCGACTCTCCCGTTCCGGCTTGTGCCGCCAGGCACCCGGAAACCATCGCCTGAGCTTCGATCGGCTGCTGGTCGAATCGAGCCCGCGGCCCACCCCGTGGATAAAAGCCGTTCGAACCGATCGGTACAAAATGACCGTGCGCGGCCATCTGGAGATCAGCCAGCCATTGCAGGGCCCTCAGCGATGTTTCCACCATGTCGTCACGCGCCATCGCCTGTCCGCTCACCAGCAATGCATGCGGCAGCGTTGCATTGCAATAGCTGAGCAGATCCTCGAACCATGGCCAGTCAGACGAACTGCACTTGCGGAAGCATTCCAGCAAGCGTTCGGCGAGGACTTCCCGCAGCTTAAACGCCGTCCGGTCCCCGGCAAAGCGTTTCAGGTATTCGTGGATCGCGAGCAAGATGAAGGACCAGGCACGCAGGCTGGTAAGATTCTCGATCGCCGGCAGCGCCGACTCGACAAGCTGGCCGGCCACGCCGCGCAGGCCGGCATGGTTGGATCGTCCAATTACCGTCCCCAGCCCCAACAGCGATCGCCCGTGGCAGTCTTCCGAGCCCTCGGCCTCCAGCCACCGCCGGTCGTACGACAGGAAATTGCGGAAACGCCCCGTTTGGCCATAAAACGCATGGCGCAGAAATGCCATATAGCGCGACTCCAGCTCGAACGCTATCCCGGAGGTATCCTCGCCCTGTTCTTCCAGGCAAACCGCTACGATTAAGGCGCGGGCGTTGTCATCCGTGGCATACCCCTCATCGTAATTGGGTACCGTGAAACTGGCATGCTGGATCAGGCCTGTTTCGTCCGTAAGACGCCGCAAATGGTTCAGATTGAGCGCCGGCAATTCCCGTGGCCTCTTCTCCAGCGTCCGGCTGAGCAACGGCAATTCCGGCAGCCGCTTGTCCCACGTCCGTCCAGCGAATGCCGGGCGTGGATACTGGATTTGGTCTTCGTGAGCCCGTGCAAAACTGTCCATGTAGCGGCATGCGACTTTGGACCAGATCATTTCCCGCCCGAACATATAAGCGCGCTTGCGGATCGCGTGCCGCTCGGCTTCGTTTTCCAGCATTTCCCCCACGCGCTGCGCAATGGCCCCGACATTGGCAAATGGAACAAGCATGCCCCGTCCCTCCGCCAGCAACTCTTCGGCATACCAGTACGGGGTTGAAATAACGGCCTTGCCCGCGCCGACCGTGTACGCCAAGGTCCCCGAAGTTATCTGCGCAGGATTAAGGTAAGGGGTGACGTAGATATCGGCTGCCCCGATGAACTCGTTCAGTTCTTCCAGGCTCACAAAACGGTCGTAAAAAAGGATGTTGCTTTCCACATCTAGCGTGCGGGCCAGGCGCTCGAGCTGCAGCCGATAAAACTCGCCTTCGCGCCGCTTGACGTGCGGATGGGTCACACCGAGCACGATGTATACCACCTGAGAATACCGCGTCAAAATTCCCGGCAGCGCCTCGATGACATATTCGATCCCCTTGTTCGGCGCCAGCAGACCAAAGGTGAGCAAAACCAGCTTTCCCTCAACGCCAAACCGATCCTTGTGAAAGTTGGGATCCACGAACGGCACGTCGGGAATGCCGTGCGGAATCAAATCGATTTTATACTCGGGCACGTTATAGATCGTGCGTAAGAACTCCACCCCTCGTTGGCTCATCACAACCAGTCGGTCCGATCGTTGCGCCAGCTTCTCCATCACACGCCGTTGGTTTGGATCCGGTTCGCGCAAGATCGTGTGCAGCGTGGTCACGACCGGCATTCGCAGCTCGCGCAATAGCGCCAGAATGTGACTGCCGGCCGGACCGCCAAAGATTCCGAATTCGTGTTGCAGGCAGACCAGGTCCACATTGTTGCCGTTCAAAAAATCCGCGGCGCGCCGATACGATGCCGTGTCATTTTCCGCCAATTCGAAGCGCACGCGCGGCGGATAGTCGTAGCCTCTCTCCGTATCATTGACCGGCAACGCAAAGCAATTCGTCTCCGGGTACTGCGCAGCGACTGCTTCACACAGGTCGGTCGTGAAGGTTGCAATCCCACACTGGCGCGGCAAATAATTGCCGATGAACGCAATGCGTTTGAAAGGCGCTTGCCTCACGGTATCCATACTGTTTTCTCCTTAACCATCGTGGTGAAGCTGCTCTCGCCCAGTCATGAAACCGAACACAGTAAATTGCTGGCGACACCTCGAGAAGCGTGATTGCGTGAATTACCTGAGGTCGCCGTGAGCATCGCACATTTCACGACAGGCGAGATCATGACGAGCATCTTTGCGCCTGCATAGGATATATTATCCCGCTTCGAACGCTCAATGACCGCCGCACCTGTCGAACAAGACTAAGGGTATGAGGAATGCAAGTTCAAAAATTGTATTCTACACGCTCGAACCGCGAACGGCCACAGTCCCTTCGCTGGTTGGGGCGCGGTGAAAGGCTTGCAAACTTCTTGGATTAAAATGCTAGGCTGCTTCAGGCCGGTTGTCCCAATTTTTACGTCTTTTCCTCCGGAACAACGGCAAGGACTCGCTTTTCCGGAAAGCGGAGCACGGTGACAGAAACCGGAACGCCGATTTGCTTCTCAGTAAGTAGCTTGTGCAATGTGTCCATGTTGGGGATAACCTGATCTTCAAAGCCGATGATAATATCCCCCTCCTGAATGCCGGCCCGCTCGGCCGGACAATCCGGCTCTACCGAAATTACCAGCACACCCGTGTCGTTTTGCAGGTTGAAAAAACGCACCAGGCTGCGCTGCAGCGGCACATTTTGGCCGGCCAGTCCCAGATAACCACGGCGGATCCGTCCATTCTGAATGAGCTGACCGGCTACAAACTTGGCGGTGTTGATCGCCAGCGCAAACGACAGACCCTGTGCCGGCAATATCATGGCCGTGTTGATCCCGACAACTTCTCCACGCGAATTGACCAGCGGACCTCCCGAGTTGCCCGGATTGAGTGCGGCATCGGTCTGAATAACATTGTCGATTAGGCGACCGGACCGCGACCGCAGCGACCGGCCCAAGGCACTCACGACTCCGGCGGTGACCGTGAATTGAAATCCGAAAGGATTGCCGATGGCAATTACCAGATGGCCCGGACGCAAAGCCTCCGAATCCCCAAGGGTGGCCGGCTTCAAATCCGGTGCATTGAGGCGGACAACCGCGAGATCGGTATCGGGATCATCGCCGATGTGTTCCCCGGGATATTTCCTCCCATCCGCAAGCGTGATTTCAAGTGCCGTTGCTCCGTGAACGACATGGCTGTTGGTAAGCAGAAAACCATCCGGAGTAAACAAAAAGCCGGAGCCGTTCCCGTGTGCCTCCTGCCGGTAACGCGGGGACCTGCCCTGCCGGCCGCGCGGTCGATGCTTCACCTCGATGTTTACAACCGCCGGCCCGACTTTTTCCGTCGCCCGGACCACCGCCTCAGAATATGCGTCCAATAAGGGTGCATCCGGATCCGGTTTGCTCGGGTGCGACGGATTTAACGAGGACTCCAGGCTATCGCTGGAAACCAGGGGAACGATTCGGTTCATCTTATTCTCTCCTCTCAATAATCGGGCCACGGAATGGCTAGCCGGCTCGCGCGCTCCGGCGGTTTATTAGAATCCTAGGAGAGATTCGTTTTCAAAGTAAAGTACGCACCAATTTGTGGCATACTTACCAATTTGATACCTATCAATTACGGTTTCGTCTCTGGCTTCACTTCCAGCCGTAAATCCTTGAAGCGAACTTCCATCGGCGCTCCCGAATGAATTTGTAACGCAAATACACCGCGCCGCGATCCCGCCGGATCATCCAGGTCGACACAAGGTTTACCGTTGATCCAGGTGCGAATCCGGCTGCCGATCGCGATGATCTCGTAATCGTTCCAATCATCGGCTTTGACAAAGGCTTCCCCGGACTTGTCCCAGATTACCCCGCGGCCATTTTCTTCATAGAGCTTACCCCACCACCCAGCTCCAATGTCCGCCTGGGGCCCCTTGACATCGCCTCCCGGTAACACCTCACTGCGAAACTGAACTCCGCTGTTGCCAGTATTCGGAACTAACTTTACTTTTAACTTCAGGCGAAAATCGCCGGCCGTGAACTGGCCGCGGAGGAACTCGTTACGATTGATTCGCGGACTGCGGCCGACAATTTCGCCGTTTTCTACTTTCCATAAAGTCATGTCCCCGTCCCACCCCGACAGGTCCTTGCCGTTGAAAAAGTCCTTTGCGTTCTCCGCTGTCGCCAACATCGGAACCTGGCTGGGACTTTGCAGATAAGCGAAAAGTGCTCGCACTTCATCGTCTTTCATGGGTTTCAGCTGATCTTCCGGCATCATCGAGATATTCGTCGGTTTCATCGACGCGATTTCATCGCGCGGCACTGTAATGGTCTCATTCGCGGTTACTACCGTGACAGCCGCCGAAGTATCACTGCGCACGATTCCGGTAATGACTCGGCCATTAAGCAGTTCAATAAGGGTAACCGCGTATTCCTTGGGAATGACTGCACTGGGGTCAAGAATGTTTTCCAACAAGTAATCGAGGCTGACCCGATTGGATCCGGTAATATCCGGACCGACTTTGCCCCCGATGCCGAAAAGGGTGTGACACTGGGCGCAAGTTTTTGCAAAAATCGCCCGGCCCAGGGACAAATCAGGTTTGATTCCGGAAGGATTTGTGAGCATTTTCCGATATTGGACCATGAGTTTCGCTCGATCCACAGGAGTGTCCCGCACGATGCCCCAAACTTCGCCGATTCGTTGGTCGATTGCCTTGTCCTGCAGATTGCGTAGCTGGCGGACGATATCGGCGGAAACTTCCGCAGCCGGGATTTTTTTGGCCGCCACCGCCTCCAACAAAGCATTGGCGTAAGAAACTCGGGAAGCGAGCGTGCTGAGTCCGTCGCGTTTCTCTTCCGACTTGAGCAAGGAATAAACAGCCAGAATCGCCTCGGGTGTCTTAGAATCGTCATAAACCGCCAACCCGCGCATCGCCTGGCTGCGCAAGTCTGGTTCTGAAACCAACTTCTGTAATATTGGAGCGAGTTGCTCGTCCTTGGCTTCTAACAGCGCCGCGAGCGCATTTTGTCGCAATTGCAAATCGGAATCACGTGACGCCAAGACGCGGCGCATCGTTTCAAAAGCGAGTGGATCGCCGAACGTCACGGCCAGCCTGGTGGCTTGTGTGCAGACCTCGGCATTGCCACTGGCGTTGAGCTTGTTAAAGACCTCGCGCCATCCCGCGGGCATTGCAACCTGGCGGCGGCCCTTCAAGGATGCTTGAAGTTCGCGCAAGTATGTGAGTTGAACTCCGCTATTCTCCGATCTATCTAACCCGCTAACTAAAAGTGCGATGGCTTTCGGCGTGGCGGATGAACCAATCCTCCGAATCATGAAAGGCAATAGTTGCGGAATTCGCGCCTTCGCAGCAAGTTCGAGGGCGCGGGACGGCTCCCGGGCCGCTAGCGGTTCTGCCGCATACCAGTACATCAGCGGCAGATTGTGGTCCGTTGCGTCCTCGGCATGGGAAACCAGGTAATCCAAATCACGCCAATATTCCTCGTTTATTGCTCGTCTCTGCAGGGTCGCTGCCAGGTAGAGCCGCACCACGGGAGATGGATGATCCTTGGCCATGCTGGTGAGAATGCCCGCCCATGAATACCGAGCGGGTTGATTCTCCATGGCAAGTTGAATCGCCCACGACTGAACGTATGCTCCTTTGTCGGCCAGGGCACGATTGATTCGCCGATCGTCCAGCCCGCCCACAACGTGCAGTGCCCATAACCCACGCAGGCGCCGGGTCTCATCCGCATGCGTGAATGCAATTTTGTCCAAGGCTTCGTAAACTGCTGAGTCCAAGTTCTTTTGCTGGGCTCGCTCCTGTAATAACCGCCGGGCATGGCGAACATACCAATCGTTTTGGTGAAGCTGGAGTTCGACCAATTCCTTATCACTGTACTTCGCTAGGTCCACTTTCACTGGTTTGGTTCCCTGGTAGCAAATCTTGTAGATGCGGCCGTTGCTCCGGTCCCAAACCTTGACGTCACCGGTATGGCAGGCTTGTTTGTCATACCAATCGATCAAGAAAACATTGCCGTCGGGTCCATATCGGAGATTGATAAACCGTGCCCAAGCGTCGTTGGCCAGAAGGAAATCCGGGCCATGAGTAGCGTTGTAACCGGATCCCTTGGGTTGCAGGTGGTCCATATTCAAACGCCGGCCGTGAAGGTTGCCCATGAACCATTGGTTGCGATATTTCTCGGGCCATGTGCCGCCCAGGTAAATCATCGTGCCGCAATGGGCGTGTCCGCCGCCGGCACTGTCGGATCGGTTGTTACCCCCATGGGGCGTGGCGCCGACATAGTGGACATGGTCCGCAATGGTGGGGATGTCCGCATACGTGAACGGATTGAAATGGTTTCCGGCCTGTCGGTGGTAGCGTGCACCCTGGATGATGTGGAACGCATGAGGAATGACGCAGGCCTCACAAAAAGCTTGGCCGTAATCGTTGAAGTCCAAACCCCACGGATTGCTGGTGCCATGGGCGAACACTTCGAAAACATGCTTCGTGGGATGATAGCGCCAAATGCCGGCATTGATCGGTGTCCGCTTCGCATCGGGCGTTCCTGGTTTGCCCACACGCGAGTGCGTGAACACGCCGTGGCAGCCGTACAGCCAGCCGTCCGGTCCCCAGGTGAAGGTATTCAATGTCTCGTGAGTGTCCTGCCAGGCCCAACCATCCAACAATATCTGCGGCGGTCCGGCTGGTTTATCTTCGCCGGCTTTGACTGGCACGAACATGAGATAGGGTGCCGCTCCGATCCACACTCCGCCGAATCCGATCTCCAGACCACTGACCAGATTCAGTCCTTCCATGAAAACAGTACGTTTGCCGAATTTACCGTCGCCGTCCGTGTCCTCAAGAATGAGGATGCGGTCGTTCGCTTCCATGTCTGGCCGCCGGACCGGATAACAATACGCTTCGGCTACCCAAACCCGGCCGCGGTCGTCGAGGCACATGGCAATCGGCTGTCGCACATCCGGCTCGCCCGCGAACAGTTTGACGGTAAATCCTTCCGGCACGGTCATCACCTGGGCGGCTTTTTCGGGACGCAGCCCCGCGTACTTATATTCATCCGGAGGGGGTGCAGGCTGCACTGCGTGCCGCACTGGGAAATCCGGTTTGTCGGCGTGAAACCGGAAATCATCAAAATTGATATGCCCCCAATGCCCGGAATGATTGTCGACGACGCGAATGAACATTTCGTTGCCCATGTGCGGTTTCAAGTCCACCACAACCCGGCGAAGATTCTCCTCTCCAAATCCGGATGCCCGGTAGAAGACCTTGTTGGATTCCTTGAGTACCAGCTCCACGCAAGTCGTCGGATGCGGCCCGCCTCCCACCAGAAAGGATGCCCATGAGTGCGTAATCTTGAATGGTACGGAGGTGAGCGTGCCTTGCGGTTTATCGCCACGCAATTCGTAGCCGCCGATCCAGTAGTGACCTTGATGTTGGCTGCGCATATCATTGCGCCGCGGGTATACGGTGTCCCCCTTAATCGGCTGCCCAATAAAGGCATCACCCTCCGCTTTCCAATCCTTGAGTGTGCCGGTTTCAAAGTCGAGATTCAGTGGCTTGCCATCCGCGCCCAACGGAAGAATACCTTCCGGAATCGCTGACTTCGCGGCTGGTTCCGCGCCGGTAAGGCCGAACGCAATTGTCAGAAAAAACCAAATGGAAAGATCCGCGCGCTTCATGAAAACTCCCAAGAAGTTGGTAGGAAGTTAGTTTAACCCATTTCCAGATGTAGGAAAGACAAAATCAACAAGGTAGAATATTTTTTGGTTTGCTGTTACGACGCCTTGGAACTTAGTCTGCATGACCGCTCCCCTTGCCACCCATGACTACGCTCCCGGCTGCCTCGATGCGGCTTTGGAGTTCGCTAAACGGACGCGCTCCGCGCTACGCTCCCTGCGCAAGGTGCGAATCTGGAAAGACAGGCTGCACATTATCGACGTAAACAAAGAATTCTTCGAAATCCGTGGTCTCGGATACGGCGATTCCAACGTCATACCGCTGCTGCGGATGATCAACGCTGCGTTCAACCCGGACACGGTTCATCTCCCGACTGATGCGGAGTTCAAAGAATATGATACGGGTCGCCGCCACCCGTGGGCTGAGGACCGAGTGATGTGACGAATTGAGCTGGGCAGGCCTTTCTCGATTGACACGAAAATGCTTTTCTGGCTATAACATTTCCTCCTATGGGTAGGCACGGAAAGCCACAGGCTGGCAATACACATGGGATGTTTTCCGGTGCTTCGCATCGTGCATTGGTTGATGGGGAAATGCAAGGCTGGTGGCCAGCGTTGCAACGAGGCTGCTTGTGGACGGCAAGTGTCCCGTATGCTTGGGTTGCCCGCCTGCGCAACCGGTTGTACGACATCGGTTGGAAAAGGTGCTATCATGCTCCGGTACCGGTGGTGAGTGTAGGCAATTTGACCTTGGGAGGCACCGGCAAGACACCTTGTGTCGAGTATGTCGCGGGCTTCTTTTACCGCCAGAATCGACGGGTGGCAATACTCAGCCGGGGCTATGGCAGATGCGCCGGAGCAAATGATGAAGCGCGCGTGTTGCACGAGAACTTGCCGGAAATCCCTCATCTCCAAGGCCCGAATCGAGTTTCCTTGGCCGTCGAGGCGATCAAAAACTTAAGCAGTGATATTCTGGTTCTCGATGACGGTTTCCAGCATCGGAGGCTGGCACGCGATCTCGACGTGGTGCTGGTGGATGCCACGGACCGCTGGGACGATCATCTCTTTCCGCGCGGCCTACTTCGAGAACCGTACGCCGAGCTGCGGCGGGCTGGGATTGTGATACTGACCCGGGCCAACCAAGTGGCCTGCCAAGTGCGGGACCGGTTAAAACGGGCTATCGCCCACTACGCCCCTATGGTCCCGATTGTCGAGGCGGATCACTGCCCGGTGCATTTGATCAATTGCGAAGGGAAAATTGCTCCGCTCGAATGCTTGCACCAGAAACCGGTCGCGGCCTTTTGCGGTATTGGCAATCCCAATGCATTTCGCAAAACGATCACAGATTTGGGGGCAACTGCAATCGACTTTAAAGCGTTTTCGGATCATCATCCATATTCTTCAAGGGATCTGCATGATTTGAATGTTTGGGCTCGACAACAGAACTCGGATGCGATCATACTCACGACCCAGAAAGACCTGGTAAAGCTCCGGTATCGTCACCTCGGCGGAAAACCATTATGGTCGTTACGCATTCGGCTCCATTTCCGCGAAGGACAGGGCGTGTTCGACCAAAAGTTACTCTCGGTCATGCGATGAAGAAGTTCTGCGTAATAAATTGGTTTTTTTATGGAGAATTGCATGGACGCAACGTCCACCTTCAGTTCCCAATCCGGCTTGATCGGTAACTTAAAGCCGTTTGACCTCAACGGGCTGAAAACCTACGAACTTAAATCGAGGCCTTCCAAAGTCTTTCTGGAAGATCTGGGGCAACCGGTGGAAGCCGGCACTTCCGTCGATGATTGGATTGAATCATTGCCGCGCCAGCTCGCGGGCAAGCAACTACGCCAGGTCCGAGATTATATCTGCGAGGCATACCGCAACGGGCGCACGATTGTCGCTGCATTGGGGGGCCATGTCATAAAAACGGGTTGCGCTCCGTACCTGATCGATTGGGTTCAGCGGGGCCTGATCAGCGCCGTGGTTCTCAATGGTGCAGCCGCAATACACGATTTCGAACTGGCCCTGGCCGGTAAAACCAGTGAAGACGTCGGCAGCCAATTGCCGGCCGGCCAATTCGGCATGGCGCGCGAGACTGCAGATGCGTTTGCCGTTGCCGCCCGGGTCGGTTCGGATACTGCTGTGGGCCTGGGCGCCGCTCTCGGTAAACATATGGACGATTTGGATTGCCCTTTTGGGGACTCCAGTCTAATCCTGGCCGCCCACCGCGCCGGCATTCCCTGCACGATTCATGTCGCCCTCGGCACCGATATCGTTCATATGCACGCCCATGTCTCCGGTGCCGCCCTTGGCGAGGCATCCATGGTGGATTTTCGCCGTTTATGCTCGGTTGTGGCAACCTTACAAGGCGGCGTCTGGATGAACCTGGGCAGTGCCGTTGTCCTTCCCGAAGTATTCGTAAAAACGGTCAGTGTCGTGCGCAATTTCGGGCACAACCTGGACGGATTGGTGGCGGTTAACCTGGACAAGCAATCGCAATATCGCAGCCGCGTTAACGTCCTGCAACGACCGGCCACGCACGGGATTGAATTAATCGGCCATCACGAAATCCTGATTCCGCTTCTGCATGCGGCCGTGGCATGTCGCCTGTCGACTTTGGTGCCCCTTCCGGCTCGAGCCGCATAGGAGACAAGGAATGTCCGCGGACTTGGTAGATCTGGTGGAGCGCTTGGGGCAGCCGCACGTGTTGGTCGTGGGTGACTTGATGTTGGACCGGTACATCTGGGGCGATGCGGAACGTGTCAGCCAGGAAGCGCCCGTCATCTTGTTGCGAGCCGAGAAACGCGAAGATCGCCTCGGGGGCGCCAGCAGCGTGGCCAGCATGTTGCGCGCTCTGGGCGCGAAGGTCTCCCTGGCCGGACTGGTCGGGCCCGATACCGATGCCGGCCGTATCCGCCAATTGTTGACAGAACTGGGTATCGACTCCGAAGGAGTCTTGACCGACCCGGACAGGCCGAGTTCAGTCAAGGAGCGATATATCGGCCGCGCTCAACACCGCCATCCGCAACAAATGATTCGGGTCGATTATGAATTGCGAACTCCCGTATCAGGTCCTATCGAAAAACTACTTGCGCAGTCCATCGCGTGTCAACTGCGCCGGTCCGACATCGTTCTACTTAGCGACTATGACAAGGGCGTTTGTACGCCGCCAATCCTGAAGGAAGTTATTTCGGCCGCTCGCACGCGCGGCTTGCGCGTCATCGCCGATCCTATTCGAGACGAAAATTATAGCAAATACAGTGGCTGCTCCGCGATAACTCCAAATCGATTGGAGGCTGGCCTGGCCACCGGTCAAATGATTCAATCGGTCGATCAAGCCCTGGAAGCGGCGGCCCATCTTCGGGAAAGCCTCGATATGGAGGCGGCAATTGTTACCCTCGACAAGGACGGCATGGTCCTGGCTCATTGTGATGGCCGCCGCCAGGTGTTTCCAACCCGGCCCCGACAAGTGTACGACATCACTGGAGCCGGCGACATGGTTTTGAGCATCCTGGGAATGGCCTTGGCAGCCGGGGCCGACTACGATCCGGCGATTCGGTTGGCCAACATCGCCGGCGGGCTGGAGGTCGAGAAGATCGGCGTGGCCATCTTGAGCCGGGATGAAATCCTTCGTGATCTGCTGCGGGCCGGCACCGTCGGCAGCCACAAAATATTGGATCTGGAAATGCTGCGCCGGGAATTGTCTGCACGCCGGTGCCGGGGCCAGCGCGTCGCATTTACCAATGGTTGTTTCGACATTCTTCACGCCGGTCACGTTCAATATTTGCAGGACGCTCGAGCCCAGGCAGACGTGCTGGTCGTCGGTCTTAACAGCGATGCCAGTGTTCGGGGTCTGAAAGGTCTTTCCCGTCCCATCAATGCGGACTCCGCGCGGGCAGAAGTCTTGGCCGCCCTACATGCCGTTGACTATATCACGGTTTTTGAAGATCCCACGCCCGGGAAATTAATTCAGGCCCTGCGCCCGGACGTGTTGGTGAAAGGGGCCGATTGGCCCAAGGATCAGGTAGTCGGAGCCGATTTTGTCGAATCTTACGGCGGTCGGGTTTACCTCGCTCCAGTGCGACAGGGATTTTCCACAACCCAGCTCCTTGAGAAAATGCGTGCGGCATGACGCCATATCGAAGAATCGCGATCTTCCTGCCAAACTGGGTCGGCGATGCCGTCATGGCGACTCCGGCCTTGCGTGCTTTGCGGAACCATTTCCCTCGCAGTCACGTCCTCGGCGTCCTCAAACCCTATATAGCCGGAGTGCTGGAAGGAACTTCTTGGCTGGATAGCACGCTCTTCCTCGATCCCAGAGGCCCGGTTTCTGAGCGCTGGCGTTCGGTTTCATCCCGATTGCGGAAGGAATCTGTTGAACTGGCCGTGCTATTCCCGAATTCCTTTCACTCGGCATTCGTGGCATGGCTGGGGCGCTGTCGGCGCCGTGTCGGCTATGTCCGGTATTCCCGGGGTTGGTTGCTCACCGATCGCCTGGCGCCTGTTTGTGGCCCCAACGGAAAACTCAAGCCCAGCCCCGTAATCGATGACTATAACCGGCTGGCGGAGTACGTGGGCTGTCCCAAGCCATCGTATCAATTGGAATTGGCGACGACGCCGGCCGATGAGCAGGCGGCGAATGCCGTTTGGGACCAGGCGCGCTTTTCCCGCCGGTCGGAGATAATTTGTTTGAATCCGGGCGCTGCCTTTGGTTCCGCGAAGTATTGGTCTGTCGAATCCTTCGCCAAAGTTGCTCAGCAATTTTCGGACCAGCGGGGCAGTTGCGTCCTGGTGTTGTGTGGCCCGGAAGAACAGGATCTGGCCCGACAAATTGTCATGACTGCGCAGCGGCCAACCGTTTTTGGCCTGGCCGACCAACCGCTATCATTGGGTTTGACAAAGGCCTGCGTGCGTCGTGCGGATCTGTTGATCACGACCGATAGCGGCCCCCGGCATTTCGCCGCGGCCTTCGGCCTGCCGGTGCTTACGTTGTTCGGCCCGACCCACAAAGATTGGACAGAAACCTATTTTGCCAAAGCGGTACACCTGCAAAAAAAAGTGGAATGCGGTCCCTGCCAGCTTCGCGTTTGTCCCCTCGATCACCGCTGCATGAATGGCCTTTCTCCTTCGGAGGTATATTCCGCCGGCGCGGAATTATTGTCGCGGTTTTCTGAGCAATCTCATGAGCGACGGGCAAAAGCCGGGTAACTATGGCCGTTGTGGAGACTAACCCTGCTTTTAGCGATTTGCTCCGCCGGGAAGGGCTGACGGCGGCTAGGCATTTTTTGGACCTTACCGGTGTGATTGTCAGCGGGCATCCGGATCGCCATGTGCTTCAGCTGAAAATTGGGGCAGGAGCAAAGTGCCTGCGCTGTTTTATGAAGCGGGAACACCGAGTTCGCTTGAAAGATCGACTAAACAATGCGTGGGCAGGTTTTGGTATGGTTTCCAAATCCATTCGGGAAGGTCGATTACTAAAGATCCTTCCCCGGGCCGGCATCGGTAGTCCGCAATGGATTGCGGCGGGGGAAGATAACCGCGGAAGAGCCTTCCTGTTGCTTCGGGAATGCATTGATTTTGTCGATTTACGCGTTTTTCTTCGGAATCTCCAGTCACTAGATGCGCGAAAACAATTCCTGAGTGAACTGGGAAAAAAGGTGGCAAAAATTCATTGCGCCGGTTTTGACCATCCCGATTTGTTTTCCAAGCACATCATTGTAAATACCCGAAATCATGAAGTTGTTTTCCTGGATTGGCAGCGGTCCCGGCGCTGGCAGGAAGTTCCGAGGACTCGCCGCTTGCGGGAACTGGCTGCTCTTCAGGCAACGCTGGCCGAGGATCTGATAACTTTTCCCGAACGGTTTTTGGTTTTTCAATCCTATTTTGAATTTGTAAGTTCCACTCATGCTCCATCTCAGTTAGATTTCCCGGAGCACGAAAACGAATGGCTTTTCATTGGCCGGGAAACGGATCGGCTCTTGCAGCGCCGCCGCATTCGGGAAATCCGCGAGCCACCACTGGCATCCGGTACCCAAAGTCTCGTCTGGTTACGGGGTGAAGCCGTATGTGCGACTGCGGAATTCATAGCGACCGGGAACGCGAGAACTTCGGAGTGGTTGGAAAAAATCGTCAACTATGACAAGCAGCCGTGTCCGGTGGCCGAGATGCCCGTGCAATTGCCGGATGGAAGAAACGCCCTGCTCGTGCGCCGCTCGGAAATCCGACCGGTAGTAGGACTTTGGAGTTTCTTGCGACGAAGGTTGCCACGATCTCCGGAATTGAAGCAGGTAGCCACGCTGTATCACTTGCAACGATATGGAATCGCCACTCCCAGACTTTTAGCATTTGGACAACACAGCCCAAGCCTTTGGCGTACCGAGTCTTTCCTCCTCACCAAACCCGTCCCGGGCCAAATCGGCTTTATCGATTGGTTAGTCATTCAGAATGAAAGTCCTTGCGAAAGCGCGGGGCAAAAAAATCGTAGAATGGCCATTCGAGCTGCGGCAACGGTGGTACGAAAAACACACGCCGCCGGGTACGTTTTTGCCCCAAGCGGGTGGGCCGCACCCGGATTTCCGCTGGTCATGCACTGGAACCGAAATCGGCAACTGCTTGTCGGTCTAAGCGGCGTCGCCGGTCTCCGAAAGACGCGTCTTTTGCATTCTGCCGGCGGCATGAGCGATTTGGCACATTTCCAAGAATCTGTAACTGCACGGCTTTTGAGCCGCACGGATGCGCTGCGCTTCTTCCTGGCCTACCTGGGTGAAGATCGTTTGACCCAATTCAGCAAGATGTTGGTCCGAAGAATTGCAAACCTTGGAATTCCATCCGGCGAGCGTCTCCGGTTCGGGAGGAGATGGAAAATGCTCGCCAAATTTTGTTGGAGCGGCTGAGGGTAGCGGGATGAAGGAAACATTCTGGCAACGACTTTCCCGCGGCGTGCGGCGGATTCAGGAACGGCCGGATTGGCCTCTCTTTGCCGGCCCGAACTGGGCCGACGGGATCATGACCGCCCCTGTTACCGACCGCTTCCACGCCAAACAAGGCAGGTCGACCGGCCGTTGGATTGCCCAGACCGAAAGCCGTCGCATAACTGTGTATTTGAAGCGGCACTATCACTTGCCCTGGTGGCGGGGATTCCTGGCCCTGGTTTGGCCTAATCGCGGCTGGTCGCCCGCCTTAAAGGAATGGCGGCACTTACAGTGGGCGCAGGCTCAGGGATTACCAGTGCCCAGTCCCGTAGCTGCCGCTGAATATATCGGTCCGTGGGGCAAACTGCAAAGCTTCCTCGCCGTGGAGGAGTTGACCGACATGCTCGCGCTACATGAAGCGATTCCTCTGGCGGCAGAAAAACTTAAGCCGCAATTTTTTCGGCGTTGGAAACGGGGCCTCGCCCGTGAATTGGCCCGCCTAACCCGCGAATTGCATCACCACCATTTTTTTCACAAAGACCTTTACCTGTGTCATTTTTATATTCCGATATCGTTTGTCCAGCAGATCCCTCACTGGCGCGGCCGGGTCCACATGATCGATTTCCATCGCCTGGGCCGCCACTTCTGGACCCGGCGCATTTGGCAGTTGAAAGACTTGGGACAGCTGGTTTATTCCTCCGAAATCCCCGGGATCGATGCACGGGATCGGTTGCACTTTTGGCGAGCCTACCTGGGCAATCGATACCGCCCATGGGGCCGGAGCTGGTTGCAGCGACTGGTCATGTTCAAATGGCGGCAGTATCGCAACCACAACCAAAAATGACTTTTTTCGGCACAAAGGATTCTCGATGAAAATCGCACTTTGCTATGAGAGCGTTTTGCCCTCCCGCGGGGGCTGCGAGATTTACATTGCGGACTTGGCTCGTAAGCTGGCAGCCGACGGACATGCCGTCCACCTTTACGCCAGTCGATGGGATGAAAATGGATTACCGGCTGGCCTGCACTATCACTATTTGCCGAAGCCGCGCGGTCCGCGCTTCCTTCGGCCCTGGCGTTTTGCTGCATCCTGCGAACGCGCGCTTCGCGCATCCGCATACGATGTTTCCCTCGGCTTCAACAAAACTTGGGGACAAGATGTCCTCTATCCTCAAGCCGGCATCCATATGGCGGCCACCGAACATAATTTGCTCAAGTATGCGCCTCGGTGGCGGAGACAATTGGCCCGCGTGATTAAGTCCCTCGATATGGCTTACAGGTCCTATTCACTTCTGGAACGGAAACAATATCTGGGCCAGAGTCGGCCCTACATTGTCGTCAACAGCCGCATGGTCCGCGGCCATTTCGAGCGTTATTACGGCATTCCGGCGCGCGAAATCCGAGTGGTGCACAGTGCCATTGACCCGGATCGGTTTCAGGAAGACGACCGTCCGGGACGCCGGCTGGAATTCCGGGAAAAATTCGGCATCCGACCCGATCAGGTTGTGGGTCTATTTATCGCCATGAACTACCGCCTAAAGGGTTTGGAACCGCTTCTTCATTCCTTGCACCGAATACCGGATGGAAAATCCTTTCGGTTGCTAGTAGTCGGCAACACGGAGACTCACCGATATGAAGGTTTGGTTCGCCGGCTGGGTGTAGCCGATCGCGTTTGTTTTGCCGGTTACCATTCGGATACGCGTAATTGTTTTTTCGCCTCCGATTTTCTGGTCCACCCCACGTTTTACGATCCTTGTTCACTAGTTGTTCTGGAAGCGCTGGCCTGCGGCCTGCCCGTAATTACATCGCGGTTCAACGGGGCCAGCGAATTGCTGAGTCCGCCCCATGATGGTTATGTTGTTGCAGATCCCCACGACGATGAACACCTTGGCTGGTGTATTACGCAACTGCTGGATCCCGTCCGCAGGGTTGCGTGTTCTCAATCCATCCGCCGCAAAGCCGGCCAATGGACCTTCGATCATCATTATCGGCTGTTGATGGATGTTCTGCGGGAAGCCGCCACGCGCAGAATAGCGGCGTGACAAAACCACATCATCATTGCATCTGCCCTTTTCCAGTGGTATCCTGTTTGTCGGGGAAGCGTTCATTTTCACGAGGTCACTCAATGCGAGCCGTTATCTTTCTTGGGCTGGCTGTTGTCGTTTTGTGCGGTAACGGCGTCCCTTTGGCTGCCCAAAATGAAGAACGTCTCATCGGTGGAAAGAAGCTCGATCAGTGGATCGCCGAGATTCGCAGCCAGGACCCGAGCGTTCGGGAAAAGGCCATTCGGGCGGTGGCGCTACATGGCAAGGAAGGAAGGAAAGCGTGTCGCGCCCTGATCGTTGAACTGGGCGATCAGGATGTCAGCCTGCGGGTTAATGCGGTCATGACATTGGGTGTGGTCGGCTTTGATGAAGAAAACGTGAAAAAAGGCGTCGAAGCCCTTGGCCGGTTGGTGGCAAACGACCCTCAGCAAATCGTTCAACTGCAAGCAGCGGCAACCCTGACCACGATCGGTCCGGATGCCAAGCCGGCGATTCCACAGCTGGTGCAGGCCGTCAAGAATACTTATACCTCGTGGGAGGTGCGGAAAGCGGCGGCGCTGGCGCTGCGAACCGTCGCCATTCCCTCCAAGGAGAATGATGGACCTGATCCTCGAGCCGTTAATGCGCTCAAATTCGCCCTGAATGACATCAGCACTGAAGTGCGCCTGGAAGCTTTGATGTCCTTGATTTTCCTGGGTAACCCGACCGATCCAGTTGATCTACAGAGTGAAAAGTTAGCTTTGGAAAAGGCCATCAAAGATAAAGACAAGCTGGTCTCGCTGTGGGCCAGGGTGGCCTTCATACGAATCGATAAAATCTCGGAACTGCATATGATCGCCATCGGCCAGATGTTGAAAGCGCCGGAAGTAATTGTGCGCGTGAATGCCGCGAGCGCCCTAGGGATGATCGGTCCGGAAGCCGGGACCCAGGTCCCTCTGTTAATTGAAGCATTGAATGACAAAGAGGAAACGGTAGTTGCGGCGGCCATCGGCGCACTCGGGCTGATGGGAGAGGAAGCGGAGAAAGCCATTACGGCGTTAACTCCCTTTACTCAGGGCCAGAACGAGGCACTCAAATTGCTGGCAAATGAAGCGATTAAGCGGATTAGCGACAAGAATTTCCGGCCAAAAAAAGAAGCTCTCAAACCGGATCCAAAAAAGCCTGATCCGAAAAAACCGAAACCTTGATTGATTCAATCTTGAAGACCAAAGAAAATCTACCAAAGCATGCGCGCCGGATTGTGCAAAAATTAGCCAAACGATATCCGGACGCGCATTGCGCCTTACAACATGAAAACCCGCTACAACTCTTGATTGCAACGATCCTGTCCGCGCAGTGTACGGATACGCGCGTGAACATGGTTACCCCCTCTTTGTTTCGGACCTATCCAACCGCGGCGGACTATTGCCGCGCCGATCCACGAAACCTCGAAAAGGCGATCGCGTCCACGGGGTTTTTCCGCAATAAGGCGAAAAACATCATTGCCTGCTGCCGCCAGATCGTCGAGAAGCACGGCGGCGAGGTTCCCAATTCGATGGAAGAGTTGGTCCAACTTCCCGGCGTCGGTCGCAAGACGGCCAACGTAATCCTCGGCAATGCCTATGACGTTCCGGGAATCACGGTGGATACGCACGTGGGCCGCCTTAGCCGCCGCCTTGGTTTGACCAAGCACACTATCCCGGAAAAAGTGGAACAGGATTTGATGGCCCTCGTTCCCAAAAAAGAATGGATCATGTTCAGTCATCGCATGATTTTTCATGGCCGGCAGGTGTGCCATTCCCGCAAACCCAATTGCGAACGATGCACTCTCGCCGCCATCTGCCCGAAAGTCGGCGTGACGCCGGCGAAAGGGAACAGCGCCCACGCGAAGCGTTGATACCAATGATGGAATCCTTACTCGACCGCTTTTGCCGTTATGTCCGCATCAATACGCAGTCGAATGAGGCCGCGAGCACGTATCCCAGTTCGCCGGGCCAACTGGAATTGGGCCGGATGCTGGTCGAGGAACTGCACGCGATCGGCGTCCAGGACGCAGCCGCTGACCACCACGGGATCATCATGGGAACTGTGCCCGCAACCGTTAGCGGACCGGTGCCGACTATTGCCTGGCTGGCGCACCTGGATACGTCGCCGGAGACTTCCGGAAAAAATGTCCAACCGATTGTGCGCCGAAACTACGGGGGTGGCGATATCGTACTTCCCGGTGATCTGGCCAAAGTCATTCGCATGAGCGAAAGCCCGGAATTGGCGACTATGACGGGAAAAACCCTGGTGACTACCGATGGGACCACTCTGCTCGGGGCGGATGACAAGGCGGGAATTGCGGTAATCATGGAAGCCGCGGCGCATTTGCTCGCTCATCCCGAAATACCGCACGGGCGGATTCGCATTTGCTTCACGTGCGATGAGGAAATCGGTCACGGCGTCGATCATCTCGATCTGGAAAAACTGACGGCCTGCGTAGCTTATACTCTGGACGGCGGTGGGGTTGGTGAAATCGATTGCGAAACGTTTTCGGCCGATTTGGCATTGGTCACCATCACCGGGGTGAATATTCATCCCTCAATCGGCAAAGGGAAAATGGTGAATGCTGTTCGCCTGGCGGCCGCTTTTTTGGACCGCTTACCGGTGCAATCCCTGAGCCCGGAGACCACGGCCGAGCGCGAAGGCTTTCTGCATCCCTATCGCATCGAAGGCGGCGTAGCGGAGGTTACCATCCGTATTCTTCTCCGCGATTTTGACACCCCAAAGTTGGCGACCAAGGCGGAATTGCTGAATCATGCCGCCAAGCTAATCATGGCCGAACACCCGCGCGCTCGCGTGGACATCCGCGTTACTCCGCAATACCGCAACATGGCCGAGGGTTTGACGAAGGAACCGCGGGCGGTCCTGTTTGCGGAAAACGCCATGCACCGCGCCGGACTGCAACCCAAACGGACCATTGTCCGCGGCGGTACGGATGGCTCCCGTCTTACCGAGCTGGGTCTCCCCACTCCCAACCTCTCGACCGGCGAACACAATCTCCATTCGCCTCTCGAATGGACCTGCCTGGAAGAAATGGCTGCCGCCGCAGATGCCCTGATCGAATTGGCCAGGGAATGGGCCACGGGCGCCGGTTGAATAGCTGTCCGCCTTGTCCTTTTGGCCAAAGTGCGATAACTTTCCTAATAGCTCTCCATTCTTCCTCTTTCATGGATGGTAATGGTGTTCGGGGGAACAGTGTCCCAAGACCTGATTGCGAATCGACTGGTGCGCTGCATGGTGGAAACCATTTTTCGCAATCGCGCCCGGCGCCGGTTGGCAGGCCTGGACCACGAACCGATCTACCGCTCGCAAGTTCGGACATTGGTGGGAATGGTCCATCAATCCCGACATAGTCGTTTCGGGCGGGATCATGATTTTTGCCGAATTCATACAATCCGTGATTTTCAACGACTGGTTCCATTGCGCTCGTTTTCCCAATTGTTCCAGGAATATTGGGAAACGTCGATCCTCAATCGAGACAACACGACCTGGCCCCATTTCCCCTTTGCAGCCCTCGTCAAGCGACTCACCGGCCGCATTCAGGAGGTCCCGCTGTCCCCGGCACTATTGGCAACGCATGGCAAGGCAGCCTTAACGGCGCTGGGACTGGTCGGCAAAATCAAATCGCGCTCACCGCTGTTCTCGGGACAAATTGTGGTACTGGGAAAGGATTGGGGTTTGCAAAAAAGGGGGGAAGTTACTCTCGGCAGTCTGGAATCGCTCGCCATTTCGCAACTGCCCGTCTTTCTCAAACCCTCGATAAAAGGCCCTGTGGACTTGAAATCCGACAACGGTTCTCCGCCGGAGAAAATCATCGCGGATTTGCTGCAATCCCCGGTGACTTGTATTGCGGGGACCGCCAGTCGGATCCTGCGTTTCTTGACCCAGGTAAAAAACACCATTCGCCGCGGTACCCTGGAGGAAGTATGGCCTTCCTTGGCAGCCGTGATTTATACGCGCGGTTTCTCACGCGTCGATCGCGGTCAACTGGTGAATTCGCTCGGGAAATCAGGGGTCCTAGTCTTGGAAGCATTGATCCACCCAGAAGGCCCAATTGCATTGGAAGATCCCCGGTATGGATGTTTACGGTTACTGCCCGATCACGGCGTTTTTTTTGAATTCGTTCCGTGGGAAGACCTAGGTCATTCGAATCCCCGCCGGCATTCGGTCGGTGAAATTGAGCTGGGGGTTCCTTACGGGATCGCCCTGACGTCTTCCGGTATTTGGGCGTGTCTGGTGCCCGGCAAAATCCGCTTCGAGCGCCGGGATCCCCCGCTTTTTCACGCGCTTGAACAACCCGCCAAAGTCGAGCCGGCGCGTCCCACAACACCGGCTTATCCGATTCCCGCGCAACCATTTCCCGCGGATGTGGAATTAGTTCCGGAAGCCTACGCGGAAAGCAACGAGCGCAGTTTCTTCAGCATGATGCCAATCTAAGAAAGTTCGCCGATCATTCCCGACAAATTCCGTCGACAAAAATTCGGCAGGGGGGGAGCGCTTCGATAAACCGATTTCCGTAGCCCTTGGTGAGAATTCGCGGGTCGAGAATGACGACCAAGCCGGTATCGTTCCGGGTCCGAATTAAGCGGCCAAAACCCTGTTTGAGCTTGATAATCGATTGGGGAACCTGGTAATCGACAAACGGGTTGTTCCCCGCTGCTTGAATGGCCTCGATGCGAGCCTCAATAATGGGCCGATCCGGAACCGCGAATGGCAGCCGCGTGATGATGACATTTGACAGCGCCGCACCCCGCACGTCTACCCCTTGCCAAAAACTATCGACGCCAAAGAGAACATTTTCGCCGCCGGAACGAAACCGTTCCAACAACTTGCTGCGGGGCAAGCCATCGCTTTGGGAAAGCAAATTCAACCGATTTTCGGCAAACCAGGTCCGCATGCGGTCTGTTGCCGTTCGCATCATGGAACTGCTTGTGAAAAGCACAAAAGCATGTCCGCGCGTGCGCAAGACATAGTCCTTGATTTTGACGATGACGGCCTCTTCATATTTGGCACCTTCCTGAGCCGGATCCGGCATATTCTGGAAAAGATGGAGCTCGGCTTGCTCCCGGAAATTGAACGGGCTGCCGAGCTGCAACGTACGGCATTCGCCAAAACCAAGGCGGTTTTGGAACATACGAAAGCCCTCGTCGCCGCCGGTACTCAGCGTTGCACTGGTCATGATAACGGTGGGAATTTTTTCATAGAGGAGTTCTCGCAGGGCCGGACCCACTTCAATCGGCGCACATGCCAGTTTAACGCGCTGGCGATTCGTGCCACCCACCTCCACCCAGTAGACTTGATCTTCCAACCGTTGGTCCAACCATTGAACGATTGCTTGAGAATAACCGCGACAGCGGTTCGCCGCCGCAGTTAGCTCAATCCGGTCTTCTTCCCTTGAAATGCCCTTGCCAAGCGAATCCAAATGCGTGGCGAGCTTATTCAGTTCCTCCGAAAGTGGGTCCGCAACGATATGGCGAGTCTGCACGCGCCCTGATTTTTTTTGCTGCTCCGATTGCCAATGCAATACGTCGCCGAAGAACTGATCCGCAGCAAAACGAACGGTATCCATCAGCCGGCCCGATTCGGAGTTCCCAAAAAAACGGAGTAGACCCCGGTCCCGCTGCACGGAATAAAGTTTGTTGCAAAGATACTCAACTCCTCCCTGGGAAATATCCAAACCTAAATGATCGGCTGCGACGTCTTCCAGGGTATGAGCCTCGTCGAAAATAACGACCTGGTAATCCGGAAGAAGTCCGAAGCCTTCGTTGCGCAAGGCGAGGTCGCTGAAAAAAAGGGCGTGATTGACCACCAGGAGATTGGCCTTTTGAATTTCGCTGCGGGCCTTGAAATAAAAACACTGGTTGTATTGGAGGCAATTCTTGCCCAGGCAATTATTGGCATCACTTTCCACCAGCTCCCAGACCACCGGAGAAGGACTGAATCCCAAATCACTGCGGCTGCCGTCGTTGGTTTGTTTGGCCCATTGGCCGATTTGCCGAAGCTGTTCCTGAGACCCCGGCTCTGCAAGAAGGGAGTGCATTTTGTCCGTGGCCACCGCCAGCCGGCGCAAACTCAAATAATTCGAGCGGCCTTTGACGAGTGCCGCGGTAAATGGCTTCGCCGTCACCGACTGGAGAAAAGGAATGTCCTTGCGGACCAGTTGTTCCTGCAAGTTGATGGTGTGCGTAGAGATCACGACGCGGCATTTGGGGTTTTCCGCGGCCGCCCGGATGGCCGGCACGAGATATGCGAAGCTCTTGCCCACGCCGGTCCCGGCTTCGACCATGAGGTGACCCGGTTGCGCAATGGCTCGAGCAACCGCTTCGGCCATCCGGATTTGCTGCGGACGGGCTTCGTAGCTCCCCATTTTGCAGGCGACCGCCCCGTCAGGGCCAAGAATCGATTCGATGGACATGAAGACATTGTCGCAGGATCCGGTCCCATTGGCCAAGAGAATCGCTACAACCCACCGCTCAGAATGGCCTGTGATTTTTTCTCAAGATCGGCGAATACATGATCCAGCGCCTGCAAAATCTCTGCCACCGTGCGCCGGACCTGTGTTTCTGCCGAAATCCTCGGGTGATTGGCATGGATGAAGCGTCCGCCGGGGGCAGCACCCACAAACTGGTACGCGCCGATATCCACACCGTTGTTCGAAGGGCGGCTGTTGCCGTCGAGATCATCCGCCGGCGCGAATTGCCCCGTTCCGATGCCGATCGCGGGGCTCGTCGGTAACAGGTGAAAATTGCCCGCGCCCGGATTAACAAACAACTCATCGGGACTGGCCACGATGGAGTCCAAATCTTGGCCGGTGAGTGTGCGCCAGAGTGACAGCCCCAGGACTGAATCGCCATCGTCGAGCGTAAAACGCTCCATGACCACGTTGTAATCGCTGGTGAAACCGGGAATGCTATCCAGGCTGATATTAATGCTGCCCCGAATGGAATGGTAGCTGTACAGAATATTGTTGAAAACCGTGTTCCCGGTGCTTCCATTCTGGATATTGAGGGCCCAGCGGCCGTTCGAAGCGACGATGATCGTGTTGTTCACGATGATGTTGTCGATCGATCCGGCGGCAGCATCAATGTCGTAAAGAGAAATGCCGCTGGCATGGTTGTTGTAGAGCAGGTTGTTCTGGAAAATGGAATTCTGCACTCCGTCACAGTTGATTCCGGAACCGCCGCCGGCACCGTTATCGTAAATAATATTCCGCTCGACAAGCGCTCCGGAAATGATGCCAACATCTCCTTCACTAGCGTCGCCGTTGAAATGAATGCCGTTCGCATGATTACCCCAGGACACATTCAAGCGCACGACCGGCCGGTAGGAGGTGTTGGATACGTAAATGCCATGCTGTTGCACCGACCGTGAGGTTTCATTGTCCTGAATCAGCAGGTCATCGACAAACCCGGTGAAAATGCCCCATACGCCATTGGAATCGCAGTGGTTGTTGAGAATCCAAACATTGTAAGCGTGATCATAGGGATTTCCCACTGCCCGTACGCCCGCCTCAGGCAGGCCGTTGATATTGAACCCATCGACCGCCACGTCGTGGATCGCACCGCCGAAATCTTCGAGGTTGATGCCGTCGCGGTTGCGCCGCGTTTCGGGAGACGTGATAAAAACTCCCGGTTCGGCTTGAAAGGTTATTGGAGCGCCGGCCTCGCCACTAGTTCGCAGGTCGAATCCGCGATAATTCCCCGCGCGCACGATGACCGTATCGCCCGGTCCAACCCAATCGGCGGCATGTTGGAGGGTCAACCACGGAGTCTGGCTGGAACCGTTTGACCCGTCGTTGCCGTTCGGGGCCACGTAGTAAATACTCAAAACCAGGCGGGTTTCCAAATTTTCCAGGTGAAGATGGGCCAAATTCGATTGCATCGTATTCTACTCCTCAAAAAACCGGGCGCAAAACTCAAATAACCCGGGGGCAGTGGAAATGGATTTCGGCAATCCGCTGCCGGACTGTCGATGGACGGAACCGCTATGGGGGCTTTTTGGACGGTTACGACGGGCGCTTCCTGCTTGGGGATGATTTGTACTTAAGGCGAATCCGACAAAATCAATTCACGGCGAAGGGAGCGAAAGATTTGGCGATGACCGGGGCATTCTAAGACGGCCCGGTTCCCTGTCAATACCAAAAATGCTTATTCGTTTAAGATCTAAATATCAAAAAACGGTATAAGGAAAGTAGAACATCAAACAGGACTTGTCAAACGCGAAAATGGTTTTTTTTGGCCGAATTATTCCCAGGCCAATTGCGCTGCATCAAACACTGGACCATCCACGCAAATACGCCGATAATCCCACCCATGAGCAGTCTTTACTCGCGCTACACAACTAAAGCAGATACCCAGCCCGCACGCCATGGGAGATTCCAGGGACAAATGGCAAGGAACTTCCCACTTCCGTGCCAGACGCCAGAGTGTTTGCAACATCGGCTCGGGCCCGCAGCCGACGATGTGGTCCGGCAGGGGGTGTTGTTCCAACAACTGTGTTACGAAGCCCTTGAAGCCCAGGCTGCCATCATCGGTGGCCAAAAGGACCTGGGCGCCTGCCGCTTCGAAATCCTTAACACACGCTGCCAGCGCCGCGGTCCGCACTCCGTAGTAGAGCCACGCACTTCGGCAAACCCTTGCGGGTACGCCGCCTCCGTAACCCCGCTGACCCAGCAAGGCACGCAAGTAGGCAAGGAACGGAGTTTGACCGATGCCGCCGGCAACGAGAGCGACATGGTCCGCACCCTTTAAGTCCGGAAACCCGTTCCCCAGGGGACCCCATATCTCAACGCTCTCCCCCGTTCGAACAGCCGCCAATGCGCGCGTCATTTTCCCAACCACAAGGTAAACTACATCCACCGCGGTAGGCTGTCCCTGGGAATCGACCACCGTGTCATAGAGCGCGAATGGCCTGCCGAGCAAAGGGTCCGTAGTTCCCGGACTGCGTATCATGAAGAATTGGCCCGGAAGCACGGCCCGCGCCAGGTCCGGGGCTTGCAAACGAATTCGATAGGTGGATTGTGCCAGCAATTCGTTTTCGAGGACCGGAGCAAGCCCGTGGAATTTGCCGGCCGGGTTCATTTTTGGGGCTGCTCCTGGCGATGGGTTCGTTCCCCGGCTTGCTTGAGCGCTGACAATTCCCATGGCGACAATCGGCGTGCTTTGCCCTTACCCAGCGAGCCCAATTGCACGGGTCCCAGGGCAATCCGCCGCAGTTTGAGTACTTTGTGCCCGAGCCGCGCCAGGATCCGGCGAATTTCACGGTTTTTGCCTTCGTTCAGGACAATCCTTAGCCAGGTGCTTTCCCCCTGTTGCCGGATCCGTTTGACATGCTTGGCCTTGACGTGGCCGTCGCTCAGCCAGACCCCTTGCAACAATTGCTGAACATCCTCCCGAGAGGGAGAACCGGCTACCTGGACCAAATAGGTCTTGGCCACGCCAAAGCGCGGATGCATGAGGCGAAAGGCCAAGTCGCCGTCGTTGGTCAAAAGCAAAAGGCCTTCGCTGGCTTCATCGAGGCGGCCGACCGTATAGACCCGCTGCGGAATATGGGGCGCCAGATCAATGGCAAGGGGTCGCCGGGCTGGGTCGCGGTTGGTACACAAATAACCCCTGGGTTTATGGACCAGCCAATAGACGGGCCTTTCCGAACGCACGGGTTGGCCGTCCAAATGCACCTGCTGGTCTACGGATACGCGCGTGCCCAATTCACGCACAGTGATGCCGTTCACGGAAACGCGGCCGGCGCGGATTAAACCCTCACAATAGCGGCGGGAACCGAGGCCGGCATGGGCTAGAAATTTATTGAGACGGTCCATGAGCTTATTTTAGGAGGCGCCAGCCACCCTGACCCGAAAGCATCGCTTCTGTCGGCTCGTCACGATGCTCTTCTCGTTCACCGTCCGGGCTCGCACCAACTCGTATCTCACGCGAATGCACGCCCACGGTTCTCCACGCAAAGTATTTGCTCGGAACCACTTAGCGCGCCATTTGCCGCCGTATCTCACGCGAGCGTGAGACACGAGAATTTTACCCAGCAAGCGAGTTGCGGGTAAAGTAGCTCAAGCGGAAAAATGAGTTGTTCGGATGACAAGCATGGGAAGTAACATAGCGACAGGCAGTCGCTCATGATTCATGCGGATATTCACGCCCTTTCTAGTTAAACTGCCTTTAGCGGACAGGGCCCGGAATTCACGACTTCGCAGTCTCCGAGACTTCAGAAGTTAAATGGCGATATTTTTATGTCGGATTTGTGGAACCTGATATGGGGCAAGCCCCAAGTTGATCCCAATGAACTCGCCAATGCGATCGATCAACAAGCCGTCCACACGAATTTGAATTTTCGAACGCGGCTGCTCATTCGCGACAGTTCGAGAATTTTGGAGCAATTCTGGGGCCGAGAACAGTGGCAACAATGGCTGGAACAAAGCCCGGCCAGGAAGTCCATTGAAGTCATCCAGCAAGAAGATTTGGGTGAATCCCGATTTCTGTTGACACAGGATCAAGTCGTGAAACAAAACCGGCCCGAAACGGTAAGGGAATACTTTCGAGAATTAAGCACATGCGTCCAGGAACCCGTCAAGTTGCAGGTGGGTGGCGCCATGGCCCTGATCCCGCCGGGTTACATTTCGCGGGCCACAGCGGACATTGGTCTGGTGGATGAAGTGCTCGAAAAAATTCGCTGCCAGCCAGATTTTCTGAACGATTTGCAAAAACGCTATCGCCTTCAGTTAACCTACTTTCAATCGCATTATCTTCCATCCGGTTGGCAACTGCGCCTGCATTTTGTTGAGACATTTGGTCCGTTGAGTGTTTTTATCGTTGATGCCTACGACATATTCTTGTGCAAACTCTTCAGCCCGAGAGACAAGGATCGGGATGATCTGAGAAGTCTGAAAAATCAACTCGACAAAACGAAATTAATTCAACTATTGCCAAGAACCGCGTCATCTTTTCTGAAAGAAGCTTCGCTTCGCCGTCATGCCGAAAAGAATTGGTATATTCTGTTTGGCGAAGACCTTCCGGTTGCGGAATCAACGCCCTGATAAGCCGGGTCGGTCGCGCAGAATTCAGATCGACACGTGGTGTGCATCGTCAGGCTGTCGGAGCAATTTTTTGTTTCCCGGCTGTCGATTCTTGCCGCGTTTCGGAGTTAATACATGGGAGTCGTTGCCATGGACGAAGTTCCATCCGATGCAGAAATCGAGCAGTTGGTGGCGCGTGCACGAGCAGGCGACCGCGAGGCCAAGGAATTGCTCTTTGGCGCGTGCCGGGGGTATTTGCGCCGGTTTGTTGAGCTACGTCTCGATCCGCAGCTGCGGGCACGGGTTGATGCCTCCGACGTGGTTCAGGAGGCCCATCTCGAGGCAGTCCGGCGCATCGGCGACTATCTCGAGCAGCGGCCGGTGCCCTTTCGCCTCTGGTTGCGCCAAATCGCCCACGACTGGCTCCTGAAGATGCACCGGCACCATGCCGCGACCGCCCGGCGGGCAGTAGGCCGCGAAGTTTCCCTGCCCGAGCAGTCTTCGCTATTGCTCGCTAAAGAGTTACTTGGGGGCGGTTCCACGCCGAGCCAGCAGCTCAACCGCGGCGACCTGGCCCGGCGGCTGCACGAGGCCATTGCCCAGTTATCCGAGGCGGATCGAGAAATTCTCTTGCTGCGGCACTTCGAGGGACTGTCGAACCCGGAAGTGGGCGAGCTTTTGCAGCTCGACGCCGGTGCGGTCAGTAAGCGCCACGGGCGGGCCATGCTTCGGTTGCACAAGATCCTGTTTGCAAGCGGTCTGACGGAGTCGCAACTATGAATCAAGTTTTGACAAGCACAGCCACGGCAGCGGAGAGCGTTCTGGGCGAGATCCTGGATGAGTTTCTGGAACGGGAGCGCCGCGGCGAAGAGCCGGACATTGAGGAATATGCCCAACGTTACCCCGAGATGGCCGACGTTCTCCGGCAAATGTTGCCGACCCTCCAATTGATGCGCGGAACGCTCGGAGCGTCGGCGGACCGATCGGCGCCTCCCGGATATGTCTCCGGCTATCTCGGCGATTTTCGCATCGTGCGCGAGCTGGGCCGCGGCGGCATGGGGATCGTCTACGAGGCGGAACAGGTCTCCCTCGGCCGAAAAGTGGCTCTCAAAGTTCTGCCCTTTGCAGCGGCCATGGACCCCAAGCAGTTGCAGCGCTTCAAAAATGAAGCCGAGGCGGCGGCCCAACTGCACCATCAGAACATCGTCCCGGTATACGGCATCGGTTGCGAGCGCGGCGTGCACTATTACGCGATGCAGTATATCGAAGGGCAGACGTTGGCGAAAGCGATTGCCAATTTGCACTTGCAGACTGCAGACTGGGATAAGAGGGCCGTCGGCTCCCAGCGCATATCCGCTGAGTCCGCAGCCCCGGATGTTCAATCTGGAAACACAACGACTCCGCCGGCCGGAGTGCTCTCGACGGAGCGCTCGACCCGGCAGCCTGGCTATTTCCGAACAGTTGCGGGCCTGGGAATTCAGGCGGCCGAGGCATTGGAACACGCCCACGGCTTCGGGATCATTCACCGCGATATCAAGCCTGCCAACGTGCTCGTGGATGGGCGCGGCAATTTGTGGATCACCGATTTCGGCTTGGCCCGCTTCCATAATGAGGCCGGGCTAACCATGTCGGGGGACTTACTGGGCACGCTCCGCTATATGAGCCCGGAACAAGCCCTGGCCCGCCACGGATTGGTGGATCACCGTGCGGACATCTACGCCCTTGGTGCCACGTTGTACGAACTGCTCACCCTCCATCCGGCATGCCCCGGCGAAGATCGGCGTGAAGTGTTGCGGCAGATCGAGCAGGACGAGCCTGCGCCTCCAAGACGGCTAAATTCTGCGATCCCCGCCGATCTCGAAACCATCGTACTCAAAGCGCTAAACAAAGAGCCGGATGGCCGCTATGGCACCGCCCAGGAGCTGGCGGATGACCTGCGGCGCTTCCTTGAAGACCGGCCGATTCGGGCGAAGCGCCCAAGCGTTTGGCAGCGGGGGCGAAGGTGGCTTCGGCGGCATCAGGGCAAGGTGTTGACGGCGGGTATATCGGCGTTCGTGGTGCTGGCCATCAGCATGGTGGTCATCCTGCAGCAGCTTCAGCGCGCGCTTCAGGCCGAACACGACGCGGTGCGTGCCGACCAACAAAAGACCGAGGAGCTATTTCGTAAAGAGCTGTCACTGGCCGGGGCAACACGCCTGAGCCGGCGCGTCGGGCAGCGGTTCGAGAGCCTTCGGACCGTGGCGGCCGCGGTCGAGATTGCCCGCCAGCTGAATCTGCCGGAGGACCGGTTGCTCGACCTGCGCAATGAGGCCATTGCCTGTCTCGCCCTGCCCGACTTGCGCGTGGCACGGGAGTGGGAGGGGTGGCCCGTGGGCACGCTGAGCGCTTCTTTCGACGGCAGGCTGGAACGGTACGCCCGCCTGGACAAGCAGGGAACCGTGAGCATTCGCCGCGTAGCCGATGACCAAGAGATCTACCGCGTCGCAGATAGGGAAGGCATTGCCGGCCTGGGCCTCAGTCCCGATGGCCATTTCCTCATGCTCCACACCGGGTCCACGCTGAGGCTGAAGCTGTGGAAGCTGGCTGGCCCTGAGCCATCCCCGTTCCGCGAATTAGAGAAAATCAGGTCCGCAGTCTTCAGCCCGGACGGCCGCCAGCTTGCCGTCGGGCAGAACGAAGGCTTCGTTGACCTGTACGACCTGGCTTCCGGCCAAGTTATCCAACGGATCCCCGTGGGTGCAGAGCCTCGTCGTTTGGCCTTCCATCCCACCCAGCGGCAATTGGCGATCGGTCTCCCCGGCCAAGTCGAGGTCCGTGATGATGCGGGGAACAAGGTCTCGGAGGTTCCCCTGGCCGAGTCTGGTCACCTGGCTTGGCACCCCGGCGGCAGGGTGCTGGCGGTCGGCAAGGACCCGATCATTTATCTTTGGGACGTGGTTAACTGCAAGCAGACCGCCAAGCTCGAGGGGTCCAGAAATAGCGGCATCTACTTCAACTTCAATCATGCCGGCGACTTGCTGGCCAGCAACGGTTGGGACGGGATGCTTCGGCTCTGGGACCTGCGCACTGGGAAGGAACTTTTCCATACCCAGGCCCGCATGTATGATCTCCACTTCAGCCCCGATGATCGTTTCCTGGCCGGAGAGAATCTCGCCAACAAACTGCGGATCTGGCAAATCGAACTGGGAAGGGAGTATCGGACACCGGTCCGCGTTCCGGCCCTCAGCATTTCGGTAAGCCCGAACGGTCGTTTGTTGGCCCTCGGATCCAATAGCGGGTTCGGCCTATGGGACCGGGCAAGCGGCAAGGAACTGCTTTTCCTCCGGACGCCCGGGTTCAGCCATGTGCTGTTCGAGCCTTCCGGTACCCTGCTGGTCCAAGGGTGGAATCACCTGTGGCGCTGGCCGGTGGAGGCCGAGGCAGCCTCCCCCTGGCGGGTGCGAATCGGCCCTCCACACCCGCTTCCCGTGCCTGGCACCGTTGGTATGATCGCTCGCAGCCGCGACGGCCGGGTAATAGCCAGTTCCCGAGGCTGGGGCGCGGTCGTGTTGCACGCGAATCGCCCGGAGCGGCTCGTCATGCTCGCTCCCCATAGCGATGTCCGGTGGGTCGCCGTCAGCCCGGACGGTCGTTGGGTTGCCACGGCCAGCCATGAAAGCAGCTCGGAAGTCAAAGTCTGGGAGGCCGAGACCGGCAAGTTGGCCAGGGACCTCTTTGCGGGACAGGGCCAGCATGTCGCGTTCAGCCCGGACGGACACTGGCTGGCAGCGAGCGGGGACGGCGTTCGGCTCTGGGAAGTCGGTTCCTGGCGCCAGAGGTGGCGCCTTGAGGCCCCGGCCCGGATCCCCGTTGCTTTCTCCGCAGATAGCAAGATGCTGGCCTTCGAAACCGGCTACGGAGTCGTGCGGCTGGTCGATTCGGAGACGGGCCGGGAGTGGGCGCGGCTGATCGATCCCGACCAGGAGCGGGCTGGGGGGCTCACCTTCACCCCGGACGGGACGCAACTGCTGACCACCACGACGGACGGCCCAGCCGTCCACGCTTGGGATCTGCGCGCCATCCGCGCGGGGCTGGCAGAGATGGGGCTGGACTGGGACCTGGCTCCGTATCCCGCGGCGAAGGACTCCAAACTCCCGCCTCCCGAGGTGACGCTGGATCTTGGGACTGCCATCGACTTGCTCCCAGGCGATGACGGGGCCACCATCGCGCTGACCGGCCTCCTGTTGGCCGCCAACCCGTTCAACTGGGAGGCTTACCGGCTGCGCGGCCGCATTTACGGAATGCATAGCGAGCACGCCCAAGCCATCAACGACTACAGCAGGGCCCTGGCGCTGATGCCGGCGCGCGACCCACGCCGCCCCGAAGTCCTTTTCCGAAGAGCCAACAATTATCTGCGCCTCCGGGACAATACCCGGGCGCTGGCGGACCTTGAGCAGCTCCTGAACGTGGAGCTCGGGGAGTTCTCCGGCCTGCACGCGGACTTGGCCATGGTTTGCAACAACATGGCCTGGCAATTGGTTACAGGCCCCGAAAAAGAGCGGGACCCGGGCCGGGCGCATCCCCTGGCCCTGAAAGCAGTCGCCCTGACGCCGGAGCTGCCGCTGTTTCTCAACACCCTGGGCGTAGTCTATTACCGCCTCGGGCAGAACTGGCAGGCGGCCGAAATGCTGGAACGTAGCTTGCGCGACGGCGGTGCGCCGCCCGCTTATGATCTGTTATTCCTGGCCATGAGCCAGGCGCGGCTCGGCGACGCGGCCAAGGCATTCGAGTATTACGACCGCGCGGCGGCTTGGCTGCGCGAGCACCATAGTGCGCTCCCCGCTAAGCAGCGAACAGAACTGGACGCCTTGCGGGCCGAGGCGGAGGCCGTGCTGGCAGCGCCTGCCAAGCACTCGTCTCGGTTCCACGGCAATTGACAGGAACCCCAAGTCCCGGGGCTACTGCATGGGCATCGATTATCTGACCTTACGTCTGGTCCGTTAAGCCTAGCGAGGGGAACAATGATTTGCAATACCCCGTGTTCGGGGTGCGCGCCCTGATCCGAGCGCGCGGCTGCGGACGCACGCACCAATAATTTCTGATGAATTGGAGGGTCATATCATGAGATAGTTCTGACAACGAGCTGGCTGTGGGGCCTGATCCTACTGGTGGCTGCGACAGGAAGGTTGGCGCTGGCTCGTGTTTCGTGATCTTTCTTGGGTTCTCGTTGCAGAGGAGAAGTAACATGTTTCGCAACCTCAATCACAGAATGGCTAACACGATTTCGCGCGTGGTTCCCCGGCAGCGGCTGACGGCGGTGCGCAGGCGCAGCTCGCAACCGTTCCTCGAGACGCTGAAGAACCTGCTGGCGCCCGCACTGTACGTTCGGCCCGGTGCCGGCGGTAACGCGTTTCGGAGGAATGGTCTGCCGGGGGTCCGGCACGTGATTGTTCCATTTAACGGAGGACTTCATCCATGAAACAATTTCTCCACGGCTTCGCGGCTTGGGGCTTGCTCGTGGGCCTTACGGGGCCGGCCCAAACCCAGTATGACTTTACCACCGTTGAACCCCCCGACGCAATCTCGAGCCACGCCATAGGGATCAACGACGTCGGCCAGATTGTCGGAGGGTACTATGATGGCGTGACCAATCACGGCTTCCTGCTCAGTGACGGCAACTACACTTCGATCGACGTACCCGAAGCGACCCGCCCCGGGACCGTTGCCCTCGGGATCAACAACGCCGGCCAGATCGTGGGACAGTACTTTGACGCTGGCGCCATAAGCCACAGTTTCCTTCTGGACGTGGATGGCAGTTACACCACGATCAACCCGCCCGGCTCGGGCAATAGCATTGCCGGTGGGATCAACACCGCCGGCCAGATCGTGGGATGGTACTTTGATGGCGTGACCAGCCACGGCTACCTGCTGGATGTGGATGGCAGTTACACTACGTTTGACGCGCCCGAGGCGACCCTCGGGACCTTTGCCTATGGGATCAACGACGCCGGTCAGATCGTGGGATTGTACAGTGACGCTGCTGGTCATCACGGCTACCTGCTGGACGTGGATGGCAGCTACACCCCGCTCGATGTGCCTGGCACGACTATTACCGAGGCCCATGGGATTAACAGTGCCGGCCAGATCGTGGGATGGTTCGCAGCTGGCCCGCTCAACCACGGCTTCCTGCTGAGTAATGGTAGCTACACCACGCTCGCCGTGCCCGGCGCGCGCGATACCTTTGCCTATGGGATCAACACCACCGGCCAGATCGTGGGAGTCTACCGGCCTGCCGGAGGCTCCCCCCACGGCTTCCTCGCCACCCCGCCCTGACATCGAACCGGCAGTGGTTTCATGGCAGGTGCCAAGTGGCACAATACGAGTTTCCAGTGAATCCGTTCCCAAACAAAGTTTGGGAACGAGATGATGCAGCACTTTGGGAACGAGTTGAAGTTGTGCAGGGATGGCAGAAGATCCGGCGCGCCCCGCGTACGGCGTGCGCGCCCGGTGGATGAGGCTGATTCGGAGGCCTGACGTAAACCGTTCCTATGTTGGAGAAGCTTTTTCTGGGTTCTTTTTCTATGAGGAGGTCGATCATGCTTCGCACTTGGTTGCGCACAGGAGATACGCTGATGGCTCAAACCAGGTGGACGCTCAGCCTCGCGCTGACCGTGCTAACCGTGGCCGGTCTCGCCAGCCCCGCAGCCGCTCAACAGGAGGTGCCGTTTCGAGGGGCCTACACTTTAGACTTCACCGTCACAGAAACGGACATCCTGGGCGTTTTTCGCATCGAATATGCGGGCACCGGGCACGCATCGCACCTCGGCAGGAGCATCACCGCGGCAGAATCCCTGCTCGACACCCGAGTCGTTCCTTTCACGACGACCGGCACGGAAACGTTCACGGCGGCCAACGGAGACGAGGTATTCACGAGTTTTGATGGGACGTCCTCGCCACCGGACCCCAACGGGATCGCGTACTTTGCCGGCTCCTTCGTCATTACCGGCGGAACGGGCCGGTTCCTCGGCGCCACCGGCGGCGGGGAGGCCGAGGGCACGGTCAACGTAGTCACCGTGACGAGCGAGCAGACGTTCAGCGGGACCATCTCCAGAAGGTAGGAATGTGTCCAATAGAAGGTCCGGAGCGCCCCGCGTCCGGGCTGCGCGCCTGACCCTCGGGGACGGTTCGGAGATTTGAGGCAAACGGTTCACCGGTGTCCAGGTGTCGTTCCTGGTTTCTTTTTTCAACGAGGAGGTTTCTCATGTTTCGTAGTTGTTGGTTCCCTGAGTGGAATCGTTCGTGCCGACCTGTCAAGCGTGCGAGCCGTGCAGCCGCCAAACCGCGGAGGCGGTCATTCATCCGTATCGAAGAGTTCGAGCAGCGCGTCACTCCGTCGTGCACCGTCGGCGTGACGAGCCGCGTCCTGACAGTCGATTGCGATAGCTCCATCAACACCGTGAACTACGACGACAACGGTGTCAACACGAACGTGAACGGGGTCATCATTGCCGACTCCACCTTCGACTCATTTCAAATCAATATCGGAACCGGTGGAGGGACAGTCAACTTGTTCGAAGCCCTTCACAGCGGAGGTATCAGCGAAGTGGGCTTCGGCAACGTCACCGTCAACGTCAGCCCGACGGTCCATAACTTGGACTCCATTGCCCCCTTGAACATCGCCGGCGGCTCAGGCGTTGATGCTTTGGTCGTCAACGATCAGGCGAACAGCAACCCTCACACCTACGCGATGACCGCGACCTCTGTCTCCCGGGGCAACCCCATCAATTTTGGTACCCAGATGCGTCTCTTGACTCTCAACGGCGGCAGCGCGGCGAATACCTACAACGTCTCCGGCACCGGGGGTCTCAACCTCGCCACGCTCAACACCGGCGGCGGCAGCGACATCATCAACGTGGAGAACACCAGCAATCCGTTGTCGGTCAATGAGCAAGGTTTCGGCAACGACACCGTGAACGTGAGCGCATCGGCCCAGAATCTCGACGACATCCATGCCGGGATTACCATCACCGGCAACAGCGGCACCGACACGCTGAACATCAATGACCAGAACAACGCCACGGCCCGGGCCTATACGATGACGGCGACTTCGATGCACCGCAACGGCGCGGCGGCAATCGACTTCGGCAACCTGATGAACTTCGTGAACGTCAACGGTGGCAGTGGGGCGAACACCTACGATGTCAGCGGCACCGGCGGCCTCAATCTCACCACTCTGCGCACCGGGGGCGGCAACGACGCCATCAACATCGAGATCACCACCCGGCCCCTGTCGGTCGTTGAGCAAGGTTCGGGCAACGACACCGTGACCGTCAGCCCGTCAGCCCAGAACCTCAACAACATCCAGGGCGCGATCAATATCGGCGGCAACGCCAGCAGCGACGCGGTGGTTGTCGACGACCAGGACGAAACGCAGACCGGCCGCCTGTTCACCATCACCGCGACCTCGATTTCCCGGTCCCAATCGGCCACGATCAACTTCGGCACCGGTATGAACTTCGTGACTCTCAACGGCGGGGCTGGAGTGGGGTTCGGGGGAAACGGCTACGATGTACTCAACACCCCCGGCCGTGTTTCCACTTTGGTACAGACCGGCGCGGGCAGCAGCGGCGTGAACATAGTTGCCACCACTCACCCGTTGACGGTCAACTTCCTGGGCGGCAGCCAAGTCCTCGACGAGGTGAACGTGGGCCCGCCGGGCGACAACCTGAATCCCATCCAGGCCAACGTCACCCTCAATAACTTCACCGCCAGTTCTGTGAGGCTGTTCGTCCTGGACCAGGGGAACCACAGCTCCGGGCTGACTTACACCCTGACGAGTAATTCCGTGACCCGCACCGGAGTTGCCTTGATTTCCTATGGCGTCCGCTTCAACGTGGAGGTCGATGCCGCAACTGAGACTGGCGGCAACACCTATAACGTCACCGGTACGCCGCAGCCCGGCTTCACTACCCTCAACCTCAACAATGGGAGCTCCAGCGGTCACGACGTCGTCAACGTGCAGGCCACGTCGGGCTTCCTGCGTGTCAACGGCCCTGCCTTCGGCGAAACGGTCAACGTGGGGAACTCCGCGGGCGTCCGGGCCATTCACGGGGATTTATTCCTTCAGGCGGCCGGCAACTTGACCGTGAACGATAGCCCGGACACTTCCCCTCGCACGGTGACGATGGCAGTCAGCGGGAGCGGCCTTGCGACCATTACCGGCCTGGCGCCTGCGACCATTACCTATGACCAGCTTGATATTAATCACGTCACCGTGGACGGCGGCCGCGGCGGGAACACTTTCAACATCCAGGGGACCGTCACCAACGGTTTGTTGCCGATCACAAGCGTCAACAGCGGGAGCGGCAACGACACCATCAACGTGGGCGACACTAGCAACACCATCAATGAGATCCTGGGAACGCTCAGCGTGAACGGCCAGGCCGGTTTCGATACGCTGAATATCAACGATCAGGGGAGCACCGTCGCGCACCACTATTCGATCACGAACACCCAGGTGGTGCGCACCCGTTCCGGTGAACCGACCATCACGATCAACTACGCGGATATCGAGGCTTTGAATCTCCACCCCGGCGCCCACTTCGGGCCGGGCCCCGACACCAACGTCATCGACGTCCTGAGCAGCGACACCGGTACTGCGGTGGAAGTCGATGTGGGCAGCAGCGCCATTGTCAATGCCGGCAACGACACGGACGGCCTCGATGAGCTGCAGGGGCCGCTCACCGTCGCCGGCGACGGCAGCATTGCACTCAACATCAATGACCAGATGACGGCTGCCGGCCAAGAATACGACCTCCAACAAAACGAACTGGACCGGTCCAACGCCGCACCGATCGCTTTTACCAACGTGCAGGCCGAGGTCCTCAACGCGGGCAGCAAAAGCAATGTCTTCGATGTCGACGGCATCGCCCAGGGCACGCCAGCCACGCTTAACGCCGGCACGGGCGGCGATCTGGTTCGCATGCGTCAGCACAACTTGATCCAGGACGCTTTGACTCTCAACGGCCAGGGCAACACGGCCATCGGCTACGTCGCCTACAGCACGGACGTCTTTGTCGATCTCCAGCTCGGATTAGCAACCGATATCGCCGGCTTTAGCGGCCTCAGCCGGATCACCGGCGGGGGCGGCAACAATATCCTCGTCGGCGATGGCAACCAGGATATCATCGGCGGCAGCGGCCGCAACCTGATCATCAGCGGCGGCACCGGACAAATCACCGGCGGCGGCCAGGGCGACATCCTCATCGGCGGCGTCACCGCTTACGACCAGGATTTTCAATTGCTCCACGCCATCCTCGCTTACTGGACCGGCTCCGGCGATGACTACACGACGCGTGTGGGTAACCTTCGCGCGGGCAACGGCGTCCCCCAGCTCGAGGCCCAGATCACGCTGTTCGATGGCGGTGCGGCCAACACCCTCACCGGCCATGGCAACGAAGCCCTGGGCACTCTCAACCTGTTCTACGTCACAGAAGCCGGTACTGTCACCGACCAGCAGCCCAGTGAAGTGGTGGTGGACATCGATGGGGGCTTCGCCCCTCGGGGTGGCCGATCCAACCCCCATTCATTTCAGATAGCCCCCAGCGCCCCGCCATGCAAGGAGAGCCTACCGCCACCGCTCCACGTTCCCACCGTGGATCGCTTATTTGCCACGGGTGGAGCGGCGGAACCGGTGCTCGCAATTTCTCGCGTCCGTCATGACCCCCGAGATTTGAGGGACGACGGACTCAGGAGCTGGAACGAAAACGACGGTATCTGGCGGATGAAACTTCCTTGGGATTCTTTTTAAACAGGAGGCGACTCATGTTTCGCACTTGGTATCGCAGTTCGACTTTTCGTTTGTCTGGAGCTGCACGGGTTGGCGTCGGGCAGGCGGCCCGCAGGCGTGCCTCGTACCGGCCTTGGAGCTGCTAGAGCAGCGTCTGACGCCGATCCAGTTTAATTGGAACGGAAGTTTCGTTCACGATCACGTTGACTGGAGTGTTGACTTGAACTGGTCTCCGGACGGACCGCCAGGTAACGGAGATACGTTGGTTTTTCCTTCTTCCCCGACTAGTTTCCAAAGTGAATGGGGAAGAGGTTGCGGTATTCAAAATAGGCTGGTAGCGACCAGCCTTTGTTAAGGGAAACTGCCGACCTTCAACGGAACATTTACGCTGGGGGGCTGAACCATACCGTAACCAAAAGCACAGACGGACGGGAAAATGGTGCCGGTTCAGGTTGATCGCATGACGCGTAAGGTCATTGCAGATGCAAAAAATTGCTACGGAGATGACAGGAATTCGTGAAGAAATGTCATCTGGAGGCACAGGTGGCCAAGAGAGATTGGCCGACCGCCTGTGCCTTTGGATGTTGATAACGAAAAGTTAGTGACATGGATATGTCATCAATAAACCCATTTTATGGCGGTGCGGTGTCATGTCTCACGCGCGCGTGAGATACAGGGCGAAACGGCGCGTTAAGTTGTTCCTCGCGAATGACTTAGGTGGAGTATGGCACCCGTGCATTCGCGTGAGATACGAACAGGTGACAATTACCAAAACCACCTACGGTACCGCTTCCAGGTATTCGATCTTCGGGAAGCGGCTTCGTAATTCCTGTTCCAGACCCATAATGACCGTCATGATCGAACTGGGACAGGCGTTGCAAAGCGTGCCCAATCGGAGGCGAACGACGCCGGCCTGGATATCGAGAACTTCGATTCCGGCCGGGTCCAATGCCAAAGCAGGGGCAACTTCTTCCCGCAAAACTCGGGTGACGCGGTTTTTCAAATCAGCGCTTTCTTCAGGAAGAGTCATCTTTTTACCATACGCATTAATTGGATCCTGCCAACCGGCGCGCCTGTTCGACATCGAGGCGAATTTGATTGACCAATTGATCCGCTGATGGGAATCGGCGAGTGTCCCGGAGCCGGTCGACAAATTCCAGTTCCAGAGTCTTGCCAAGTAAATCGCCGTCAAAACCAATCAGATGGACTTCAATTTTTCGTTGTTGGTCGCCAAAAGTGGGATTGGGGCCAATGTTGGCAGCGCCCGGCCATGAGGAGTTGTGGTAATGAACTGCGACAGCATAAACGCCGTCGCCGGGGACCAGCGATTCCCCTTTCTCCAGGTTCGCCGTGGGAAAGCCGATAGTTTTACCACGCGCTTGTCCGGTTCCCACGCGGCCCCGCAATCGATAGCGCCTGCCGAGTAGCTCTGCGGCATCGCGAACGTTGCCCTGGATCAACGCCGTGCGGATTCGACTGCTGGAAACAATTGCTCCATTCCAGGTCAACGGCGGCACAATCGCAAGACTGAGGCCGCATGGCCCGCAAAGGGAATCGAGCAAGGCGACGTTGCCGGAACGGTTTTTGCCGAAGCCAAAATTGGGGCCTTCCACCAGCGCATGGGTCGCGAGCCGCCGACGAATCACTTCGTCAAAGAACTGGTGAGGCGACAATTCGAGCAATTGCGGGGTCGTGCGCAGGACCAGAACATGGTCGGCCCCATTTGCTTCGAGCAACTGCGCTCGATCGGTTATGGAGGTTAACATTGGCTGGAACTCGTCCGGACGGAGGAGCAGCAACGGCGGAGGATCAAACGTCAGTGCGATAGCGGGTCCTGCACAAGCTAGGGCCTGGCAGCGGAGTTCCGTGATCAGCGCCACGTGTCCGCGATGAACGCCATCGAAATTGCCGATGGATACAGCCCCGCCCCGACAAGACGGCGGCGGGGTTTCATCCCAATCGACAAAATGGATCACCATTGCTCCTTTCGCCAGGGGCTTGAAAAGGAACCGCTTCCGGCGGAAGACTTTCTGAATTATCTTGCAGATTCCCCCCGTTTCCGTCCATGGGAGCGTCGTTCGTCGCAAACCTCTCGCGGAGCGAGAGGGCAACGAGATGCAACGCGAAAATAGGGGACGAAACGCACAGGTTGGTGTATAATCGTTGGCTGAGTATCCGCCGGATCATGCTGGGGTGAACCGGAACGCAACGCTCGCGCACGTAGGAGAGGCCGGCGCGGGCTTTTGGCATGACAATCAGATTCTCTCCCGCAATCGATAGAGGAGTCCAGTTATGAAGGGTCGGACGAGTCGCCGGGATTTTCTTAAACAGACTTCCTTGGCCGGCGTTGGTTATTGGCTAGCCGGGGGCATTGCCTTGCCGGAAAGCCGGGCAGCCAATGACAAAATTAATTTCGCCTGCATCGGCGTCGGCGGCAAGGGATCGAGCGACACGGATCATGTCGGTAAATTGGGAAACATCGTCGCGCTTTGTGATGTTGATGAGGATTTCTTGAATGAGAAGGCCGCGCGTTTTCCCCAAGCCAAAAAATACCATGATTACCGAAAAATGTTCGAAGAATTGGGCAAGGGCATCGATGCCATAACCGTCAGCACGCCGGACCATACGCATGCTCCGGCCAGTATCATGGCGATGAAGCTGGGCAAACATGTGTATTGCCAAAAGCCCCTGACCCATTCGGTTTTCGAAGCGCGGCTTATGCGGGAAACGGCCACGGCGCAAAAAGTGGCTACGCAAATGGGCAACCAGGGAACAGCAGAGAACGGCTTGCGGCAGGCTTGCGAAGTCATCCGCTCGGGAGCCATCGGCCCGGTCCGGGAAGCGCATGTTTGGACGAATCGTCCCGTTTGGCCCCAGGCTCCGCAGATAATGGCCCGGCCTAAAGAATCGCAACCGGTGCCAAAGTATCTTCACTGGGATCAATGGCTGGGTACAGCTCCGGAGCGTCCATACCATCACGGGACGGACTACGCCAACAAACGCGGGACGTACCACGACTTCAATTGGCGCGGCTGGTGGGATTTCGGCACCGGCGCGCTGGGCGATATGGCCTGCCACACGGCCAACATGGCGTTCCTGGCTCTGAAACTGGGTTATCCCACCAGCGTGTTTGCCGAATGCGGCGATTTGAATCCCGAAACTTTTCCAAGTTGGGCGACAGTCAACCTCGAATTCCCGGCTCGTGGTGATATGCCCCCGGTCAAGTTTTTCTGGTATGAGGGCAAACGTGGCGGTAAGAAGAATCTCCCTCCCATCGAACTCCTGAAAGGTGAGAATCCGCCCGGGAGCGGGTCTCTGCTGGTTGGGGACAGGGGAATACTGTATTCCCCGAACGATTACGGAGCCCAATACAAATTGCTTCCGGCCACGGATTTTGCCGGCTATCAGGCTCCAGAAGCCTCGTTGCCGCGAAACGGCAAGGGCGATGACGGCATGAAGGTGGAATGGGTCGCCGCCATCAAGGGGGGACCACCGGCAATGTCCAATTTCGACTACGCCGCCATGCTGACCGAAACGATTCTTTTGGGTAACATTGCCATTCGCTGCCCCGGCAAGAAGCTCGAATGGGACGGCCCCGGCCTAAAGTTCACCAACTCTGCCGAAGCGAACCGCTATATCAAACGTGAATACCGGAAAGGCTGGACGGTTTAGAAGTATGCGAATTGTTTTGTGGCTTGGTGTCTTGGCCTGGGGGCTAACCGGCATTTCTTGCTTATTCGCTGGAAGTTCCAACAGCTTGATGGATGTTTCGCCCGATGGCAAATGGTTGCTGGTTACCAACGCCGATAACGGCAGTGTCACGGTGGTGGATACCTCTGCGCGAAAAGCCGAGCGGGAAATCCGCGTCGGCGAAAAGCCGGAAGGGATTACCTGGATCGGCAAGGGACCGCTGGCACTGGTCACAGTTTATCGGGAAGATCGCGTGGCGGTAATCAACACCCAGGACGGGAATGTTCTGCAAAAAATCAACGTGGCCGCAGAACCCTATGGAATCGTAGCCAATCGTGCGGGCACGCGGGCGTGGCTCACTCATGAATATCCCGGAACGGTGAGTGAGCTCGATCTGACGAATTTCAAAATCACTCGGGAAATGACGGCGGGAAATTTCGTTCGGGGACTGGCCTTAAGTCCCGATGAGCAGCGGTTATACGTGACCGAATTCTATTCCGCGAAGCTCATTGCACTCGATTTGGTTAGCGGTAAAGCGGTGGATTCGTGGCCGGGCCAGTCGCCGGATAACTTATGTCGCCACGTCGTACTGAATCCGTCCCACCCGAAGGCCTATCTATCGCACATTCGATCGAAGGTAGAAGTGATTCAAGGCGCCGGTTCCATTTTCCCGCACGTTTCCATTTGCGATATCGAAGCCGGCCGGTCGCCGAACGGCGGCGCAGAAACGAAGCGCCGCAAATCCATCGCGATGGACTCTTACAACAATGTCTACGTGGTTACCAATCCGTGGGAGGCTGCCTTATCGCCAGATGGCAAAAGGATCTACACGATTTACGCCGGAACCAACGATATGAACATCTCCCGAGTCATCGATGATGATTACAAGGAAATGGAGCGAATCAGCTCGCCGGTGACCGTCGGGAAAAACCCGCGGGCCATCCGCGTGAGTCCGGATGGCCAAACCGTATATATTTCCAATGCCCTGGACTTTTCCGTCAGCGTGCATGATGCCGCCAATATGAAGAAATTGGCGGACATTCCCGTTTGCAAACCACCCAAGACACCCGAATGGGTGCAAGGAAAGATCTTCTTCAATACAGCTCTTTACCCCATGACCACGCAGCGCTGGATTGCCTGCTCTTCGTGCCATCCCGACGGCCACACCGATGGCCGCGTTTGGAGCAATCCGGAAGGCCTACGGAAGACGACGGCCCTTTTTGGCATGGCGCACACGCATCCCTTGCACTGGTCCGCTGACCGCGATGAAGCCCAGGATTTCGAATATACGATTCGCAGCAAACTGATGCGCGGCGCCGGGTTGCTCAAAGGATCGATCAAACCCAAGGACGGATTCAGGCCCACAGAATTGGAGGAAAACCTCGCCGGACGATCCGAGGCACTGGACGCCCTGGCAGTGTATTGCAATTCGTTTGATTTTCGTCTGTCACCGCACATTCCAGCGCCCGGGAAATTGACGCCGACTGCGGCAAGAGGGAAAGAGTTGTTTTTCGCAGGTAAAGTGGGCTGTGCGAATTGCCACAGCGGGCCTTACTACACGGACAGTAGTTTGCAAAAACCCTTCAAGTTGCACGATGTCGGCACCGGCAATGATGATCCGAACGAAAAAATAGGGCCTCGATACGACACGCCGACGCTGCTCGGTATTTATCGAACCGCCCCGTATCTTCATCATGGCAAGGCCAAAACGTTGCTCGATGTGCTCACGACCTGCAACCGAGAAGATAAGCACGGCAAGACCAGCCATTTGCAACCCAATGCGCTTGACGATTTGGTTGAATTCCTCAAATCTTTGCCTTATGAGACTCCCCCGGCGGAGACTCCCAATACCGTGAAATATCGCGTTCCGCCGGGAAAAAAGGATTAGTCCGTGGATCCCAAATGGAAAAATCGCTATGAGGCCGCCATCGAGGCCGCGCGGCAAGCCGGGCATTTGGCGCGGCGTTATTTCGACACCGATTTTGCCATTGAACTGAAGCACGACCGCTCCCCGGTGACGGTTGCGGACCGAGAAGCGGAAACCCAACTGCGTTCCAGTTTGCTGAGACGCTTCCCCAATGACGGTTTCCTCGGCGAGGAGTTCGGCGACGCGCCGGGCACTTCCGGATTTCGCTGGATCATCGACCCGATCGATGCTACCCGCAATTTTGTGCGGCGCATCCCGATCTGGGCCACGCTGGTTGGCCTGGAATACAAGGGCGAACAGATCGCCGGCGTCGTGGAGATGCCTGCCCTCGAACGAACCTTCCACGCCCTGCGCGGTCTGGGGGCTTTTCGCGGTGATCGGCGGATTCACGTTTCGAAAGTGAAGGATCTTGCCAAATCGACGATTTTTTACACCAGCATTTCCTGGTTTGTCAAAGCCGCCCGCGAGGGAGTCTTTCTGGATTTGGTGCGCCGAACCGAAACCCAGCGCGGCTTTGGCGATTTCTATGGTCACGTGCTGGTTGCCGAGGGCGCTGGCGAGCTGATGATCGAACACGGCGTCCATGTCTGGGATGTGGCCGCAATTAAACCCATCGTCGAGGAAGCCGGCGGCCGGTTCACGAATTGGGACGGCCATCCCGACATTTATCGGCCCGATGTTGTAATCAGTAACGGCCTGGTGCACGACGAAGTTCTGACGATACTCAAACCGTAGCCCTCTCGCTCGACTGTAGCCCTCTCGCTCCGCGAGAGGCTAGCAAAAACTGACCATGCAAACCCCGCGCACCATTCAATGGATCGGCGGCATCGATGGCTTTGTCCGGCTCATCGATCAAACCCTCCTCCCCACACGGTTCGAATATCGCGATTGCCATACGGTCGCAGAAATCTGGGACGCAATCAAGAACCTGCGAGTGCGGGGCGCTCCGGCGATCGGCGTGGCCGCAGCGATGGGCATGGTCTTGGGTATGCAGGATTTTCACGATCGCAGCCGGGGGGCCTATGAACGCAGACTTCACGAAGTTGCCTCCTACTTGCGCACAAGCAGGCCAACCGCGGTCAATTTGTCTTGGGCTCTGGATCGCATGGAGAATCATGTCCGCGGACGTACCGAGCAACTGACGCCGCCGCAACTTGCGCAACTATTGTTGGAAGAAAGCCTAGCCATCGAGGAAGAAGATCGGCGAATGTGCCGAGCGATCGGGCAAATCGGGGCAAGTCTAATTCGCGATGACATGGGGGTGTTGACTCATTGTAACGCCGGGGGACTGGCAACGGCCGACTACGGCACGGCCCTGGCGGTTCTATTTTCCGCGGCCGAACAAGGCCGCCGTTTTCACGTGTTCGCGGATGAAACGCGGCCGCTGTTGCAGGGCTCGCGCTTGACCGCCTGGGAATTACACGAACGGGGAATCGAGGTCACCGTGATTTGCGACAATATGGCCGCCCAGGTGATGAAAGAGGGCCGGGTTCAGGTCGCGGTGGTCGGCGCCGACCGTATTGCGGCCAACGGTGACACGGCCAACAAAATCGGGACTTACGGAGTTGCGCTGCTAGCCCAGGCCCATGCAATCCCCTTTTATGTGGCCGCTCCCTCGAGCACTTTCGATCTTCGCCTGCCCAACGGGGATGCTATTCCCATTGAACAGCGGGATGCTCGCGAAGTGACGCATGGCTTTGGCCGCCAAACCGCTCCGGAGGGAATCAAGGTTTACAACCCGGCATTTGATGTTACTCCGGCTCGCTTAATTGCCGGCATCATTACCGAAAAGGGAATGATTCAACCGGTGACGGATGCCAGAATTCGGGAAGTCTTGGGGTAAATCGGCCATCTCTTCTCCGCGACCAAAGTACGCCGATGTTTCTCAAATCTTGGAAATTCATTTTACTTCTTTGCCCTTTCTGAGAACCAACGTTCCGAGAATTGCCCGCATCGTCGGATTCTTCCTCGAAATAAGCAGTTGCATCTGCCTTCTATGAATTGGCATTCTCTTTGCCCTCAGAAATGAGTCAACATTACACCCGGAAAACGTGTTGACAACCAGTTCCTACTGTCTAAAAAGTTCCCCGTGGGTCGGATTCCCATTCGGCCCGCGAACCCGACTGAAAGCGAGAAGTCCATGTCGGAATCACCTGCTGCCCCGACCCCATCCACGGCCGCACCGGCTGTGAAACCGCCGCCCGCACCGGCGGCCGCCAAGCCTGCGCCGGTCAAGCCCTCGGCCAAGACGGGCAAGGATCGCCGTTTCTTTCTCCTCGCCATGTTTTGCAGTTGGTTCGCAAGCGGTTGGACCGCGTTTTCCCTTTCCATGGTCGCCATGTTGCTCGGCACCATTCGTTTCTTGTACCCCAATGTCTTGGCAGAACCACCCAGCAAGTTCAAGGTCGGCGACCCCAAGCAGTTCGAGGAAGGTAAGGTGGTCGAGCGCTTCAAAGATCAGGGAGCCTGGATCGTGCGGTACCAGGGGGAGATTTACGCCCTGAGCACGACCTGTACTCATCTCGGATGTACCCCCAACTGGCTCGAACGGGAAAATAAATTCAAATGCCCTTGCCATGGCAGCGGGTTCAAAATTACCGGCGTCAATTTCGAAGGTCCCGCTCCGAGGCCTCTCGAACGTTGGGCCGTGAGCATCGCAGATGACGGCCAGTTGTTCGTCGATAAGAGCAAGAAATTCCAAAAAGAACTGGGCCAGTGGTCCAATCCCGAATCCTTCATCAAGGTTTGAGGAATTTTCATGTCCGTCGGTGATTTCATTCGGAATTCACAAGTCTGGAAAAGCATCTTCCGCCATCCGGCCCCGCGCGATCGCCGCAATCGCGTTGTGGTGATGCTCACCAACGTGTTTTTGCATTTGCACCCCGTATCGGTGCGCAAAAGCGGGATCGCCCTGAGCTACACGTGGTGCATGGGCGGAATCACGTTCTTTCTGTTTCTGGTCGAGACGGTGACCGGCGTGCTCTTGATGTTTTACTACCGGCCCACGCTGGAACATGCCTACAACGACATTCTGGCTTTGCGCGATGTGGCCACGCTGGGGGTGCTGCGCGAGATGCACCGCTGGGGCGCCCACGCCATGGTGATCACCATCTGGCTCCATATGTACCGCGTGTTTCTCACCGGGAGCTACAAGCCTCCACGCGAATTCAACTGGGGGGTGGGCGTCATTCTGCTTGTTCTGACACTACTTTTGAGTTTTACCGGTTATTTGCTACCCTGGGACCAGCTCGCAATTTGGGCCATCACGGTCGGCAGCAACATGGGCCGGGCGACACCGTTTTTGGGATATGAAGGGCCCGGGGCCAAGTTTCTGCGCATCGGCGATGTCGATCTGATCCATTCGGGAAGCGATGCGCGCTTCCTGCTGTTGGGAGGCCGATTCGTCAGCGGCGATACTTTGCTGCGCTTTTACGTTCTCCATTGTGTTGCTATTCCGCTGGCGGTGGCCTTGTTGATTGCGGTCCATTTTTGGCGCGTTCGTAAGGACGGGGGCATCAGCGGCGCTCTCTAAGGACCTTTCTCATGCACGATACCCATGTTTTAGCCCCTTCCATCCAGACTGGTCTGGGAATCTACTATTTGATCTTGGTAGGCCTTAACGTGGGTTACTCGGCCTACCAATTCTTGGTCCCCCGGAACCGATCCCAGGCCTTTATCTGGGGAGGCGTGGCGCTTCTTTTTTTGATTCACGCCGGAGCCTATCTGACCGGCAACGGTTGGATCATGCCCATGCCGGCCCGTGACGCTGTCGACAGGCTGATGGGAGCCGTTAGTTATTTCGTGATTTCCGTAGCATTGTTTGTCTTGTTCCTTTGGTTCCGGAAGTTCCTGACGGAACCGCTCGTCGCATGGACCATTTTGAACGTGAGCCTGTTGGGGTCCGGCTGGGCCATGACCGATCCCAGTTTTCGCGCCATCATCACCAAGGAAGACAACGTTCCCATTGTGATGCTGATTTTCTTTGTAGGGATTTTCACCTGGTTTGCCTTCCGCAAAGCCGTTCTCAATGACGACCGCCTGGCCAAAGGGGAAGCTCCGCTGGAGAAGCTGGAAGATGAGAAGGTATTGGTCTGGCCGGACCTGGTTTACACGGAACTCATTGCGATGATTGTGGTGACTTTCATCCTCGTGGTTTGGAGCGTTTTATTGAAAGCTCCTCTGGAACAACCGGCGTCCACCGCCAAGGCTCCCAACCCCTCCAAAGCTCCCTGGTATTTCCTGGGCTTGCAAGAAATGCTGGTTTATTATGATCCCTGGATGGCGGGTGTGGTCCTGCCCACCATGATCATCATCGGGCTGATTTCTCTTCCCTACATCGATTTCAATCAAAAAGGCAACGGCTACTTTACCTTTATACAGCGGAAGTTTGCCGTATCAACGTTCCTGTTCGGTTTCGTGGTGTTGTGGACGACGCTGATCGTTCTGGGCACGTTCCTGCGCGGACCGAACTGGAACTTCTTTGGACCTTTTGAGAAATGGGACCCGCACAAGGTCCTTCCACTAACCAATTATCAGCTATCGGATTATTTTTGGTTGGGTTTGAACAACTGGTTTTCACTGAACAAGACGTTTCCGGAAGGACAAGGTATTGGCGGAATCCTGCTTCGCGAGTCTCCGGGAATTCTGCTGGTACTCGCCTATTTATTCCTTTTGCCCCCGCTCCTAGCTAAAACCGTCTTGCGGTCGTTTTTCATCAAAATGGGTTTCATCCGATTTTTCTTACTCGTAAACCTCATTCAGTTCATGGCCGCCCTGCCAATCAAGATGATCCTGCGCTGGACGATTAATCTGAAGTACATCGTTTATATCCCGGAGTGGTTTTTTAACATTTAGGAAAACATGGCAGCCACCGACCAAACCTACCGGAACCAGCGAGCTTTGGATATCGTCTTTGGCGTTACGTGCATCCTGATGCTTTTGAGCCTCATCTGGATGTTCGCCGATGATTACTTCCGCGAATTCAAAGTGGAAGTCCGCTCCTTCCGGGACGTCGAAGAGGCCCTCGCGCAGCGGGAATTCATCCACCTGATTCCGGATGAAGCGAAATTCCGAGAAGCCCAGGATTCCGTGGAACAGTCCCGGAAAAAGCGCGCGGAAAAAGAAAGGAAAGTTGAAAAAGATCGCCAAAAATTATTGGTGAAAAAGGCGATCGCAGAAAGCGATGCTCAGGATACGAAGGCGAAATTGGATTCTATCGTCACTATTTACAACATTGCCGTGGAAAACCGCAATGCCGCAATTCCTGGTTCAAGCGAATTCAAGACACTGGAAAAGAGAGCGGCCGATGTCTTGGCTAATCTCAATGAACTTGAAAGCAAGTACTCCAACCAGCAACATGAATTTGAAATAATCGACCAGGAATTGGAAGCAATCAAAAAAACACTCGCAGAACCGAATAAAGAAGTAGACGATGCCGAAAAGAAACTAAAGTCTCTTACTGACGACTTCGATCGCTTTGCCAAACTGGCTGCCCAAAAACGCTGGAAGCTCGGGGATGCCTTTCGTAACCTCCCGGTCATCGACGCCTTTGCCTCCCCAACGCGCATTGATCAGATCGTCCTGGATTCGTTGCCCATTGATTACAACTTCAAACACGTCACCCGGTATGACCGCTGCACCACCTGCCATCAGGGAATCGACCAAGCTCGCTTTGCCAGGAGTGCGCTCGTGAATCTCCGCAACGATCTTTCCGATGCGGACCAACAAAAATTTCGTAGCGCACTAGCAATGTTGCAAGAACGTAGCGATATTCTCAAAGACCTCGATTTCAACATCCGCGATATCAAGCTGGTAAAGAAACTGTCCGAGTCTGATTTGACCGATGCCCGCATCAGTCAATTCAGCGCACATCCACACCTGGATTTGTTCGTCGACGGCAACAGTCCTCATCCTAAAGAGAAATTCGGCTGCACCATTTGCCATTCGGGACAGGGAAGTGCCACGGAATTCAATCTGGCATCGCATACGCCCGACAACGCTACCCAAAAAGCCGACTGGGTGAAGGAACATCACTGGCAGTCCAATCATTTTTGGGATTTTCCTATGCTGCCCGGCCGATTTATCGAATCCTCTTGCATCAAATGCCATCATCAAGTTTTGGACTTATTGCCAACCGGCGAAAAATTCGAAAATCGGCGAACCAAAGTTGTCGAAAGTCCAGGTAGCAAAGTAGTCAAGGGCTACAACTTGGTAAGAGAAAACGGCTGCTTCGGTTGCCATGAAATTGCCGGCATCAAAAGCGGCCGGCCTGTTGGACCGGATTTACGGCTTGAACCATTTCCACCACTGGATGTGCTGACCGCCGGGGAAAAGGCGAAGCTTACCGCCGACCCGTTGAATTCCCCGGGCACCATGCGCAAGGTGGGACCGAGCCTGAAGCGATTGACTGAAAAAACCAACCAGGTGTGGGTACGGCGCTGGTTGCAATCTCCGCGTGATTTCCGGCCGGATACCCGCATGCCTCATTTTTATAACCTCAGCAATAACCATCCCGACGTGCTGCCCCAAGACCAGAAAGATTTTCCCGCTGCCGAAATCCACGGTATTGCTTATTACCTGATTCAGGAAAGCAAGGCCTACCTCGAGGGAAATGATCGGTATTACTTGGGCAATTCAAATCGAAAAAAAGAACTGGAAGGCAAGAAGAAAACGAATTCGGCTAGTGACGAGGAGAAGAAAGAACTGGACGAAGTGACGCGCCTGTTGGAACTGTATCCGGTTCCCACAACGATTAAACAGAAAATGATTACCGGCGATGGCAAGGTCATGGAACTTCCCACCTGGATTAAGGATGAAAATGGCCGCAAGGAACAAGCTAGAAACGGCCGCGTCCTCTTTACGGAAAAGGGCTGCTTGGCCTGCCATTCCCACTCCGGGACCAACGCAGCGAAAGATGGAATTCCGGAAGCTCCTTCGCATGCGAATTTCGGTCCAGATTTGAGCCAGATCGCGGCCAAGATTGATCCGGAAGGCGGCGAGCCGGAAGCAAAATGGCGTTGGCTGGTCCAGTGGATACTGAATCCCAATGTACATTTCCCCCGAACGCGCATGCCAATTACCCACCTCAAAGTGGAAGAAGCCGCAGAAATTGCTGCCTGGTTGATGAGTCAGGAATTCAAGGACTGGTCAGCGAATGATCCGGGCGAACCGAAATCGGAAACTCTTGAAAGCTTGGCCAGGCTGTATCTCGATAAAGCCTTGGGCCGAATTCTGGCTACCGATATTTTGAACAAGAAAGGCCTGGACGGGCCCCAGGAAAAACAGATATTAGATCGTGCCGCCGATGCGGATGAATTGCGGTTGGCTCAGTCCCGCACTGCTGAAAAATGGGAAGGCAAACTCAAGTGGTATGTCGGCCGCAAGGCCATTAGCCAGTTGGGCTGCTACGCCTGCCACGATATCCCGGGCTATGAAAATGCCAAACCTATCGGCACTCCACTTAATGATTGGGGCAAGAAAGACCCGGAGCGCATCGCCTTTGAAGATGTGATTGCATTTGTCAACAAAAATTATCATCCGGTCGCGAGCCGGGACGTTCCCAAGAAATGGGACGATCTCAAGAATCGCGATGACCTGAAATGGGATGATCTATGGGATAATCTCAAAAAACCTTCGAAAGCCGCCAGCGACTGGAAATTCATCGAGAGCGACGACGGCAAGAAAAAAGGTCCATATGAACAGTTCTTTTTCGACGCCCTGGAACATCAGCAGCGCGAGGGTTTCCTTCATCAAAAACTGCTGGAGCCGCGCAGCTTTGATTATGACCGGATCCGGAGCTGGGACGACCGGTTGCGCATGCCGCAATTTCGATTCTCCCGCTCCTGGGTTCCCGAAGATGCCTCCCCGGAAGAAAAAGCCCAGTCCGAACGGGATGAAGCCGAAGCCCGCGAAGCCGTCATGACTTTCATCCTGGGCCTGGTGGCGGAACCGATTCCCCTGAAGTACTTGAATGATCCCACCCCGGAAAAATTGGCCGTCACCAAAGGGAAACATATATTGGACAAATTTAATTGTGCCGGGTGCCATTACCTTCAACCGGGAATGATTGAATTCAATATGACCGAAGATATGCGGAACACCTTGGAGGAATTCTTTACCCAACGTGATTTCATAAATCGCCTTAAAGAAAATCATGTGGAACTATTCCAGGAGCAAAGCGAGTGGACGGGACGCAATCCCATTCACAATGCTCGACTGAATGTGTTCGGCATGCCTTCGCCGGATAAGAAAGCCATTCGGTTGACGGAAGCCGTTCGTTTCAAGACCAAATCCAATGAAATTCAAAACATTCCCGCATCGGAAAACCTGGGCCTTGAAGATATCAGTACCGCGGGAATCATTTCTCAATCGCAACCCCATGGAGGGGCCTTTGTTGAATTAATGGTGGACTACCTTACCAAACAAAGCCAAAGCAACAATAGTTACAAAGATTACCAGGATTACAGGACGGCCCGCATGTCCTTGCCTCCGCCCTTGCAAAGGCAAGGTGAAAAGACCCAACCCGCCTGGCTATTTCAATTCTTACGGGATCCGCAACCGATACGGCCGGCCCGCCGCTTGCGAATGCCCCGATTCAACATGAACGAAGATGAAGCCATGGCTTTGGTTAATTATTTTGCTGCCGTGGATAAATTGAAGAATCCGGCGGGCGGATTGGTCTTTCCGTACGCCGGCATTGCTCAACGCACTGAGGAGTTCTGGAACGAAAAGACCACGCGCTATGTCGATCGCCTGAGCAACGATAAGAAGATCGATTCTCGAATGGACGAGCTTGGCCTCGTTTGGGAAGTTCTTTTGAAAAAACAGCTTGCCGAGGCCGAATCTACTATTGCCGCTGCTAAAGAAGCAGAGGCTAAGGAAATGGACAAGGAAAAAAAGGATACCGCCAAAAAAGCTCGTCTGCAAGCAGAAACAGCTCGCGAGACTCTGCTAAAGAAAGTGAATCAACTTAACGATATCAACAAACTGACAGATGACCAAAAGAAAATGGAAGGTAAACGAAACCTGTTCAAAGAATATAATAATGAGTGGAAGGATCAGGAAGCTTATGCGGCGGATGCCTTTCGAGTCTTGACCAATATCGCCTGCATTACCTGCCATGGCATTGGTCCATTGCCGGGGGGCAATCCTCCACAAACCCAGGGCCCGAATCTGGAGTTATCTTGGCAACGGCTCCGCCCGGAATGGACTGCTCGCTGGTTGGCAAACCCCGACCGAATGATCAGTTATGCCACCCCTATGCCGGCAAACTTCCCGAGGACATTGGATCCATATCCCCAATTTCATGGATCGATTTTGGAACAAGCTCTTGCCGTCAGGGACATTCTGATGTTCTTTCCGAAAGTGGTGGACATGCCGGCCAACCGCTTTTATAGGCCCTTGACTGTCGGAGAAACGAAATGAAACGACTCAGCCGAAAAGCATTGATGTGCGGAATTCTCATTGGTTGCGGGGTTCTCTTCTATTCCTCAGCGCCTGCTGTATGCGCCGAGGCGCCAGCGGATTGGGGAACCGTTAAAGGCCAGATTGTTTTCGGCGGCGATAAAATCCCTGAGCGAAAAACCATGGACGTGACCATGGACAAGGCTCATTGTCTGGAAAAAGGCCCGCTCTTGAGTGAGGAATGGATTATCAATCCCAAAAATAGAGGCATCCGCTGGACCTTCGTTTGGCTGGGCCGGGATGATGACCCCAAGGCCAAGATTCCCGTTCATCCTAAACTCAATGGCATTGGCCCAAAACAGGTCGAAATCGATCAACCCTGCTGCCAATTTGTTCCCCACGCGCTGGCCATTCGGCAAGGCCAAGAACTGGTAGCCAAGAATAGCGCTCCAGTCGCCCATAACGTCAATTGGACCGGAGCGGCGAAAAACCCCGGAGGAAATCAAATCCTGCCGGCAGGGAAATCCTATACCATTGCCAATCTCCAGGCGGATCGTTTCCCGGTGAAAATCGCGTGCAACATTCATCCCTGGATGACGGGCTGGGTGCGCGTTTTTGATCATCCCTATTTCGCTGTCACCGATGCCGATGGTAACTTCGAAATCAAGGACGCCCCGGCCGGAAAGTGCCGCCTTTACGTTTGGCATGAAACCGGCTATCGGGGCGGCAGCAAAGGGAGAGACGGCGAGGTCATTACCATCAATAAAGGTGGTGTTACGGATTTGGGCAAGCTGGAATTTAAACCCTGAGGCGGATTGAGAATCATTTCGTTTCGCTGGGAGCAACTAATTATTCGTGACAGTGTCACAGGTTTTGAACGGGAGAATTTGCCATGCGACGTTTTGGAATATTGTCGACCTTGTTCTTGATCCTTATCACGGTAGCCCTGGCAGGCTGCGGTGATAAAGATAAAGATAAGAAAGGTGGCGGAACCGATAATAGGAGCGCCGATAACAAGGGAGGGACCGACGACAAAACTCCGACTGCGGGGGCTCTCGAGGAACTCGCCGGTAAAGGGCTGGGGGCGGTAAAAGGAAAAGTGACCTTCGAAGGCGAGCCGCCTGCCCGGAATATCGACGATCGCATGAAAGCCCACAATGATAAAGACCAGTGCCTTAAGGATGATCCGAAAAACGATCCCAAGGACCCGACTTGGATCGTCGGGCCCGATAAAGGTGTTAAGAACGTCGTTGTTTGGTTAAGGCCTCCCAAGGGCAAGTATTTCAAAATCCCCGACGATCAAAAGAAGAGCAAGGGAGATCTTACCATGGATCAACCATTTTGCCAATTTGAGCCTCACGTTGTCGCCTTCTTCCCCAGTTATTTTGACGGGAAAAAACAGGTAGCCACCGGCCAAAAATTTGAAGTGCTCAATTCGGCGCCGATGAATCACAATACTTACTGGGCAGGAGATTCCCTGTTTAATAAAGGCGATAATCAGATTATCAAATCCAAAGGAAAATTGATGATTGATGCCAAAGCCAGTAACGGCAAAAAACCAGGCGATGACTTAGTGAAGATCGCTTGTGATTTGCACAAATGGATGACTGCCTATTGTTGGGTCTTCGACCATCCTTACTGGGCAATTACTGGCCCGGATGGATCGTATGAGATTAAGAACGCCCCAACCGGAGTGGACCTGGAGCTGGTTTATTGGCACGAAACATTCAAGAGTCCGAAATCCGAAAAGGTAAAATTGGATGACGGCCCCAACACAAAGGACTTTATCTTAAAGAAATAGGCTACAAAGAACTTCCTGGTCCACGATCAAGAGGTCGTGGACCATTTTGTTGCGCCGACCAAGCCTCCAGTTCAAACCGTCTTGAAGAATGGAACAGGTTTTTCTAAACGGCGACCTTTGAAGAGAGTTCGCCACGGACCCTGCCAATATCCAAAGTTTTTTTCCCTTCCTTCCGGGCCAGACTGGCCAGAACCAACCCATGGAAGAGCGGATGCGCCTTGGTCGGTTTCGACTTGAACTCGGGATGGCACTGCACGGCCACGAACCAGGGATGGTCCTTTAGCTCAATGACTTCCACAAGTTTTCCGTCTGGACTGGTTCCGGAAAAAACCATGCCGTGCACAATGAATTGCTGCCGATATTGATTGTTGAACTCATAGCGGTGCCGGTGCCGTTCGTGAATTAACAAGCAACCATAGGCCCGATGGGCCTTGCTGCCTTCCGCGAGTTGGCAGGGATAAGACCCGAGCCGCATTGTGCCGCCCTTGTGGGTGATACGGTATTGATCGTCCAGGAGGCAAACCACGGGATTCGAGCAGTTCCGGTCGATTTCCGTGGTATGGGCGTCGGCCAGGCCAACTACATTCCGGGCAAACTCGATGACGGCACATTGCAAACCCAGGCAAATGCCGAAAAACGGGATCTGACGTTCGCGTGCAAATCGGATGGCGTCAATTTTACCCGCTATGCCGCGCTCTCCAAACCCGCCTGGAACCAGGATTCCGTCCATACCGGCGAGAACGCGCTCCGCTCCGTCACGCTCGATCTCTTCCGCTTCTACTTTTCGAACCAGCACGCGGCTGGAAGTCGCAATGCCCGCATGTTCCAGGGATTCGTAAATGGATTTGTATGCGTCGTGGTGCTTGATGTACTTACCCACCACGGCAATGGTCACTTCGTGCTTCGGGTTTTTGATACGTTGCAATAATTCACGCCAATCGCTGATCTCCAGAGTCTTGGCCGGAAGATTCAGCTTTTCCACAATCAAGTCATCAAGCTTGTTTTCCACCAGGCTCAAGGGTACCTCATAAATGCTGAATTCTTTGTCGCGTTCTTCGATAACCGCTTTCGATTCCACGTTGCAGAACAGGGCGATCTTCTGGGCATCCTCCTTGGCTAGCTCGCGTTCTGTCCGACATATCAGGATGTCAGGCTGAATACCAATTTCCCTGAGCCGGCCGACGCTGTGCTGTGTCGGTTTGGTTTTGGATTCCTTGGCCGCTTTCAGGTAGGGAATCAGGGTCAAATGGATGTAAAGGCAGTTGGCCTTGCCGACGTCGAGGGCAATTTGGCGGATGGCCTCCAAAAACGGCAGGCTTTCAATATCGCCAACCGTGCCGCCGATTTCCGTAATGACGACATCCACGTCCGGTTTAGCCAGTTTGCGTACCGCTTCCTTAATTTCATCGGTGACGTGCGGAATGACCTGAACGGTCCTCCCGAGGTAGTCGCCGTGCCGCTCTTTTTCGATGACGGAAAGATAAATTTTGCCGGTGGTATAGTTACAATCTCTGCTCAGCGGCGCGTTCGTGAATCGCTCGTAATGTCCCAGGTCGAGATCGGTTTCCGCACCGTCGTCCAGCACGTAGACCTCGCCATGCTGAAAAGGATTCATGGTCCCAGGATCGACATTGATATAGGGATCAAATTTTTGCAAGCGGACCCGCAACCCGCGGTTCTCCAGAAGCATGCCGATGGAAGCACACGTGAGTCCCTTCCCCAATGAGCTAACAACGCCTCCCGTGACGAAAATGTGTTTGGCCATCCGCCGAATCCCCCGGCTGGTCTAGAAATTGCTGAAACAGAGCGGCATCTCGCCGAAGCGCACCACCATCTTTCGTCGCGCCGCTCAATTTATTATGGAGGATCACGGCGGACAAGCCAGCCCAACTGGAGAAATCAATGATTTTTCAGGCTGCGCGCCGCGCTTGCACAGCTCGGTGCATCTTTACAAATTGCTCGTAATCCGCCAAGGTATCGACCCCAAACGCGGTGTGCGTCGTAATGCCGACGCGAATTTGGCGACCCAGGGCCAAAATCCGCAGCTGCTCCAATTTTTCGTACTTTTCCATGGCCGGCGGTTTCGTCATTGCCAGCTGAAACAGAAAAGTCCGGCGATAAGCGTAGAGCCCAAGATGCTGCAAGAAATGCGGCGGGTTGCTCTGAAATTCCGGTTGACCTTCCCGCACGAACGGAATGGGACTCCGGCTGAAATACAGAGCTCTCCCATGTGTGTCGCACACCACTTTGACACAATTCGGATTTTGCCATCGATCGATGGACTTGATCGGTGTCGCCAGAGTGGCGACGTCGGCCGCGCCATCACGATCGAGAAGATCGGGCAGTAAGTCGATTGCCTCCGCGTCGACCAAGGGCTCATCGCCTTGGAGGTTGATGATGATATCGCTCTCCAATTGCCGTGCTGCTTCGGCAACGCGGTCGGTGCCGCTGCGATGCTCGCGCCGCGTCATGATCACTCGGCCACCGAAACTGGTGACCGCGGCCTCGATGCGCGGATCGTCCGTGGCCACCATGACGACATCGGCGCAGCGGGTTTTGCACGCTTCTTCATAAACATGCTGGACCAAGTATTTGCCGGTAGTCCGCAATAGTGGTTTACCAGGTAACCGCTTGGAAGCATAGCGTGCCGGAATGACTATCGCTGTCTTCATAACCGACCTCCCTGTCGATTGGAAAAACATCATCCTTGATAAGCGGAATTAGGAATCACTTTAATCAAAATTAGACCGCTTCCCCCGTGGAAAGGCAAGGGGAATCGACTTTATTTCTTAATCAAGTCGATCTGTTTTCGCAGTTTTTTGTGGGCTTTGGACTTTCCTTTGGAAAGAAGAGTTGCTTCACCCAGAGTCAAGCGGGGGTCCGGAAACGGTAAGCGTGCCAGAATCGGTTGCAGCGACCCTGGGAGTGCATAATGGCGCTCCTCGAGAGAGAGATAGATACCTGATTCGCGCAGCATTTCCAGATCGCGATAAAAACCGCGAAGGTCCAGCCTAAGTCGCTTTTTCAAGGCTGCCCGCGTCAGCGGTTTTTCTCCCAAAAGTGACAGTAGCCGATAAAGCCTGGCAGCTCGCTCGGGCGTCACCATTTTTGCCTGCGAAGCTCGTTTTGATAATCTATTCTTGGCCATGCCGTCCTCGGGATCTTTCACGCCTCGTTGCGCCAGCATCTGCTTCCCTCACGTGAGCGATACCGATGGAAGGCCCTGCCATCCTGAGGTTTGGTGGGGGTTAATCGCTTCTTGCAGAAACCTCGCCAATTATCCAAATTAAAATAACTAACTTGATTGATCCTAGAAGGGAACAGGGCCGAAATCAAGATATCCATCGCAAAAGAAAGCAAATAAAAAGAAGATACGAAATAGTTTTATCTTTAGGGGTCTCCCGATGCTCGACCTTGATTATCTCATCATTGCACCTCATCCGGACGATGCCGAATTGGCGGTTGGCGGGACCATATTGCTTTTGAAATCGCAGGGCAGCCACGTGGGTGTTTTGGATCTGACCGACGGCGAACCGACACCGCATGGTTCCCCCGAAACTCGCCGCGCTGAAACGGAAGCCGCCAATAGGGTTTTGGGATTGGATTGGCGCGGCAACCTTGGCTTGCCGAACCGGTCACTGGTAGCGGACCTGGAATCCAGAAAGAGATTGGCAGTCGCGATCCGGCAACTTCGACCACGGCGCTTGTTCGCGCCGTACTGGGAGGACAGCCATCCGGACCACGTAGCAGCAAGTACCTTGGTCGACGCCGCCCGATTTTGGGCCAAGCTCACCAAGACCGATATGGAGGGCGATCCTCATTATCCGCAACAAATTTTTTATTATTTCAGCGTGCATTTGCGGCTTCACCCTCAGCCCTCCTTTATCACCGATATCACTCCCTTTCTGGACGCCAAAATGCAGGCATTGGCCTGCTACCATTCTCAATTCATCGCTGGCCGGCCGGCGATTCAGCCGACTTTCCTAGATGAAATCCGTCAGCGCGCGCGCTATTGGGGATGGACCATCGGCACCGGATTTGGCGAACCGTTCTTCTGCCGGGAACAAATCGGTCTGCGGAGTTTGCACGATTTGGCCTGAAAAATACATTAAACGCATTTCGACGTCGGTTCCTTACTTGCCTTGCCGAATGCGCGCGGATTTCCGGCACCTTTTCTAAGCGGTTTATCTTGTCTGGTCGATATTAAATAGCGGCAGCATCGCGAGCAACGACCGCCTAAAAAACATCCGACGAGGTGAACAGGTGCCACGCGAGTTTAATGTCTTGGCGCTTATCAAGGGAAATGAACGATATGTATTTATTTTTGACGATGTGAGCCGGGGTGAGTTGATTGATACGTTTCGGGACTTTGCCGCTAATCCACAATTGAGTTTTTCCTGGTTTGATGCGGAAATTTTAACGGGAAAAACCCGTCGCCGTGCCAGGGTACCACCGGTCTTTGAACCGCCGGCTCATTCCCGGATTTGAGACACCGCATGGAAGAAGCGCTTGCCGAATTCCTTCGCCACCTATCGCTGGAGAAAAATTCATCGGAACACACCGTCAAGTCATACCGCGAAGACTTGATGCAGGCGCTGGAATACATTCGCAGCAAATTGGCCAAGCGGTCGCTCCAGCCGACCCTCCTCGACACCCGCCTGTTGCGGGCTTACCTCGCCTGGCTTCACGAACAGGGTTACGCAAAAGCGACCATTGCCCGCCGTATTGCCGCGGTTCGCTCGTGGTTCCGGTTTTTATGCCGCCAGGGAATACTAGGCGTCAACCTGGCAGATGGTCTCCGGCCTCCGCGCCAGGACAAAAAGCTCCCGCATTTTCTTTCCGAAGAGGCGATGCTGCGATTGCTGGCCGCTCCGCTTGCCGATTCCCCGATGGGTCTGCGCGATCGGGCTATTTTAGAAGTCATTTACGCCGGCGGACTTCGAGTCGGTGAATTGACCAGCGTGAATCTGGAGGATTTGGATCTGGATGACGGCATGGTTACAATTCGCGGTAAAGGCAAACGTGAACGCCTGGCCCTTTTGGGGAAAAAAGCTTTGGACGCTCTTAAGCAATGGCTAGAAGCTCGGGACGTCTTGTTGGAATGCCGTTCTCGAAAACACCAGGCCGTTTTCTTAAATAAGAATGCCACCCGTTTGACGTCCCGCAGCGTGGGCCGGATTTTGGAAAAATACCTCGCTCAGGCCGGGCTGGATCCGCGTACCAGCCCGCACACACTCCGGCATAGTTTCGCAACACACCTGCTGGATCGAGGCGCCGATATCCGTTCGGTTCAGGAATTGTTAGGACACCGCAGCTTGTCCACAACACAGATATACACGCACCTGACAACCAGCCGATTGCGGGATAATTATCACAAAGCACATCCGAGAGGGTGAAACGAATGCACGGTAACTTATCGGTCGATGTCGCAAAAAAAACGGCGGCCAGTCCAAGTCTAGTTTGGCGTTCCGGTTCAGGCGTGCTTCTCGTACTCTTAATTGTCATTCCCTCCCGAGCGCAACAAGTAAAATGGCGGTTGGACTATAACACTGCCCGGCAGGAAGCCGTGGAAAAAGGGTTGCCATTGCTTTTGAATGTTGGTACGGAGAACTGTTCTTGGTGCAAGAAACTGGATATCATGACGCTGCAAGACACGACGATCGTACGCCTGCTGCACGAGCAGTTCATCCCCGTCAAAGTGGATGCCAACCAGAACGCCTCTCTGACGGAGGCGTTGCGGATTCAAAGCTATCCGACCCTCATCCTGGCCGGGCCGGACGGCAAAATCTTGAGCACATCGGAAGGTTTCCTGGATGCCGACCGCTTAAAGGATCTTTTGCAAAAAAGTTTGGTCGGATTGAAAACTCCAGAGCCGATCGCCAATGATAATGATCGCGGACAAATGCGTATGCTGTTAACGGCAGATCCAGAGATTAAGCTCGACCAACGCAGCCGGCGCGCTCGCGAACTTCTGGCCCAGGCCAAAAATGATTTCGAGACCCGGCAATTCCTCGCTTGCCTGGACCGCTGCGAAACCCTGACCACAACCTTTGCAGACCTGCCCGAATGCGGCGAAGCCGGCCGGTTGTTTCGTGAAATTAAGAGCAATCCGGAATGGATGCGCCAGGCCTGCGAAAACCTAAGCGATCGCCTGGCTACACTCTACCTTGCAATGGCCGAAACTTGCTTGAAAAAAGGCCAGCCGCAACAAGCCGTCTTTTGTCTGGAGCGCATCATCCAGGCGCTTCCCGGCACTCGCCAGGCTGATACCGCCCTGACCCGCCTGTCGCAACTGAATGGCCAGCCGATGCGGTCCACGAACTTTCGGCAACCGTAGGGTGGCGCTGCGAATGCTTCACGCCTGTAAGGCCGCCAACGCCTGGCCATGCAGCCGCGCGTTGCTCGCCAATAACCCGAATCGTTGACTGGCTCCCGGCAGACCATAGCGCAATTCCTGACCTCGCAAACCCGTTACTTTCCCACCGGCCTCAGTCACCAAGAGGTGCCCCGCACAAGTGTCCCAATCATGAAATTCCGGGTAAGTATTGAGATAAATTTCAGCTTCGCCCCGGGCAACCTGGGCCAACTTTATCCCCGCGGAGTACGTTTCGAGCACACGGGCCGGGTGCAACGCTTGCAGTTCCGGGGAAAGGCAACCGGCTTGCTGCGATCGGCTTTGTGTCACGGTCGCCTGGGCCAAGTCATTGACTGTGCTGACTCGGCATATTTGGCCATGGATGGCGGTGCCATCACGGCGCCAACAACCGCCTTCCGAACGGGCATACGTCAGCCGTCCGAGCACCGGTTCAATTACCACGCCAACGGCTATACGTCCCCGATCCCATAACGCAATCATCACCGAGAACTCACCATTCTTCCGGGCGAAGCCGCGAGTGCCGTCAATAGGATCGATTATCCAAAGCCGGTGCCCAGTTCCCATTAATTGCGTAAGCGTCGGTGTCGCCTCTTCGGCACAAAAAGCATCTGCCGGAAACTGTTTGTGCAACTGTTTTAGAATGATTTCTTGCGAATCGCAGTCCAATGCCGTGCTGATGTTAGCCGGAGCATTCGGCACAGGCCGAAATCCGGTATATTTTTCGCGCAGAAACTGAGCAGCCGTTTCGGCTGCTTGCAACGCAATAGTCAATTCGCGGCGGTAATCCATGCTGGAAGAAAACCACACACTCGCCGATGGATGAACGAGGTCTTAGCGTAGAGCAAATATTTCAGGCCGGCCCGCGCATCGCCAATTGGTCGGCGAAGGCATTGAACTCCATGTATTGCAGATGCCGATACAATTCGCTATGGGTCAGCATTTCGCGGTGGTCGCCGGCGGCTTCCACCTGGCCATTGTGCAATAGAAAAACCCGGTCGCAACTGCGGATTGTCGAAACCCGGTGCGGGAGGAAGATAACCGTGCGCCCGGGCAGGGCGCGGTTGAATGTATCATCCAGCAGGTCCTTGGTTTCATCATCAAGTAGTTGGTGGGGTTCCTCGATAATGAAAAGGGCCGGATCTCGGAGAATGGCCCTGGCCAAGGCAATACGGAATTGTTCGCCGATAGCAAGGGTGTGCCCCAGCTCGCCGATGGGTGTTTCATAACCCTTGGGAAGTTTTTGAATAAACTGGTGAGCATGAGTGATCTTGGCCGCCTCAATAATCCGGGGCAATGGATAACTTGGCTCCCCGCAGCCGATGTTGTTCGCTGCCGTGTCATTAAAGACAAGGTTATGTTGCAAAACGATGGCGATCTGGGCGCGCAGCGAATCGATCGTCACCCAGCGCAAATTTTGCTGATCGATCCGAATTTCGCCGGCGCTGGGATCGAGAAACCGCGGTATCAGATAGACGAGGGCATGTTTTTCCATGTCATCCGGACCGACCAGGGCAATCCGCTCACCGGCTCGGATCGTCAGCGAAATCGCTTCAAGCAAGAGTCGCCCCGTTCCCGGCTCCTTCAAGCTGACATTGTCGAATTCCAAGCGATCGCCAAGCGGAGGCAAGAACTCCGCCCCGACAACCTGGCCAACTTCGCCCGGGCGATCGAGGAATTTGAATAAATTCCCCGCGGCTTGCCGGCCACGGCGGACAAATCGACGACTGTCGAGCCAATTGACAATCGGCCAATACAGGCTTACCAGTGCGGTGGCCAGAGTGACCGTCCGGGCGACTCCCAATTCTTCTTTGAGCACGATCAGGCCGGCCACAAATAGTAAAATAGCGGCCGCCACAGTTCCCAGGAATAACAGGATCGGCCGGTAAATTGCCTTGCCGCGATATCGGCCCATTTGCGCATCCGAGTACTGCGCAAGTTGCCGTTCGACACGCGATTGGTTGAATAGTTCCATCAAGTAACATTTCACCAGTCGCATCATCATCAGGCTTTCCTGTAACAAAGCCAACTGGTCGCCGGCCCACCGATTGGCTTCCTTTTCCTGCCGACGAAAATAGACCGCGATCTGTCCCCCGATGATCCAAACCAACAAAGCGAAGAACAAAAAAGCCAGCGCCAATGGAGCATTCAGGGCCAGCACAAACGCCAATAATAATCCGAACTTCACTGGTTCCCGATAAACCACTGTCAACCACGCGTAGAGGGCATCGTGAACCGCTTCCATCTGTCGAGTGAAAATACCGACCGCCTCGCTCGGTCCCAGAGCGCGAAACGCCAAAGTTCCCAACCGGTAGGTATGGTGGTAGACCGCCCGGCGTAAGCGATTGGTAGCCTCGATTGAGGCCACCGCGGCAAAGAAATTCATAAGGTACATGGCGAATGCACGCACCAGAGCGATGCCAACTCCTAAGACCAGCAAGCACGCCAAGTAGGTGTAATAATTCCGGCGGGAAGGATCGGCTGATTTCCACATCCAAGGAAGAATTCGTGCCAGTCCGCCGAGGACCGGATTGTACACATTGGCAAGAGTTCGGTCGTGGGTACGGGATACGAGACTGAGAATTCCCCGGTCGGCCAACTCCGGATACGAGGCACCGTCGGGACCCAAATCGCGGACTCTTTGACTCGTGCGATCTTGCTTAAAGACGTTCGCAGCCGTGGGGCTGATTCCTTCTAACAAGTACCATTGATGCGCCCGCCACAATAGTTCCTGATCGTCCAATGGCAATTTGGCTGGATCATCCGTTTGAACCATGATGTCGGCTTTTTTTTCGTCGATTGCAAATCCGCTCACGCGCTCCCGGCGTCTTTCTTTATCCTTGGAAAATCCCTGCCAGGTCTTGGAAAAGTTTTCTTGAACGAATGGGGGCAGGTCTTTGTATTCCGGGAGGACCAACGCCACTGCGGATAGATTGACTCGCTCTTGCAGGATACGGACAAGATGCCCGCGCCACACCAACTCCTGTTCCCGCGGGTAGAGTTTGTCAATTTCCAAATTGGCCAATCGGCTCGCAGAGTTCTCGTCCAGCCCAAGGGATATCAAATCCTTGGTCCGTTCCTCTTTGGCGGAGGCAGCGCGTTGCTCCAGGAAGGCGTGCCGGTCGCTCCGGGTTAACGTCTGGAAGGACGGAATGCGGCCCCGGTTGACGAGCAAGTCCGCAAACAAGCTCAGGACGCACAGCAAGGCAACATACATGAGGGCCGAAACCATACCGGCCGAGATGGCGGTCCATTTGGCCAAAGGTTGGTAATTCAAAAATCGCCATGCTCGAACAAACGCTTTGCGTTCCACGAATGTCCCCTTCCGTACAGCCGGCTCAATCGGGGCACCTGACCTTTGCACGGATTCCTAGACAGAAGCCGGGCAATTATTTGCATCTTAACAGAACTTACCGGACCTGTGACGAGGAAGCAGTCCATCCGCGAGAAATAAATGGCATTTGTCAACCCTATTTTAGGCTAAATCGCGATCTTCAAACAGGATCAGTCCGAACAGCAACGCAATTGCCGTATAAAGGACCGAGTACAATGCAACAGATGCAATGTAAATGCTGAACTGATCGATTGGAGGGAGTTCGCGCGTCAATACCGGGCCGATATTGAAATAGTCCAAGGCCGGCAAGAGCGTATCGAACAGTTGGGCCATGAAACGAACCAGGGCATACCGCTCCCGCGAAACCTGGGCCAAAACCGGCGTCAAATGACCCAGGAAAAAAACCACCATACCAACCACCAAATTCACTACCATGGGCAACCGGGTAGCCAATGCCACTGCAATGGCCAGGAGAACCATCACCTGGCAACAACCCAGAATAAGACCGGGAGAGGCGGCCACGGCATCGCCGATCCAACCCAAAACGCCTCTTAGGAAATTGACCGGATTTTCTCCCAAACTCGGCCACAATTGGGCTGCTTTGCCTACCCATTGCTCAACCCACTCCGGTGGAGGCGGCGGGTCTTCCAAGCCTTTTTCATAAATGGGTTTGAACCAGACGACCACAAAGAAGGCCAGGCTCAATAATCCTGCCATCAACATGCTCGCCGAGAAAATGCCGGCAAACTTGCCTAATAAAAACTGTCTCCGGGAAACCGGTTTGCTCATCAGAGTCACGGCAGTCCGACCTTCAATTTCCTCGCTGATCGACATGCTGGCAGCCAGCACTCCAAACAGGCCCGCAAAAAGCATGATCGTGTCGTAGCCCAACTCTTTCACCATTTTGAGGTCTTCTCCAAAGGTGAAATAAGGCAGGAACGGCATTAGCAGCATAAGAAAAAGGGCAAACAAAAGCAAAAACCAGAACATGGGTTGGCGAATTCCTTCGGCGAAAGCTGCCAAGGCCACCACCCCTCCCTTGGGCCAAACCCAAAGTAACAAGACATAGCCAATCACGAGCACATCCAGAAGTAGCTGAAAATTAAGCAACCCTCCATAAAATCGGCCGAATGCTGCCAGGTAATCTTTATCCCGCAAAAAGCTCAAACTCACGGCAATTCCGGCCGTGCCAAGCGCAATACAGACGAGGAATTGCAAAAACAGGTTTCCGGGGTCTGCCGGTCGAGCGGGTGACTTCTGCAGGGCACCCGTCCAGGCCAGATACCAGGGCACTGCCGCCAAAAACTGTATGAGGCACAAAACCAATCCGATAATTAGCAATGTCGGCCAAGAAGTGATCATGGATTTTATTTTCAATAAGTCAGAATCGTATCCGAAATCCCTGCAAATCTGACGCCGCGATTTCCTGCACCTCTACACTCGATACATAATCCGCCATGCAGGCTGCAACCGCTTCCAGAAAACCATTTACCTGCTCCGCCGAACCCTCTGCAACTAATTCCACATCTCCGTTGGACAAATTGCGAACAAAACCGGCAATCGGAAACTGGGCCGCCAGGCTTTGGGCGGTATACCGAAAACCCACTCCCTGCACGCGCCCTTTATACCGTACCCTCCGACACGTGATCATTGCTGTTGCATATCCTCATTGCGTTTACGTTTCCTGCCCGCTTCAGGTTCATTTCGCGCGAATAACGCCGGTTGGTAGTCATTATAATGGACAGTTGTTCTTGTGGTTACAATCCGGCCCCCAGAGCGGCCGCGACAATGGCTGCTGTCTCTATGCGGAGGATGCGCGGCCCAAATCCTACCACCCGCCAACCGGACGAACTGGCTTGAGCAATTTCTTGATCCGTAAATCCTCCTTCCGGACCCAGGGCCACGGCCATGTCTTTTCCTGGTGTAATAATTCCCGCTTGTCCGCCTGGATGAGCCAGGATGCGAGCCGGCGGTAAGTTGAAGTCGAGACAATAGGATTTCCAGGGTTGGACAGGCTTTACTTGGAGGAGGATGTTTCGGCCCGATTGTTTACTCGCCTCAATGACATAACGTCGCAATTTCTCTAATCGGTTCGCACCCGGATGAATCACGCTGCGTTCGGTTTCCAGGGGGACAAAATGAGTAACCCCGATTTCGGTCAGCTTTTCCAGCAGAAAATGGCCGCGGTCACCTTTGGGCAAAGGTACGGCCACTTCGAGCCGATAGCCCAATTCCCGATGGGCGGTTTCAACTCGTAGAACTTCAACAGTGACTGTCCGCCGCGTAATCCCTTGCACGATGCCGGGATACTCGCAGCCATCTCCGTTGAATAGGGAAACCGGGTCCCCTGCGCGGACTCGGCAAACGGATATGAGATGATGGGCCTCTGCCCCTTCGATTTGGACCGAACCGGGAGCAATCAAACAGTTGATGTAAACCCGCTGCGACATTCTTGCTAGAATATCCTGCCGGTAACCATCCGGCGAAGCGGAATTGACAATTCCCTGAAACCATGGGCGCGCCGGTATCCTTCCCCTTCCCGAGACCTTAAGGCCATGGGCTCAACTGGACCTTCACAAAAGTCGGAAATTCCCAACCCGACCCGGCAGAAGCTAGATGAACTCGACCTCCTGATTCAAAGGATGCTCGCGATTCCTGTGAATCGCCTGGATCCGGGGTTGCTCGACTCCACGGAATATCAAAAAGAAGTCAATGAACCACCCAACATGGAGCCTTCTGAGCAGGCAACCTTGCAAAGCTCGCCAATCGAGTCTCCTGTGGAACTCAAAGCGAATTTGTTACCTGAAGCGACCGTGATCCTTGATTTGGGTTCTCAGGATAAGGCAGCGCTTGACGCCGCTCCAATGCCGTTGGTCGGCGCAAATTGGGGCGCTAATACTGCGGATGAGGTTCATGGATTTATAGATTGGATCAACCGGCTGTTTGACGGCACCACATTTTTCCTGGGCCCGCCTGGCCGGTGGCTGCGCGAACCAGCCGGGCGATCGATACTGGGTTGGATCGGTATTGGCTGCCTGATCGCTGCCCTGGTTTGGGGATTTTTGGATTTGGTGGGTTGGATTACTTAGCCTTTGAGCCATAAGATACCAAAGGGTTCGTTCGCAGAGGGCAATTGTGTTACCGAGTTGCCCGGGAAATGAAACGGAATACGGAAGAATTGCAGACGAATACTTAGCAGATAAATACTCAACCGAGAACCGGGTCATGCCAACCTCCATGCCGTCTGCACGGCCGACCGCAATGCCGAATTCTGCTGTGAAGCGGTCGTTTTCACCCTTGGCCGGGCTCCTCAGCTATTTGGTCCCGGGATTGGGCCAGATCGTCCAAGGCAGGGTCACCAAGGGCTTGTTCTTTATGGTGAGCCTGTATGGAATGTTCTTTGGCGGTATGTGCTTAGGCGCGTGGAAAAACGTTTATATTCCCGATTCGTTTCACGACAATCCGCTCCCGATCGCCAAGAAACTCCCTCCCGTGGTATCCGATCTCTACAATCGTCCCCAGTTTCTCGGCCAGTTCTGGATCGGTGTTGCCGCCTGGCCTGCGATATTCCAGTACAATCATGTGACCCTGCCTTTTGCCGATGCCGATCCTAACTGGCGGAACTTTCAGCAAGCTCCTCCCGAGCACATCTTGAAAGAGTTGCAAACCGACGGCGACAAAAACTGGGATCTTGGATGGGTATATACGGTGATCGCCGGAGTTCTGAACGTTCTGGTTATGTACGATGCCTTCGCGGGCCCGGCGTTCACGGCTTCGATAACCGCCAATGATCGAGCTCGGATTGAGGAAGTGGCGGCATGATCATTCCCAACCTGGCGGCAATTTCGATCTATTGGCATCTCCCCATCATGGTCGTGGTGATCAGTTTGGTTTATAGCGCCACCCGTCACGATCAGTGGGGAGCCATCTTCCACGAAGCGTGGCGCTGGGGACTGCGCATGCTCGTTTTTCTTGTCGGCATTGCCGTGGCATTGTATGTGGTTGCCGCGTTTATCTAAACGCCGCACATTAAATCACAAATCGACCAAACTTAGATGCGCCAATACTCCGTCGACCACAACCGGATTATCAGCGCGTAAACTCCCAAAACGCACGCTTGTAGTTCTATGTTCGCGGGAAATCTGCATTTCATCCGAAGTCGTTATCAGTCTGTCCCGGGCAATGAGTCCGATTGGGTTTGTGATTTGCCAATTTCCGGCATTTTCTTGAAACGAGAATTCCATTGTTGCTTCGGCAAGAGACGAGATTTTTCCCGCCGACAGAATCCGGGCCGCAAACAGCTGGTCAATGAGAAACGCGAGCCGGCTCCCACCATTGGAAACAGGCGCTCCGCCGGGCGCCGGGCGGAAGACGCCGCGGGCATAGCCCTGTACGATATGGTCGGCCAATGGCCCGTCAATGTACCGCACCCCCTGCTCCACCGTCGTGAAACGGAAGAAAGCCAGGTTGTACCTGCAAAATTCTCTCAAGGCTTGTTCCGAATCCGGCATCCAGTTGCCGCTTACGTCTCCCTGAAAGTAACCCAATCCCTGTAGCGCCTCCTGAATCCCCAACGCCCGATCCTTGGTCAGTTCCACTCGGTCCGCCTGATCACCGCGCGTCCAGAACGACAAGTACGCATCCGTGCCAAAC
>Ga0306920_100000053_pt1 | contig 158840 bp, 134 predicted proteins | sample flu12Cox44000170_FD_204666 | JGI IMG/M metagenome (GOLD analysis project Ga0306920, IMG submission 204666) | Lab enrichment of tropical soil microbial communities from Luquillo Experimental Forest, Puerto Rico - flux4day.12C.oxic.44.000.170 (v2)... | ecosystem: Environmental > Terrestrial >...
CGCCTACTGAAGGTGAGGGAACAACCCCCAAAAAGTAGCAAACCATTTTGATTCGTTTGGCCGGTCTGTTTTGGTCCGTTCTTTGCGCCTACTCAGGTTGGGCAGTCGGCCGGCGGTGACGAGCAATTAGGCAAGTCTCAGAGCTTATATTAACCACTGTGCCGAAGTTTCGAGTCTCTTTCGGGGACGTAGTTGCATTGGAGCGAAATCTCGCGACAATGGAGGTCAGGTCCGTTTTTCCAAGAGGATAAGCGCGGAGCCGCACACGGTCAAGGGGTCGAGGACGCCTCGCCGCTGCTGACGGTCCTTGTGAGTCGAGGATGCTGCCATAGGAGAGGGCTTCGGTCGCAGGAAGATGGCTATGCCCTTCTACCGAGATCACATCCACCCCCGTCTCGTGCAACTGTTGGGCAATCCGGCTCCCATTAGGAAAATTCGTGAACGCATCGTGCCGTGGGCGCAAGGTAAGGTTCTTGAGGTCGGCGTCGGTAGCGGCGCAAATTTCGTTCACTACGATCCCGCCAAGGTAAGCAAGCTCTACGCGCTCGAGTCCAATCCGGGCATGTATCCCAGTGCTCATCAGGCAGGGCGGCTTTAGGGTCCAGCAAATCGAGGCGGGGTATCTCGCCGAATTTCCGAAGTCGTCGTCGTACGGAAACGGAGAAATAAAAAACCCGGCAACAAATAGCCGCCGGGTGCTGCATTGCCCGCGTATCGCGGCAGCCGAGGAAACAAAAAAACCGACGACGACACGGGAACTCCTGTCCGGGATGAGTTTTCAGGAGTATTGTTGTTACTGGTTACGGATCGTGAAATGCGCGGAAAAGGGAAGGCAATTCTACTTCATCTGTGGTGTGACCAAACTGTCTCACAATTGTTGGTGAGAAATCTAAGACCCCAAGAAAATTTTGCCCCTTCCTGTCGGCTTTTCACCCGCCGTGAGGATTATTTCGTGATGGACACGAAAAAAACTTGTTCCAAAGCACTCCGCCCTCAGAATAGATTGGCGGGGTTTGGGAACATTTGCGGAGATAATCAATAGAGGGTTTTTCACGATGACTGGAATACATATCCTGCCTTGCCTCGACTCCGACGAGATGGCCGTATCCCGGCGGCAGGAGTTGGACATCCCGCAACAGACCGCTGCTGCCCTGGGCAGGTCTGCGGTAGAAGCGGCTCGCGCAGGCTATTATGTTAATGGCCTTGGCAAGAAAGTTGATTGGAGTCGCGACGTGCAAGCGGCATGCTACGCGAAAGTGAGTATTGCACCGGGTGCCGCGCTGCCAACTCGGGAGCGAATTTCATTCCCCGAATTACGGATCCAAGTCACAAATGAAACAACGCTTGGTGCATCACGACGGCTCGTCGAGAGTGGCTTGCGGCCCCTCGCACTGAATTTTGCCAACGGAGTATATCCTGGTGGTGGCTTCCTTCGCGGTGCGCGAGCGCAAGAAGAAGTGCTTTGCCGGTCGAGCGCGTTATATCAGACGCTTGTTGACGATCCGATGTATGATGAGCACCGTAAACGCGAACGACCGGATTCTACCGAGTGGTCAATTTACTCACCTGACGTTCCCGTCTTTCGTACGGACGGCGGAACGGAGCTGGAAAAGCCTTGGCTATTGAGCTTCATTACCTGTGCGGCGCCGTATGCGCCTAGCATTGGACAACCGGAAGCAGGAGATCTGTTGCAGAAGCGTATTCATCGCGTGCTGGCTATTGCATGGGCATATGGCCATACAGTGCTCGTTCTGGGGGCATGGGGCTGTGGCGCTTTCGCCAATGATCCCGATCGTACCGCAACGGACTTCCGGCACGCTTTGGAAAATGAATTCAGGGCAGCGTTTTCCAATATCATATTTGCCATTACCGATTGGTCGCCAACTAGGAGATTTCTTGGGCCGTTCCGGAATGTTTTCGCTGCTACCGATAACTGAATGGAGAAGGAAAAAGCAACATGCCAGTTAAATTGACCGAAACAAACCGCTGCTGGATTCGTTTATGAACGAAAAGCCGAACCGGCCGGGGCTAGCGTTTCAATCTCTCTTAGCGCCTGTGTTGCCGCGCTCCCAATGTCATTGGCCGTTCATTTTGCAAGAGCAAAAGGCAAAATGCAATCCAGCCAAGGTCTTGGGGCCGGGCCCTTCCCATCGCAACTGCATACTTTCCAACTGCTTACACCATCCCAATGATGCTGGCACGACTGTTGCCCTGGTATTCAGCCGCCCCGTTTTAAATGTGGAAGCGGGATTTGAAGGTAGCAGCTCCGCCCTGAATGCTGGAGGTGCAAGCAAAAAGGAGAACGTGATGGACTGGAAGAACTGGAAGATGAATGCGTTAACGACTTTGTTAACCCTCGCAGCACTCTGCGGTGCCCCGGCGGGGGAGGTGAAGCCGACTGATGAGGGCAAGGGAGCGGATTTCAAGGGCAAGACGGTCGAGATGAAAGATAAGGGCGAGTTCGCCATCCTCCTGGTGTTCTCGGCCGGAAAGGAGGTCACCGCCACGACGAAAGGTGACAAGGAGACCGATGTGCACCTGTTCGTCTACGATTCCAACCAGAAGGAAATCGGCAAGGACACCAGCCCTGGCCCGAAATGTGAAGTGAGATTCACGCCTGCGAAAGACGGCAAATACAAGCTGCTTGTCCGCAACTCGGGTGGAGTAAACAAGGTGACTTTGGAGGTAAAGGTGGCCAAGTAACTGTCCAGGTCCTATTGTTTGCTGTCGAGGCGAGTCAAAACTATATCCACCGAAGGGGCTGCGCGAGTTGGCTACCGCCAGGTCCAGGCGGCCATCGCCATTGAAATCTGCCACCGCCAACGAGACAGGACCGACACCGACCGGGTAGCTGGGGGCAGCCTCGAATGACCCGTCCCCTTCCCCCACGAGAATGGTAACATCCTGGCTGGTGAAATTTGCGACGGCGAGATCAAGCCGGTGCCGGTGACCGCTGAAATTCCCTGCAACCACGGAATTAGCACCGGCACCAGTAGGCATGTCCACCAATAGTACGAATCTCCAATCAACCCGAGAAGGATTGAGCCGATGCTCAGGCTACGCAGTCTCAATGGTTGCATGTTGTCTTGCATCAGCTTTCCTCAAGTACAACCCTGGCTCGCGGCTCTTGCCATGTCTCGCCTTTGCAACAACTTCAGGGCATCGACAATGAGTTCCGCGCAGCCGGCGACGCCATAGCGCGCGACATTTAGGATCAGGTCGTAGTACTGCGGATCGGCGGGGTCCTTGAAAAAATGATCCTGGACGAAAATGTTGCGCTCGCGGTCCAAGAGTCGGAGTTGGCGTGCGGCCTTTTTCTGCGAAACACCGAGCCGTTGGCGAATCGCGGCAACGCGATCTTTTCGCGGTGCGATCAAGCGGGCGCGCAGGGTGGTCTCGGCAGGCAGGATGAACGCGGAACCACGTCCGACAATGACGCACTCGCCGTGAGAGCCGAGAGCCAGCACCGTCTTCACCAAGCGGCGGACGTAGGCGCCTTCGCTTGCGTAGGGCGTCGGCATAATAAGAGCTTCAAAGGCCTCAAGCAGCCAGCTGACCCGCCTTTCATCCACGCTCTCTAGCAGGCGGGTGTGTACTCCCATGTCCTTAGCAATCCGCTCCAGAAGTTCATGGTCGTATGCGGGCCAGCCCAGACGCGTTCCCACCTCGTGTCCAATGGCAGTCCCCGGAGTTCCGGCTTCGCGGGACAGGGCAATCGTGAACAAATTCGATCCTGGCGAGAGCCAGTCTGACTGGCCAGCCGTAGCCTTTCGCTTTGCTTCCCAGTAGTGGCCAAGGTGCTGCAAAGTGTCCGCCATGCGATCCAGCGACAGTTTATGGTCCATTGGAAACTCCTTAGACAAGTGACAGAGGGAGTCGTTTTTCCACCTCACTCACGGGCAATTCAGTCTTCAAGAATACCTGCGAAGCCAGAGGCTGGTGACGGCCCGTCTTCAACCAACATCCCTCCCTTATTTGGGAATACACTTGCGCGCTTTTGGGAATTGATTAGCGCAGCTTCGGATGATTCGGGCCTCCCTTTTTCGGTCCAGCAACTCGCCAGGGACACTTAGACACTCGATGGCACCGTGATTTCGACTCGAACCTTCTGTTGCCTCTAGTAGGACTGAAAGTAAACGTCACATCCATCTTTTGGCAATCCATATGCCGAACGGGGGCAGATGCGTTGGCGGTGTGGTGGCCCCCGCGTTCGCGGCCCTTGCGGGTTGTCCAGCGAGTCCGGGCTTTCTTTTGCTGGTGGAGTACATCTTGAACTCTTTGCCACACAGCTGGGTCGATGATGGCGTCGTGTTCGCCCGCGAGCAATTCATTTCTTGTACTGGATCTTGCCCATGTACGTGGGACAGGCCTTCCTCGGTGGATTTTCGCGTGTAGATGGCACAGCGAATGGGGTCCGGCATCGGATGTTTGGATTTGGGTTTCGTCATTGATCTGAAACCGCCGTCGTCGTAATGGTCGGGAAGACAAAGCCAACCCTGGCATCATAGTCACGGGATGTACGGCCAGAGCGCCTTCGTGGCGCGGATTTCGTAGCGTTAGTTGGCTGTAACGGAGGACCTTTGCCCTGCTAGGAAATACGCGCTACGAAGGCATCATAGCCGCCGGCAGATACGAGGAGCCACCCGTGCCGGAATTCGACGGAGGCTATGTCTGTTCACTCTATTAAAGCCACGACGGCACAGTACTCGATGGGGTACTCCCGAGAGAACGGGATCGGCAACCGCGAGCGTCGGCGAGACCCATTAGAGATCCGGCGCTCGCTCAGGGCTTCGTCAGGCTAGGGATCAGCTTCTCGGCGTTGGCGTGGTAGAACTTTTCCAGAACTGCGGAGGGCAGCTTGGCGCCGGCGAGACGGAGCCAGGAACCGCCCGAACGCATGGGGTCCAGCAGGTCCACGCGATCGGTCTCGAAGTATTTCAGAGACTCGCTGAACATCTGGGCTTCCCGGGCCTGCCAGGCGCTGAGGGCGGCTGAGTCCATGGGATCGACGTACTCCAGATCAGGGTTCTCCGTGGGGTAGAGGGAGATGTTAGCGGATTCGGCTGGCTTTTTCCGCCCTTTCTGGAGGATCGCTCCGTCGGTCCCGAAAAGGATACGGTCCTGGTGCTTCACGAAAAAGGCCCGCACCGCGGGAGGGTTCAGTCGTCCGAAAACCCGGTGGCGGGCGGCGGTGTCCACGTAGAAATTGGAGTACTTTGCGAGTGTCTCCTCCAGTTGCGTCAGGTCGTGGGCCTGGCTGCCCAAGTGCGCGCCAATGAAGTTCGTCTTCGGATGCTTCTTCAGGACGGCGTCGCGCTGGCGGATCAGCTCTTCCCAGGAGGGTATCCGCGGATTGTTGTAGTGTTGGTCCTTGTCGGTCCGCAGACCAAAGTGGATGCTGTTATACGTCAGCCGATACCAGTACTCCCGTTCGTCCGCTGTGTGGATCAGCACGGGCAGCCCCAGCTCGCCGCACTTCGCCCAGAAGGGGTCAAGTCGCCGGTCGTCCGCCTTGAGCAGCTCGTCATCGGCGTCGCGCACGTACATGCCCAGGTCTTTCCAGACTTTGACGCCCTGCACGCCCATACGGGCCGCCTTCTCGAGATCGCGCACGATGTCCGCGAAGAAGGTCTTGTCCTTGACCCTGGCGAAGTCGAGTTTCCAAAAGACGATCAGGCGCTGGGGGTAGTTCTTGTGCAGGTTGAGCCAGTCCTTCAGGTTGCCGTCGGGGCCTGCCGCGTCCAGGACAACAACAGCAGTAACGCCGACCCGGTCGAGCACCTCCAGTTCGGCACGGACGGCGGCGTCGCTGACCGGCGTGCAATGGTGGTGGACGTCGATGACCCGGTACTTCGTCTTGTACGGCTTCTCCTCTTCCGCGGCACCGAGCGGGCCGGCGGGCAGGACCAGCAACGCGACGGTGAGGGTCAAAGTCGGCAAGCGCATGATTTGACTCGAAGCAAGGAGAAACATTCCACCGCTACCGTCGAGCCACGCCGGCCAGCCACGGCGGCCCTCAGAGAGACAATATATGCCGAAACACGGACGTGCAGCCCCCCGTCTTTCGTGGAGGCAACCCGAGCTAAAACGCGACTCCAATTAGATTGAGGACGTTTTGCGTTAACTCCAATGTCGCGAAATTTCGCTCCATATCAACCACCTCCCCGAAAGGAACTCGAAACTTCGACATAGCAGTTAACACGAGCTCTGAGATTTCCTTGTTTCTACTGGCCCCTGTTATCGAAGAATTGCCCGGGATTCGGCTGCCGTTACGCCGATGTTAGCCCGTTGCGGCACCTTTGGCGTCCGCCGGTAATCTCGCGCGTCGTTCGATATTCATTATTCGAATTACGAATGACTACAATCAGTCACGGACAACTGGCGCCTACCGGCGCGGGGTGCGGTCAACCTTCAGGGTGATGGGGTTGTTTCCCTGCTTTACCGTTGCGGTCAGGCCGGAGGTCCGGGGATCGGAATAACGCGAGTCCATGGCGCCCGGAGCGATGACTCCGCTTTCGGGACCGCCCTGCTGCTTGCGGGTCTCGATGATCAGGACCTGGTGTTCCCCGGCAAGCGCTCCATCGTCCGGTTTGTTGGTGGTCAGGCGAAAGCTGCCATCGGCCTTGACGATGCCCCGGGCACTGGTCTGCTTTTCGGGGAGGTCAAAGACCACCTGGCTGCCTTCCAGCTCCCGCGCGGCCGAACCATCGCTCCAAACGACCTTGCCCTCGACCGGAAAAGGGCCGTTGCCTCCGCAACCGCTCAAACACAGCATAATCCCGGTCGTAAAAATAACCATTCTCGGTCTTGAGCGGGCAAATCCCATCATGCTCGGGTTCCTCGATGATGAGGACGAAATACAATCAGTCGCCGTAGTTAATGACCTCGCCGTCGTTACGGACGGCCAGCCGGCGCAGGTTGGCGCTATCGATGTTGTTGCGAATCGCCCGGACGCTGCCGTCGCAAAAGACGAACTGGCAGATGCCGGGATGGTAGCTGCCGAACTTCCGGGCCCAGATGCCATCGATGACCCCGGTGCTGGGAATCAGGTCGTTGCCGGACTGGGACAGGGGATCCTCGATGCCGGCGATCCGGCCGGCAAAGCAGGTCCAGGCCCCGCTATAGATCGGCCCATCCCCCACCTTGAGCCGGCCGAACATGCCGATCGGCACATGCTTTTCCCCTGCCAGAAACGTATTACTGGTGCCATCCGTGATACTTGCCAGCCGGGTGTTGCTGGTGAAGGAGGTCACCACCTCGCTGGCAGGAATGGTGAAATTCCCCAAAATGATTGCGCCGTTGCTATTGATATTGAACCAATTCTCGCTGTTGGGGTTGTTGGGAGTGCCCCGCATGTCGCCGACGCAGGCGGCGTAGTCTCCCAAGGCTCCAGGCGGATTATTCGCGGCACTGAACCGGTGCTGCAATGCCTCTGCCGGGCGCGGGTCGGGCGGCGGGGTGGCGTCGTTGACATAGAAATCCTCCGCCACGCTGAACCCGGTAGGGCCCCGCCGGCTCGGGCAATAATAAGACTTCACCTGGGTTTGCCGGGCGGTCACGGATTGCTGGCTGTATTTGCGGGTGAGGTCCCACTGGCTCTGAAGGGTTCCCTGTTCCATGTAAGGCATGATGAGAACAAAGTAGGTGGCCCAGCCATCGGCGTTGGCAACGCGGAGAGGAGGAAAGGCATTGCTGGTGAAGTGATAGTTGTGGGTAGCCAGGCCGATTTGCTTGAGGTTGTTCTGGCAGCTCATGCGGTTGGCGGCCTCACGCACTTTCTGCACCGCCGGGAGCAACAGGGCGATCAGGATGCCGATGATGGCGATCACCACCAGCAACTCAATGAGGGTGAAAGCGAAACGGTCTTGCGAAGATGCCTTCATAACGGAACCTCGAGGAATCACGGAATGACGAATCGGGCTGACCAGCTTCGGGCGACGAGAGCAAAACGCAGGCTGCGTGGCATGCTCCTATGGGAAACCGTTGTACCGAAAAAGATTATACCGCAGCCCATCGCGATGGTGGGAGTGAAACTTGCAAAGGACGTCGTTTTCCCGGACGAAAATAAGGGCTGGGCACCGGATGTGAGCCGTTTTTCTACTGTTGAGTGATCAAAGAGGGCTGACGGAAAGGGACCTAACGAATCTGACTTAAAGGCGAATTCCCGCCTACCGTTTAGCCGATCGCAGCGCGATAACCGGGGCCAAAAGAAATAGGGAAATCTCTGAGTTCGTGTCAACTACTGTGTCGAAGCTTCGCGTCTCTCTCGGCGAGATAGTTGATATGGAGCGAAATTTCGACGTCATCCCTAGCGTAATGATGGATAAAGAAGGGATGTGAGGATGTGCTTGGGGGAGTGGCCAAAGCCTGCCGCAACTTCGTGCCAATGTCGGTGATCGATGTTATTCGCTAAGCCCCCTGAGACCTCTTAAGATCATCTGTGCGCTTGTTGATGCGCTTCCATACGGAAAACGATGCGCCGCTCCCCTCCTTGGCACTGAAATCGCTCGGTCGCTTCTTTCCCGGTGGAGCATAGCATTGCTTGTAGGTGTTGCGGCTGACGTCGTAGACTCCCAGGGCTTGTTTACCTTCGCTGAGCGCGAAGTCGATTGATTTTGGTTTCGTCGTCGCATGCAGCGTCAACGTACCCTCCTCCACAGACTTTCCGTCGCGAATGATCGCGAACTTATCGCCCTGGATGACGCATTTGAAGAGTTTCCGCATCTCAGGAGGCATCTCTTTCCCGTCGCGCGTAGCCGACTCTAACTGCCATTCACCCTGGAGTTGGTCAAGATCCGCCGCTTGCAGGTCATCGTCTTTTGTTCCCGGATTTGCAGCGACAGGGTCATGCTCCAGTAAGAACCAGAAGTACGGCAACAGGGCGGTGTAGAGGCGACCGGTACGGCCCCAGCGGCGATTGCGGTGGTCGCCATTGTACTCTTCGAAGATGTGGTCGATTCCGAGACTCGTCAATTCCCACGCCAATGCCCGCGTCGTGAGGGGGATGTGTGTATATTCATCGGCCCAGGCCGTGTCGAATCGCAGTCCGCGTAATGATCCGAGGTTGGCCTGGTAACGCCGGACCATGTATAGCGGCATGTTCTCCTCCCAACGGCTGAAGGCAGGTTCGGCGGGAACCAGCCGGCCATCCTTCATGGCGAACGGGAAATCGACGTAGAAGGGCGGACGACCGGGGTCGGGAGAAAAGGCCTGGCCAACGCAATAGAGTATCTTGGGATAAAGCCCCCGAAGCTGGGCCGAGCTTTCCGCCCTGAGTACCGACGCAAATGCCGGGTTGTCGATACTGAGGTCTCCGCCCCACCCAAGTGCGGCGGGACTCATGCCGTAGACGACGCTGAACACGTCGGGGTGCTTCATTCCGATCTTGATCGCACCGTGACCCCCCATGGAGAAACCGGCGATCCCACGACTTTTTGCCTGAGCCAGCGTGCGAAATTTGCCGTCGATGGCGGTGACCAGGTCGTGGACCGTGAAATCCTCCCAGCGGCCCGTCACCGCTGAATTGGTATACATACCGCCGCCGGCATTCGTGCGTTCATCGGGCATGATCAGAATCATCTCACCGAATCGGCCTTCGGCAATGCCCCTGTCCATAAGGTCCTGGATGTTGGCATACGGTTCCGGACGCTGCATCCAGACCGTGTCGGCGTCTCCCAGCGCGTGCAGGAGGTAGAGGGAAGGATAGTGCTCGCCGGGCGCCTTACCATAACTCGGCGGCAGATAAGCCGATACCCAGCGATCCGGCGATTCGCCGGTCACGGTTTTTTCGATGGAGATGCCATGTACCTTTTCACGAACCACCCGACCACCGTCGGCAGATGACGCAGACGCGACAATGGTTAGCACGCAGACCGTTGCGCCGGCCCTGGCGAGCCATCGAGTAGCCAGGACTGGAGGTCGGGACATATGGATCTCCTGTAAATGAAGTGCCGATGGCAAGCGCGCGTTGCTTCGCTGGCCGACGATTCTGACCTGCTCGCGTTCGGCTTCATTACCTCTATTCGCTCGATTAATGACGATATTGACGAAAAACCAATGGACTCGGGTATTGGATAGTGCCTGCTCTCGCTCCGCCGGCGAACAACCGGACATCGAGGAATATACCAACCCCGTGCGCTGAAGGACCATGTCGAGAGACACCCTTGGGCCATGGGTTTTTGGGAGACACTTGGGTGTCGTCCGCCGTGTTCATTGTTCATGAACTGGGTTTTCCGGCAATTGGTGATGCAAGGGATGATTTCCTAATTACGCGCGCTCTGAGCAAAGGCGATCGAGCGCTGTATAATGTTGAGCGGTGTTGTTTGTCCAACGTCCCGACCGTCGAAACGACCGGGGGAGCCGATGACTGATCCGCAGACCCTTGCCATCATCGACCGATTGGAGCGGGCACGACGCCGGTGGAAAAGGTTGGCCCTTTGTGGCCTGGTTGCCCTCCTCCTGGTTTGCTCGTTGGGAGTCACTACCGTCGTCTGCCAGCGGCAGCAAATCCGGGCCGAGCATGAGCGAGCGCAGCAGGCTCTTCGGGAAGCCGAGGCGCAGAAGGACCAGGCCCGGCGAGCGCTGTATTTCAGCCATATCGCACTTGCCGAACGGGAGTGGGCCGCCAATGAGCGTCGAGAAAATAACCCATGATCCGGTTGGAACGGAACGGCCTCCGCTTCAAGAATCGCTCCTCAAGCCTCTCAGCGGATAGTTCCCGGCATCGCTCGGGTTAACTGGATTGTCGCGAAATTTCGCTCCATATCAACTTGCTCCCCGAAAGAGACGCGAAACTTCGACACTGTAGTTAACACGAGCTCTGAGATTTCCCTATTTCTGTTAGTGGTCTTTTTCGAGTCGGGAGTAGAGCAGAGTGCAACCGAGTCGAACGTCCGCCCTCGAAGAGCGAACTCGAAGAATTCTACGTGCAGGCGACGGCCTGGGGCGCCGCGGTCATGGAAATGCGGGGCATCGCGGGGATCCGGTTGAGGTCAGTCTACCTTCGCGCAGGCTTTTTGTTTTATGAGGGAAATAACACCAAGCTGAACTTCGGACGCTGAGTTTACCTACTCGTTGGAACGGTCGCAACGATTTCCGAAAGGGGGCTGAAAACGGAAAGGGTGATTTCGCCCACTTGTCGGTGGTTAGCTAAGATCACTAGCGACGTGTCGTGGCCGGTTCGATGGACATGCCAATAGACCACACCGGACGGCCAGGAAGTTCCACGTAGCGCCGTGCGAATCACTTCTTTGGAGGCTGCACGACAAGTGTGATCGGGCGGGATGGAAGGGTGACGAGCGTATTCGGCTTGCTCGCGGCCTGGGGATCTTTGGTGAACGGCACCTGGGCCTGGGTTTGCAGCGCTAGCACGTACGCGCCCGGCTTCGCATTGGGCTGCACCTCAATGGTCGCGGTCGCCTCGGTCTTGTCGGCGGGGATCGACAGGGTGCCGGTCTTGATCGATCCGGGAAAGGCCAGAGGCGTCACATTCACTGGTGATTTGAAGTCAGGCCAGAGCCGCTGGCACTGGAGTTTTAGGCCGACCTTTTTCCCCGCCTCGACGTCGATGCGCTCCAGCGTGGAGGCGACGTGGAACGGAGCGGTGTCGCGGATGGCGACAACGAGCTGCCGCATCGGCCGGCTGGAGCTGAGTTGGGTGCTGGTCGAAACCCGCGTGTACGGCCGGACTTCCCGGATTAGCGCCTCGTCCCCGCGTTTGGCCGTCGCGATCAACTTCACATCTCCAATCCAGTCGGGAGCGTCGGCGTCGGCCCAGAGCACGATGGTCCCGTGATTGTCGCCGTTGATTATGGTCGGCGCCGCGTGCAAACCCTTCGGCAGGTCCTCGGCGACGATCGTGATCGGTCCGGTGAAGCCTTCCTTGTTGTGGATGATGATGTCCAGGTAGGCTGCTCCACCGCGGCGGACGGTCGTGCTGCCCGGACCAGGGTTCTGGGAGTGGATCACCGCGGGGTAGAAGTCGGGCACCGCCTTCCGGATCGTCAGCACATACTGATAGCGGGGGCCGCCACGCCGATATCGGTCCTGCGCCATCACCTTGTACTTCTTCTTGGCGGTGAGGTTGACGGCGCCCGAGCAGTCGCGGATGTTGCCGGAGAACGCTGCGGTCGCAATGCCGAAGTCGTCGAGCTCCGCGATACGTGCATCTTTGTCATCGAAGACTACCAGGTAGGGGTCGGCCCGGCCGGCGATCCGCTCGCAGTAGACCTCGAAGCTGTACGAGCCGGTTTCGGCTGGCTCAATCGCGTACCAGTCGACATCGCGTTCCTTGTCAAACCGCCCGCTCACGACGGCCGGCAAGGTGAGCTGCTGGGCATGGGCCGGGTCGTTGTTCGGCTCCTGTTCCATCGTCACCGGCGTATCCGTTACCAGCATCGGCACGCCCCGGTACTGGAAGCCCGTCAGCGTGCAGGTGGCGGCCGTCGGCAGGACGCTGTGTCCGGTCGGATGCTCGGTGAAGCGGAACACACCGCGCTGCCAGACGTCGTCCGGAGGGGTGACTGCTACCGTCAGGGCTTCGAGGGGCAGATCGTTGACGAGCAACGTCGATGGCCTGGCATTCGGCCCTAGATTTCGGCCAAACACCGTAACGATCGTGGCTTTCCCCCGCTGCACCGCGCGTGGATAAACATTCTCCACGTGCGGTCGGTCGGTGATGAGCAACCGGTACGGCTGTCCGCCGAGGTAAGCAAGATCGTGCAAGGTGACGAAGTAGTCGCCGTCAGCGGGGGCAACGAATTCCACGAGCGGATCGCGACCAAAGTAGCCGCGGTTGGAGGCGAGCTGTCGGCCGTCCTTATCGGTCAGCGTCAGGATTCCGTCGAGCTGCGAGTCGAGCCGCTGGGCAAAGCACTCGACGACGATCCGCTGTCCCTTCTTTGCGGGAAAGCGAAAAACGTCGTCCCGGCCCTGGTCCGAGGTGCCATTGACGACCGAGTTCACCTCAACCGCCTGGGCCGTGGCAACGTCGTCGTTCGGTTCTTTCTCCTGCACTTCGACAAGGTCGTGCGAAACCGCGAACAGCCGCGGGCTACTGACGCCGTACTTGCCGACAACGCGGGCGTCATAGGTTCCGGAGGGAACGTCATCGGCGACGCTCACCTTGAACTTGCGGTCCTTGAGGTGCTCGGCCTTGATGCCGGGATGATCGAACAGCATGCGGTCCGCTTCTTCGAGGTCGGGCCCGACGATCTCCACCTCCACGGACGACCCGGCCGCGCCACCCAGTGGCGTGATACGGTCCAGACGCGGGGACGGCAGTTCGGCGCTGGCGACGGTGGCGAAAACCAGGAGGACAAGGATGGAAAGGATACGCATAAGTTCCCGTTGGTCAGCCACTGAGGGGCATGCTGTCGCGCTCAAGGTCTGTAAACGGATAAACGCCCTGGGCCTTCAACTGTGCCAGCAGCTTCTCGGCCCCATGTTCCATCTTAAACTGCAATTCCGGCTTGGTAATTCCGATGCAAAGGCGAAGCTCATTCTCATGCCCAAACAGGGTGAACTTCGCGTAAGTATCGAATAAGAACGCTTTGATCCGCGATTCCGCCGGTGTTGCAGAATCAATATCCATTGACTCCCCCGCGCCGATGTATGTCTGCTGCGTGTACGGTGCGAGCCGGCTGATGATATTCGGTCCCCAGTCGTGCGGAGACCGGTGGCAAATCATGAGTTCGTAGTCAGCGTAGCAGGCATCTGGTCTGCCAGTAAGTTCCGCCGTGACGTAGACCACGCCGTTGAGATGGTGATGATAGGCCATCACATCTGCGCTTCCGCCAAGGGCAAAAGGGTGGGGCGCATGGTAGACGTTATCGTGGCCCTGGCCAAGCACCTGCGCAAGCGCGTCTGCCCGAGCGTCCCAGACTGCTTCCCAGTCATCTTCGTCGGTTGGGCTCATTTTCGCTTGATCGCTAAATGGTGATTAGGGTGACGGGCTGGAAGTTCAGCTCGCTCCAACGTCTCTATCCCACTAGCTCCTTGATCGGCTCACCCTCGCTGAGAATTGGCAGCGGCCTCTGGGCCTGGTCGTAGAACACGTGGTGGTGGTCAATCCCCAGGACGTGGTACATGGTGCTGAGCACGCAGCCGGGGGTGTACGGCTTGCTCGTCGGATACTCGGCCAAAGAGTTGGTCGTGCCAATCGTCTGTCCCATCTTCAGCCCGCCGCCGGCGTACAGGATGCTCATGGCGCCGGGCCAGTGGTCGCGGCCGGCATCCTTGTTGATCTTCGGCGTCCGCCCGAATTCGCCCAGCGCCATCACCAGCACTTCGTCCTGCAAGCCGCGTTCGCAAAGGTCGGTTACCAGGGCCGACACCGCCGTGTCGAATTGCGGTAGCAGCTTGACTTTCTGCTCCTTGAAGTTGTCCTTGTGCGTGTCCCAGCCGCCGCCGGCCTGGACGCTCACGAAGGCAACCCCCGCCTCCACGAGCCGGCGAGCCAGCAGGCAAGATTGTCCCAGGTCGTTGCGCCCGTAGCGCTCCCGCAGCTTGTCCGATTCCTTGTTGACGTCAAAGGCAGCTTGCGCCTTGGGGTTCGTAACCATCTCCAGTCCGTCGCGGTAGAAGGCGTCCAGCCCCTGCAAGTCGTCCCGGGTGTCGATGTCGCGGCGAATGGTATCGAGGTCCTTCAGCAGATCCTTGCGGCGCTCGAGCCGGGCCGCGTCCACCCGCTGGGGCAGCTTCAGATTTTTCACCTGGAAGCCGGGGTCGTTCGGGTTGCTGTCGGGCGAGAAGGGGTTGTATGACGCCCCCAGGTAGGCTGCCTTCCCGAACGATACTTGTCTGGGAAGGTTGACGTAGGGCGGCAGGAGCGGATCGTTGGCCCCTTTCATCTTGGCCACAACGGAGCCCGTCGAGGGATAGATGTTGTCGTTGACCTCGATCGTTGCCTGGTAGCCGGTCTGCATCCACTGCGACCCCATGCCGTGGCCGGCGTTGGTGTGAAACGCGGAACGGACAATGGCCAACTTGTCCATGATCTTGGCCTGCTGGGGCAGGTGCTCGCTGATGCGAATACCGGGCACGTTGGTGTCGATCGGCTTGAATTCGCCGCGGACCTCGGAGGGCGCATCCGGCTTCAGATCGTACATGTCGATGTGGCTGGGACCGCCAGCCAGCCAGAGCAGAATGACGGACTTGCGACTGCTCTGGGAGGGTTGTTCCGCCCGTACCCGGAGCAGCTGTGGCAGCGTCAAGCCGCCGATCGCCAGCGCACCGACCTTGAGGAACCTTCGGCGGGAGATCCCATCGCAACTGCGGTCGCAACCGCCAATGAACTCGAGCATGTTCGGCTCCCCTCTCTATTCTGTAGCGGAAGTCGCCAGACTTCCAGACGACAACGGAAGTTGTCGACTTCCGCTACGAAGCCATCGCATCAATGATTGTACATGAATTCCTTGCAGTTGAGGATCGCCCAGAGGACGTCCTCGACGGCCTTTTGCTTATCCGGTTCCGCCTCGACGTGAGCGAGCGTGCGCGTCAGTTCGGCCGCGGTGGGCCGGCGCCCCAGTCCCGTCCGATAGAGTTCCTCGATCGCGTCTCTGGGTGGTGTCTTTTCCTTGAATAGTTTCGCCACGCGCCCGTTCCCGTCGGCTATCTTGTTCTCGATTTCGTCCGAGTTCGCCAGGAGCAGAACCTGGCTCAACGTGGCTCCGCTGGAGCGCTCACATTCGCAAACACTTACGCGTCGCGGCCGGTCGAAAGTGTCGAGGAAGTAGGAGCCGAACCCCTCGTGCGGAAGGTCAATGGCGCGGGCATTGGTGTTGACGCCGGTGAACCCGCCCTTCGTTCCACAGCTCGTGTTCACGGCGTCGAGGAAGACCTCGGCCGGCAGCCGGCGGGCGTAGTAGTGAGCGAAGTTCTGTCGGTCGTTCTTGTTGTGCTCGGTCGGTAGGGCGCTGAGCTGATAGACCCGGCTGTTAAGGATGGTTCGAATGACATGCTTCACGTCGTACTTGTGGGCCGTGAAATCCTTCGCCAGTGCGTCCTGGAGTTCCGGGTTGCTCGGTGGGTTGGTTTCGCGCATGTCGTCCACTTCGTGAGTCAATCCGCGGCCCAGGAAATGGCCCCACAGCCGATTCACGAGGGCTTTGGCGAACAATGGATTGTCCGGCACCGCCATCCAGTCAACCAGGGCGTGCCGCGGGTCTTGATCCGGGCCGAGCTTAGCGGCCGGGCCATCGAGGTACTTCGGCTCGGGGGTCTTGCCGGTAAGCGGGTCTTTTTCGCCCGTGGTGGGTGAGGCGGCCGCGTAGTAGGGCGGGGGCTCGCCGAAACTCTTTCGCCCCAGGCGAGTGAAAAAGCCTGCCAGCCCGTAGTAGTCGGCCTGGCCCCAGCGCTCGTAGGGATGGTGATGGCACTTGGCACACTGGAGGCGCACGCCGAGAAAGAGCTGGGCCACGTCGGCCGTGACCTGGTGCAGCTGGTCGTCGCGGTTCTGCCAGAGCCAGTTGATCGCAGGCGCGTCTTGCCACTCGCCGGCCGCCGCCACGATGTCGCGTACGAACTCGTCGTAGGGCCGGTTCCGGGCAATCATGTCCTTCAGCCAGTGGTGGAAAGCGACGGCTGCCTTGTCCGCGCCGGCGAGGCGCGAGTTCCGTAGGACGCTGCCCCACTTCAATGCGAAGTAGGCGGGATAGTCCGGAGAGTCGAGCAGCCTGTCGATCAGCCGGGCCCGTTTATCCGCTGCCCGATCCGCTTCGAAGGCAACTGCCTCGGCCGCTGTGGGCAATCGGCCGCACAGGTCGATCGTGACCCGGCGCAGGAAGGTTTCGTCGTTGCAGAAGGGCGACGGCCGGAGCCCAAGTTTCTTCCATTTTACGAAGGTCAGCTCGTCGACATAATTGTGCGGCTTGAAATCGGGAAGATCGGCAAGAGGCGGCCCGTGGGGCACCAGGGCCCGAAAAACGGCAACGAACCCCATGTGACGAGCCATGATTGCGGCCTCGCCGCTCTGCTGGCCGGCCTTCACCAAACCGTCCGGTTCGGCCGTGGCGACGACCTCCAGATTGCTCCGAAACTCGGCCTGCCGGGTGACGTCGCGCGTCGAGCCATCGGAATAGTCGGCGATGACGGCAAGCTGCTGACGTTCGCTTGGGCGCAGCACGCTGTCAGTGGGGGAGATACGCAACCTCACAACCTGGGGAACGTCCGGGGCGGAGGCCGGTGCCCCGGCGGCGATCCACCGCCGTATCACCTGGTATTCCGAACCGGCCGGGTCGAGCCGTTTGCCGCCGCCGTGCGGCGCTTTCCCCGTTGCTTTTCGCAAGAGCAGCGACTCGTCGGGGGCGCTGAAGAGGATGCGCCGGCCGCGGCTCTCGCGGGTCAGGGCGGCGAAGTCGAAGTCATTGTCGAATCCAAAGAGGGAAAGCTTGAAGCCGTTCTGGCCGGATGCCTTGCCGTGACAGCCGCCCGCGTTGCAACCCAGCTTGCTCAGCAGTGGAGCAATCTCGGTCCGGAAATCGACCGCGCGCCCCTCCGTGAATCCGCCGACCACCACCGGCACCTCGAGTTTTTCGGTCCCCAGCGTAATACGGAGGGTGGTGGCCCCATTTCCAGACGGAGTCACATATCCCTTCGCATCGACGGCTGCGATCTTTGGGTCCGTAGAACGGTACGTCACTTCGCGGGTCACGTCCCGGCCGTCGTCGGATACGAGCAGCTGCTGTCCTTCAAAGGCGTCGTGGAGCTCGACCTTCTGCGCAGAACAGGTCAACCGTGCCCTCGCGAGGGAAGGTAGCAGGCACAGGATAGCCGCCGTCAAGGCACAGATAGTTCGATTCATGGGTCAGGCGGGAAAAAGTTTGCGTTCACGAACGGGCAGCGGGGCGGGAGGAATCAAGGTTGGGGCCGCTTGAATTATGTTACTCCCTGGTGCCGGCGATTGGCAACTCTTTTTCGTCCACTCGCGCCTCATGGTAGTCACACAACGGTCGGCTTTTTCATCATCGACTACCAATGATCAATGACCAATGACCCTACCGCAACAGATTAAACGCCCCTAAGGGGACCCCACGTGTGCGGACGTTTCTTGTCCCTCTTGCTCCGAAAACCTCCGCCTTCGACGTGGAGCTGTACTTTCTATAAACAGTCTAAAAGGAGAGAGTCCGCATGAGAAACAGTAATTGCACCTTGAACCGACGTGATTTCGTCCGCGCCCTGGGCGCTGCGAGTCTTGGGGCCGGCCCTGTTTTCGCCGGTGGGCGGGCCCTCGATCCGCTTTCGCCCGGCATCAAGATCTCCTTGCAGATCCCCGGCGACTTCACCGCGGACGATCTCGTATTCGCCAGACAATTGGGCGTCGAGTATGTCAGCATCCGGACCCGTGGCGGTACCTACGAGACCTTCGCCCGTTACAAAAAGCGCGCCCTGGCCGCCGGTCTTAAAGTCGCGAACATCGGCAACGCCAACGTCCATAACATGCCCGAGGTCACACTCAACCTCCCTGGTCGCGACCAGAAAATCGAAGAATACAAGCAATACCTGCGCGACCTGGCCCGGGCCGGGATCTTTTACACGACCTACGCGCACATGGGAAACGGCATCTGGAGCTCGCAACGGGAAACGACGCGCGGCGGCGCGGCTGCCCGTGCCTTCCGCTTAGAAAGCGCCAAGGGCTCGTGGAATGGCAAGACCTTCGAGTCGCCGCTGACTCACGGCCGCAAGTTCACCAAGGAAGAGTTGTGGGATAACTACACCTTCTTTATCAAGCGTGTGGCACCCGTGGCCGAAGAGCTTGGTATACGGATCGGTATTCACCCGGATGATCCGCCGGTGCCGGAACTGGGCGGCGTGCCGCGCTGCATCTTCGGCAACTTTGACGGCTACGCGCGCGCCCTGGAAATCGCCAACAGTCCGAACATCGGCGTCTGTCTCTGTTGTGGCACCTGGATGGAAGGCGGCCGCGGTATGGGCAAGGACATCTTGGAAGCGACGCGGGTCTTCGCCAACATGGGAAAGCTTTGGAAAATCCATTTCCGCAACGTCAGCGCGCCCATTCCGGGCTTCGTCGAGACCTTTGTGGATAACGGCTATACGGACATGAAGCAGGTCATGCGCGCCCTGGTGGCCGTGGATTTTCGCGGCATTCTCATCGCGGACCACGTGCCGCAGATGATCGGGGACCGCCGCACGGCATGGGCCTTCAGCATCGGCTACATCAAAGCGCTGTACGACATGGCACGCGACGTGCGCCGCGGCCCCTAAAACCGCCGGTTTCCACTGCGGCAGTGGGCTGCTCGCGTGCCCTGACGTGAAGTGATGATTACGCAATAGACACGCCGGGACTGAGGGCGACGCCTGCAGCTGTCAACAAGAAAGTGTTTCTGAGAAAGGGAACGTCCGATGTTCGTACGGTTTCTGTCCATGTGCCCCTTGCTTGCCATCCTGATGCCCTCCAATCCGGTTCTCGCGCAGGGAGTTCGCACAGGTATCGATAGACCATGAGGGATTTATCCGCACGGTATACAATGGCAGGCCGGAAAAACGCGAACTTGAGGTTGCCATCAAAGAGCTGGTGGAGAAAGCAGAGCCAGCAAGAACGAGCGGTAATTCCGAGAAAAAGGAATAGCACGACAGCAAAGCACTACTTTATCGCTTGCCATTTTTGGCGAATCATGGTCAACTTTCGCTCCACCGTCCGTGCCGAACAGTTTAGCATGGTTTCGCCGGCAATTTCCTAGTTCGAATAGCCTTCCAGTTTCCACAGCGCGATTTTGCGCAACGGTTCCGAAAGGCAGTTCAGCCGGCGTGCGAATTCCTCGGTCAACACGGCCGCGACTGCCGGATCGGGACTTGATGCTTCCATTTTCTCTAGAACCCAATTGGGATCGATGGAATCGTCCGATTCTCCTCCGCCCAGGGCTTCTTCCCGGCCGATATCCCGGACCGATGTGCCTGATTTCCACGCGCACCCAAGAGCAATCAAACGGTGCGTTGGTGGGTCTGACTTCCAAAACACTTTTGTCGCCGACCGGACCTGTGGACCAGGCTACCGCGGGGTCGATGAGAATAACCACCCGCCGCTCTATTTTGCTGGGCAGCTTGATGGATTCTGCTCTATACTTGTCGGGTCTGGGGTAAAATTCCCGACCGGTAAGGTGGACCGCGACGTCTCGGCCCACCCTGCAAATTGTCACCTTGTCCCAACGCCGGCAGGTAGCGTTACAAAATGTCACCATCTTACAGCGTTTGATCGAGTTGCGCCGGCAGAAGATTTTCTGACAACACAAAAAGATCGTACACACTCCCAAAGGAGTGAGATAGGCTGGAAGAAAGATTCTCCAGCCGACCAGTGACTGCCGCCGATTGTGCCGAGGTCAAACCAGTGTCCAGGAGATAGGGATTGAGTAAACCCGGGCCAGACACCATCGCCTCCCTCGTCATGGAAACAGGGTTCGCCTTGGTTTCAAGTGGGGGTCGCACAGCAGACCCGAGGCCTATTAACTGCAAACTCCCCGCTCCATCCTGGCTATCCCCAGTTCCCGGGCTGTCTCCCCGGGCGAAGAAAAATACGTTGGATTGGAGGCGCGTGATGCCGGTGTTGCGCCGGATTACGTCGGCCAGCGTGGTGCGTTTCAGCATGTTGATTTCGGACCGGCTGAACGAGGGGTCGAATTCAAAATAGAACCTATCGCCATCGCGGAGGCGCGTAAACTGGTCCTGGAAAATGGCAGTCAACATCGGTCCAATGCTGCTCCCCGGTAAATGATCTTCCGCAAGGCTACCGACCCACAAATCGATGTTGTCCACGCTGCCATACTCGGCCGCCAACGCGCCTTGGAGGTCCGCGTTGGAGGTGATGTCGGCGAATGATTGTACCGGGGACAACCCGTAGGCGACGCGGGTGGTGTTGTAATCCGAAAGTCCGTGGTCCCTGCCGCGCTGAATGTTGAGCGAGGCCAGGTCGAACCCCCCAGCTCCCGGAGGTCCGAAGAGGAAGTTGCGCACTCCATCAACCAGCTGCGTGTCGATCTCCTCTGCTTGCTGGGAGGCCAGTCCTTTGAGAAGCACATTCAGATCAGTGCCACTGGTCAGCAGCGGGGGATTGAAGAACGAATCGGCGAGGGAGACCGGCCCGCGCGGGTCCGGCCGGCCGTTGTTCTGAATGCGCAGAATCTGGTTGGACAGGAGCGTATGCCCCACGCGGAAACCGGCTGTCGAGAACTCGGTGGCCACGGAGGCGTTGATAGTGGGATCATAATGGCCGTCGAGCGAAGGAGCGTAGCGACCCATCAGCGCGGGCAGGAATTCCTTGTAGGTAATGACTTCGATCTCCGCGCCGACAATCTTTCGTGCTTCCTGGTAGAGTGTTTCGTCATTCCAATCGGGATGTCTCGAGGCCAGGATACCGGCCAGGCGGTTGTGTTCCCGCATGAATAAAGTTTGCACGGCGGTCAGGCCGATGTTCTCGTTGGCGCGGACGTCGCCGGCGACATAGAGTTGATCGGCGGAGAATGGCCCTGAGTTGGCATTCGGCAATGGGGCCAGCTCGCCGAAATAGGTAGCGCTATTAAACGGCAACAGGTCGCCGGGACTGGTTTCGAGTCTGCCGCCGACATGAGTGCGCAAGGCGTCGGCCCGGACGGAGTCGGAGCCGTAAACCTGGGATCCGTCGATGTAAGAGGTAAGGACATTGGGTTGCTGGCGCGGGTTGTCCAGCCCGGTCCCCGTGGCGGGGTCAAAAACCGACCGATCAAAGGCGATTATCTGAGTGCCGGTGCCATTGGGGTCGAAAAACGGGTCGCCGATGGGAACGGAAATGTTAGTGTGTTCAGGGGGATCGCCGGGCTGGGGAGTGAGGTCAAGGTCGTGGTCGAGGAATTGGCCCCATTGCCAAACCCAGTCGCTCATGTGCCGGTTGTTCAGGATGGCGTCGGTTTGGGCCGCGACCGCGTTGCTGATTTCGCGTGGGCTGGGCCTGTTGGCGCCGGCCATGTCAGAAATCCCGTCGCCAAAAGCCGCTGGAGCTATGCGCAACAGATCAGTGTTGGCGGCCCCCCAGTCCGGGTTCGCCAAATTATTGCCGGTTCCGTCAATCGTCCGATAAACTCCGGATAAGAGACATCGGCTCTCCAGCAATTCCAGTTCCGGGTGGACCCGCCACTTCCGGAAATCAGGTAAACGAGTCCGACCATTACTGCGCCCCCAAAGAATCATCAACCACCCCTTTCGGAAATTGTTAGCCTCTTTTGCAGCTACCAGAATAACAGCTTCCGTTATGAGAAAACGATGAGAATTGACGAAAGTGTTGATCGTAGCCTCAGGACGGTTCGAATGACCTCGCTTCGTCGATAAGCTGCCGCCCGAGGAGGCATACGAAGACCTGGCCCTGGCCACCCTTGCCAGCTTCTTCAGCCAGCTGAGGAAGCCCGGCGAGCGGCTGGAGTGGGAGCCGCTCTACTGCGGATGTGTGGCGGTGGCGGAGCGGCCGACGGACAAGTTCCCAGGAGCGGCCTTCCATCATGCGAAGACCACCCCGGACATCGACCTAATGATGTCGCTGTGGGACGCGGACCGCTCAACAACCAGGGAGACCCGAACTCACCTCGAAATGGTCGTTCGATTTGGAGGGGGGTGTCCGAGTGGTTGAGAAACGAACTGTTCTAAGTCTTTGTGGCAAGGCGAGTTGTGGAGCGACATTCGTTTCCGTTCGAACAACAGAAAAAACAGGCGTAGGGGATTGGCCGGCCGCCAGTGCCTTGGCGTGGAAAAGTAGGAATTCGAGCGACATCGAGGTGTCACTGTGACGACCGAAAAACGGCGACTTTGGCGGACTGGAAATGGTGAATTGTTATCGCGCGTGGTGGTGCACTCAGGCCATTCCTGTGCAGCGGGCGGTGCGTCCCTGTGAAGCACAAAATTAAAAAACGGCTATTTTCATTCAAAAAAATGTGCACGAGAAGCAGGGTCGGTCAAGGAGGTATGACAGCAAGGTCGAATGAAACGCAAAAAAGTGCGGATTTTACCGAGCCGAAGTTGGGTGAGCGACAGCTTGTGTATGGAAAGCGACAGCATGAAAGTGAAAGTTATTAGTTACTGGTTATTAGTTATTAGATAGGGAGCACATGGCGCCCCATTGCTTGCGGCCGACTTCGAGAACCTTTTCGTCGGGCCATTTCTCGAGAAAAGAATAGCGGGGGTGCTTGGATTCTTTGTACGGGTTGTTGCGGGCGGCGTTGTAACAGCAGATAAACGCCCAGCGCGGCTCGGTGCTGTGGTTTTGATCGGAGCAGTGCAAGAGATTGCAATGGAAGAAAATCGCTGAGCCGGGCTCCATCTCACAGTAGACTCGATCCAGCCGCTCGCAGGCCGCGTGCACGCGCTCGAGATCGGCGCCGGTTTGGTCGCCGACCTTGCCGTGAGTGATCCGGCCCATGCGCTGCGAGCCGCGCAAGACCTGCAAGCAGCCGTTGGCCCGCGTGGCCCGGTCGACGGCGATCATGCAGCTTGCCATGTCGGGAAACAGGCAGCCGTTGTCGTACCAGTAGCCGTAATCCTGGTGCCACTCCCACGCGCCGCCGACCAGCGGCTCCTTCAGGATCATCTTGTGATGGTAATGGTACACCTCCCCGCCGAGGAGGCGCTCCATGTTATCCACGATCCGCCGGCAGCGAACGATGGCGCTGTACAAATCCGCGCCGACTTCGTTGCTGAGCGCTAACTGGATGACGCCTCCCTGCCCATCCCGCCGGCTGGCAGCGCCGGCGACCATCTGCCGATCGGCCCGGGCAACCTTGCGCAGCAAGTCGATTTCCTCGCCATCGAACAGGCGTTCGACCGTGACAAAGCCGTCCTCGTGAAAGCGGGCCACATCGGTATCGGAAAGGTAAGTGGTGAGTGGTGAGTGGTGAGTGGGGGGCGGGGGGTGGTGAGCGGCGGGTGGTGAGTGGTGCATGATCAGGGTTTCCAACCAGTACCGAGTTCGATCGTGTAGTCCGTTTTACCGTCGTCGATGGTGAGGCCGCCAGGGATGTTGTAGCGAATCGGTCCGCCTTTATCCTGCTTGCTTGCGCGGGTCAATGTCGCGGAGTATTTGCCGGTCGGCATCCAGCCGATTTTGAACGAGCCGTCGGGCTGGATCGGAATGCCGAATGACTCGCCCTTCTCATGGACCAGCGTGACCACCACATCTCCGGCCGGGAAAGATACCGGCTTGGCATTGTGCGTGAGACGGCCGGTAAATGAATCGACGGTGGGACCGTCGAAGGATTTTCGGCTGCAGCTAATGGCGGTCAAGCTGAGGGCGAGCACGACGAGGTGAGTGATGAGTGGTGAGTGGTGAGTGGTGAGTGGCGAGTGGTGAGTCATGGGAGACCCTTTCGAAACGTGGGGCGTGGGGCGGTAAATCGCCGATTAATCGAGGTTGACTACTTCGCCGCCTTTCGGGGTCATCAACGGGATGAGGACGCGATAATCGGTGCTGAAATGGAGGGTGCGGACGCTGCCGTCGGCCATGGCGAACAGGCCGCCTGCCGCGTAAGCGCTGCCCCAGCGGTTGTAGGCATCCAGGTCCAGGGCATCGTGGACCACGGTAAACGTATAGCGGAACCAGACTCCATAGGAGGCATTGATGTGGTACGTGCACCCCGGGATATCGGTCTTATAAATATCGTTCGGGTCGAATGGACCCGGTTCGCCGGCGACCAGGTAATCATCGTCCGGACCGACCGCCCGCAGCAGCCCCATCGCAAACGGACCGGGAAAGGTGATCGGCTCATCGAACTTGTCGCGCAGGGCACCATTCGACATGGTGAACTGCCCGGGGCCGCGGCTGTTGTAGACCTGAGTCGCCATGGCCTTAATGCCGAGCATTACCGTATTCGAGGTGCCGTCGGAGATATCGCTGAGTCCGCGGTGGAACGTATGCCAGCTGGAAATTGGCAATTGATTCCACCCTCGCCCCGGACCATAGCTGCCGTCGGGCAGCCTCTCGGTATTCAACCCGTTGCCGATCAGCATCGCGTTGGCGGCGTAGTCGGTAACCGGACCGGCCTTGAAGATCGTCTGCGGGTCTGACGGATTGTACGGCGTGGTGGACAACCCGGTGCCGCTGCGCATCGGGTCCAGCAGGATTTTGACCGGCGTGGTGTAGCTGAAGTTGTTGTATAAGTTTTGCTGTTCAATATAGGGGAGGATCTTGTACACCCAGGGGCAGCCCGCGGATACTCTCGGGACCGGCGGCGAATAGTCATACGGCGGCCCCCAGCACCAGCAGGAGTAACTCCACGTACCGTTATGCGGCAACTGGTTGAAGGTGTGGTGGTAATTATGCATGCCGAGCGCCAACTGTTTCAGGTTGTTCGTGGATTCGGCCCGGTAGGCCGCCTCGCGGACTTTTTGGACGGCAGGCAGGAGCAAGGCAATCAGCACGCCGATGATGCCAATCACCACGAGAAGCTCGATCAAGGTGAAAGCGTGTCGTACGCGACGAGCCATGGAGAATCCCTCCAAAAAGGGGTCAAAGATTTGCCATGAATAGATTACCTCAAAGTTGCGGGACAATCAAGGTTACAGAGAATAGATCAATTGGGAAAGGAGACCTTCATGGTTCATCAAAAAAAATTCACAATTCAAACCAGGGGCCATCGCGCAATGCACGATGTTACGGCCGCGGTGAATCAAATCGTGGAACAATCCGGTATTCGGACCGGCATCGCCCACATCTGTAACCTGGGGAGCACCGCCGCGGTCGGCACGATTGAATACGAACCGGGGCTGCAAAAGGATCTTCCCGACTTGCTGGATCGAATTATCCCGCCCAGTCGCGAATACGGCCACGAACAAACCTGGCACGACGGCAACGGCCACTCGCATTTGCAAGCAACGCTTCTCGGCCAGACCATGACCGTGCCGGTGGCCAAGGGGAATCTCCTTCTTGGAACCTGGCAGCAGGTTTTTCTTCTGGAATGCGACATTCATCCCCGCGAGCGAACGATCGTGGTAACGGTTATGGGTGAGGAGAAATTGAGCTAAAAAATGACATCCAGCAATGAATTCTTCGGATTGCACGGCAAGGTGGCGTTGGTCACCGGGGGCGGCCAGGGTATCGGCGAGGCTGTTTGCCGGCGCCTGGCCGCCGCCGGCGCCTGCGTCGCCGTTTTCGATCGGCATGCCGAATCCGCGAAACAGGTAGCTCGGGAAATCCAGGGGCTGGTGCTGGTCGGGGATGTTACTTCGGAGACAGCGATTCAACAGGCGCTGGACAAGACTGGGAGCTCTTTTGGACCGATCGACATCCTGGTTAACAATGCCGGGATTGTCGGCAAAAGTGCGCCGATCTGGGATCTTGCCAAAGCGGATATGGAAGGAGTTTTGGGGGTGAACTTGGTCGGGCCGTTCCTGTGGTGCCGGGCGGTGATAACGGGCATGTTGGAACGCCGGTACGGGCGCATCATCAACATCGCCTCGATTGCCGGCAAGGAAGGCAACCCTGCCCTGGGGCCATACTCCGCCAGCAAAGCCGGGCTGATCGCGTTGACCAAGTCCCTCGCCAAGGAAGTGGCGGGGCAGGGAGACATCACGATCAATGCGGTTTCCCCCGCCGTGATTGCCACGCCGCTTCTGGAAGGCATCCCGCAAACAACCATCGATTACATGGTTTCGCGGATTCCGATCGGCCGCACCGGCCGCGCGGAGGAAGTGGCAGCGCTGGTTCATTACCTGGCCAGCGCCGAAGCCAGCTTCACGACCGGCCAATGCTACGATATTAGCGGCGGCCGGGCGACGTATTGAAGCTGCGGGATTATAATGAGCGGCATGACTCTTCGGCCGGCATCGATTTTTTTTGAATTTCAGCTTCCCAACGCCGCGACCTGGTTTTATTTTTCCTTTTTGCTGGCCGTGGCGCTGTTCTTCAAATTCTCGCGTCTTCTGACTGTCCGCAACTGGGATGTGGTTTCGTTGTTCCTGCTGGTGCCCGGCCTGCTTTTGTTGCAGGAAGCCAATGCCAAAAATCAGCAGTCCTCGCATCAGGGAAATGGAGGCCGGATCGCTCCCCCGCCGGCCAATGCCAAGTTGCCCCGGACGGATCCGTTACGCAGCCTCGGCTATATTTGGTTAGTGGCCGGCTCCGGATATTTCTTGTTCCGCTGTCTGCTCGATTTGGCATTGATTGGCCGGCCGGCGCTGAGTCCCAATCTAACATCCGGCGGTTTGATCTGGTTTGGGGGTGCGTTGTTCCTGGGTCTGGTTTATTTGGCGATCCTGCCCCCCGAAGAGATTGTCGGCAAGAAGACGATCATCACCGGCGAAATGCCGAGCCAGATGGAAACCGCCGCGGAAACGGTGGCGGGCCAGGAAGCGCGCTGGGTGGGCATCAGCCTGGCCATCGCCAGCCATCTGGCCGTGATCGCCGGCATGATCGTCATCGGCCGCTGGCATTTTCAGGATACCGAAGCGGGAATTTCGGCAGCCACGCTTTATTTATTGCTCCCGTACACGGCCCTGTTTGTCGGCCAGTTTCACCATGTGCTGCCGACGGCATTATTGATCTGGGCGGTGGTTTGTTACCGCCGGCCGACCTTGGCCGGCCTGTTTCTCGGTTTCGCGGCAGGGAGCCAGTTTTTTCCAGCCCTGCTGTTCGGAGTGTGGTGCAGCTTTTATTGGCGGCGCGGCTCCAGCCGATTTGCCGCCGCGTTTGGCCTGGCGTTCATCTTCAGCCTGGCGCTGGCCGGCACCATTCTTTTGGTGCGAGGCGATTTCGCCGAAAGCGTGCGATCGGTCCTGACGCTGGCCGATTGGCAAGCCTGGAAAGCGCCGACGACCGAAAGTTTCTGGACGGGAGTCCACTGGGCCTATCGCCTCCCGGTTTTTATTGGATACGTGGCGCTCCTGGCCATCACCGCTTTTTGGCCTGCCCCGAAAAACCTTGCACAAGTCCTTTCCCTCTCTGCCGCCGCGTTGCTCGGCATTCAATTCTGGTATGCCGATCAAGGAGGGGTTTACGTCCTATGGTATCTTCCTCTCCTGTTGTTGTTGGTGTTCCGCCCGAATCTGTCCGACCGACTGCCGAGCGCGGGCGTTGATGAGAACGATTGGTTCGGCAAAACGTCTCGATGGGTGCGCCGCACGGCAGCGCGCATGCGCAAACAGCCCGAACCGATCGCCAAGGCTCCGTAATGACTGCGCGCAATCCTGCCATACCACCCCGCAGCGCCGGCAAGGGCCATAGCGGGCGCTGCGGGCTGGCAACCTCTCGCGGAGCGAGAGGGCTACTTCGTGTTGCAACATCGGGGACGGGCATTTAGAATCGCCCCCGGCTTCGCGATGAAATTGCGGGGCAGCCTTCCCATGCTGCCCATTTTTGGCACGGAGGCTGGGACATGCCGCGCTATCTTTGCTGGCTTTGCGGAACGCTTATTGCCCTTTTTCTTGTCGCAGGTCCCGTAGTTTTCTTCAATTATCAACAGGCTGAGTTCCGCCATTTTCGGGTCGTTCGCGATGGCGTGCTTTACCGCAGCGGCCAGATGAGCCTCTCCGGCCTCAAACGGGTTATCCACGACCACGGCATCCGTACCGTCGTCACGCTGCGCGATGCGATTGCCATCGGCGATCCGCCTCCCGATTGGGAGGAAGAAGAATACTGCCGGGCCGAGGATATTACTTATGTGCGCATCCCGCCGCGCACCTGGTGGGCCGCCGATGGCTCGATCCCCGCCGAAAAGGGGATTCAGCAATTCTTGGCCGTGATGGACAATCCGGAAAACTACCCGGTATTGGTCCACTGTTTCGCGGGCATTCATCGTACCGGCGCTTTTTGTGCCATCTACCGCATGGAATACGAAGGCTGGACCAACGCAGGCGCCATCGCCGAAATGAAGGCCTGCGGCTACAACACGCTGGAGGATGAGTGGGACGTGTTGGGCTACATCGAAAAATACCAACCGCGCAAGAAACCGTAACGATTCTCTCCATGGCAGTCCTCTACGATGGCGCCGGTTCTCATGGCTGGATTACCGTGACGGAAGAAAATGGTATCCGGTATCTGCAATTGGACGGCACGGAAGAAGGAGCCATGGATGTCCATTCGGAAAATCCGGTCTTTCATTATCTTTGGTTCCACAAATGCAGTTTTCTGGCCCAAGGGCCGGTCGGGCGGGCACTGGTTTTGGGAGCGGGCGCCTTCACCGCGCCCAAGTTGTTGGCCGTAGATCATCCCGGTGCGGTGGTTGATGCCGTCGATATCGAGGACCAGCTCGAACGGATCGCGCGCCGCTATTTCCGCCTGGAGCTGCCGGCTTTCGCCCGAATTCGTTTTCACGGCATACCCGGCGAACAGTTCCTGGCGGAACAACCGCAGCAATATGACTTCATTGTGGATGATTTGTTCGACGGCTTTCAACACGTGCCGTGTCGCGGCCGAGATGCGAACCATGTGCATCGACTCCGCTTGAATCTGGCCGACGGCGGGGTCTGTGTTAAAAACCTGATCTGGAATCCGCTCATCGCCGACACTCGAGCGGGCTGTGATGAAACCTGGCAAGCCTGGCAAAGCGAATTCCCCAATTACCTCAGCCTCGTTCTCGGCGATCCGGACATCGGCCACAACCGCCTTTTGATCGGTGCAAATTATGCCGGAACCCTTGCCTTCACAGATGCCAAACTCCAGTTGGCGCACGCCGGCGTCCCCGACCACATCTTACATCACACACATGATTTCAGCGGGCGTGGGGCGTAGACCGCTCTGCCATGCACCATGCTTCACGCCTCACGGTTAAATGTCCAAGCCTCCTCTTCCCGGTGCCTTATGGGATTCGTATTCTTTCATTTTGTCTTGATCGAGAAAGGAAAACAGTATGGGCGCACGGCGCATTCGCAGAGAACAACGGCGGGAGGACATGGCCGAATCGCGGCACCGGAACGGCATACAGAAAAACAAGGAACGGGTCCGGCGCGAGGCACGCCTTTTGGACGCGGTCCGCAAAGGCAAACTGCCCTATACCCCTCCGGTGATGAGCTGGCTGAGTGTACGCCTGAACAAGCCGGGCCGGCTGATCACTCAGGAAGATGTGGCGACTCTTCTGAGGTAGGCAGGAGAGCAGGCGGGCGATGTTCCTCGCAATAATGCAGGAAGCGCGGGAAGACCGGGAGCAAGCGCCGCCTCTGGCCCCAGATCATCTTGCTCAACCAGTGCCAGCCCCATCCCTCGGCAATGGCCGGGCGGTGGCAAAAGCTGCACGAAATCGCTATGCCGTCGCGCGGAGGGAGGATTTGACGCTCCCGACGGGCCGCATGGGCGCGGATGCCGTCGCGATAGATACCCCGGTCCTGTAGTTCGCCTTCGATAATGGCAATCGCTTCAAGCTCCATGCCTTTGCGGTACACTGTGATCCGATCTAACAGATCTTCCGTGGTAGCATTTTGCACATTTCGTCGAACGCGTTCCGCTTCAAATTGCATGGCAGCCAGGGGTTGGGGAACCAAAACTCATTCGTTATCGTCTTAATATTTAGGTTTGACGAGACCGGCAATAACCTTTTAAGATGAATACTTGCCGGGGGATCGCCGCCGCAAAGACCAAGGGTGCGATCCAAAAAGCCAACGATTCCAGCGCAAATCGGGAGTTGAAACCATGACGAATGCCAAGTGGGGCGGTTTCCGGACCCTCGTCCTGTCCCTGTGCCTTGTCTCTTGGGGCGGATTGTCATCGGCGGCGCGGGCACAAGTTGCCAGCGCGGGCGGGTTTGTTTCGGAGCAAGTTAAGGTCATCAATCAGCGGATTTCGGACAAATGGAAGGAAAACAAACTGACGCCTTCGAAACCGGCAACCGACTATGAATTCATTCGCCGAGCCACACTCGACATTATTGGAAGGATTGCAACTCCAAAAGAGATCACGAGATTTCTTGCCGACCCGCCGCAAACACGCCGCAGCCAGCTCATCGAACGCTTGCTCAATAGCGAGGACTATGGCAATAACTGGGCGACGATCTGGACGACCTGGCTACTGACCCGCAGCGGGCCCCGCGAATATCACGAGCAAATGCATTTATGGCTGTGGGAGCGCTTTTCCCGAAAGGATCATGCCTGGGACAAGACGGTGCAGGAACTTCTGACGGCGACGGGAAAGAATTCCGAAAACGGCGCTGCGAATTTTGTACTTGCTCACCTGGGTGAACCGACACCGGCCGAGAGAGTCGGGGAAGAGGGACAATTCAATTACGTGCCGATTACCTCGCGCACGGCCCGGTTGTTTCTAGGAATGCAGATCCAGTGCGTGCAGTGCCACGACCATCCCTTTAACAGCGTACTGAAGCAAAAGCATTTCTGGGGAGTGAACGCGTTTTTTCGGCAAGTTGAACGTAAGGGCACACCGGTAATGCAACGCAACATGCCCGCTGCCAATCTCGAATTGACCGAAAACACGAGTTGGAACATGGACAACGAGGGCAAGCCGGGGCTTGTCTTCTTCGAAAAACGCAACGGGGTGTTGTTATCTACCGGTCCACTGTTCGGATTACCCCACATCAAAGATAAGAAGATCACCCCGAAAACGGAAGGCAGCCGCCGGCAACAATTGGCGGAGTTTGTTACGAAAGATGAATACTTTGCCATATCCTTCATCAACCGGATGTGGTTCCACTTTTTCGGCCATGGCATGAACAGTCCCGGCGCTTTTGACGATCTCAACGGAGACAACCAGATCTCGCATCCGGAGTTGATGAACTACCTGGCCCAAGAATTCCGCGCCTATGGCCATAATCCGCGGGAATTGATCCGGTGGATTTGCAACAGCGAAGCTTATGGCCTGAGTAGCGTGGCCAACAAGACTAACGACAAGGCTGACACGGAGCCGTTCTTCAGCAGAATGCTTCTAAAGAGCATGTCGCCGGAACAGTTGTTTGAATCACTCATGGTGGCCACACAAGCCGAAGTTTCGGAGACGAAAGACGCCAAGAAAAAATTGCGCGAGGAATGGCTGCGGAAACTCGTCGTGAACTTCGGCGACGATGAAGGGAATGAAGCCAGCTTCAACGGTACTGTCGTGCAAGCTCTGATTTTGATGAACGGCAAGGAAATCAACGACGCCATATGCCAGCACAAAAAAGGTCCGATTGTGGACGCGGTGAAAGATCATGGCGCCAAGAATCCGCAGAGCATCATGGATGCGATTTTCCTCGCCACGCTAAATCGGAAACCGACATCCAAGGAAAGCTCCGAGATCATGGGGAAATTGCGCGGGCTGCGCGTTCCCGACAAGGATCCCCTGGGCCCCTGGGAGGATTTGCTCTGGGCGCTCATCAACAGCAATGAGTTTATTTTAAACCATTAAGCGATGTTACTGGGCCATGCGCAGGTGCGTGGCCGACATGTAATAGTTCCGCAGCGAACCGCTGTAGAGAATCGGCCCGAACAGAACGATCTTGCGATTGACGTATTGGTCCAGATTCAGCCCGGGGTACGCGGTGACATACAAGAATCGTTGCCCATTGTTCATCTCCAACGCATAAACTTTGTTCCCATCGACTTGCAGGTACGATTTGCGTAATTCGCCGACGTCCGTCCATTGTTCCACCGATTTGGGGCTCGCAATCGGGGTATTGGCGTTCGGCGGCCGGTCCCGGTCATAGGCGTACTGGGAAGTAACGCGGCCCTGGGCGAGCGGGGGCGCGGACACCGTCGGTCCATAGGGATAGTTGGGAACGGCGGTGTTATTGGCAACCGTCTGTGGATTCAAAGGTGCAGGCGGCTGAGTGCCAGTGGTAACGACAGAGGCGGCGTTTTTGCGGAGAAACTCGAGCCGGTTCAGGGCCCAGATGCGCATGTTGGCGTCCGTGGTTTGGTTGGCCAACTGGGAGTACAAGCGCTCGGCTTCTTCCCGGCGGCCCTCTTGTTGGGCTTTGTCGGCTTGCGCCCAAAGCTGGTTGTCGGCCGCGGCAGGAGCGGAAGAAGAGGCGGGAGGATTCCAAGTATCGGCGCCAGGCGCCTTGGCCGGCGGCGGAGTCGCCGCTGGCGTTGTCGCGGCCGCGGTGGCAGCCGGATTGGTTTGAATCGCCTGGGCCGGTATGTAACGGACTTCCTGAGGCGGTGGCGCCACCATGACCCAGATGCCGCCTTCGGGAGCTGTCTTTTCTTCGCCGACGATGACCAGGATATCGCCCGGTTTCAGCTTGACCTGTTTCACATTGGGAAACTGATCGTATTCGGCACTGCCGATATTGGCAGTGGTTTCTTCCGTGACGAACGCGGTTCTCCCCTCGACCTTCAAAAAGCGTTTGTTCACCCAGCTAAAAGATTTGTCCGGAGGTTTGATGGCCAACCAGCCGGGAGGCGGGCGTTTTTTTTCGAGCCAGGGATATTGTTTTTCATCGGCGAGAGTCACTTTGTCGCCGGGGTTGAGTCTAGCGGTGGGGTAAAAACTGTCGCTGGGGCCGCTGCGAACATAGACGGCTTGGGTAATGGTTGCGACATTAAGTTCGGATTGGGCCAGCACGGGAAAAGCAAGCGCGGCGAGGAAGGCCACGCTTATGATTAAATGCCCCGGTCGCATGGTAGTTCTCCTGATATGAGTTTTTCCGCTTTCTTTTAATTCGGAAAAATACCTTCCTCCGGGTGAAGCGCAACAGCTCCCAAAGAAATGGCACAACCCAGAGTTTGGACAATGTTTCGGACGGCGGTGCTTATACCGAACAGCCAAATTAACACAAGCCCAGCCTTCGACCAATTTGGGCAAGTGTGAGAATTCAGGAAGGAGGTAACGACGCGGGGCGGAGAATCGTGGAGCGTGGGGCGTGGAGCGAAGCAAACATATTCTCCCGCCCCACGCCGCACGCTCCACGGTCCGCGGCCCGCGCTCTATACTGTTTTGGTAGAACGGATCGGTTTAGACAGTTGTGAGGAGATTCTCATGGCGGATTTTACGTATGCCGAGATCGCCAAGATGCTCGATCATTCACTGTTGCAACCCAACTTGACCGATTTGGAGTTGGAAGCAGGGTGCCGGCTGGCGCGGGATTACGATGTGGCTTCCGTGTGTATCAAACCTTACGGAATCCGGCTGGCAGCGAGAATTCTGCAAGATACGACGGTGGCCGTGGGAACGACCATCGGCTTTCCTCACGGGGGCCACGCGACAGCGGCGAAGACCGCGGAAGCGGAGTTGGCGATCCAAGACGGGGCCCGCGAACTCGACATGGTTGTTAACATCGGCAAAGTGCTTAGCAAGGATTGGCGCTACGTCGCGGGGGATATCCAGGCTGTGGTGGCAACTGCTCATCGAGCCAAAGCGATCGTGAAACTCATTTTCGAGAACTGTTACCTGGCGAATGAGCACAAGGAAGAACTGTGCCGGATTTGCGCCGAGGTCGGAGCGGATTTTGTAAAGACGTCGACCGGCTACGGTTCTAGCGGCGCCACGGACGAAGACTTGGAGCTCATGCGCCGCTGCACGCCGGCCCACGTCAAGGTCAAGGCGGCGGGTGGCATCCGCACGTTCGATCGGCTGTTGGAAGTCCGGGCGCTTGGCGTGGCGCGGGTGGGTGCCTCGGCAACCAAAACAATATTGGACGATTGTAAAGCGGTTTTGCAAGGCGTCAAGCGGGATGGGGCGAAACGAACCGAATCGTCAGGCGGGTATTAATCATTCGCGAAAGTCAGGGAACAACAAATTTTTCGGCAAATGGAAAAAAGAAAAAAAATTGTCAATTTTTTTGTTGCAGAGCACCGTGAAACCGATTAGACTGCAACGAATTCATTTTATAAGGGGATTTGCAACAAGGAGTGGGCCTGTGGGTAACCCCCTATTGGTGGAATTATTTCAGGAATTGCCGCAATCCCGGGCGGGCGACTCCTTACCGAATTTGAAAGCGGCCCGATTTCAAAAAGCATTGGACCAATTTCGGGAGAAGGTGAAAGGCCGTTACTCGGAAGCCACCTTGCAGCGGCTGCTGGAAAGTCGCCACGTTCCCACGCGCCGTGCGGCAGTGCTCGCCCTGGGCCTCATGGGCACGATGGATTCCAACCGCGCAGTAGCGGCCCGGCTACATGACGAAGATCGAGTGGTTCGTCTCTGGACTGTGGATTCGCTATGGTCCTTGTGGTTTCAAGCCGATACCAGCGCCAATAATCAGGAACTCAGGCGTCTCATGGGGATCGGCGATCCGCACGATTCTTTGGTCCGACTCGATGAACTCGTGCGGCAAGCTCCCTGCTTTGCCGAGGCATACAACCAACGGGCGATTTTGTATTTCCGGCTGAAACAATATCACAAGTCGATTGTGGATTGCGAAACCGTGATTCGACTCAATCCTTTTCATTTCGGAGCGCAGGCGGGGATGGCGCAATGCTACATGAAGTTAAAAAAACCCGGCTCCGCCCTCAAGGCATTTCGGATCGCGCACGATATCAACCCGGAATTGGCGGGGGTGCAGGAGACGATTCAATTCTTGGAAGAGTATCTGGGCGACGACAGCAAAAAATAGTCAAGCGCCATTAACTTCGCCCGACTTGCGCTCAAACGATCACTACAAGATTATCGCGGTGGACAATTTCCTCGTAAGGGAATGTACCGAGGACTGCGCCGATTTGTTCGGTGCGGAGGCCGCGAATACGGGCGGCGTCGGCCGCCGAGTAATTGGTCAGGCCGCGGGCAAATTCAACGCCCCCCGGATCGCACAGGGAAACAACATCGCCCTTGGCAAAAGTGCCCGTCACCTGGGCCACGCCGATGGGAAGGAGGCTGGTGCCCTTACCCTGGACCGCCAGCCGAGCGCCGGCATCAACGATCAATTGTCCCTTGGGCCGGGCCGTATAGCCCAACCACCGTTTCCAGGCCGGCACCGTTCCCCCCTGGGGAAGGAATAGAGTGCCGATCGGTTTTCCCTGAAAGATTTCGTCGACGACGCCGGGGCGGGTGCCATTGGCAATGATGACTGATTCCCCTGCCGAAGTCACCAGACGCGCGGCCCGCAATTTACTGGGCATGCCCCCGGAACCCAGCGGACTGCGGCCGGCACCGGCCAATGCCAAGACTTGATTGTCCAGGACGGGGACCGTGGTCAGTAAGGAAGCCTGCGGATGGGTGCGGGGATCCGCCGTACAAAGGCCATCGACAACGGTGAGCAGAACCAGTAACGGCGCCTGCAGAAGGTTGGTCACGAGGGCAGCCAGGTGGTCGTTGTCGCCGAAGCGAATCTCATCAATACTAACCGTGTCATTTTCGTTGATGATCGGCAGACATCCCCATTCCAAAAGAGTGAGAATGGTGTTGCGGACGTTGAGGTAGCGCGTCCGGTTATCGAAGTCGCCGGCGGTGAGCAGGATCTGGGCGGTATGGGTGCCGTAGCGGGCGAGGCATTCCTCGTAGGCCCGCATCAAATAACCCTGGCCGACGGCCGCACAGGCTTGCAAATGGCGAAGATCGGTCGGGCGCTGGCCCAGTCCCAGCCGCCCGACGCCGGCGCCGATGGCTCCGGAACTGACCAGGGCCACTTTCCGGCCTGATTGCCGAATGGCTTGCACTTGATCCGCCAATGACTGGAGCCGATCGGAATTGAGCTTCCCGTCGGAGCCGGCCAAAACATTCGTGCCGACTTTTATGACCACCGTATGGGTCTGGGTGATAACTTCTTGTCGAACGGGATCGAGCATGGCAGGTGATGATAGGGAATGGTGCTAGTTTCAGTTTGCGCGTTCTTGCGAAAGTGGTTATAAGATATTAGCTATTAGTTATTTGCAAAATGGCTACGAAAAACATCCGCAATGAGAGCGCGAATGGATATGCATGGGATGGATCGCTTAATTCCACACTGCCAGGAGGTCGCGCTCGGGAAGGGAGGGTCTGGCAGCGGCCAGCGCTTGTTCCAAGGCTAGCTGATAAAGACCGGAATACCAGATTTGCGGCGTACCCATCAGATGTTGCATCAGAAAACTCGGGCACATCATGAAACCGGCCGGCGACATTGCCGGTGTTTTGGTCCGCCGGAACAAGCCCGGAAGCCTATCATCTGCAGAGCGGCGCGACATGGTGATTTCCTTCCCGTGTTCCGTTTGGGAATAAGTAGTTCCGTAATCAATAGTATATCATCTAAATCGTCTTAGTAAACAATTCAAAATCCGGGAGAATTTCAGGTCCGCTGTTCTTGAGCGGTTTTTTGATCCTAAAAACCGTTGCATTCGGTATTTCCGTTATTTATAATCCCAGCATTCCAGAATGCTCGGCGGTCGGGCATGGATGCAGAGTCTCCCCGTAATGGGTCTAGGGGAAGTTTTCGGCCCAAGACAAGAAAGGATTTAGGCGATGTCAACCATGATGATGGAACGAACGGGAATGGGAATGCAAGGGATGGGTGTTTCCGGCATGGGAACGCCAGCTATGGGTGCTCCCGCGGGAATGACAGGTGCTGCCAACTGGACGATGGTGCCCCGGTGCAAATTCAAAATGGAAAAGTGCACGGGAGGCATGAAAATTACTTGTTCCTGCGACGATGCGATGGCGTGCAGCATGGTACAAAACTTGTGTACGATGTTGGCAGGCGGTATGTGCAGTTGTTGCATGATGATGAACGGTATGATGATTTGCTGCTGCAATCTTACGATGGGCATGTGCAAATGCGAAATGACCAAGGACGGCGTTTGCCTCACGTGCACCAGCGGCGACGCCAAATGTTGCGAAATGATTCAGGCCTGTTGCGATTGCATGGGGTGCATGTTGAAAGACGGCTGCACCTGCTGCATGCTCATGAACAATATGCCGGTCTGCTGCGGGGGCTGTTAAGTCGCGAAGTTGAAATGAAAACTTGAATGGGAGTAAAGGCCGCCGAGCTAGTTTCGACGGCCTTTCGTTTTTGAGAATCCGGTTACTATAAGATTTGCTGAAATAGATTCGTGAAAGTCGTTCTGGGTTCGAGTTATGAAAAAACTATGTGACATTCGCAAACGTCTATTTGACTGGGAGGGTCATCCTTTTTATACTTGATGAAGCCTTCAGAACGACAGTTGAGGAAGGAATCGGGCGGCAAACGGGTTCGAAAGAGATTTCCTCCGCACCACCGGATGGTAGCGGCCTGACCCGGAGGTAAACCTTGGCAACGAAGCGAAGTTACCGCAACGGGATCTCCGTGATCATCGCCTTAGTCTGGACGGCATGGTGGATTCCCCCAGTCGAGGCGGCCGCCGAGCCCAAACTTGCCGGAAGCCTTCGCGAACAAGCGCGAGAAGCCGAAACAAAAGGCCAGTGGAAAAAAGCCTGCGAACTGTACGATCAACTCCTCGCTCAAGACCGCAGCCTTGGCGATATTCGAGAACGCTATCAGACTTGCCTACGGCACAGCAACCTGATCGACCGGCACCGGGATCCCACCTTTCAACAACAAATCCTGAACCGGGACATCAATTTTGCCCTCAAGGTTTACAAGGAGATCTTGACGAAGCTGCACGCGAATTACTTTGACAAAGACAGGTCAGACTTCACCAAACTTTTTCAGAGCGGCCTGGAACAACTAATTTTTGCGCTGGACAACGAAGTTTTCCGGAACGATCATTTGCCGGCCAATATGAAGATTGCGGATGTGAACCAGTTTCAGGCGCAATTACGCGAACAGTGGGGCCAGCAAACGGTTGCCGATCCGCGCGAAGCTTCTGTGCAGGTATTTGAAGTGGCCCTGGCCGCCCGGAAAATCCTCAACCTGAAACCGGTGGTCACGGTCATGGAGTTTGCCTGCGGCGCATGCGCCGGCCTGGACGAATACACGCTTTACTTGACTCCCGGGCAAATCAGCGATGCCTTGAGTACGCTGGAAGGCGAAATCATCGGGATCGGAATCGCCATCACTATTCGCGACCAGCGTGTGCTGATTACCGAGGTACTCATGGGAAGCCCGGCGGGGAATGGGGGATTGAAGCCGCGTGATTGGATTATTCGTCTCGATGGCAAGCCGGTGGACAACCTGCCCGAAGAAATCATCAATGAACGGCTGCGCGGCCCGTCCGGAAGCAAAGTGGAACTGGAAATATTTTCCATGATGGACATGAAGGCGCGCACTGTCGAGTTGGTGCGCGAAGTTCTGCGGTTTCCCAGCATTGTGCAGGCGCAGATTCTGCCCCAACACGAAGGCCTTGGCTATTGCCGGATTCTGACCTTTCAAAAGACCACTGTTCAGGAACTGGACGACACGCTTGTCGAATTGAAAATGCAGGGGCTGAAAGTGCTGATCCTGGATTTGCGGGGCAACCGGGGCGGATTGCTCACCGCGGCCGTCCAGGTGGCGGAGCGATTCCTGGCGAAAGGAAAACCGATCGTCGCGACTCAAAGCGGCGTGGCCGATCAAAATCGGCGATTCAAAGCCAACTACGCGGATGCGCTTACGGTGCCGCTGGTGGTCCTGGTAGACGGCGAAACCGCCAGTGCTGCGGAAGTGCTTGCCGCCGCTTTGAAGGACAACGTGCGCGCTACACTGGTCGGCCAAACCACCTACGGCAAGTGGTCGATCCAGCGCGTGCTGCAACTGGAAGCGTCCGGCTCCGGGGTCCGGATTACGCTGGCCAAGCTGCTTTCCCCGCTCAATGAACCATACAGCCGCAACGGGATCAAGCCGGACCTGATCATCGACCAGGGCGACCAGCAACTGGAAGCCGCCATTCAGCAAGCCATTTCGTTGGCGTTCATGCGGCAGTAAGTTGGCGGAGGGCGTACAGCTTTTTTGTCGGAGGCGCTATTCGACTGCTCCGGTCGCAGGTACTTTCCAAGTCGTTGCGCGGCCTGGTGCAAGCGCGAGAGCAAGGGGGTTTTTTGGCCTGGGACGCCAACGACTGGATCTATCTCCTCAATTTTACGGGCGACATTCAGGGACAAATCCATACGCCGGGAAAGCTCGTGGCGGCGTGTGCTGCGGATGACGGGTCCGCCTACGCGGCAGTGGGCGCACAAGGCGAAATCTGGCGGTTTTCTCCCGACCTGATGACGGCGTGGCAACGCTCCATGCCGCAGCGAACGGTGGCAGCGGCCCTGGACCCATTCGGCCAATTCCTGGCCGTTGCCGATGCCGGCGGCCGGGTCCACGTGTTCGATCGTGCGGGGGAATCCATCTTGCAAATCGAGACGCCGCGCCCGTTGCACCACCTGGCATTCGTCCCGGCCGCTCCCTACTTGCTGGGAGCGGCCGATTTCGGCCTGGTCGGTTGCTTGGACATGGGCGGTCGATTTGTTTGGCGCGAAGGATTGGTGGCGGACATCGGCGCGCTAACATGCAGCGGGGATGGCGCGGCCATTGTTCTGGCTTGCTACACGGAAGGATTGCAGCGCTATTCCCTGGCAGGTAAGAAAAGTGAGGCCTTGCGAATCGGTGAAGCGTGCCGGCTAGTAGCGCAATCTTTTGACGGACAACGCCTGCTGGCCGCCGGCCTCGGCGAACGTCTTTACCAGCTCGATGCCGCCGGGCGCATTCTGGCCACGTTCGACCTGGATTTACCGCCGGTGAGCATTGCGCTTGGCGCATTGGGAACGCAAGCAGCGGTCGCCCTTGACGACGGCCGCGCCGTTTTTCTGGAGGTTTCGCCGGCATAAAGCCGTGGCTGCGAAATCTCGGCTATGCGGTTACTTCAGTTGTTGCAATCGCAGGTTGGAGATCCTCCAGGAACCCGTCAGGTTCCTCGGCCAAAACCGCGCCTCCGGTTTGGCCGGTCGAGGATACAAAATGCGTGGTTGGCGAAAGCCCGGTTCGCATGAGAGCGACCGGCTGGTTTTCGGAATCGCTGGACCGCTTTCGTGCCCTGGACAAGATCGTCTGTGCGTGCCGTCGCATGGCAGATCTCCGTGTAAGGGTAGGGTGGGGTCTCATGAGGGGATTATATGAAGGAAAGATGAAGAGGCAATAGTCCGAGGTGTAGTGATCGACGTGCCCGCTTATGGGCCCCACCACGTCACGCTTTTCGTCCCGTAGCTTGCGCGTCCCATTGCTCACGATCACGTTATCGTCCATGATGTAGGAGAGGCCATCACCCCGGTTGCCGTCGGTTCCAGATTAGGCGGTCGGTCAATAATCGCCGATGACCTCACCGCCTGCGATTGTTGCCATGGGACGCCAGACGGTAAGCAGATCGACGCTCTGGCTGACAAAGCGCACCGAGCCATCGGCGAGTGCGACATTCAGGCCGCCCTGATGCCAGCTGCGTGCCGCGGCGGTGTTGTTAGGCCCGTAGTCGCCGCTGATGCACGGCAGGTTGACCTCGGGCCGGTTGTCACACCAGCCGACATAGAGGAAGTCCGGGCTGGTGCTGTTGGGCGAAAGTTGGGTGTAGATCTGGCCATAGCCCGGTTGGTCTCCCCACACCAAACAGCGCTGATCGTTGCCGGCACCACGCGAGCGCAGATATTCCCCGAGCACCATGGTATTGCTGGTACCATCGGCAATGTCAGCGAGTCGGGCGCCGAAGTTGATGCCCATCGCGGCGCGCTGAGAAGGGACGTTTTGGAGGGCCGCGCCGAGGTTGAGTCCGCCAAAAAAGGCGTGGTAGTTGCCCAGGGAGAATACGCCCCAGGCCTGCGAATCGAACAGAACGCCGTCATCGCTGGGACACAGCCAGATCGGGATGGTCACGCGGGTCGGGCCGTTGGGGTTGGTCGCTTCGGAACTTCCCCAAGGCTCCCACTCGTTTGAGCGGGCCGCGGTCGGGAGCTGCCGATACAAGTTGTCCTGTTCGATATAGGGAAAGAGATGGTAGTTCCAGCCGGAGCGGGGGAAGCCATAGTAGGGTGCAGGGCCGAGGTAAGGCCCGACAAATGGCCCGGTCCAGGCCGCCCCCTTGGGAAAACTACCGAAGCTGTCGTGCCGCGCATGCAAGGCGAGCGCGAGCTGCTTGAGATTATTTGAGCACTTTATGCGATTGGCGGCCTCGCGGACCTTTTGCACAGCGGGCAAGAGCAGGGCAATGAGGATGCCAATAATGGCGATAACCACCAATAGCTCGATGAGCGTGAAGCCACCGCGCTTTGAGAGATAAGAGAGACGCATAAAAGCCCTCTACTGCGTTCGCCGGCCGCCCGGCAGGCGGCCCGAGGATCGGAACTTCACTTCCCCACCCGTTTGACGGACACGTCAAAATCGATCGTGCTGGAACCGGCCTGGATCTCCTTGATAATCGTGCTCTGGTCGTTGTACTCCGGTGGAAAGGCCGGGACGCGCACGTCGACCAGTGCGCCCGGGGAACCGATTGGGTCCTGCACTTTCTTCCCGGTGTTCTTGAAGGCACGCAACTCGACGCGGTTCCGGCCGACCGTCACCCCATGGGAACGGGGAATGTGATACTTGCCATCCTTGATGACCGCACCGGCGCCAGGCCCCTTGGTTCCCTCAACAGGGATGAAGTTGATTGAGCCTTCGTGGATAAGCTCCCCGTCCAGTCGCACGGTGCCGGAAACCTCTGCCTCGTTGGCCGAACAGCCGGCCAGCCAGAGCAAGCTCGCCATCAGACCGCAGAGCGGGCGAATTCTTAGGGCGGACCTTCGTCGCGGCTTCGTGAATCGCATGCCAGGCATTTTACCCTGCCGAGGGATGGAGTGGGATAGCGACGTTAGTGGAATTTCCGTAGAAAAGAAACCAGCGGGGCCGTTCCTTGAACGGCCACAAGAAAAGAAAGGACGAACTGCAGATGAAGAATATTGCCGCCGTTTTGAGTCTGCTCAGTTTTGTCACCGGGGCCAAGGCGGAAGCGGACAAAACCACGGCGGATCTGGTCCGCTCCGCGGGGAGTGGGCGATGGTCGGCGTCCGGCATGTGGGAAGGTGGTAAGGTGCCAGCCGCCGGGGCGAAGGTACAGATACGGGCCGGCCATACTGTGACCTACGACGTAGATTCCAAGGGGGCAGCCGATATTCGTTCGATTCACGTTGCGGGCACTCTGACTTTCGCGCGCGATCGCAACACTCTGCTCCGTGTTGGGCTGATCAAGATTCAGCCGGGCGAGGATGCCAGCGAGAACGGTTTCGACTGCGACGCCCACCTGCCGGCTCGAAAACCGGGCGCGCCGCTGCCTGCCCTGGAGGTGGGCACGCCCACTCAGCCGATACCGGCGCCGCAGACCGCCACGATCCAGTTGCGGTACTTCGAAGGGATGGACAAGGGGTCATGCCCGGCGATCGTTTGCTGCGGCGGCCGTATGGATTTCCACGGTGCTCCTCTGAATCGCACGTGGGTCAAGCTCGGCGCCCCGGCCAACAAGGGCGATCAAGAGATCACGCTGGCCGACCCCGTGACTGGTTGGCGCGCAGGAGACCGAGTCATCTTGACCGCCACGACTCGCCAAAAGAAGCGCGCAGGAACATTCCGGCTGAGCGTTCGCGACGGCACGCAGACGGAGGAACGGCTCGTCCGGGCGATCGCGGGCGTCAAAGTGACGCTCGACAAGCCTTCGGACGATGAACACACCTGCACCGGCCACTATCGCGGCGACGTGGCGAATTTGAGCCGCAATGTCATCGTCGAGTCGGCCGAGCCGGGCGCGGTGCGCGGCCACACCATGTACCATCGCCGTTCCGAGGGCTCGATCAGCTACGCGGAGTTTCGGCACCTGGGCAAACCGGGGGTATTGGGCCGCTATAGTCTGCACTATCACCTGGCAGGCGACACGATGCGCGGCAGTTCCGTGATCGGCGCATCGATCTGGGACAGCGGCAACCGCTGGCTGACGATTCACGGCACTAACTACTTGGTGGTGCGCGACTGCGTCGGCTATCAGAGCTTGGGGCACGGCTTTTTCCTGGAAGACGGCACGGAAGTGTACAATGTGCTCGATCGCAATCTAGCTGTGCAGGCCTATACGACCAAACCGCTGCCGCAACAGGTGGTGCCCTTCGACAAGAACGACGGCTCCGGTTTCTGGTGGGCGAACAGTTTGAACAGCTTTACGCGGAACGTCGCTTGTGAATGTGATGAGTATGGCTATTTTTTTCAGGCGGCCAAGACCGCGGATTTTGATCCCGCCCTGAGGGTCCGCCAGCCCGACGGCAGCCGCAAGCAGGTGGATATCCGCACGCTGCCGTTCATCCGTTTTGAGGACAACGAAGCCCACTGCCAGCGCCGGCATGCGTTCAATCTGGGCGGCGGCGTCCCGTCGGGTAGGCCGAACGTCGACGGTGTCGGTCCGGACGATCAACACCCGTTCGTAATCCGGAACATGAGGATTTGGAACTGCCATTGGGCGTTTCACCCCGTCGCACCGTCGGTATTGGTGGACAACATGGATATCTACAGCTCGGAGTACGCCATCTGGCGGCCGGTCTATCAGCACCATGCATATCATGCCCTCAATATGGATCAGATCGAGGTGAATAAGGAGTTCGCAGCCGAAGGAACCGCACCGAAAGAGGTAGATTATCCCAAGCCGCTGGCTCCCGTGGACGATTTGCCGCCAGCGACGGTCATCACGTTTGTCGGCCAACCGGCCAGCGGAAAACTGGTGGTGCGCGGCACGACATCGGATAATGGCCGTGTCAAGCGGGTGCTGGTGAACGGGCGGGAGGCCCAGCCGATTGCTCGGAACTATGCAGAGTGGGAAGTTACGTTAGAAAGCCCGGCCAGCGGCGAGTTGGAATTGACCGCACATGCCGAGGACGCAGCAGGGAATGTCGAGAGCACTCCGCACCGGATGGTGACACGGCTCCGATGAAGGACCGCCTCGGGTTAAGAAACGACCGAAAAAGGGGGAGGGGACACCGTTCACTTCTTGATGTTCATTTCCAAGGCGGCGAGGGCGCCGTCGAGATCGCGGCGGTGAAACGCGTCGACGATGGCGCGATGCTCGTCATGGATGTCCATCGCGCACTGGTAGAATTTGCCGTAAGCGAAACGCATGCGCGCCGCGAGCGGCAACCAGAGATCGAGCAATTCCGGTTGGCCTGCGCGTTCGATGAACGAGAGGTGCAGGGCGATGTCCTGCAGGACGATGGCCGGGTAGTCTTCCCGTTCGCAGGCCTGGCGCATCTTCTCAATGATCTCGTCCCAGCCGGCGAGGTCGTCGGGGGTGATGTCCGAAAAAAACTGGCGCAGCGCGAAGGCCTCGATCATGCGCCTGAGCGCTCGGATAAGCGGCAGGAGGTTGTCCGGAGCGGGACCGGCCACAGTAGCGCCGCAGTACGGCTCTAGGACCAGCCATCCTTCCTGGGCGAGTTGCAACATGGCATCGCGGACAGGTCCCCGGCTCACGCCAAAGCGCTCCGCCAGCTCCACTTCGCGGAGGCGATCCCCGGAGCGAAGTTCTCCGGAGAGAACCTCGCGACGGAGATGGTCGGCAACTTGCGCGCGCAGTCCGCGAACCAATCTCTTACGCCCTTGACCAGTCGAGTGGTCAGCCATCAAAATTCTCCCTCCGCACCAGCGAGTTACCTGTACCGACCTCTCGCGGAGCGAGAGGGCTACAACTTCTCTGTCCGCGCCAGAGAGCTGGCCTGGGAAAAATCATTGGGAGCCAACAGATTCTCATCTTGACAAGATTTGGTGGTTTACACAAGATGAGATTGTCGATTGTTAACAATCTTCAATTCCGAGACAGGGAATGGGGCCACATCATGCAAAAGTCAGTACTTCGAGCCGGTTTTACGCTGATTGAACTGCTAGTGGTCATTTCGATCATCGGTATTCTAATCGCGCTATTGCTTCCAGCGGTCCAAAAAGTGCGCGAGGCCGCCAACCGCATGAGCTGTACGAATAACCTCAAACAGATCGGGTTGGCGTTTCACAATTTCCATGACAGCAATGGCTTTCTGCCACCGAGCACCATTCGTGATGACTGGGCCACCTGGGCTGTACTGATACTGCCCTACATCGAACAGGACAACATCTTTAAGGCGTGGAATCTGCAATTACGGTATGCGGAACAGAGGGGGATCCCGGATCCCCGGCCGAATAACCTCAAGGTCTTCTTCTGCCCTTCGCGGCGTTCGGCCTCAAGCGTGGGCTTCAGCATCAATGACATGCCGGGAGCCGCCGATCCCGCATCAGCGCTGGGCCCGCAACCGGGCGGACTCTCCGATTATGCTTGCAATGAAGGCAACGATTCGACCAACAACCGTCCCAACGGCGCCACTACCGTTGCGAACGGAGTGGGCGTGGAACCGGACGGCACGATCATTCGGGGCAACTTTAACCGGTCTCCTTTGAATACGCGGATTACAAGCTGGAAGGGTGTCGTCAACTTCGCCAGCATCACTGACGGAACCAGCAATACCCTGCTGGTTGGCGAGAAACACATTCGACCGGGATCGCGCGATGGCAAGAACGAAGACCGGAGCGTCTTCTCCGGAAGCAATGCCAACACCTTCTCGCGCCTGGCGGGCATCCCGCCGACGGGCGTGGCCCAGGTGGACGGGGTCGTGCAATATCCCCTGATTCGGGATGAAAAGGACGCGACGATGGCGACGAGTACGCCCCCGGGACCGTACGATTCCAATACCTTATTCGGCGGTCCGCATCCGAACGTCTGCATGTTCGTGTTTTGCGACGGCAGCGTGAAAGGTGTCAAGACGGCGGTGGATCTCATCACGTTGACCCGGCTCGCGGTGCGCAACGACGGGCAGCCGATTACCGAGGACTACTAAATGGCCGTCGCAGGCCGACCAGCTGTGTGGGTGGGAATCATCGCCGGAGCTTTGATTGGTTCGGTCAGCAATCTCCGGGGCGATGAGGCACCACCGGAGGGGTTTCGCGCGCTGTTCGATGGGAAGTCGTTGGCGGGCTGGACGGCGATGCCGCGGCCTCAAGGTTCCAAACCCTCCGCTACCCAATCCGGCAAAGCAGCCAACGAGCTGGAATCCTTTTACGAAAAGTCGTTGAAGAGTCGCGGGAAATGGACGGTGCAGGATGGGATCCTGATCGGCGGACAAGATCCTCCAGGGTCCGGGCTCGGGGGCTACCTGGTATCCAATGAAGCGTTCGGCGATTTCGAGCTTTTGATTGACGCGAAGCCGGATTGGTCAGTGGACACGGGCGTTCTGGTAAGGACCACACCAGGCGGGAACGTAGGCTACCAGATCCTGATCGACCATCGCCGGTCAGGGGGCATAGGCGGGTTCTACGGCAACGGGACGGGCAATTTTCACGCCCTGGCGTTTAACGTGGCCGCGGTCTTCGACGCGTCCGGAAAGCCGGTCGGCTTGAAAGAGGAAGACCCACGGACTTCTCTGGCGCCGGTGACCGAGGAGAAACGACGCTTACTTTCCTACGCGGCCACTTCCGAGCAGTTCCTCAAAGCGTGGAAATTCGGCGAGTGGAACACGTTTCGCATTCGTTGTGAAGGCGACCTACCGCATTTGACCACGTGGATCAATGGGGTGAAGATCGCCGAACTGGACACCGACAAAACCGCGCTACCGAACTTCGACAAGAAAGCGGTGTTGGAACGACTCGGGCGGCGGGGGCGGATATCGCTGGAAGTGCACAGCAACGGGCCGAATGATCGCCTGGGGAAGGACCGCTGGGCGCCCGGGGCGGTGTGCCGGTGGCGCAACATATACATCAAGGAGCTGCGGTAGTTGATCGGAACGAAAGGCGAAGCGGCAGCGCCGGAGGTTCCGTCGCTGACGCTTCCGGCTCGTGGGAACTTTTCCCGCAGGAGACTCCCTCGCTGACGCTGCGGGCTCGTGGCAACTCTACCTGCGGTGACTATAACAAGGAACTGGCTTGAGGTTTCAAAAAAAGGAATGACAATCATGGTCCGCGCATCGAAAACTTTCGGACAACGTTTTCTGCTGATCCTGAGAATAGCGCTGTTGTACTCGGGGAGTCTGCCGGGCTGTTCCGTTCGCGCGGAGGGCGATTTCGGACCGGGGGTGGACGTGGGGATGGTGGAGGTGGCGGGCAGCAAGCAGGTCCTGCCCGACAAGGCGGCGTATCGCATTACCGGAAGCGGCCACAACATTTGGGCGAAAGACGATGCGTTTCATTTCGTTGCGCGCAAGGTGTCGGGCGACGTGCTGATGCGCATGGACGTCGAGTGGGTCGGGGAAGGAAAGGCAAATCACCGCAAGGCCTGCGCCATGGCGCGGCAAAGTCTGGAGGCCGATGCGCCGTACGCGGACGTGGCGGTCCACGGCGATGGACTGATCGCGCTGCAGTATCGCAAGATGAAGGGCGGAATCACATTCGGAGTAAACAGTCCGATCCGGGCGCCGGCGACAGTCCAGCTTGACCGCGACGGAAATGTGTTCACCGTATCCGTGGCGCCCAAGGGCAGGCCGATGCAGCCGGTCGGGGCGGTGACGGTGGAATTGTCCGACCCGGTATACGCCGGGCTTGCGGTCTGCTCCCACACGGCCGCGGTAGCCGAGACTGCCATTTTTACCAGCGTGGTGCTCAAAAACCGCGTGCCAAAGGAAGGTGAGGCCCGCATTCACGAGGCGAGCCTGGAAATCGTGACCGTGGCAACCGGGGAGCGCAGAATCATTCACCGCGCGCGAGAGCCGTTCCAGGCGCCGAATTGGTCACCGGACGGCAAAACCCTGTACATCAATCAGAGGTCGCGGATATACACGCTGCCGGCGGAGGGCGGTGAACCGAAGCTACTGGATACCGGCACGGCTGTGGGCTGCAATAACGACCACGGCCTGTCACCGGATGGGCGATGGTTGGCCATCAGTAGTGGTCATGAGGGGAGAGTCTCGAAGATCTACATCGTGCCGGCGGCAGGCGGGGCCGCGCGGCAGGTCACGCCGGAAGGTCCCTCGTACTGGCACGGCTGGTCGCCTGACGGCAAGACGTTAGTTTATTGCGGCAAGCGCGGCGACAACTTCGACGTTTACGCGATCCCGGCAGCGGGCGGCGAAGAAAAGCGACTCACGGACGTGGAAGGCCTTGATGATGGGCCGGAATATACGCCGGATGGGAAATACATCTACTTCAATTCGGAACGCACCGGACTGATGAAGATCTGGAGGATGCACGCGGATGGTTCGCACCAGGAGCAGGTGACGACCGACGCCGAGTACGCGGATTGGTTTCCGCATCCTTCACCGGATGGGAAACAGTTGCTGTTTATGTCCTTCGACAAGAGCGTCAAGGGGCACCCGCCGAACAAGGATGTGGTGTTGCGGATCATGCCGGTGGCCGGGGGGAAACCGAAAGTTCTCGCGACGCTGTTCGGTGGGCAGGGGACAATCAATGTGCCGTCGTGGTCGCCGGACAGCAAGGCAGTGGCGTTTGTGAGTTATCGGATGGTGTTGCCGTAACTCAGGCGAGAAGAGAACCGAATTCCTTGGCGGAGCAAGTTTCGCACACGTATTTGCCGGCATGGAAGCCGAAACCTTCCTCACCCATTTTGATCACGCGGCGGCACTTGGAGCAGTGCGTCGGCTCGTAAGCGGGCGGATTTTCTAATTTTTCGAAGTTGTGCTCATTCGTACCGTACCAGACGTACATTTCGGTCTCAAAATTTTCGCGGCATTTCGAGCAGGTTCGCCAATCCCCCTCGTGCCCTTCTTCGTAGTGAGAACTACAAAGCGTATAGCGGCGGTGATTGCGGGAGCAACTATTGCAGGCGTAGGAAAACAGCCGGTAGTTCGCCTCGTCGTCGCAGATCCAGTTGCCGCAGCACTCGGTCCGGGTTAATTTGCTTGTTTTGCCGCACAGGCCGCATCGCCGATGCCCAGCTAACTGGGTGCGGTCCGTAGCGGGTCGCCGGGCTTGATTCTTTTTTTTTCGGGATGCCATGGATTGCCCTCCTTGTCATTGGCAGGAAGAAATCATTCCGTTTAGTGGGCTGCTGCGCCTTTGCCGATGGGATCGCCCGATTCTCTATTATATTAGCGAACACGGGGAACGATTGGGAGAGGGAGGTTAATTCTTTTAACTAATGGCAATCGGGATCGGCGTGGTGTTCGTCTTATTTTTTGTGGCTAGTCCCGTGAGCTTGAAGGAGGTTCCCATGAATATGGTTTTTGTTCCTGCAGCGGCCGTTGTGTTCGTCGGCCTGACCCAGGTGGTTTTGGCCGAGCGGTCCGGAAAAGAGCGAGCGAAAGAGCTTGCAGCCCTGGAGCAGAAAATGGTCGGCACCTGGAAGGGGCAGACCACGTGCGACGGGCGACTTGTTTTCGGGGCGGATGGAACGTACGAGTTAACGGAGTACGGGCCTGCGTCGGACAATAGCATGGGAACCTGGAAGATACGGTGGGACTCGTTGCCGGCCACGCTGGTTCTGACCTGCAAGGGCTCGGAAATCCCGGACGAGATCGGCAAGACTATGGAGGTGAAGCTCATCAAATTGGATGACACGAGCCTCGCGATCGAGTACGCAAATCAGAATGGCAGTCCGTCGGGGCAGTACACACGAGCGACGAAGTAGGGACAAACTCCGCAAAGCAAGCGACCGACGACCTTCTCCCATCTCACTAACCGCGCTTGGCGATATAGACAAAAGTTCCGCTCCGCTTCTACATTATTATTAAGATCTGCGTAAAAGTCCGGTGGAGGTGGCCGTCAATGACTCGCATCTTGATCTCCGTGGCCAGTGTTGTTTGCGCCGGTGTCGGATTTGTAGGGACATCGGCAACGGAACCGGGCTTGTTCCCGCAAGAGCCGGCGCGCGAGGGGAAACCAGTTGGTTTTTGGATCGAGCAGCTCAAGAACGGGAACTTCGTGGAGCGGGCCAACGCCGCCCTTGCGCTGGGGGAAATTGGTCCAAGGGGAAGAAAGGCAGTGCCCGCCTTGATCGAAGCGCTGAAAGATAAGGCGCCATCGGTTCGAAAGGCCGCCGCACTTACACTGTACAAAATTCTGCCGGAGCCGAAATTGGCGATGCCGGCGTTGATCGAGGCTTTGAAGGATGCCGAGCCGATCGTGCGCGCATCCGCCGCATCTACCCTGGGGGTGATGGGACTGGAGGCTAAGGATGCAGTGTCCGCGCTGAGCGACGGACTCACCGACAGCGAAGCCGAGGTTCGACGGGCGTGTCTATGGGCACTGGGATATCTGGCATGGGAAGCAAAAAAAGCAGTACCCAGGGTCGTTCAGTGCCTCGCGGATGAGGACCCAGAAGTTCGAGGCAATGCGGCCTGGGCTTTAGGTTGGATTGGTCCGGGCGGTGAGGCGGCGGTGCCGGCCCTGGTTAGCAGCCTGAAGGACAAGGATCCGAAGGTACGGAGTGCCGCGGCCTTTGCTGTTGGCCGGATAGGTCAAGATACGAAATCAGTAATTGCCGCGCTGATCGACGCGATGCAAGATCCGGATGCATCGCAACGCGCGAGTGCTGCTTTCGCGCTTGGTTGTATTGCTCCTGAAAATGACAAGGTTGTGCGAACATTGCTCGAGGCGCTCAAGGATAAGGATGAGGGGGTGCAAAAGGACGCCGCATACGCATTGGGGCAGATTGCGCGGAAGTCCAAAGAGGCGATCGCCACCCTCATGGGGGCGCTCCAAGACAAGGATGCCCTGGTTCGCGGAGGTTCGGCGACGGCTCTCGCACAAGTAGGCCCGCCTGCGGCCCGAGCGGTGCCCGCACTGATCGACGCACTCAAGGACCAGCAAAACAACGTTCGCGCCAACGCCGCTTGGGCCTTGGGAGAAATTGGTCCAGAGGCCCGAGCAGCCGTTCCTATCCTGGTTGAAGCATTCAACGAAAATAAAAAAGACCTTGTTCGAACAAACGCGATGCTCAGTCTTGGGCATATCGGTCCCGCCGCTGTGCCAGCCCTGATCCATAAACTGAAAGACCCCGCTAATGATGTTCGCGAAGCCGCCGCATACGCTTTAGGAAATATCGGTCCGGGAGCGAGGGCGGCCGTCCCTGCGCTGACCGATCTCCTCAAAGACAAAAATGCGGAATCGCGACCAATGGCCGCTTACGCACTGAGAGGAATCGGGCCGGAGGCCGCGGCCGCGATATCGGCCTTGATCGAGGCCACTGGCGACAAGGAAGCTTCTGTCCGAAGTGCGGCGGCGTATAGCTTGGGTGCGATCGGTCGCAAGGCCAAGAACACCGTACCAGCTTTGGTCCAGAGCCTGAAGGACAAGGAATCGAACGTTCGCGAAGCAGCTGCGCACGCTTTGGGAGAGATCGGCGCGGAAGCGAAGGAAGCCGTTGCTGCTTTGCTCAAAGTTATTAAAGATGAAACGCTTGGTTCAACGCCGCCTGACAGGCCATCGGTTCACGAGGCTGCGGTGCGGGCTTTAGGTCAGATTGGCCCCGGAGCCGGCGCGGCCGTACCCGCACTTTTGCGGCTCGTCGAGGAGCGCGACGACCAGCTCCGGGCGAACGCTGCGAAGGCGTTGTGGTTGATCGAAAAACATCAAGCGGCCATGTCAGCGCTGATTGGGGACCTAGACCATGACAATGCCAGCATGCGCGCGGCGGCTGCCGAATTCCTTGGTAATCTTGGCCCGGACGCCAAAGGTGCCATACCCGCGCTGATGCAAGCAACACGGGACGAAGATGGGGCGGTTCGGGTGCATGCTGCCGAGGCCCTATGGCGGGTTGGAAACCATCCGATGGCTGTCGCCATTTTGGCAAGGGAAGTCCGGAACGACAAATTTGATGTTTGCTTGCGCGCGGTGTACTTACTGGGCGACATCGCTTCGGAGTCGAAGGAAGCCGTGGCGGCCCTCCGTCAGGCACTCAAGGACCGCAACGGTGTGATTCGCGGCACAGCGGCCCATGCGCTGAAGAAGTGTGCTGGAACAAAAAAGGATTAGTCGTTGGTCGTTAGCTATTGGTTATTCATTCATCCTAGCAAGCTCTAATTGAGAGAATTCGGGGAATAAGTGCGAACTTTTTGCATCGTATCTGCGTCTACATCCTGTAGGGCGATGGCCGCGCCGTTGAAGTGGGGCTTTCAGCCGGAGAATTGAGCGTGATTTGTTCCGCAGCGATTTCATGCTTCGAACCGATATCCGGGCGGCGTAATGCCGGCCGAACGGCCGCGCTACCCGCGTATCGATTGCGTTTGTGACGCCTGTTTCCTCACGAAGGTGGCTTTCAAGGCCGGGCGTCGGGAGATGTCCGGCCTTTTTTTGTTTGGATGGCCCGTTCGTCTATTGGTCAGGATACCGGTCTTTCAAGCCGGTGAGAGCGGTTCAACTCCGCTACGGGCTACTCGTGGTCCGGTGGTGTAACAGGAGCATGGCGATCTGATACATCGCCGGTGGCTGGTGCAAGTCCGCCCCGGACTATTTGGTGAGTGGTGAGTAGTAAGGAGAGATTGAGATGGTGCGGCGATACCCATTGAAACCCATACGTCCGGTTCGACCTTCGGGGCCGTGGCGTAATGGCAGCGTATCCGCCTTTTAAGCGGCAAGGTGTGGGTTCGACTCCCTCCGGCCCTAATGCGAGCCTGGCCCGTAGCTCAACGGTTAGAGCCGGCTTCTTATAAGGGCCAGACGAGGGTTCAACTCCCTCCGGGCCTATCGTTGAGGTGTAGGTCCGGCTGGGAAGCCGCACCCACGTGGGATTCAGGTGTTAGCGGCAGCATACCTCCCTCTTAAGGAGCGAGGTCAGGGTTCGAGTCCCTGGAGTCCCACTAAAGGGGTAGGAAAAGGTGAGGCGGGAGATCCGGGTTCGATTCCCGGTGGGTCCACTGACAAAGGAGTTGTAGCATGTTGCTCGAGGACAAGTTTGTCGAGATGGGAGCGAGGCTGAAGGTGAAGAATGATTTCACCAATCGTCGCCGAATCGATTCCAGCCTGCCGGTTGTTCTCGATGTCCGGCAAGACGACGAGGGTGAATTCTTCGAGGTCACGTTGCTGTCGCGGCCCCCGGCACGGCTTGGCGTGGTCGATATTCGTCCAAAGGATCAGCATTTGCTGCTGCTGGCGGAAGATGCCGGCAAGAAGCACAAGTTCCTTTGCGGCCACGACGAGCGTCACTGGTTCGTTGCCGCCATCCCGGAGGATGCGCGCGGGGTCGGAAATGTCCGCGCCGCCATGGAATCCCTGAAGCCCGACGAAGTGCACGCGGCCCAGGCTTCGAAAAGGTTGAAGGGTCGTGATCTCCGCCGGCGCAAGAACGCTGCCTACATTCGCCAAGGTGAGTGGTTCTTCGTGCCGGCGCCCGATTTGAAAGTGGATCGCAAGCTGATCCTGCGGAATGAGCCGATCACCCGCGGCAACGGCGGCAAGCCCCATTGGGCCGAGTATTGCTACCGCATCGGCGGCGAGCCGGTCTATGTGTGCCCTCGTTATCCGAACGGCCTAAGGGTCCAGGACTACGAGAGGCTCATATTGGATATGCCAGTCGCCAAGCGCTGGCGTTGGAGGCTGATGGTTCGCAACGCGCAGGTCTATGTTCGAGGACAGATTCGTCATTCGGATCACAAAACCGTCGGACTGCACGTCTGGCACCGCGTGTTCATGAACACTGAGACGCGCGCTGCGGCCATGCGCAATGTCGCGTTCCTCGACTAGAGGGATTCCGCGCCGGTTGCCGTTGATGACACTGCGAGTGACGACACGCCCATCGTCACTCGCATAAGCAATCGCTAGTGGCTGGAGGGGCCTTCGGGATGAAGCTCGACTATGTCCCACTGCTGCCGATTCAGCGGGAGCTTCAGGGGCTGCCGCGCAACTATGCCCGCTTTGAGCGGTACATACGCACGATGACAAATGCGTATGGGGAGCAGGGCATGCTCGTCCCGCTTCTCGCGGCCAACCCGATGGCCAAGGACCACGTGACCGCGCTCTTGGACGCGCTGTTGGCACTCGATGCGGACGGATTGGCCGCTCGCGCCCTGGAGGAAGCTTCCGAGCGGCTGGGTGACGTGCCAGGCGACGTCAAGGTCACGCTCGTGGTTGCCGACGATTTGATGGGCGGTTGGACGAACCGCTACGATTATGAGCATCAAATCCGGTTCCAGGTCGGTGGTCCGCCGAACCGCCTTCCGAAGTGGTTGAAACACTTTTGGGTTTGGGGCTTGCTTTGGAGCAGCGAGCCGGCCACGGAGCGAGCGGTACGCGAGGCAATGCTCGCGGCCGTCGATCGGACCGGATACGTTTATCGGCACGGTCTAGCACGCAACCTCCGTGACATGCTAGTGCAGGAAGGAGAAGTCATGGTGATGGCGGGCTGTACCGGACCGATCCTCGATGCCGACGACATTGCCTACACGCGCGAGGTGTTGGTCCCGTATCTCGGCGCGAGTGACAAGCGCACGGTCATCGAATGCATGTTCGGAGATACGGCGGGCCGAACGCTCGGGTTCACGCCTCGTGGCCTTAGTCATTGGGCGGGACTGGCGCTGGCGTTGCACGACGCACGAGCGAAAGCAGCGGCTATTGGCTGACAAGGTGACTGTCCCGATGGTGTAGCGGATGGCATTGGACGCTGGAGCTGGATGGCGAGGCAACCGGCTGCAACCCGGTCGAAGTGGGTTCGATTCCCACCGGCGTCTCTGTGCAACTGCTGTTTGGGAGTGCATCAACCTAGTGTATGGGGAGTTCCTCTTGCCTCTATTTATAGTCTCCGCAAAGGACAGAACGGCTGAACTTCTTGTCGCCCGGTTGTTGAGCATTGGGCCGCGAAAGCATGCGCCCTGTCGCTGTTCAGCGTCAACGCGGTTACCAGCCGCTTCATCGTCTACTACTCGTATTCCTTTTTATTCTTGGCCCACCAGGCCCGGGCGTTGGCGACGGTGTCTGCAAAGAAAAATTCATTCAAACCATTTTTGCCTTGGTATTTCTTTTCTCGTTGATCGGGTGTGAAAGTTTTGCCCAGGTAAGCTTCCAAGCGCGTGGCCAGAAAATAGGCTCTGTGGACATGAGCAGGATGCTTTTGCAGATCGTCCTCCAGGAGTGTAAAGCCCATTTTGACAACGATGGGATCGATTCCCGTCAGCCTCGCATGAGATGGTGTTGCGAGTCGGTCAAAGTACGACGGGCGCAATTCAACCGGGGCCGTGGACGCATAATCCCGGATCTCGTTGTGATACGCCTTTCCGCGATTTTCCAGCAGGCAGGCGGCCGCGGCATAGCGTATCCCCGGGTCGGCCTTGGCATCACGGAATATCTTGGCGACCGGTTTCTCGGCACTGTCCAACCAATGGTGGCACAATGAATGCAGTAAATCGACCTGTTCGGCGGTTCCAGGATTCTTGGCGAGAAGATCCAGGAGGACATTGACGATTTCAGGAGAGGGTTTTCCGCTTACGTGATGCTGCCAAATCCGGTGCAGAATGTATCGCATCTGAGCCTTGGGCGAGAGCGTTTTTTCCAATTCAAGTGGCACTCCCGGCGTAGTTGCCGCCTTGGAGTCATTACTTCTCTTGACGTAATGAGGGAATAAAAGGGGCAAGACCTGGACGGCGGGCAGTTCGTTGAGCTCCTTTTCCGCCTGGTGCCGTTCCTCCCAAGTGGTCTTCAGGGAGGTTATGGTGTCGATCAACTTAGCGATCTGCGCGTTCGCCTGTTCGTCCTTGGTTAGCTCAGAATGCGTCAGGATAATGAAAATCGTCAGCAACAACCTAACCATGGTTGACCCCTTTCTCACCTGGCGGAGGACGCGGGAACCGTCGTACACCAAGATACTACTGCAGCGCGGGAGCACAATGTTTGTCGGGAGGGTTGTTACAATCCTGTTACGTTAGAATGCCTGGCTGTGCTCCCATCTGACTGAACTGGGCAAGCAGGATTGTTAGAGATTGCCCCAGGATTCGGACCGGCATATCAAGAATACTTATGACAGCTATTTCGAAAACGCACCGTGTGTCTACAGCGCTGCTTATTGCTTTTGCGCTGGCTCTAGGTCCCGATGCAAGATCCCTGGCCGCTCAAGACAAGCCGAACGATGCGCTGCCGTCGGACCTGCCCCAGGCGCCGCAGGCATCACAAGCGCGAAGGCCCGAGGACCGGGCCAGGACCGCTATTGGGGGAATCAAGTCGGCCATTGTTGAGATCGAGCGAGATTTCCTTGGCGAGACGGCATTCAAGGTGCGCTTCTATACACCGGAAGATGCCACGGATACCGGCGTTGCCTTGATCGCAGAGGCTTTGAAGCCAGTGAACATGCCCGTCGCGGTAAGTCTGCAATCCTTTAAGTGGACGCCGAAGCTGGATGGCGAGGCAACCGGCTGCAACCCGGTCGAAGTGGGTTCGATTCCCACCGGCGTCTCTGCGCAACTGACGCCCCGGACTAGATGTAGCCGGCGCACCCTGGATGCCTGGCGGCGTGCTGAAGTGGACCGAAAAATAAATCAGAACATGGTTCGGCGTCGTAACAACTCGTATCTCACAAGGATGCACGCCCGCGGGACTCCACTCAACCTCTTAGTGCTCAGCACCTTAACGCGCGTTTTGCCGCCGTATCTCACGCGCGCGTGAGATACGATACCGTGCCGCCATGAAACCGTGCACAATTTCCACGCCTCGTCAACCACTGACCACGGACGAATGACCAATGAAAGCAAAAAATACGTTGCGCCCAACCCCCCCCGGCACCCTTGCGACGTATCGCAAAACCTGCGACATATCGGCGTTCGTGCGACATATTCCGGATCTCCATGGCTCGTCGGCACTTAACTGTTGCAAGAAGAGTTACTCTTCGTGCGACATATTTTTGACGTGTGAACGTATCGACGCAAGACCCTTTCGTCAGGACTGTCGCAGCTTGAGCCATCGCTGTCACGGGATGCCGGGTGCACTACCGGTGTGATCACGCGTGCGCCGGGAGCGCACGTGGGTGACGCTGAGCCGGTGGGCTCCTTTCGGTTCTTTGGTCTCGTTCCCACGGCGAGCATGGGAACGAGGCTGAGTTAAACGGGGTTAGCCTTGAAATAGGTCGTCGTCGCTGGTGGAGGCGCGGTTGTGCCGGATGCGGCTGTGGCTGATGGACACATCGGCAGCAGCGCCGATATAAACGCCGCCGCCCACGCCTTGGCCGTCGCTGCCGGCGTCCGTACCGGCTCCGCCGACGGCTTGATTATGGGTGATGACAGAATGATCGAGAGAGGCTTGACCGCTGATAATAAAGAAGCCGCCTCCCTGGCCGTCACCGCCAATGCCGCCCATGCCGCCGCGGGCTTCGTTGTCGTTGATGGTACAATGCATCACGACAAGGGCTGCCGACGCGCCCGAGTTGCGGATGCCACCACCGCGAGCAACACCGCCGTTGCCGCCATCTGTGCCGTCGCCACCGAGCGCCTGGTTGTCCGCAATGGTGTCATGGTCGAGTGTGAATAGCGTGGGAAAATCCGAGAGGGCCGTGTTGGCAACGGCACCGCCGGCAGCGAGACCGCCATCAGCGCCCTGTCCGCCGTGTGCGCCCAGGGCCTGGTTGTCGACCATCGTGGAGTGGGTGACCGTAAGGGCGGCACCAAAGAGGACGCTCCCGGTCGAGATGGCGCCGGCTGTCGCGGCGCCGCCAGCGACACCGACAACGCCGGTGCCGCCACGGGCCACGTTGTGTGTAAAGACGCAGTGGCTCACGGTAGCCACGGCACTATCATTTTGAAGCCCTCCAGAAACGCCACCGCCGTTGATGGGATACGTTCCCGCGCCGCTGCGAACAGCCCCCACGGCGCGGTTTTGGGAGAACATGGAATCGCTCAGGGACAGGACGCCATTATTGCGATTCACGATGCCGCCGCCGATACCATCGCCGCCGATGCTGCCCTGGCCGCCCAGAGCCACGTTATCGCGGAACGTACTGTCGGTGACGTCGGCGTCGCCTTCGTTGTAGAGGCCACCTCCCCAGCCAACGCCGCCCATACCGCCGTCGCCACCGCGCGCTTCATTGTCGGTGAACAAGCTGTCGCGAACGTGGAGCGTAGCGGCGCTGTCGTTGAAGATTCCGCCACCACGCGCATCGCCGGCCGGGTCGCCCTGGGTGTGGTTATGGGCGAGCATCGTATCGGCCAGCGTCAAGTCGGCACCGAAATTGGCGATGGCGCCGCCATCGACGGCCAATCCGTGGGCGATGGTCAGGCCAGAAATGGTGACAGTCGCGGCCGCGGTAACGTCGAACACCCGACTGGAATCGTTGCCGCTGACGGTCAGGCGCCGGGCGCCGAGGCCCTCGATATCGAGGCTGTGGTCGATTCCCAGCTCGCCGCTGGTCAGGGTGATGGTCTGGCCGGCCAGGCCGGGATCGAAGTCGATGGTATCGCCGCTCTGCGCAAGGCCGATCGCTTCGCGCAACGAGCCTTGGCCGGTGTCGTGGTTGTTGAGGACGGTAATGGTGCTCGGCAAGGCTCGACCTTCGAGTCGCTCGAGGAGTGGCACGAAACGCGAAGTTGGGTGCGAGTTTGGCCGCACTCGTCGGCCGGGGCGCTTGCGAGCGGATGTTGGGTGGGCGGGCAATGAGGTAAACCACATGATCGGTCTCCTTTCGAAGAATTGGTCTGCGGTAGTTGAAGGATCCCGGCTTGGCGCGCAGACCGGACGCCTGGGGATCCGCATGAATTTCTTTTTCGGTTGCTGTCTCCGTCTTAGTTGAACAGGAGCTAACGGAGAAAACAGAGACTGTCAGTTGTGCGTTGTCTCTGTTTGCTCCTGTTCGTGCAAATTACAGTCGAAGTAGTGCGGAGAGACCGATTGCCTGTGAACCGCATCATGGAATGTAAAGGTCCGTTTCGCTCGTGTCGTAGTAGAACTCGCCGTCATCGTAGACGAAGCCATTTACGGCAAGCGCGGTGCCATCCAACAGCGTTGTCAGCGTGAACCAGGCGCGCCCAACGGACATATCGGGGCCAGCCCGCACGGTTCCCAATATCGGATCATAGATTTCGACGCTTGTATCCTGATACGGATACTGAGAGGGATCCCCACTTCCCCCTGCGATCAAGACCGTGCCGTCCAAGAGCAACGTGGCAGCACCTCCGATGTGAGGCTTTTGCAGGGTACCCACGTTGCGCCATGTCTCCGTTGCGGGATCAAATATCTCGAGCACACTATTGTACCCAACTGCCAGTACGGTTCTGTCGTCGAGCAGAAACAACGAGTGCCTGGTCCGTGGAACCAGCATGTCGCTCGTGCGAGACCAAGTCTCGGTGGAAGGGTCGAAGATCTCGGCCGTAGCGGACACGGAGGACGCCACCGACCCGCCACTAACAAGTACGCGACCATCCGGAAGCAGCGCCGCCGCGTGTCCCACGCGCGGGTATCGCATCGCGCCGGCGATGCGCCAGGCTTCCGTGGATGGATCGTAAATCTCACTATTTGCGCGTGAGTAGTACCCGTGGCCAGCAACCAATACCGTACCGTTGGCAAAAAGAACCGCCGTATGCCCGATGTGTTCGTCGACCATCCTGCCGGTATAGCTCCAGGCATTCGTGGCCGAATCGTACAGTTCCGCAAGTGCCGTGTAACCCCCTGCAACCAGTACCTTTCCATCCGGGAGCAGCGTGCTCGTATTGATCCAGTGCGAAAAACCCGTAAGCCCAGCTTGCGTCCATGTACCGGTGACGGGATCATAAACCAGCGCGCTCTGGAAGTAGCCACCGGCCATTAAGACCCTTCCGTCGTCAAGGAGCGTGGCGGTGTGGTCGTGGCGGGCTCCTACCGTGTCGCCTACTCTCAGCCAAGTATCCGCTGCTGCCATCACTGCGGTAATAAGTACCGTGAGTGCAGCAAGCGCAGCTTGCTCCCACCGAGAGAGGAAGAAGCGTTTGAACGAACCGGAGAAGAGAGGGAGACAGTGCATAAAGAGCTCCTCGGGAAAAAGTGGAAAAAAAGAGTTCCAGTTTGGATGAGTGCTATTTCTTTGCTAACACATGTTTGCGTGTTCGGGTGCTCATTGAGCTTCCTCCCAAAAAAGTAACGAGTGGTTATCCCAATTCATGTCCGTGAACACTGAATCTTGAACTGGCCCCTTTGGCCGTGGGTGGGAAACCAAAACGTTTTCCGATTGGGTTCGAGTTCGGCCGACATATTGCGATACGAGCGGGTAAGTGTTCCGTTGCACGTCAGCGGAAAGTTGGACGTTGGTAAATCCGGGCCTGGGCGTTTCATGCAGCAGAAGGGCGGTTCCTACGGGGTTCGAGTTTTCGCGTTGCGTATGACGAGCTGAGCCATCGCACTCACCCTGCTGGACCTCGTATGCGCCGATATCGATAATGCCGTTGACGATGCGGGGGAAGCCCTCGCCTCTTTGGTCCCACTCGGGGGCGTCGGTGTTGTCGCCGGCGTCGATGGCGGGACTGCCGCATTGCAGGGCCATCGTCAGGGTCGGGCCGCCGTTGTCCTGGAGGGGGCCGAGGAGCGCATCGACATTGAGCAGGTCGGTGGGGTCGAAGCCGCCGGCGCCGTCGGTGTTGCCAATCAGATTGTGGCCCAAGGAGCCGAGGCTGCCCCCGAGATCGGGGGCGTAGCCGGGGCCGCCCGTATTGCCGGCGATGATAGTGTTGCGGGCATGCAGCGTGGCACCATCGGTGGCGATGCCGCCGCCGCCGAAGCGGGCTAAGTTGCCGGAAAAGGTACCGTCGCTGACGATTAGCGTACTCCTGCTGTAGATGGCCCCACCGCCGGTGTCGCTGGAGTTACCGGAGAATGTGCTGTTGCTGACGCTCAGCGTGCCCGCGTTGAAGATGGCGCCGCCGCCCCCGCCGCCGTCGAGGTTGCCAGTGAATGTGCTGTTGCTGACGGTCAGCGTGCCCGCGTTGGAAATGCCGGCGCCGAAGAAGCCGGCGCGGTTGCCGGCGAAGGTGCTGTCGCTGACCGTTAGCATGCCCGAGTTTGAGTTGGAAATGCCGCCGCCGTCCCCGGGGCCGGCGGAGTTGCCGGAGAATGTGCTGTCGATCACGATCAGCGTCCCACCATTGCCAACGCCTCCGTTGCCTCCGGAACCGGAATTACCGGAGAAGGTGCTGCCGCTTACGTTCATTGTGGCCGCGACCCCGTTGCCAATAGCGCCAGTGGCGTAGGCGGAGTTCTCGGAGAAGGTGCTGCCGCTGATGACCGCCATTCCGCTGGAACTGACGATGGCGCCACCAGCGTAGGCGGAGTTGCGGGAGAACGTGCTGTTGCTGACGGTCAGCGTGCCGGCGTTGAAGATGCCGCCACCGGCACCGCCGTTGTATACGTCGGCGCCGTTATTGGAGAAGGTGCTTCCACTGACAGTCAAAGTGCCCATGTTGAAGATGCCGCCGGCGGAGCCGCCTCCGTGACAGCCGAAGTCGTCGCAGAATTGCCCGGCGAAATTACCGGATAAAGTGCTGTTGCTCACGGTCAGCGTTCCGCGGTTGAAGATCCCGCCGCCGTCGTAACCATAAGCTATGCCATTAGCAAGCGTCAGGCTGTCCATGCTAACCATCGTGCCGGCGCCGACAGTGAAGATACGATAGTCACCGCCCGTGTTCCGCCGCACGGTTATGAGGTCAGCCCCGGGTCCATTGATGCTGACGCTGTGGGTAAGGTCGGGCAAGGCTCTGGTCAAGTTGATTGTTCCGACGAGGCCATCGGTGAAGATGACGGTGTCGCCGTCGGTGGCATTCGTGATGCAGTAGCGCAAATCGCCCATTCGACTTGAGCCATCGCCCGTGTCGGTAAGGCGGTCCACCGTGCAAACGGACAAAAGAGTGCGCTCTTCAAGGATTTCCAGACGCAAGCGAGATCGCGATGCCGAAATCCGCCGGCTTTCAGCAGAGCGGTCTCGGGAGCCGGTCTTTCCGTAGTCACGAAATGAGGTGAACCACATGACGTTAATCTCCTTTATGAAAAGTGGCCTGTAACATATCCACGGTTCAACCCACTGGCGCGCAGACCGAGCGCGGGGTGATGGACTGCCGCCGGCTGGTCCACCTGGAAGCCAACACCGGCGGCTCTTGTTCTTCGACTGAATCGAGTCTGCTGATACCGAGCTTACAACCTGTGGGCGTCGATATTTTTTGCTTCCTCAAGGCTCGAGCGCCGAGGTATCGGGCACGGCGCCGTCGCGCATGCCGGCCAGCTGCTGGAGCACCCACCAATCGGACGATGCGGGCGCCAACTCCGCGCCGTCCCAGTACGTGCCCCCGAACCTGAGGGGACGGACCGAGCCATCGGCGAAGCAGAACTGGACGACGCCGGGATGCCGGCTATTGAACCCGTGGGTGCCGAGAGGCGGCGGCCGCATGCCAAAAAGCGTCCGCTGAGCTCCGAAACCCATCCAGGTCGCATTGTTGACACGGACTCCATCGATCAAGCTGGTGATTTCGCCGAACAGCAGGGTGTTGCTGGTTCCATCGATTATGTCGCTGAGCCGAGTTTGGGACCGGTTGGTAAAGATGCCTTCGTAGCGGGACCAAAACGGATGGGTACCGCTGGCGGCCGATCCGGCCACCCCCATGTAGCTGGTCCGACCGAGGGTCGGGTCTTGAGAATAGATGCCTGTAGCGTAGGTTCCAGCCGAATCATGGAAGCCGTGTACGCCGATCACGGTACCATTCTGGCTGGGCTGGTACGGATCATCGGAGGGACAGAGAAACACCTTGATGCGCGCTTGTGCCAGCCTCCAGTTGACAGGATTGCTCCACCAATTCGCCCCGAGTTCTTTCACGTTGAGGTTTACCTGCAATTGCTTGAAAATGTTTTCCTGTTCCAAATACGGCAACAGGTACACCAGGCTGCTCACAAACTGGATGTTGGCGCCATAAGGCCCACGGGTCTCGTTCGGAATCGGTCCGAGGATACCGGGGGGCAGCTTTTTATGGGCCGATTCGTAACTGAAAGCCGCCAGGCCGATTTGCTTCAGGTTGTTGGAACAGGCCATGCGATTGGCGGCATCGCGCACTTTTTGCACCGCCGGCAAGAGCAAGGCGATCAAGACGCCGATGATGGCGATGACCACGAGCAGTTCGATCAAGGTAAAGGCGGTGCGTCGGCGGATCATATGTGCACCTCTGTGAATCGTCAGTTCGCCCGAGCGCCCCGGGCAGGCTGCCGGCTGTCTATAAGAGCATAGTCACGCCGGCCGAAAACCTTTCACAGCAGGTCGAAAAAAACAGTGAAGCGGGAGCTATTATGCGATATTATGGTAGGCCGGGCGGGAGATCGCAAGGAAAATTGTGAAAGATCTTCGATCTCGCGGAGTATATACCTATGGAGAGTAAGCCCAGCGAAGCGCTCACACGGCCGAGCTTACTAAGGCGAATCCGGGATCCCCGCGACACCGAGGCCTGGCGGACGTTTGTCGATGTGTACGGGCCGCTCATCTATCGCCATGGCCGAAACCGGGGTCTCCAGGATGCGGACGCTGCAGAAGTGACCCAGGAGGTGTTATTGCAGATCAGCAGGTCGATCGGCCAGTTTGAATATGATCCCGAGCGCGGCCATTTCCCGGACTGGCTCGGCACGGTCACGTGCAATAAGGTTCGGCGTTTCCTGCGCAAACAAGCCGGCGCGGTCGCGTCGCCCGGCAATGCCGAGGCCGAGGAGGCTTTCGCCGGCGCCGAAGCGGCGGAGCAAGACACGGAGTGGACGGAAACGTTCAACGATCACCTGCTGCAAGCAGCACTCGAGCGCATCCGCCCCCACTTTGAGGAGCAGACCTGGCGCGCTTTTGAGTTGGTCTGGCGGGACGAGCAGACTCCGGCCGAGGCAGCGCGACAGCTCGACCGCAAAATCGGCTGGGTCTACCTGGCCAAATGCCGCGTGCTCAAACGGCTGGAAGAAGTGGTGCTGGAATTGGCGGAGGATCTACCTGTCTTGCTGCGGTAAGGAAATGTGCACAAACATAGGGCGGACATTCTTGTCCACCGCTATGACATGCGGACAAGAATTTCCGCGCTACGAAATTAGCGCAATTATTTCCGTGAGAACGCCATGAAGACCTGCCTGTCGTCAGAAGCGCTGGAGCAGCTCCTTAGCGGCGCCATGGACGCCGAGGAGGCCGAAGTCGTCTATGACCATTTGACCGCCTGCCCCGAGTGCCAGGCTCTCCTGGAGCGCCGCTTTCCGAATAGGGAGCTGCGTAGCCTGGCTACGGGCTCTGCGCCGAAGCACACTGCATCCGTCAATGAGGCTATGTTGGAGCAGTGCCTGGAGCGGGTCCGTGCAGCGCCACCCTGGACGATGTCGTTGTCGGACAGCCTGGTACAGCCTACTGCTCTGGCACTAACTTTCCTGGCGCCCCCTGAGCAGGCGGGCGACCTTGGAAAGCTCGACTCGTATCGTGTTCTGGGGGAGCTGGGCCGTGGTGGAATGGGGATTGTGTTGCTAGCCTATGATGGGCAATTGCAGCGCATGGTGGCCCTGAAAGTGTTGCCGCCGCACCGCGCGGATGAACGGGCGCGGGCGCGCTTCGTTCGCGAGGCGCAGGCGGCGGCGGGCCTCAATCACGACCATATCGTCCCCGTCTATGCGGTGGCGAACCCCGCGGATTGCCCGCCGTATCTGGTAATGCAATACATCGACGGCCCGACACTGCGGCAACGCATCGAGGCGGAAGGACAGCTCGCGCCGCGCGAGGCGGCGCGAATTGCACACCAGGTAGCCATGGGCCTGGCCGCAGCGCATCAGGCCGGTTTGATCCACCGGGATATCAAGCCGGCAAACATTATCCTCGAACGCGGTACTGGCCGGGCGAGGATCATGGATTTCGGTCTGGTGCGAGTCACGGCCGTGCCCGCCGGCACCACGCACCAGGGTTCCTTGCTGGGCACCCCGGAGTACATGAGCCCGGAACAGGTGCGGGCGCCCGAAAGCATTGATGCCCGCAGCGACATTTACAGCCTGGGCGTGACGCTCTACGAAGCTCTTACCGGGGAGCTCCCTTTCCGGGGCACGGTCCATCGGGTGCTGCAGCAACTGCTGGAGGAAGAACCGCGCCCCCCGCGCCGACTCAACGACAGCGTACCGCGCGATCTGCAGACGATCTGCTTGAAATGCCTGGAGAAGGAACCCGGCAAGCGCTACCAAAGCGCCCTGGCGCTTGCCGAAGACCTGCGGCGGTTTCTGGCCGGGGAGTCGATCCAGGCCCGTGCGGTAGGCGTTTTGGAGCGGGGGGTCAAATGGGCGCGGCGGCGGCCGGCGATTGCCGCGCTGGCAGCGACGGTTTTACTCGTGACCGCTGCCGGTTTCGCGGGGGTGACCTGGCAATGGCGAAGAGTGGAGGCCGCACGGCGCAATCTGGAAATCAACCTCTATTTCAACCGCATCGCTTTGGCCGCACGCGAGATCAATGCCAATCAAGTAGGGCGGGCCGAAGAGTTGCTCGAAGAGTGCCCGGAACAACTGCGGGGATGGGAATGGCATTACCTCAAGCGATTGCGGTACGGCAGCATCGCTCCTCTACGACATACAACTATGGTGCGCAGCGTGGCGTTCAGTCCCGATGGCCGGCACCTCGCCTCGGGCAGCGATGATGGAACAGTCAATGTGTATGATGCGCGAAGCCAAAAGCAACTCCTTTGTTTGAAAGATCACACCGGCAGGGTCTCGAGCCTGAGATACAGTCCCGATGGAAAATACCTGGGAACCGCAAGTATTAATGGGACCATCATCGTGTTGAACGCGACCACTGGAGAGAAAATCTATACCCTGGAAGGCCACACGGGGGAAATCACGCAGATGGCCTTTGACGCTGCCGGCAATCGACTGGCCTCGGCCAGCAAGGACCACACCGCCAAAGTTTGGGACCTGAGCACAGGTCAAAAAATCCACACCCTGCGGGGACATACCGACATGGTCCGCTGTCTGGCGTTCAGCGTCGATGGCCGGCACATCACCACGGCCGGCTCGGACGGGACGCTGACGACCTCGGACACGGGAAGCGGTCAGGAAATTTCGTCGTTCCAGGCAAACATGCCCTGGATCCGGGCAGCCGCGTTCAGCCCGGATGTTCAACGGCTCGCGCTGGGGAGCACTGATGGGACCGTGAAGGTTTGGAACACTGCGAACGGCCAGGAGTTACTGACCCTGGCGGGACATACCTTGCTCGTGAACAGTGTCGCGTTCAGTCCCGATGGGCAGCGACTCATCTCCGGGGGCTATGATCGGACGATCAAGGTTTGGGACCTGAGGACCGGTCAGGAAGCACTTACCCTTCATGGCCATGGCGGCCTCATTACCAGCCTGGCGTTCAGTCCCGATGGGTGCCGAATCGGCTCGACCAGCTACGACCACACCGTCAGGATTTGGGATGGAACTCCCTGGACCAGCGATGAAAAGGATCCGCAAGCGGTGACCCTGACCGGACACAGGCACCATGTCAATTGGATTACTTTTAGTCCCGACAGCCAGCGACTGGCTTCCGCGAGCTGGGATGGAACCGTAAAAGTGTGGGATGTAACCAGGAGCCAAGAAATCTTCACCTTCCGCGGACACAGCGCCAATCTCTGGGGTGTTGCCTTCAGTCCCGACGGAAGGTTCGTGGCCTCGACCAGCTGGGATGGAACGATCAAGTTATGGGAGGCGGAAACCGGTTCGGAGATCCGTACGCTCCGGACAAACGGAGGGGGCGCCATGGGCGTGGCGTTCAGTCCGGACGGCCGACTACTCGCCGTGGGTAGCGAATATGGGACCGTGAAAGTTTTGGAATCGACTACCGGAAAGGAAATCAGTACTTTCAAGGCAACCAACGGAACGGTGCCGACCCTGATGTTTGACCGTGAAAGCCGCTATCTGGTCACATCCAACGGGGACAATTATACTGCAAAGCTTTGGGATCCGATTACCGCAAAAGAGCTCCGAACCTTTCAGGGACACACTGGTCTTGTCGGCGACGCTGTATTTAGTCCCGACGGCAAACGGCTGGCGACGGCGAGCCAGGACGGTACAGTGAGAATTTGGGATGTTGCCACCGGAGAGACCATTTGCACCCCGCAAGGAAAAACGGAAAGGCTTCGCACCCTGGCGTTCAGCCCGGATGGCCGGCATCTGGCCGCCGGGAGCTTTGATTCGACCGTGAAGATCTGGGACGCGGTGACCGGCGAAGAGATCCATACGCTGCGGGGACTCGCGGGATATGTGTGGTGGGTTGCGTTCAGTCCCGACGGGAAATACCTGGCCGGCAGCAGCGGCTACAAGGGCAAGGGGGAAATCAAGATTTGGGACACGAGTCTATGGACTAACAAGGTAACCAGCGGGTTGCCGGCTCAGCGCTGAGCGCTCTGCGCTAGGTAAGAGTTTAGGGAGCAGCGGTTTGGTGGAGCCTTCGCGTACCAGAGAAGCGAGTGTTGGGCGTCATGACAACCTCGCGGCGTGCGCCGCGCAGCTCCGTGTCAAAGAAGTCCAGACAACGTGCATGGCCGAGCGTAGGGAAAGATCACGACGCGTTCAAGCCGCCAAGGACGCAATCGGCATCGGGGATGCCCTCGATGGGGCATTTTTCTGGATCCTGGCCGGCGGCCCGGATCAACTGGTCTAAGGCGTCCGGGGACGCGGGGACAAGGCGGGTCCCGTCGGGACTCCACGCGACCCACTCGCCGCGATGCCTGGCCAATTCGTCCAGCGGAAAGGCGACGCAATTCTTGAGGTACTCTTGCATGTTCATGAACGGCTTTTAGTTGGGCAATTCGACGAATGTATCCTAGCAATGGCAGGCCTGGGAGTCTACTTCGTGTCTGGGACAGCGGATTCGTCGAGATCCTTCCAAAGAAAAAATTTGTCGGGAAGATGACAGGAAATCGAGAAAAAATGCCCGTTCAAGGCACAGGTGGCCAAAGGAGATTGGCCGGCCGCCTGTGCCGTGCCGTGATTATCGAAGCATTTTTGTGACGCCGGCATGTCATTTAGCCGACCAAAAACTAGGAATTTGCGAGGACAATCATCCGGGAGCAGGTTTCCGATGCGCGTGATCATTGGCCCGCAGGCCGGTCTGTTCCACGGGCCCACTGTGCGATTCGGCTTGGGGACGATTTTTTGGGGACGGGCTGGGCGTTTCTGTCTGACGTGGACAGGTGGCAAAGGTCCCACGGTGAGTGGGACCTTTGGGCGTTGCGGTGGCGGAGTCGTAAATGCCAGTCGATTTGGGACTTAGGCGAGAAGGTCCCAAAAGGTGCCCAAGGTCCCATTTTTTTTGAAAAGGTCCGACCAGGTGTGTCCCGGTTGTGGGACCATTGGAACACGTGACATTCCGAGACACAGCCGCTCGAAGGAGATTGATCATCTACCCGCGCCTTGGAGTGACAGTCAATGGTCATTAGTTATTGGTTATTAGTTATTAGTGTAACTGAGCGTCGGGCTGATCGAGGGATTTTCGTCGTTGCAGTCATTGCGGTCGTTGCATGCAATGCGTGCAATGCACGCATTGCAGGCCATTGCAAACAGGAGGGGGTGTGTGCAACGTGCAACGACGTCGTCGTTTGTCCTAGTCGATCGTCAATTGTCATTGGCCATTGGTCATTCGGTTCAAAAATGGATTGCGCCGCGGTTCGTTGCGCGGGGGGGTGGGGGTACGAGCGCAATCGAAAGAGATGAGCGGTCAACGGTCGGGGCAGGGGGGTGGGTAGCGCGCATCGGTAATCCGATTAGAGATGAGGTGCGGGAAGTGTTCCCAAGGTGACATGGATCGCGTCGTTCCGTGTAAGGAATCCTGCCCAGATCATTTGTAATCATCATTCCCAACAAAGCGCCTTTTCTGGTTGGATTACCTATAGGACGATCTCTTCCCAATCCGATGGTAATAGAAGCCTACCCGATATGGACCTGAGAAGCTCGGCAAACAGGGAAAGGGGAGGGCATGTTCAAAGGATTGGGCCGCCTGACTACGACGCATCCCTGGGCCGTCTGTATCGCCTGGGTAGCGGCAGGGGTCGTCCTACGCCTGCTGGCGCCGAATTGGGACGCCCGAAGTCAGGACGATGACATTCATTTCCTGCCGGAACGCTGCGCCAGCGTGCGCGGTTTTCACCTTCTGGAGAAGGCATTTCCGCAAGATGTATTTGCCAGCCGGGCCATCCTGGCCGTCGAGAGACCCAACGGTCCGTTGACCGAGCATGATTATCGGCTCGTCGATCAATGCGTGACGGATTTGCAGGCATTGCGGCGCGAGGAGCCGGATTTGCAAATCGGCAGCATCTGGTCGTACCGGGACGGCTTGATCGGCAAGCGGCTAATCAGTGAGGACAAGAGTTGCACGCTGATTCAGGTGGCCCTGGCGACGCCGTTCTTGGCGCTGCAAACCCGGGCCACGGTAGATCGCATCGATGGCTGGTTGAAGGAACGAGTGGCCGCTTTCGGGTCGCACGCGCCGCGGGTGCGCGTGACCGGGCCGGCCGGGCTGGGCCGGGATCTGATTGCAGCCAGCGGAAACAGTCTGGAAGGTACCACGATTGCGACGGTTGTCCTGGTCGTTTTCATCTTATTGATGGTGTACCGGGCACCGCTTTTGGCTTTGATTCCGCTGATCACCATTGCCATGTCGGTGTGGATCTCGCTGCAGGGGTTGGCGTTGATTACCCTGATCCCCGGAGTCCACCTGGTCAATATCAGCAAAGTGTTCGCCGTGGTAATACTCTATGGGGCTGGGACGGACTACTGCTTGTTTCTGATTAGCCGGTATCGCGAGGAGCTGGCCCGGCACACGGATGCCACGGTGGCAATTCGCCGGAGCGTGAGCGATGTAGGCGGGGCGCTGGCGGCGAGTGCCGGGACGGTGATCTGCGGGCTGGGTCTGATGGGATTTGCAGAATTCGCCAAGGTGCGGTGTGCCGGACCGGCGATCGCGTTGAGCCTGGGAGTGGCGCTCGCGGGTTCGCTTACCCTGACGCCCGCATTGCTGCAGTTATTGGGTCGACGAGTATTCTGGCCGGCGCGCGGTCCCAAGCGCGTCGAGCGGGGGGCGTGGAGCGGGAGCCGTGGAGCGATTTGGGAGCGGATCAGCCGGGGAGTGATCGCCCGGCCGGTATTGGTGTGGTCCGTGGCGATGCTCGCGCTGTTGCCGCTGGCCGTGCTGGGGTGCCGGGTTTCGCCGAACTACAAATCCACCGGCGAATTGCCGCCCTGGGCCGGCAGCGTCCAGGGAGTGCAGACCATTCAACGGCATTTCACGGCGGGGGAGGTCGGTCCCCTGACGGTGCTACTTACATCTCCGACGGATTGGAGCAGTCCCCAGGGACGCGAGCTTATCGCCCACTTGAGCCGTGGGTTCGGGTATCTGGACAATGTGGCCGAAGTTCGGAGTCTGACCCAACCTTTGGGGAATGCGCGCATCCCGACGTGGGGGACGGAGCGTGAGGCGTGGAGCGCGGGAAACAAAATCGGCGCACTGGTCCAGCAGCAAGCCGACAAGGCAGCGCGGGACTTTTACGTGTCGAGGATGGCGGATGAAGACAAGCCGCAATACGTCACCCGGTTGGATGTCGTCTTGAAATCAGACCCGTTTGACCCGGTGAGCTTTCAAACCTTAAAGATCATTCAAGTCTGGCTGCGCGACGAATTGCCGGCTTCGGCTCGCCACATGACGGAGGTGGGCGCGGAATGCTATGGGGTTAGCGTCAGCGCGCGGGATTTGGCCACAATTACCGAAGGCGATCGGACGCGCGTCAATTTGCTGGTTCTCAGCGGCATTTTTGTGATTCTCCTGGTTCTGGTACGCCGGATCTGGTTGGCCGGGTATCTGCTGGTGACGGTATTATTCAGTTACTATGTCACGCTGGGCGCGACGGTATTGCTGGGTATGCTCTGGTCGGGCCGGCCGCTGGATCAAGTGGAATGGCGGGTGCCGTTCTTCCTGTTCACCATCCTGGTGGCGGTCGGCGAGGATTACAACATATTGTTGGTTTCGCGCGTGCTCCAGGAAAAGGCAAAACATGGGGTACAAGAAGGCATCCGGCGGGCGCTGGCCCACACGGGGGGCACGATTACTTCGTGCGGCCTGATCATGGCCGGTACTTTTGCCACGTTGATGCTGGGAGGCCTGGGAACGCTAGTGCAGATCGGTTTCGCGCTGGCGTTTGGCGTGCTGCTGGACACGTTTGTCGTTCGCCCGTTTCTGGTGCCGGCATTTGCGCTGATGGTCTGGCGGGAGAAGGAAAAAGAACCGGCGGATTCGGAATGGATCATCGCGTTTCCGCCGCCGCGAAGGAAGGCAGGATGACTCGCCGCGGAGCGGCGCCCGTGTTCCCACATGGAGCGTAAGAACGATTTAATGGGCGGCGGTTTTTTGATTTAACAGCTTGGCCATTTGGGATTTCTTGCGGGCCGCAAGGTTGGCGTGAACAACACCCCGGGCTGCCGCCTTGTCTAATTCCTTGACCGCAATCTTGAATTCTTCGAGCAACTTCTCCGCCGGCCCCGACTGGGAGGCGAACACTTTTTTGATCTGGGTTTTGATGGCATGCTTGACAGCGCGATTGTGCAAGCGCCGTTTGACATTTTTGCGGTGTTGTTTCTTGGCACTTCTTGTATGCGGCATCGATTTTCCTCGTTACGGACACACTAGAGATTTCGCTTTTTTTTCGAAGAGATAGTGTACACACGCACGTGGGTTCTTCAAGGCATGTTGCCCGATGAATCCAGCCGAGTTTCCCATTCGCGGACTAAAGATACGATGTTTCGAAAATCAGGATCGAGGGCTGCCAGACCCTGGCCCAGATCGAGGGCCTTAGCCAGATCGCCGGCATCGGCCGCCCCGGCCGCCAATTGGTACAGGAGTTCTTTGCGCAACGCTTTCTGCTCGTCCGGCAGATGAAGCAGCGCTGCCTCAAAATGGCGCTCGGCAACGAGCCAGTTGTTGCGGCTCTGATAGCAGAAGCCCAGGTAAAGCATTGTCCTCCATTGATACGGACCTGTATTGCCGAGTTCTTCAAATTCCTCAATGGCTTCTTCGAGGCGGCCGGCGCGGAACAAACGCACCCCCAGTTCAAACCGGTATTCGTCGTTGCGGGGAAACCGGTCCGCTTTTTGCCGGAACAGATCGAGTTCGCGGGTATTGATTTCCTTGAGCAGGCGAAGTCGAATGGCAGCGGTCTCCGCCGGCGCATCAGGGGCGGCGAGTTTTTCCTCGACGATCGCCAGATTTTGCCGAAACGGATCGATATCCAGGTCTGCCAACTCCGCAGTCAAATCGAATGCCCGGCCCGCAGGCCCCAGGCCGCGCAGCAGAACCTCCCGCGCTTGATCCGGCTTGCCCGTTTGCCGATACAATTGAGCCAACTGGTGATAAAGCTTTGGGTTTGTGGGATCCTTGGCGATTTGGCTTTCCAGCAGATCAGCATCCTTGTCATTTCCATCGCCGGTAACCGGTTGCGCATTCGTCGCCGATGTCAGTGCCGCGGCGTGCTGGAAGATTCCGCGTTTTTCGTAAAGTTGGGCCAGGGGCTGATTCACCCGATGATCCAGGGGATTCTTCTGCCGGGCTTCCTCAAGAATCCATATGGCGAGGTCCAAAAGATCGAGAATCTGGGCGGCCCGGGCCATGTCAATTTGGGTTTTGGTATCCCAGGGATTGCGAACCAATATTTGTTCCCCGAATTCCAACATTCTCAGATAGTCGTGAGCCCGCCGGGCGGATCGGAATCGGGCCTTTGCACCGAAATTGATTAAAAAGGAAAGCAAGCCGCCTCGGAGATTATTGCGATACTTGGCTTTTTGGGCCCGGCGGAGAGCTTGCCGATAAAGCAAATTTGCCGGATCGATCTGGCAACAACTCAGCAATAGCTGGATGGCGTAATCATGGCCCCCGGCAGCAAGAGCCTGGGTAGCGCGGTCGAACTGCCCGGCCGCGACCCGGCGCTGTTCGGGACTAAGAGGCGGAAGGATGTGCGCGTCACTGGACATCGGTTTCTCGAAGTTTTTCGTGACGTTTTAACAGGAAGTATTCGAGGAACCAGACGAGCGTGGTCAAACTTTGATCGTTGCGGTCTCGGCCGGGGTCAAACTCGGAGAGGGAGAGACCCACGACTCGCTCCGACCATGCGGCATGGACCAACTGCAACAGCATTTGGGGAGTCAAACCGAAGGGCAGCGGATTGGAAACTGCGGGAAAGTACGCCGGGTCGAAGACATCACAATCGATATCAATAAGAACCTTTTGCGCCGTTCCTGCAGTCTTGCTAAGATACTGCAAGACCGGATCCGGATTCAGGAGTACTTCTTGGGCTGAAAAAGCTTTGTGATAATATTTCCGAATGTAATCCGGGCGAAGCAACAAATCTCGGTGGCCCAGGTTGATGATTTTCGGCAATGGACGAGAGGCATGGAGCAGAAAATTGCCATGGGACAGTTCCGGTGTGCATTCCATGAAACGGTGGATGTCCAGATGGGCATCAAATTGGACGACGAGAGTGTCAGACCCGCTGCCAGCTAACTCATCATATAGAGGTAAGACACCCAAGTGGTTCCCGGACACCCAAAGGAGAAAGTCCTTCTTCCGCCACGCCTGGCGAACGGATAGTTGGGCGCGTTTGCGCCAATCCCGGTAATCTGCCAATTTCTCGAACGTGAAAGAACGCGCGCGGACACGTTTCATATATACATCCGCCCGGGTCTTGATCGATTCGCGCCGATTATCGGTAAGCAGTTCCGCAAAGGCGTCGGCGAGCAATTCGGCCCCGGCTTTTGCTCCGGAACTGCCGAATAGATCAAATGGGAAAAAGACAACGCTGGACATCAAATAACTCATGGATTGCGGGCGGGTGTTTTATTGACTGGCCCGGCATCATACAATGTTTTCATATCGGCCCGGTAGAAACTCAGCCATCCCTGTTTTTACGCCGTGTCCGTGCGGCAGCAAAAGTACGGGGTGTTTTTGCCGGGGAAAAAAGGAATTGTACTTATGCAAGTCATTCAGGAATCATACATCGCGCCTGGAGCGGTAGTGGTCGGGGATGTGGTTCTCGCCCCGGGAGTCAACATCTGGTTTGGTTGTGTGGTGCGCGGCGACCTGGCTCGAATTACCATCGGCCCGCGCGTCAACATCCAGGACGGCTGCATCATCCACAGCGATGCTAATTGTCCCCAAATGATTGAAGAAGGAGTTGTCCTGGCCCATGGCGCCATTGTGCACGGCAAACATATCGGCCGCGATACACTGATCGGAATCGGCGCCAAGCTCCTAACGGGGTGTGATATCGGCGATGAATGCCTGATTGCTGCCGGATCCGTGGTCACCCAAAACCGGCGCATTCCGGCCCGTTCTGTGGTAATGGGGGTCCCCGGCAAGGTGGTCCGGGAAGTCACTCCGGAAGAACTGGAACGCACCCGGGCGATCAACGTCAACTATCTGGAATTGGCACAGCGGTACGCGCGCGGGGCCTTCCCGCCCCCGTGGACCCGATGAGATTGAGGCAAATAGTTGTTATTCCCGGTCCTAAAGGGTATGGTGACAATAGGGTTTATGAATCCGGACCCTTTGGAAAAGTGAAGCATGGCCGACAGTCTAGTTGCCGCGGAACAAAACCCAGTATCGATCACTCCCCCGGAAAATGGAACATGGTTTGCCGAAGTGTCCACCAAGAGCGTTGCGGACACGGATACCGACCGGCGCTCCGATGTGGAAGCGAAGCAAGTTTGGGTTTACAATCTGTTGCGCGAAACCGGCTGCGAGGGGTTGCTGGTTCTGGAACCCGACAATTTCGGCTGGCTGACCAGCGGCGGATCCTCGCGGGGCATCCTCGACCCCGGAGAACTGCCGGTTTTATTTTTCAGCGGAGAACAACGCTGCATCATTTGCAGTAATGTGGAAACTCAACGGCTGTTTGATGAAGAAGTGGATGGACTCGGGTTCCAACTCAAGGAGTGGCCCTGGCATTGGGGGCGCGACCAATTGCTGGCGGACCTTTGTCACGGCCGCAAAATGGCCTGTGACCGTCCGGCTTTGGATTGCCAGATCGTGGGCGACCAACTCCGCAAGCGCCGGCGGATTTTGAGTCCCTATGAACAAGCCTGCTTTCGCGCACTCGGTAGTTTGCTGAGCCATGCACTGGAAGCCACCTGCCGGGGCCTGGCACCGACGCAGACAGAACGGGATGTGGCGGGGCAACTGGGCCATCGGTTGCTCCATCGCGGCGCTCAACCGGTTTCCATCAGTGTCGCAGGATCGGGCCGGTCGCGCATGTACCGGCAGTGCGGCTTTACGCCGGCTGTTGTGGGCAACCTGTGTGTACTTACCGCGAGCGCGCGCAAATATGGACTGTATGCGACGGCTAGCCGGGCCGTTTCGTTCGGACCCCTTGCCGATGAACTCCGCAAGGAATTCGAAACCACTTGCAAAATCATGGCTACCTATGTAGGCGCCACCTGGACGGACTCGGTACCGAAGGCAATTCTGAACTCCGGCAAACGCGTTTACCAGATAAACGGCTTCGAGCACGAATGGCGCCTTAGCCCCCAGGGTTTCGTGACCGGGCGGGATTTGGTCGGAGTGCCCTTGAACTATCAAACCGAAGAGTTACTGCAAAGTGGCTGGGCGGTTACCTGGCAGGCCAGCGTGGGTGCTGCCGTCCACTGCGATACCTATCTCATTACCGATCAGGGTCCGGAGGCGATCACCACGCCGGAATCCTGGCCGCAAAAACGCGTCCGCTACCACGGGGCTGATATTCTCTTGCCGTTCGTGCTGGAACGATGACGACTAATGTTTTTCCGGGGGAAATCGCCGCGCGAGGATCCGGTCGCCCAGCCATCCTCCCAACATTTGGTCCACGGTCAGGAAATGTCGAATATAGGCGGGAAGAAGCGCTTGTGCCTTTCTTTTCAGAATTAAACGCACCACGTGATCGATGCATCGGTCCACCGACCAAATCCGGAAGGGAGGAGCAGGCGGGCTATCCCAGGGTTTGCCGTCCGGACCGAGGACTCGTTCCCGCAAGGGGGTATCGACAAATCCGGGGGACACCACGCCGACGTGTACTCCATCATGGAGCAATTCAACGCGCAGACTATCGTACAACCCCTGGACGGCAAACTTGCTGGCGCCATAGATCGAGTATGAAGGGATCCCCCGCTTGCCGGTCAAACTGCTGATAGCCACCAAAGAGCCTCGCGTTTTTTTGACATGAGCGATCGCATAATAGGTAGCATACAAGGTTCCAAAGAAATTGACCCGCATAACGCGGTCCATTGCCGCCAGGTTCGAATGCTCCAAGTACGCGCGCATGGAAACCCCTGCGGAACAAACCAGAATATCCAAGCGACCGAAATGTTCGACGGTGGCTTCAATTGCCCGGCGACATTGATCGCTATCGGTTACGTCGGTGGGGACTATCAAGGCCTGGGCGCCGGCGTTGCGGATGGCGCCCGCAGTTTCCTGCAGCGCTTGTTCGTTGCGCGACGCCACCGCAATGGCGGCCCCGAGTTTCGCCAATCCAAGTGCCGTCCCCCGGCCAATTCCCGACGAGCCGCCGGTGATGAGAGCCACCTTGCCCCGCATCGGTTCCATAACATCGGCTTCCAACGGACCTGTTATTTCAGGCAGGGAGAGAGTAGGATCTTTTAATATGAATGACCAGCCTCAAAATGGCACCGACAACCTGGCCTTTAAGATTGCGCGGCTGGTGGAGGAACGCGGGTGGAACCAGGAGGATTTTGCCAGAATCGCCCAAATTAACCGCCAAACGGCACACGAGATCCTATATCCAACCGTCCAGCGCCGGCTCCGCAACGTGACGATTGGCCGGTGCGCCCAGGCCCTGGGGTTGGCAGTCAACGAGCTGCGCAATCTGCCGCTGGAACGGTTGTTACCACGAATGCACAAGGCTCGCGCCGTCACGGCCGATGAAGCCCTGCAGCATCTATTCGAACGCGCCACCCAGCCGGAATTGTTGGCCTGGATGGAGCGCAACCCGGATCGGGCCCGCCAATTGACGACCACGGAGATCGAGGAACTCCTTTCGCTGCAGGGCACAGGGGGACCATTGACCCCCATCGGCGTTGAGCATTACATTTCTCTGCTTGAACGCAAACGCCGGCTCGTTGACCAAGTCCACGCCATTGCGGGCACCGAGTACCTCGAGCTGCTAGAAAAAATGGTAGCTCTGATGTATGAAAAAATCCAACCCTACCCGGATCGAATTGGTTAACTGGCTGAAATATTTCCACAATACTTTTTTCATCATTCTTATCGTTTTTTTTGCCTTTTCGGATTTTTGAGGTAAAGTTGCGCTGTCCTTGGAAGGCGTCCTATTCAACGCCCTCCTCGACAAAGGCAAACCCGTCGCGAGATGGGGACGCAAAGCTATGGGCTCTTGATCAACTCCCCATGGAGAAGGCCAAGGCTGCCAGGCTACCGAAGGGAACCGCTCCAACGGAGGAGGGACGCATGCTATTTCGCCAAAAATCCCACGGCGATTCGGGTCTCCACATCGACGACGAAGGTTATCAGAAGTCCAAAGAGAAAAAACCTGCTGCCAGATCTACCGCCTCCCGGCGACTGAACGGGGCTGCCGTGCAAACGCCTCTGGAAACATATCTGCGGCAGATTAATGAAACGCCTTTGCTCAAAGCGGACGAAGAAAAAGCTCTGGCTTATCGCATCGAGCAAGGGGACGCGGCAGCCCGGGACCAGATGGTCCGCGCCAATTTACGCCTGGTGGTCAACATCGCCCGCAGCTATAGCGGCAAAGGTTTGCCCTTGCAAGACCTGATTGCCGAGGGAAACCTGGGACTGATGCGCGCGGCTGAGGGTTTCGACCCCACCATGAATACGCGCTTCAGCACCTACGCCAGCTACTGGATCAAGCAATCCATCAAGCGGGCAGTGATTAACACGGCCAAGCCGATTCGCATCCCGGCCTACATGGCCGACCTGATGACGAAATGGCGCCGGGCCACTTTGCAACTCCAGGAAAAATTAGGCAGGACCCCTTCTCACGAAGAAATCGCCAAAAACCTGAGCCTTTCCGCCAAAAAGCTCAAAATCATTCAAAAAGCGATTCGTATTTACAACTCGGCCCCCACTTCCTGCGACGGCGAAACCGGTCTGTCGATCGAAGAAATCTGCATGGATGAAAGCATTCATACTCCCATCGCGCAAATCGGCCAGGCTGAAGATGTCCAGGAAGTGTTGCATCTCTTGAACCAACTGGAAGAGCGCGAAGCCACGGTCTTGAAAATGCGTTTCGGACTGACCGGCGACGACCCCAAAACTCTCAAAGAAATCGGCGATCGGCTCGGTCTCACCCGCGAGCGCGTGCGTCAAATCGAATTGGAAGCATTGGGCAAACTTCGTGAACTAATGGGCGCTGCATAAATTATTTCCCAAATCGCTTGAGCGCTTCTCGATTCAATTCCACTCCCAAACCCGGTCCTTCCGGAATTCGCAAATACCCTTCCGGATCGGGCTTGAACGGCTGAGTGATCAGTTCATCCAGGTAAGGCGACGGCGTCAGGTACTCTACGTACCGCGCTACCGGCAGCGCGGCAGTCAAATGTAAATCGGCTGCCAGGCCGATCGCCGTATTCCAGCCGTGCGGCACCAATAAAATGTTGTGCTCATAGGCCGTCCAGCCGATGCGCAAGGCCTCGGTCAAACCGCCGCATTTCGTGCAATCGGGTTGTATAATATCGACCGCGTTCCGTTCCAAAAACGGCCGAAAAATTTGACGGCGAGTCAAGACTTCCCCGGCCGCGATGGGCAGCGGCGCATGGCGTCGAAGTTCGACATAACCGTCGATGTCGTCCGGAGGCAGGGCCTCCTCGAACCAGACTATATCGTAGCGGGCCAGCATTTTCGCCGTTTCCAGCGCCCATTTGTAGCCGTGCGGCCAAAACTGTTCGCTGCCGCCTGCATCCACCATTAGTTCGACATTGGGCCCAACTGCGTCGCGCGCGGTCCGGATCAATAGTTCATCGCTGGCGCGATCACCCCGGCCAAACGGCCGCCAACCCAGCTTGATGGCCTTGAAACCGCGCGCCACTGTTTCGTGCAGCGATTCCCGCAACTTCGCCGGTTCATCGAATAGGATGGACCCATAGGGTTTGATCCGAGCGCGGTAGCGCCCGCCGAGGAGGCGGGACACGGGCTGGTTGCAAATCTTGCCCATCAGATCCCACAGAGCGATGTCGATTCCGCTGATGGCATGCTCCACGGCTCCACCCCGGCCTTGCCAAAACATGCTTTGGCGCAGTTTCTCACTGACACGGGCTGGTTCGTCCGCGCGCTCGCCGATCAACAATGGCCGGAGCAGTTGTATAGCCGCTTCGATCAACGCCTTGCTGGTCATCGCGCTGCCGATACCAGTTAAGCCTTCGTCGGTCAGGACTTCGACAACGGTGTTGATGTCCTCTTCAGGCTTCATGCCGCCGGGCCAACCGCCGTCCACAGTTCCTCCCGATAAGCCCGTGATACGCAAATTGATTATTTTCATGGAAAAAGAAGATCTCGAATCGGGGGGACGATGACCCGTTTGCCATAATATTGAATTCGATTTCCAAAATCATCGAAATTTCTTACAATCCGGGCGCTGGAGCAGTTAGAACTGTTGTCAAAGGGAGCGACCCCATTTGAAACGGAACGTGGAACTTCTCAAGCAGGAGCGGTTCGATCTCCTGATCCTGGGTGGCGGCATCACCGGCGCCGGTGTCGCCCTCGACGCAGCGCTTAACGGCTGGCGCGTCGCGTTGATTGATAAGGGCGACTTCGCCTCTGCTACCAGCAGTGCGTCTTCCAAGTTGATTCATGGCGGCATTCGCTATCTGGAGCACGGTGCTCTGTCGCTCGTCTACGAAGCTCTGCATGAGCGCCGGTTGTTGCTCCAGAATGCGCCTCACATCGTCCAGCCGCTGCGTTTCATCATTCCTTTCTACCAATTGACTCGCATGCCGGCCTGGAAATGGCGGCTGGGCTTGACCCTTTACGACCTTCTCGCGGGAAGCAGCAACATCCGCCGTAGCCAACCGGTACCGTTACAATCTCTAACACGGGAGTTTCCGAGTCTACAGCGCGGCTGTCTCTACGGCGGAGCGGAATACTATGACGCCCAGATGGATGATGCCCGCTTATGCCTCGAAGTAATTCGCACTGCAACCGTGCGTGGAGCTTGCGCTGCCAACTATGTGGAGGCGGTCACTTTTCAAAAAAGCGCGGGAGAAATAACCGGCGTGCTTGCTGTCGATCGCTTGCAGGGCGAGGAGTTTCTCATCCACGCTCGACAGGTGCTCAATGCGACCGGGCCATTCGTCGATTCGATCTGCCGGTTGGCCGGGGATATCAGCGGCCCTCATCTGAAACCGACCAAGGGAGTACACCTTGTCGCTTCGCCCCGCGGGCTTACGGCAGCATTTCTTCTGCTGCATCCGGCGGACGGCAGGGTTTTCTTCGTCATTCCCTGGATGGGCCTCCGCGAAAGTAACACGCTCTTTCCGCCCAAAACCCTCATCGGCACTACCGACACATTGTTTAATGCCCAGTCTGATTCCTTGACCGTTTCTTTCGATGAAATCAATTACTTACTCGAAGGGTTCAACCAGTATTTCACACCTCCACTTACCGCGGACGACGTACTTGGAACGTTTGCTGGTATTCGCCCCTTGATCCAGGCGCGCTCAAATGACCCGTCCTCACTGTCGCGGGAATTCAAGGTGTTTAGCTCCCCTTCCGGCTTACTCTCCGTCGCCGGCGGAAAATACACAACCTACCGCCGCATGGCGGAAGCGGTGACCCAAAATATTGCTCAACGGTTGAAACGCCCCTATCGAAAGACCACTGAAAACCTTCCACTCGACGGCGCGCCTAGGGAACCCTTGGCAGAGTTTACCAAGCGAGTAACAGGTGATATGCAAAATCGGTTTGGATTATCGGCGGACTTGGTCCGTCATTTAGTTCAACGTTATGGCCGGCGCAGCGCCGATGTGGTGGCCTACCTCGGGCAGAAACCGGAACTGGCAAAGCCGGTGGTTAAGGGCGAACCGGACCTTGCCGTGGAATTTCTCTATCAACGGGATCATGAAATGGCGCTGCGCCCTGCGGATTATCTCTTGCGCCGTACTCGGTTGGGATTATTTTATCCAAGGTTACTCCAAAGTCCGCCATCGGAGATCATGGCATGTTGAATTACCGGGGAAACCCAACGGGCGATGCCGGCGCTGGAATCGGCCGGCCCAGCTCCGCGGTCTGCGAAGGCATATATAACGGTGATCCCAACTGAACGGGTGGCGGTTGATAGAAAGGTAGATTCGGCGCCGCGGAAACCTGGACGCCCTGGCGTTGCCAGCCGTTCGAACCGGAGTTTGTTGCCGGAATGCTCGGTGCTTGCATTGGCGGCATGATTAGCAACGGGGCGGGTTCCGGCAAATAGCCGAGGCGGCCGGTAGCCGTCAATTGCCCTTTGCCCTCGTAGTCCGAATCAGCGGCCTGGCCCCGATAGATGGTACCGGAATCAGGTGACATGGGCGGTACTGTCTGGTGAACGATAACCCTCTGGGACGTATCGTATTTATTTAAATTCGGATTGGTGTTCTGAGCAACCGTCAGCGGTTGGCCCTTGGTGGCGCGCAGTTGCGCCAACCATGCCTCTTGCAGTTCTTCCACCGAGTTATAGCGGTAGTAGGTTTTCACCGCGCTGTCCCAGCCCGCCGACATCCCATGATGAATGAAACCAAGGAAGTTCGGCTTGCCACCGGCGTTGACCAGGAAATTTGCTACCGAAAACCCTTCCGCGTAAAGCACCATCACATCGCCCGGGTAATCGTGGAGCGTAAACAACCGCCGCAGCGGAATTCTTCGGCCGGGAGTATTGAGAACCTGGCGCACCAGTTTGTCGTGCCGGTCCCGTTCCATTTCATCTTCGGAAAGAACCGCCCCGCCTTCATCGGCCCAACGCGGCACGGGACACCGGTAATAGTGGGCAAACACGGTGTGCGTCACTTCGTGGGGCAACACGCTCGCCACCAGACGATCCAACGGCCCTTCAATATGCATATGTTGGCCCAGAACTCGGCCGCGATCGAAAGCGAACGACGTCGCGCCGCTGGGACCATTTGCCGTTACTTTTACATGTATCGGGCAACGTTCCGGCCAGTTGGGCATCTCGTGCCCGAGCCATTCAATGGCTTTTTGCTTTCGGTAGTGTTCGGCATATTGGCCCACAAGCTGGGCAATCTGTGGCGTCGGCGCTTCTACCAGGAAGTTGGTTGTGGGAAACTGGGCGCCCATGGACGCCGCAATCCCCACCAAAACAATAGCCACATACCAGCGCTTGACCATCCCTTGTGCCTCCAGATCGTGTGCGTGAAAGGCGGTCCGTGAGTTGCAATGTTGCCACCGCAGACGTGTATCCGTTCCAAGCTTACAGCAAAAGTCGAGCCGGGGCGACCAGCCCCGTCCCGTTTTCGATTTTCCGCCGTTCTAATGTATGAGCTGAAAGGAAGTTCGGGACCGTGAAACGTATTGGGGCTCACGGCAAAGGCCGCAGAGCTGTTGTAATTTCTACCAAAGGCTCGAACTGACCTTAGGAAATCGGGTAGCTGGGTTGAAAACACGGAATTGGGAATAACCGGAAAACCAGGAGATATGCATAAAACGGCCCATTCCTACGTTCATTTACCGAGGCCATTTTTGTTACACCCCCAAACCCCGTGTACCGATTAAGGAAAGGAACGCTTACAGATGTTTAAGAGGATCAAGCCCGAATTCCCGGGAGATCAACCGGATGTTGCCCTGTCTCGGTACCATGGCAATCGTCGCTTCTTTCTTGACGGAATTTGGCCCCGAGACTGCCTCAAGTTCGAGTATCCCCGGCTCCTATCTCACCACCTACACCCGTACTAGCGCGGGCGTCCACCAAGTGCACGTGGAACCTTACTACCCGAGGCCGGGCGATCTGATCCTTTACAATGACCATAAACTCTACTGGAAAATTCTCTATAACCTGGCCGGTACCGAGCCCCCCGACCATTCCGGGATCATCATTTTAAAAAAGGATGGCAAGCAGGCAATTCTGGAATCGGGGCCGGACAATGGCCGCTTTGTCGAAATTCTCGACGCGCTGCCGCGCCTGACGCAATTTGAAGGAACCGCCTATATTCGGCGCCTGAAAGATCCGCTACCCAAGGACCAATGCGCGAAATTGACCGAATTTGCCTATGCTCAGGAAGGGAAGCGCTATGCCACCGGCCGGCTCATATTGCAAATGACGCCGTTCCGGTGTCGGGGCTCCTGGCGCAGAAAATATTTTGGCGGCACCGTTTTGGATCGTGATGCCTGGCTCTGTTCGGAATTGGTCGTGGCCGCCGGCACCATCGCCGGCCTGTTTGATCCCAAGGTTCACCCGGCCAACGCCATGTATCCGCGCGACATCATTTTCGACGAAACGTACGATTTGAGTTCAACCTGGCATGTCGCCGGCGTGTGGAGCCCGGCCCCCCCAAAAATTCTTTCCGCTGATCCATGACGATCGGCACAATGCAAGAAAAAAAGGAATTTGGCACTTGGTTTTTCCAACCAAGAACCAAATTCCTGATATAAATTTCGCCGGGGCTTCTCAGTCGACGTCGGCCCAGACATCTGTCGGCTCGCCGCGAATCGGCCGGCCGCCGGGACCGATCACGGAGCACATCGTTAGCCACGTCGCGTAGTCGATGTCGCCCGGCAAGAGCCTAACAGAACCATCGGCCATGGCAACATTGAAGCCCAGGCCGCCCTCCTTCGTCGGGTGGAGTGCCCCGAATGTCCCGAAGTTGAGGCCCATGCTGTGGACATAATCGCATGCACCACTATTGGGGTTGGGACAGGTGCCGAAAGAGCTATAGTTGAACCCAGCGCTCCGACTGGCGTTGGACCAGCCGGATGGAATCCCAGGTGGGCCGCCCCAGGCGACGAAAGCACCCCAGTACTCGGCGTAAAGGATGGTATTCTCCGGTCCCCTCACGAGGTCGGCAATTCTCGTCCGCGAATTGTACCGGAAAACCCCGCGCAAGTTCGCGGTCTGAAAATCGCCCGCCATCCCCAGGTAGTGGCTCCGCGACATCACCAGACGGCCAGGACTGCCGGTAAACAGATGACCCAAGGCCGAATCGTCGGAACGATAATCGACGCCCCGCGTCCCGTAGAGCACAACGAGAAGAGCCGTGACGGTGTCGTCCTGTTGCGGCCCGTCAGGGCACAGGAAAATGTCGACATCTCCTTCGCAGCCGTACAGATCCGGCGGGCGCGGTATATCGTCCGTCCCGTCCGTCGGCGGGCGATTGTAAGGGTTCACCCAATAGGTCCGGAATGCCGGGTCATAGGAAAAATTCTGGTAGAGGTTGTCGCGACCCACAAATGGCAAGAGCGGGACGAGCTCTCCGACGTATTGGTCATCCATGCCGGGCGCGAATTGTCCGAATGTATCGTGGTACTTCAAAGTAGCAAGGGCGATCTGCATGAGGTTGTTCTGGCACACATTGCCATTGGCGCCCGCGCGGGCTTTTTGGATTGCCGGCAATAGTAGCCCGATGGAAATGGCACATATGCCGGCCACAACCACAACCTCGGCCCTCGTGATACCTTGCCGCCAATTTGCACGAACCATGAGGTATCCTCCTACATTAAGCCAGGAAATGGGAATACACCATTGGCGGACATTATAACGGCTCCGGTCCGCCATTGCACTCAAAAAATTGCAAATTTTGCTTTTGCGCCGATTTCCATAAAGAAAAAAGGGACTCGGCCCCTGGTCTCAACCAGGCTCCGGTCCCCGATGCTGTTCCATGATGCGCCGCGCTTACTTCTTCGCTCCGACTTTCTCGACACCCGGTGGCAAAAGTTCCTTAATCAGGCTGCCGTTCGTCCCGTTATACAGCCGGACGATTCCCTCTTCACCGCCGGCCGCGACGATGGTCCCGTCGGCGCTGACGCCCACACCATAGAGAAAATCGGAGCTGCCGCTGAAGTTGCGGACGTTGCCGCCGTTGTCGGCATTCCAGAAACGGATGGTCTGGTCGCCGCTGCAGGTTACCATCTGACTCGTATTACCGATGAACAATAACCGCGTCACCTGCTTGGTATGACCGGTGATCGTGCGGGTTTGTTCCCCTTTTTCGTAGTCCCAGATCTTGATGGCGTTGTCGGCCCCGGCGCTGGCGAGTAACTTGCCGTCGGCCTTCCAGCCGACATCCAGAACGTGATGGGTATGGCCTTCGAAGGATTTGATGAATTTGCCGCTGGGGATCTCGAACACCTTGACGAACTTGTCCGCCCCGCACGTGGCCAGCTTGGTATTGTCCGGCGAAAAACAGACGCCGAAGACCTGATCGCTATGGCCGTTCTTGATATCGACCACCAGCTTGCCGGCCGCGACGTCGAAAACCTTGATTTCACCGTCCTCGGTCGGAGGCCCTCCCCCAGTCGCCAGTAGTTTGCTGTCGGGAGAAAACGCCAGCGCCACGACCCGGTCCGCGAACCCCGTAAACTTCTTGCGTAGAACCCCTGTCTGCACGTCCCACAGTGCTACCTCCTGGAAACTGCCGCTGGCAAGGTATTTGTTGTCCGGACTGAAAACCAGGGATTCCACGATGGACAGGTGCGAGCCCTGGACCGGTTTCTTGTCAGCGGTTGTAAGTGCCGGATCGAGCAACGTGCGAATGTAAACTCCGTTAGTGCCGTTGTAGATGTGGATTTCGTTGGCCCTTCCCGCCGCCACTGCCGATTTATCCGGGCTGACTGCTACCGCACGAACCGGATGCACTCCCGCAGGCAACAATCCCAAGATCACTTTGGGCCGTTCGCGCTGGCCGCTCGGAGGCTTGGCGCCCTGGTCGATCCACAACTTGATCAGAGCCAACTCCTCCGGTGCCAGTGGAACTTCAGTCTTCGGGGGCATGAACGGTTTCTTGGTTTTGCCCGCGAACTGGACCAGGGGACTCTCCGCCGACTTCCCCGGTACAATCGCGGGTCCTTTCTTACCACCCTTCATGAGCGTCTCATAACTGCCCAGGTCGAAATTGCTTTCCTTGACCGCACCGCTATGACAAAGCTGGCACTTGTTTACAAAAATCGGCTCGATGTCCTTGCCATAAAGAACAGGATCTTTCCGGTCTACCGTCACCACCTTGATCGGCTGCACGGCACCCTTTTCATCCTTCGTATCCTCGGCCAACGCAAACGAAGGCAAAAGACCCAGCAAACTCGCCAAAAAATACTTTTTCATCGCATGCTTCCCTCGGGACTACTTTACTACGTTTACGTTTACCTTCGCCTCGTGAACCGTGGGCAAATTCCCATTGACCATGGCCATGGCCTTGACGACCAGATTCTGCAAATTGACGGGCGCTGCATCCGCAGCGATGCGGACGATGATCTTCGCTTCATCCTTGCCGGCGGGCACGGTTACGGGGTCGGCGCTCACGCCCTTGGCATTGGGCGGCAAAAGCAACTCCACCTTGAACTCGCCCGCATAATCGTACATCCGGGCCAGCTTGACCACCACTTCCGCCTGGTTGCCGATCTTGGCCGTCACGTTGGCGTTGGGCAGGCTGAGGTTGGCGACCTGCTTGGGGAGAACGGTAATTTGCACCGCCGAGGACGGCAACACCACGTTGATGTTCGGCTTCTGCTTGGCCATCGGGTCCTTGTTGAACGGCACCTGGGCGGTGGTCCGCAACACAATGGTATACGTTCCGGGAGGCAGGTTGGCCCTGGCTTCCACCGGAAACTGAAACTCGTTTTTGTCGGCAGCCAGATTCATCGGCCCGTTATTGTTTACCGTAAGTTGATTCTGCGGAAGATCCATGCCCAGGGCCTGGATCTGGCCCTTGTAATCCGGAAGATGCCGGGCCAGCTTCACCGTCAAATTCGCCTTTTCACCTTGCAAAAGTGCGGGCTTGTCCAGTGTTAAATCGACACGGTACGGGTCCGGCTCGCGCACGCCGATTACCAACTTGCGATCCAGCCGGCTGATGGATTGCACGTTTTGGCCTGGTTGCGTTGGCCAGGTGATACTGGCGTATCGCGCTTCCCGAACCACCGTTTGCCCATTGATGGTCGCAGTCCCTTTGACCTTGATTTCATACACACCGGGCGCTGCGGTTGGAGCTGCTGCCAGCACCAGCGGCACCTGTTTCAGATTGGGACCCATGGTCTGCGGCTGGCATGTGACACCCGCCGGCAAACCCTCCGCGCTCAACGTGAGCGGCCCCACAAAGCCGTCGAGCCGCCACACCAGGACCGAAAAGAACTGATGACCATTCTGCGCCAGCCGGCACGAATCAGGCCGGTGTTCGTCCCCGGGCATGATGATCAAGCGAAAATCCGGCTGCTCGGGCGCAATGCGCATGCGGTAGAGGTGCCGGGGCCCTGCGTGCACGTCGGCTTCCCGGCTCGACACCATGATCTGGTATTTCCCGTCCGCCGGCGCCACGAATTTGAACCGCTGCGGATCGTCGCTGCGCGTGAAGAATTTGAACGGGCTGAGCGTTTCCGGGTTATCATCCAGATCCGCCATCTGCTGTTTGCTGGCCGGGTTATGTATGATGCAATACAGGTCCGTCGGCGACCCGATCCGGTCGGAAAAAATCTCGATGCTGAAGGCATCGCCTTTTTTCGCGGCAAACGCATACCAGTCGCGTTGCTTCTTCTTGGCAATCCGTCCGGCAATTTCGCACGGCAGCGCAACCTCCTGGGCCTTTTCCGGGATTCCATTCATCTCATTGCTGAGCACCACGGGAGCCCGCGCAAAGGTGAGCAAAAACGGATTGGAAGTTCCCACCGCATTGCGCACGCGGTATTCGAAGCCGTCCAGCCCGGAGGCAACCGGCCCGATTTTGCCGTTGTATTCCAGCCGCACAAGCGCTGCCGGGTCACTCGGCGCATTCACGGCAACCGTCACCTTCTCCAGCGGCTGGCCATCGACCGCCATCGCCGGATCGAGTTCCCCGCCGGGCAGATTGCGCCCGTAAACGGTGAGTGTGCTCGTTTTTCCCGGCTCGACAACCGGCGGATAAACCGCGTCAATCCACGGCGCTGTCGATACCGTTAACCGGTAGAAATGTTCGGGGCTGCCCTGCGAATACGTAAATTCAAACACGCGCACAAAATAATCCCCGTCGCCCGGCAGCGTCGCGTCGGTCAGCGCATCGTTTTCGTGGTATTTGCGATTAAAAGTGAGTTGCCGGCCTCCCGCATCATAAAGTTGCACTCCCGCGTGAAGCCGGCTGTCGATGCCGGATGCCAGGCAACTGATGACCACCCGCTGTCCCTTCTTGCCCGCGAAGACGTAGTAATCCACATCGGTCGGGGCGGAGATCGCGCCGTTTACCGTCGTGTTCAACTCGATGCGCTGGGCCTGATCCACATCGTTGTTGGGTTCTTTTTCCATTGTCTCGGCTAAATCGCCGACCACAAAGGCTCGGGCATTGCTTACGCCCCATTTACTCACCAGCCGGACGTCGTGAATGCCCACGGGCGTTTCCGGTGCAATGGTCACCTTGAATTTCGTGATCGGCGGTGGCAGAGATGGCGGCATCGGCTTCGCATCCGGCTTCTTCGGATCGGCCGCAGGCGGCGGCGGGGCCGGCGGAACAATCAGCTCGGCTTTGATTCCCGGATGACTGAACAGCAAACTTTGCGGTTCTTCCACGTCGGTACCCGCCAACGTGACTTCGACCGTGCTTCCCACTTTCCCTCCCGCGGGCGTCACGATCGTTAGCCGCGGGTTCGGCCACTGCGTTCCCGGTAAGTTGGGCTGCGCATTCGCATTCCCAACTCCAAAGCTCACCGCGCCCACAATGGCCAGACCCAACGCAAGGTTTCTGTTTGCTATTTTCGGCATGCGTCACCTCCCTGAAAAATCGTGGGGCGTGGAGCGTTGCGCATCGACTTTGGGGCATGCAGCGTCATTCCTTAACGGCCCACGCCTCACGCTCCACGTTATTGCAGATCCGCTGGGTAGGTTTCTGCCAGGCAAGCAGCGGAACTCCCGCCTGGCACCGGGGGTAGGATAAAACCGAAGTCAAACCATCACATTCCTAAATATTACCCGTTAAGGTATTCCGAGGTCAAGAACGGTCTAGTAAAGTAGTGGGGCGTGGAGTGTGAGGCGAACCTCGTGCGGCGCGTCACACGGTTCGGGCTCCGCGGACTGCGGAAGAGCGAATCCTTGCAGCGCGAGTCGGGAGTCTCCCGGCTATCGTTCTTCGGTAGTGAATTGCATCCCTCCGACATCGGGCATGTACAGCATCATGCAAGTCAAATGAGTGCCTACCTGCGAAGGATTGTCGAAGATGGGGAGCGCTGGTGGGACAAGACGGGGTGGCGGTGATCGGGAACGGACGCCGGGTCGAGCTACCGGTCGGGCTAGGCACACGTGCCCCGGCCGCTCGGACGTCCTTCAACTGTAGTGGAGGCAGAACCACGCCCGCTCGAACTGCCGTGCCAACAGCTCTTCACACCGGATAGTAATTCGTTCATTCCCCGCCTCCAAAGATTGAAACCGGCAATCCAACACCGATTGCTGGCCCAGGAGAAGACCAAAGAGCATTCAAGAAAGACACCGAAGGTGCTGGACCAGTTTCACACTATGAAAGCACCACTGGGTTTTAAGATTGACCTGTTATCGTTGCAGGATACTACGAGCGAGCAAGCGGCAAAATGAAGAGCTGAAGAGTATGCAATCTCAGCAGAAAACGGAATCTTCTTGAGTGTCCATGCGGCCGGCTTGCTGGGAACTTGCGGACCAAGCTCGCGTTCTCTGAATTGGCGGGGAGCGATTTTACAAGGGCGGCCAGTCCCGGTCTAACCCCTCCCGCTCAATCTGACGCACCTCCTCTTCGGATACCCCGAACCGCTCGGCCACAAGCTTGCGCGACGCAGCTACGTCCATGTCGTGATCCTGGGCGTCCACGAGCGCCAAAAATAACTCCTTGCGGCGATCCTCCGACAAGTTCTCACTCATTTCTCGAATCGCTCCTTCCTGTTCCGAAAAGTTGAATCCCGAGCCACAAACCGCCAATGTACCACATGGAAGAGAATATGGGGAATGCTGAAAATGGAGCCGAGCTGGGCGATTCGGCGGCGAAAAGACGCCGATGTCTGGGTAGGATGCCGCCAATCCAGCTCCCACCTGCTGGGGTCCTTGAGCCCTTTCCAAAAGCAGTTCGCATCATTTCTGTCTGGCCATCGGGAAATAAATAACATACAATGGTGATGATCCTCAACATTCGGATGCCTACCTCTTTCCAGGAACTTGTTTTCGGATCTGGCAGACATCACGCGTGCGGAGAAGGACGGTCTTTGTCCTCGGATGCACTGAGATGTCGACCATGATCAAATGGTTGTTGATCCCCATCTGGAGTTCCACAATCCATAAACCAGAAGTCGAACCTTTTACAGGTCTGGGCGCGATGACGGTTTAACCATCAGACGGCATTCAGCCCAGGACGCGGAAGCGATTTTGTTTGGATTGGAGAAAACAGTCGGTTTCAGGGGAACCGAATGGCAAGCAAGCAGGAACACGACAAGGAAAAGGAAAATCTCCGGAACCAGCGTAGCCAGCTTACCGCGCTGATCGGCGAAAATGTTATTGACGCGCTCGGCAGGCCGAGCGGTTTACAAAGAGTGCAAGTGCGGCAGCTCTGGGGGGAATGCTACCGCGTGAACATCTTGATCGGTTCGGATGTTGGTTCAGCAAAAATTTCCAAGAGCTTTTTTGTAGTAGTCGACAGTCAAGGGAAAATCGCCGAGTCAACACCGCAAATTACGAAGCAGTTCTAACCTGAATCGGAGCAAGGGGAAACAATCGATGCCGGCTGGACAAGATGATCCTGAAAAGCAAAGGCCAACGAGCCTGGGATATGACGGGCGGTTTTCTCAAGTGTCCCTTCATTCGGGAGCCGTAATACCTGAGGAGCAACCGGATCGCCGGCAGTTCGCGCGCGATGAATTGCTCGAAATGCAGCAAGCGCGCAAAGCCGTGATTGGAAAGGCGGGACGCTGGGCAGCTATTGCTCTAATTCCGTCCGCGCTCGTGGGCTTGGGAGTGGAGAGTTTCCTTGGCTTGATCTCGAATCCGATAAGTCCAGGTTGGACGGCGCCGCCGATTCCAGTGAGCCTTGCGCTCGGAGCCATCGCGGGGGCTTTAGGCGCAGCCACGGCAGGGGCTCTGGTCCATTCCTTTTTTGAGATGGATCGGGATGTGCCTGTGGTCGTGATTGGGTTCGCTACCCTGATCGTGATCGGAGCGGGCATCTTCGGCGCCGGCCAAGGAGGTGTGATTTATACCATGGTATGCATGGGTTGTGGTCTCCCCGCAGGAATCGCGGGAGGCCTTGTGGTCTACATCTCTTTTTGGGGCCTGAAATGGATCTTTGATTGGACCCTTAAAGAGGTAAAAGGATTGTAGTTACCGCCGAGGAGCAGGCTGTCATGGCAGGCCGAATCTTGAATCGACGCGCTTTGCGCAAACAGGCCGATGGAATCGAGCAGTCCGAAGTGGTTGTCTCGGAGTCAGCGCTGGTCGCCGTACCGCCCAAGAAACAACGCAGGGCGAAGGCTCCCGCGTCGCCGAAGGTGAAAAAAACGCGTGCAAAAAAGGCACCCCCCCGCATGCGCGCCCGCTGGGGCGTATTCGACGCGGCCATGAAACAGGTTGCGGTCTTCGACTATAACCAACGCGCTGCCGCGGATGAGAAGCTCGCGGACCTGCTGGTCAAGAAGAAGGGCATTCATTTCCTGCAAATTGTGAAGGAACCGATGCCCGAGCCGGCGCCGGTCGAGGCGCTCGCGGTGGAGTGAAATCATTCGTCCGCAAGCGGCGAGGAGGTGGTCTCTTTGCCGCAGTCCCCTCCGTATTCGGCGGGGATGATAGTTGGTATCTGTTTCGTTGACCGGCTTTGCTCCTCCGCGTGGAGTGAGTGGCCTCTTTTTGTGGAGTTAGCGAATGGGTAAGAAGCTGTACGTCGGCAACCTGGGCTACGGGGTGACCGACAGTGATCTATTGAAGATGTTCGAGCCGCACGGCACGGTGGAGTCGGCCCAGGTCATCATGGACCGGGACACGGGCCGCTCCAAGGGTTTTGGCTTCGTAGAAATGAAGACCGACCAGGAGGCCCAGGCAGCTATCACCGCCCTGAACGGTCAGGACGCTGGCGGTCGCGCCCTCACCGTCAACGAGGCGAAGCCCCGGCCCGAAGGGGGACGGGGCGGGTCCGGCGGTCGTGGAGGATACGGTCGCGGAGGCGGTAGGGGTAATTATGGGGGCCGGCGTTACTAAGAGCGCCTCCTGTCCTGACGACCGAGGTGGGCCCATCTGCCGAGGGATGAGCAGGAAACAGGGGACAAACGCCCTCGCTCGCCTTCCGTCAGGTTTCGACCGTGTCGAAAATGCTAAGCCTCCTGCCGTGGCCCGCCGGCAGGAGATCTTCCAGGAGAAACCATGTCTCTTCGGATGCGCGTCCACGACCACGAACCGATTGGTGCGGCGTTGCGTCGCTTCAAGAAGTTGCTGGAGCGGAGCGGCCTCAAGAAAGAGCTGCGGAAGCGCAAGTACTACGAGAAACCGTGTGAGGTACGGCGGCGCGCCAAGCTGCGTAAGCAAAGCGCCATACGCAAGGGCGAGACGCCAGCCCAGAACGGATCGTATCGGTGAGGCCCTGCAGCAGCTCCAGTTGGTTACGTGTGTGCGCATTGCGCTGTCGTCGTGCCCGCCAAATTGCTTGATTGGCCCGGGAGGCGAAAGATTTCCATGACCACACGACCGAAAACCCCTTCCCACGCCACGAATCTGCCCGAGAAAGAGCTGCCGGCGGGCTCCTGGCTGACACCTCCCTGGACCCTGGAGGAGCGGCTGCAGCGCATCGAGGCCCTGGGTCAACGCGTTAACGGTCACGTCCGGTTCATTTGCCAGGTCGGCAGCCTGAACGGCATCTCCGGCGAGGCGAAGGAAAAAGCAGTGACGGCCTTCTATGACCGGATGGTCGCCATGGAAAGCCAGTTAAGTTGTATCCAAGAAGATCTCCGGCTTGGATGACTGACGCGGCCGGACGCAGGGCTCGCTTGGGCGACCTGGCCGTTGCCAACTCGTTTTCGATCGACGTCTCGATCCTGTGCAACGACGGCATCTGGCCCGCCCTCCAGTTTCCAGGGACCGGGCGGAAGTTCGGGCAGCGTGCGTGGCCGAAACTGGTACTCACGAATCTCCACCTGCCACTTCTCGACCGGTTGCCAGGTGAAGTAGATAACGAACTCTTCGCGCGGCTTCTGTCCCCGGAGCGCCTCAGTGCGCTGGGATACATCGGAAGCACCAAGCAGCGCGGCCATCAACAGTGCGCACTTTATCATGGGCTTCGGTCTCCTTTCGAGGTTTGGGTTCACATGACCCCCAGAGAGTAAAACAGCGCCAAAGGGCGAGCGTTTGAAGCCGGCGAACTATATTAGGGCCAGGTCGGGATTCTCGCGGTTGCCGTTCTCCCGTGGTGAATTGCATCTCTACAACATCCGGCATGTGCAGCATCATACGAGTCAAATGAGCGCCTACCTGCGAAGGATCGTCGAAGATGGCGAGCGCTGGTGGGTCAAGACGAGGTGGCGGGGAAAAAGGGGTAGTGGCAATCGAGAATTATAAAGGACAAGGGTGCAGGGGTCCCACTGTCGTTGGAACGACATCGCCTGCTCCGGCACGAATCGTAATGTGGTAATGAAAAAGGAGATAAGAGTAGAAGGTGCCAAATTTGGCAGAAGGTCCCACTTTTTTGGAGAAGGTCCCACTGGGAGTGTCCCATCTTGGGATGATGTTGGGTGGTCATTAGTCATTGGTCATTGGTCATTTGTGGACTTTGGAAAACGGAGTTTCCAGCAGTGCGTTCCCAAACGGAGTTTGGGAACGAGGTGGTAAGCGGAGCTTTCAATGGGATTCGAGGTGTCAACAAGGCGACCGATAATTGGCGACTATTGTTGACCTTGCGGTTTGCTCTATTCTTCTCGTGGAAACGGAGTTTCTTCCACTCGCCGAACGCCAGCGTTCGGCGTGCGCCCAACTCAAGCTGCCGAAACAGTAATATCAAGAAATCGGGAGTATCCTTCCCACTCTGCATCGTCTTGGAAATTAAATTGGACAGGGAAAGGCTCGTACTTACCGAGGGTTTCGTTTACAAGCTTCATTACTGCTTCAGGGTCGCGGGCATACCATTGCCACTCGCGCACTCCATTGCCCGTAACAATAACCGTGAGAAAGGCCTGGCGCGCCCCCTCGAAGGCCGGCGCAAGCAAGTCTTCAAGCTGGCTCATTCGCTCGACGATATCTTGCGATGGCATGCCCTGATCGTTGGGCGACACATACTGCCAGCAGACAGCGAGCAAATGAGGATACAAACCTATTCGCGCAAATGATGGCGGGTTATTGCGAATCCGGAAAAGAAGCGGTTTCCCGTTGTCTTCGCAGGTCGCCACGGTCCAGGCATCGTCGGAAGCTATATATACCTTCCTTCATCGAGTCCGTTAGGCCGAACGACACAGCTCAGCAACGTTTCGGCCGACGCCCCGCACTACTTGATTGTCCGCAGCAGGGCGTTTTCAAGCCGCGACACGAAGGAGCCGACCGCGGCGCCTGGACCAGTCTAGCATGGGATCGTGGTTCGGGCAAAAATGAAGGCCGAACAGGCTCCTCGGGCACCGTGGTGACTAGACCGGCTCGAAGCGCACGCGCCGTGGAACTACGGCGCGGCCTTTCTTCCTGCTTGTCAGTCTTCGATCCGATGGGTAACATAGGGCGTATCCCGGAGGAATCGCTATGCGAACCCGAAAAGCACTTTGGCTGCTATTAGCCACGGCATTTTTTTGCGTCGCGGGAAAACTTCGAGCCCAGATCGGCGATGGCTGGACTCAGTACTATCCCTCGCTCGTTTTCCATCACGCCGCCTATGGCCACCTGTATACCCAACGCCCCGTCCCGGACTACTTCGACGATGGGCTGGCCCATTACGACAACGATGGTACCGTGGAAAATTTTGCCCTCTACAACCATTCCTCGAACCGCGTGGAAATCCGGGTTCAAAACGATTACACCAGCGGCATGCGGCAGTTCGAAGGCTGGTTCTGGGCGGATGCCCCGACCGAAAACGAATGTATCATGCAGGTCTTCGGCGGCAGCACGCACGCCACCGCGGCCATGTTCCGGGTCTTCAACACCAACGGCGGCGAGCTTCGCCATTACACCAGCGGCAGCATCGCCTCCGGAATATTCGGCAACTGGACTCAGTTAAACGTGATTCACGACGCCGACGCCGGCTGGGTCTACGCTTATATCAATGGCGACTTCGCCGGCCAATGGCCGGATAATGGACCTGCCACCCATTACTTCAAGTACGGCATCTACGGCACTCACGATGACGCCCACCCGGCTTATGTGAGTTGGACAAGCGTCAGCTTTTACCGTCAATAAGCAGGGCATTCAGAACATGCTATCCTTGATTGGCACACACGAACTGACATTTTACACATTCTGTCTTGCACCATTGAATTGCGAAAATACCGTGCCCGCCGGGCCCTCGGACCTCTGAATCTGCCGAAACCGTCGCACCCGCGATGGCGCCCGATCCCCGCTTCGCAAGGTTGTTCTGGCGGCGAGTCCTGCACACCTGCTTTAAGGCGTGACCGACCATTCGCGTACTTCGCGTGGCTCTTGCAGTCCCAAAAGCGTCGCCACATCGAAATCACCGGAACCGTTCTTGCCAAAGGGATGTCTTTCAAGGCCGCTCTGCCAGAGCCATTTTTTCACTATGTTGACAACGTCAAACTCACGACCATTCCACAGCGAGTCCTCGGGATCGGCCACGATATCCTCGCACATTTTTTCACCGATGTGATATCCCAGTTGCCGGTAGGACTCTACTTGGTCCTCGTCAAACATCGGGTGCGCCGTCGGGTCGTGCGGGAAGGCCTTGTTTTCGCGACCAAAACCGAGCAGGTCGCTTTCCTCGTCGCCGGTCAACGACGCTTTCACATAGACAAGATATCCCTCCTGGGGTCCCTTGCCTTTCTGCTTCGGATATTTGATCCGCGCCGCCACATAATGCCTTTGGCTGAAGCGTGCCGCCATCGACGGTAGATACCTCGGAGCGCCGGGTTGAGGAGAATCGGGATGGAGCCCGAGGGAGTATAACTGAAATGGAACATCCCTCTGCGTCTTTTCATCTCGATTCAATTCGACGAACTCAATTCCCTCCAGCAGCCGAACACGACGGCACAGGCGGAGGAAATCCTCGAACGTGTGCTGGTTATCCTGAGACGCATCCGACACGATGATGAAAAAGCAACGGCGTTGCAACAACGGCCAAAGACCGAGATTCTCATGATGACCGCCGTCCGACACGAAGGAGTAAACCCGGTTGCCCGACTCACGGAACCAGCTGGACCACGCCAACCCCATGAAAGAGGGTTGGCTCAACACAAATTTGATGGCGCGCTCTACAGTGCCCCAAATGTCCGCCCCCAGAAGCTTGATCACGGACGGGGAATTTAGCTTCGACGGACCGCCGGGCCGTTTGTCCTTCGGGGGCGTGGACGGCCATGGTAAGTGCTTCGGGTGAGGCAGCCACTGTCCCAACCGGATATTCAGCACTAACATGACCATCCGCGTCAACAGGCTTCGCATCCTAAAAGGACTCACGGCCGCGCCCGAAATAGCCATGACGTTGGCCAGTTCGGGCTTATCACCATTTATGCTGTAGTCTTTGGTCCGCACGTAGCCGGTGTGATCAGAGCCACAAAATAACTGCGAAAAAAGGAACCCATCTGTCGCTTCGAATTCAGTGGAGCTGGAATCCTTGGACTTGGCTACCCTTTTCGCCTGGTGGGGCGTCGTGCCAAAGATACTCTTCCAAACGCCGGGGAATAACAGCAGGCTCGCGGCGAAGAGGTGATAGGGCGCTCCTTTCTCAGTGTTCTTCATGTCTTCCAGGTAAAGGGCGGTCTGCTGCGTGGCATCTTCCGCGAGGTAGGTTCCAGCAAGCTGATCGCGATAAAAGCCGTGCATTGAGGTCTTGTTCAAATTTACAACGCACGCAGACAGTGCGAAAATCAGCAACGACCAGAACAGCCAGCGCAACCGAGCTTTTTGGTCCTTGTTGATTACAATCACGCGCTTTACGATTGTGGTATCCGGAATGTCCTCCGGGTAAAAAACCGACAGCAGCAGCCGGTTCATCTTGCGGGTGTAGACATTTTGATCTCCCGTTTTGTACTCGTCCACGACTCGTTGGTAGTCTTTCAAGTCAGAGCCGGTCTGCGCCCCCTCGATGATTCTCTCCAGATCACGGAAATAGTAGTGTTTCGTCAGTAGGTATTCGAGTCGCTGAAGCGTTTTTTCAACTTCTTTCTTGAGCCGCGTTCTCTGTTCCTCGTTGTCTGCTGTCGCCAGCCGAAAATGTTTGTAATGTTGTTTGGCCGCCTCTAACGCTAGGTTGTCCCGGAAACTCACTACCGATCCAAGCAACACAAGGGGAGTGTGCCCGCTGCCCGCCAGTAAAACAGCTTGCCATTCCTTCGGATAGACCAGTGCCACGACGTCCGGCAACGGCTTTTCTACAGGTGAAAAATCGCTGCGTGTTTGGATGACCGCGAGTTTCTTGCTCGAGAGGGCGTTGTTCAGGCTATGAAGCAAGCGCTGGCGTCGTCGCCCGATTTTGGTTACTGTGGTATCTTTCAGTAGACCTACTGTCAGAGTCGGATTGCGGCGCAATTGATCGGTCAGCTTCCCGTCAATATCCTCATCCCCGTCTTCCTCCAGCTGAGCCCAGATCCCGCGCGCCGGCCAGGAATTCCGTTGTTGCACCACACGGGTCCAGAACCGATTCCAATCGTTGAGGTCATCGATACTGTGTGTCGCGAAGCCCGAGATGTTTTCGCGTCCCAGGAAGAAGACCAGAACCAGAGGAATGCCGGCGAGGAGGGCCGTGCTCGCCATAGCAAAGATGTATTTTTCGGCGAGATTTTTCGGCTGCTGCCCGCTGCCCAGCAGGCGCCAGGGGCGCAGCATGGGGAGCAGACCCACGACAAGGAGCACACCCACGACAGCCAGAAACGATTTAGAAACAATTATTCGGCCACCCTCGAAGTGCCTTTCGAATCCGATCTCGCCGAGGGAAATGTCCCCGTCGCCCAGGACAACCGCGATCCCGATTAGGCAACAAATCCCTGCAAGCAAGAGCAGGAATCGCGTGGTCTTTTCCGCGAAATACTTTCGGTCCGGAAACCGCCGGTGCAGGAAGTAAGCCGGTGTCCAAATCAAGGCCCAGAAAAACAGCAAGGCGAAGCTCGGCAGGAAAGAAATATATAAATCGTCACTCAGCGTGCCGACCGCACGATAATTGATCTGCGAACCCAGGTAAGGAAGCCAGGAGGTCCAGGAAGTGAGGACATCCAGGCCCCGCCCGAAATCTTGAAACCGATCCTCGATCCACCACCGCACCGGAATAAAATCCAAACAGCGCCAGAGAAACGCCACCAGGGAGCAACTACAGATGAGAAAGCTGAACAGCACCACATTATTGAGGAACAGGCTGACCAAGTAGCGGTTGGAAAAGACGAGCCCGTGATTCAGGTATTTCCCACTCCGGATCAGCTTTAGCACTTCGGGAGGCTGTTTACCCTGATCTTCGGGTTTCAGGAACTCCGCGACGGCAGCAGCAACAGGTTGGTCTTGCCCCCTACAATCATCTGTGTCCGTTCTGGACCCCGAACGGGTCCTCGCCTTCGTCTCCACATGGGAAGGATCTTTGCGCAAGATGCGCTCATCCTGTTCCGGTGCTTCGCGCGCCGTGTCGGCGACCGTTTGGACAGTCGCCGGCGGAGTTTCATTTAACGGCGCGCCTGACGGACGGTTCGCCGATTGGGCAGGCGGTGCATGGTTGGACGCCACGGCGGAAGGGGGCATATCCAAGATTTTGTAAAAGTCCTTGTTCGCGCTCGCTAACTTGGATACTTGCGAGGAGAGGTAAGCACCAATATAGCCGCCTCCGGAGACAGTGGACATGTAATCCACAAACCGCAGCAGGCCGTGTTGATAGAACGCTTGCAATAAGCCCAGATTGAAACTAGCCGAGCGGATGCCCCCACCGGAAAGAGTCAATCCGACAAGGGTTTTCCGCGGATCCTCCTTGCCGACGAAGCCAACATTCCTGCGGCGTTCGACAATCTTCTCGATTTCGTCCTCAATGACCTTCTCTCGGTGCACGACCGGATCGTCCGGGGGGCCTGGTTCTTGACCTGTTGGGGACACGAGTGAACCTCCTTGAATGGGCAGGAGTTTGGGCGGGAAACGAATCGCTTATCGGGCTACCAGCACAGATCGTGTGGCGAGTTCTCCCGAGGCTGGCGGTCGCAATGACTCCTGCTCGATCACAGTTTGGATTCCGCACTTCTGAGATCATAGTTTGAACATTTGTCGGGATCAGCGCAAACGGCGCCTTCGTTCCTGAACCTGTCTCAATGACGCCAGGTTGCTTCACCGCCGGCTCTGGCATTTTCGACTTTGCCGTTGACGAAACGAATCATGTAAAACGGATCAATCATTCTATCGTTGCTCGTTCGTTGCCGGTATTGCCAGAGTTCAAAAGATCCATCGTCCGGGGACCATCTGGAATCCGGCGGTCCCACTGCTTTAATGACTTCGTCCGCTGTCTTGCCGATGACCAGGGCGTGGAATTGCTCCCGAGTCATTGGTCGGGAGTTCTGCGCCGGTGCCGGTCCCTCTCGACTCCAGAGGAGAAAGAGAAACGTAAGGGCCAGCAGGAGAACGATTGGAATCGCCGGGATGAGTTTGCCGTTCGGCATGGCTGGTACTCCCCAAGACGTATCAAACCGAATGATGACGCCAGCGAGATCAGGCTGCCACTCAAAGAGATTTCGGGGCCCGGCCGACATACGCTTCCCGCTGGCGGACTTCCTTCGAGCGATTCAGAGCATCGAGGGCCTTGGCCCCGGGTGCCGGTGCCCGTGTCGCAGTAGCCGAAGCACGCTGACGGCCCGGCACCCTGGTCGCGGACAGCCCGCCGGATCAAGTCAAGTTCTCATTGACCGGCAGGCTCTGTATTTGCTCGAAAAGCGACGGTTCTCGGTGCAGAACACCGGGAAGCTCTGTTACGCAAGCCGCGGAGCCCTCGTCTGGTGTCTTCTCGCTGCGGCATCCAAATCCAGTGCCGCGCCTGGCCGCGTGCTGCGATCGTGCTGTCGTAAAAAGCAGCCAGGTCGGCTTTCATCGCGGTGCGCGAAGCGCCATCGAGATAAATCATGTGCCCGGATGGGTAATTCTTGATGGTGATGTTTTTCATCAACTCCGGGTCCTGCAGCACTTGCTGCACCATGTTTTGCAGGTCGGATATGGTCCGGGAGAAAGGGGTAACCGAATCGAAATAGCCGTTCAGCGACAGAACTTTCAGATCGACGTTGAGGGCCATCAGGGCAGCCAGGTCGCCGGCCGTGTACAGGCGACTGCCGTCGGTGCTTCCCTTTTGCGCATTGGTCGGATCGATGTGCGTAAAGTCCCAGTTCAGGAAAGCCTGGTCGTTTGCGTCCGTGAAAGCGGACGTCGCGGTGAATTTCAGCTCGTCGTTCAGATACTTGTTCCAAAGGGCCGTGTAAGCGCCATTGATCGCCGTCATCGTCGGGTCGTTGCTGCCCGAAAGAGGGTTGATCGAGGCGGCAATCCCCGCGTCAATGCCAGTTACCCGGCCATCATACGCCCCCAGGGCGAGGCCTTCCGCTTGCCGGAGCGTTACCAAAAAGGTGTTGCCGAAGTTTCCCGCCACACCGACGAGACCCAAAGCGACGAGCACGGAGGGTGCGATCCCCGTATAGTCGCTGAGCGTCTGTAAGGTCTTGAGCTGCGACGACCAATCCGGCGGCTGGGTGCTGTTGATGGCCGCGGCGTAGTCCCCCTGCGCAAACTGGACGACCTTGTTCATGAACGAAGGCAATTCCGGCCGAGGAGTCACGTTGATCTTCTGGTGGTACCATGCGTCGGCAGCCAGGGTCGGCAAGAGCCCGACCGGATCGGTGACCTCCGAATAGTCCAGAATCGACGATTGCAATGTGATGCCGTTGAGATCGATACCGTCTTCGTGCAACTTCCAGGCAAGCACGCAGCTTCTGGCTGTGCCATAGGATTCGCCAAACAGAAATTTCGGGGAGGCCCAGCGATCGTAGACGGTCAGGAAACGTTTGATGAATTGCTTTATCGAGTCGGCGTCCTGATCGACGCCCCAGAATTTTCGATTCGTGTTGGGGGCAATGGCTGCCGAGTAACCGGTGCCGACGGGGTTGATGAAAACCAGGTCGGTCTTGTCCAGCAAGCTGTCAGGGTTGGGTTCCAGCCCGTAAGGAGGCGGCGTGAACTGAGGCATCCTGGTTTTGAGGCGTTTCGGGGCGAATGAGCCCAGCAGCACGTAAACCGAGGAAGACCCTGGTCCGCCATTGTAAAAAAAGGTAACGGGGCGAGCATCGTTGTTGGCGCCATCCGCGGTGAACGCCACGTAAAAGATTTTCGCCGCCGGCTTTGAGGTGCTCGGATCGACGGTCACCAGATGCCCCGCCCGGGCGGCATAGCGAATCGTTTTGCCGCCGAGGACGAGTTGGTGATGGGTGACGGCTGCGTTTTCCGTCAGGTCGGTCACAAAATCGTCGGGACCGTTGCCGTAGGCGGTCGCGTCAAAATACGGTTGGTCCGCAGGGAGGGACGCCACAGAGGACTTTGTCGCCATGGTTTGAATACCTCGTATGTTCTCGTTCAACGAGCAGCTGCCTTTTTTGGCTGCCCGCCTCGCGAAGCACCTATTATCTAATGGTTTGAGAAGTCATTTTCGTAACAAGAAAAAAAAGAAAAATTTGAAAAAAGATCGGTTTTGTACGGGAGCCATCTCGCGATTGATGTATCTCCCTATTAATGCCACGCCCGCCTCGGCGACGCTGCTAAGGCGGAGTTTGGAGATGGATTTATCATCCGCCGATCGCAGGGGCCAATGAGATTCCAGCGCGAGCGAATGGCAGAGGACTTCGGGAGAACCACCCGGATAAGGCTCAGCGGGCGCAATGCAGCGCAGGTCCTCGCTAACCGCGGCCAATAGACTTCGGAGATTCTCAGAACTTCTTTTAACCAGTGGGTCGAAGTTTCGAGCCACTTTCGGGGAGGTAGTTGATTTGGAGCAAAATTTCGCGACAATGGCGTTAACGCACGCACTGCTAAAACGCCTGCGTGCGCCTCAACGCTGCTGGTGCCGACGTTGACGAGTCGCAGCGAATAACCTGGCCCACAGAGGAACTATCCCATGACGATGAATTTGACGGAAGCGGAAATGATTCGGCTATGGGAGTTGCATACCCAGCTCGAATTCGCCACGAAGGATACCGCCGCCACCGTCGCCACCATGACGCCCGACAATTATGTGAACCACGTTCCCGTCATGACCGGGGGCCGGGGCCGTGACGAGATGATCGAGTTTTACGGGAAGCATTTCATTCCCCGGATGCCTTCCGATACCACTCTCCGTCTCCTCGCCCGGACGGTAGGGAACAATCGGCTGGTGGATGAATTCGTTTTTTCGTTCACCCATGACATCGAGATGGATTGGATGCTTCCTGGGATTCGGCCCACCCATCGCAAGGTCGAAGTTCCATTTGTGGTCGTCGTGCAGTTCCAGGGCGATCAGATCGCCTGCGAGCGGATTTATTGGGATCAGGCTTCGGTCCTCGTCCAGATCGGTGTGCTTGACCCGGCCGGGCTGCCCGTCGTCGGCGTCGAACAGGCCCACAAGTTCGAGAACCATCACCTTCCTTCCAATGAGTTGATCCGCCGACAGCTGGAAACCTTCACAGCGGTCAGATGAAACCCGTTCTGCTCTGCCCGGCCCGCAAGAAGTTGGCGATGAGCGCGGCCACTTCGAGTGCGCTGAGATTGTCTTGGATTTAGAGCACGGCCGCACCTTGAAGATCCGTCGCGAGACCGTCACGGGTAAGGACAGCGTCACCCTGTACGCCGGTATCGATCGGGACATTCGGACGGCAAATGCTCGGTTCGTTATCCGCGCTCCGAATTGTGGCCACTTGCACCAGAGCATCGAGCAGGCTAAGTAGCGGTGTCCGGTCTCGGGGTAGCTGAAAGCTCAGCTCCGTCGATGGACGCTGCTGGCGATCCTCCGAATCTTGGATCCTTCCCCGAGGGCGTGAGTCCGGGGTAACGTCGAAGTGCGAGATCCAACTGTACCATCCTATCGGCTCAGGGGCGGATGCGTTCGCGGCCCAGAAGGACGAGCTCAACGGATCGACGCTAATTCCGCCGTAGAACCCGGCTCCAAGGGAGCTGACGGTGGCCATGCCTTCGGAGACGAGGGCAGGCTCCTGCATGGTCCCGGTTGGTTCATCCGGAAAGCGTCCGGTCGCATACATGGATAGGTACTGTTTGGCGGATGACTGCAGGTAGGCCATCCCGATCTCCCCCTGCACACCGATATCGATGGTCGGATTGTAGGTGTAGATGTCCGGACCCGGGTCGATCTGTCCCACCTGGATCAACTGGGGGACCCCGCCGCCGGTACCGATCTCATACCACCGGGCGCGGGCCACGCCATCGCTTCCCACACTATGGGAAGCCACCAGCTGATCGTTCCGCCAGTTGGCCGACTCCATCAAGTACCGAGTGACCTGAATTTCTCCGCCGGGTTGGGGTGCGTTGGGGGCGTACTGGAAGGCGGGCACGTCCAGCGTGAATACCTGCACCGCCGGCGATTTACTCAGGATCTGATCGATCCGCGACACCTGGAGCGTCGCGGAGGGCTGGTCAAAGCCGATCAGCCATGCGGAGGCTCCCGGGCCAGGCTCGTGCATCACCACGGCGGCCGTGTTGAAAGGGCTTTGAACATCGGTGACGAACTCGTCGAGGGTTTTGGGATCGTAGTCCAGGAGGCTTTTCAGGCCGAGGGCCACCACTTGCATATGGGAATAGACAGTGCTACCCGGTCCTGTCTCGCGGCCCATGCGCATGGCTACCACGACGGCCTCCCCTGTGAAGCCCAGGCTGAGCGACTCGGGATGGTAGATGTTCGTTCCCTGAAGTTCACGGACATCCAGGCGATGTATTTCGGTGAAGCCATCGGCCGGGTTGCTCGTGTCCGATGCCGCGACGTACAGCCAGCGATAGTACAGTGGGTCCGCCGGATCCACGCCGCGGGCCGCCACCACGAAGCGCTGGCTGGCATCATCGTAGAGGACGTGGGTGTCGCAGAAAAGGAACGGCGGCGAACCCGGAAACACGGTGCCCAGATGCAGGACCTGGAAATCCCCCGTGGAGCGGTCATAGATCCCGAGCGACTCCCCGGCCCCCTCCAGGTAATGGGTGTGGCCGACCGCCCCCGTTGGGTTGGCCGGCTGGCATCCTCCCGCCACGCGCCAGTTCAAACCGGCGATGCCTTCGTAGACATCCACCGAGAGGAGCACGCGGTCTTCAAGCCTTTCCAGGTGGAGTGAGCGCGATGAGGGTCGGCGCGAAGGTGAAGATGGGTGGGCCGTACGTGTTCTCATCATAAGAGTCTCCTTGTTTGAGAAGGGTCACGGTTTATGAAGGTGCTTAAACCCCGCGCCGGTTCGTAAGCAAATCCGGGCTAACCTGGAACCCTCGCCTGCTCTGACGTGGGCGCGTACTCTACGAATGGCAAACCGGGCTAAGGACCTAATTGTCTCATTCCCTTCAACCGGGTGTCAAGTTAAATCCAGACAAAAGAACTGGACGCACTGCCGTGTCGTCCCGCGAACTCCAGCATGGTCCCACTACGGTGATCCCGACGGGAACAGCAGAATCCAAAAAAGTCCCGCTAAGGGCTAATGTTGTCGAAACGGCAGCCCAATCCGAGGCAAGTCCTCGATGACATGGGCCAATAGTATTAGCGAAGTCTCAGAGCTATTGTTAACTCGCGTGTCGAAGTTTCGAGTCTCTTTCGGGGACCCCGTTGATTGGGAGCGAAATTTCGCGACAATGGAGTTAACGCAAAGCCTGCGATTTGGACTGATGGAAATCAACCGAACTTAGGACAGTTCGGCGCGAGCCCGGCGGAGGCCTCTACAACTTCGGCACGTTCCTGTACGATGCCGCGTCCGTCATATCCCGCAACCATGCGTCCGCCAACAATGACGATTGTTTCGGGTGTTAATGAAAGGAGAGCAATATGTGCAAGTCGGCAAAAGCGAATTCTTCCTTCTCGTTGAGCGGGATGTTAGTACCAAGCGAGGATTCATGTAGCTACTCGGGGCAGAATAACTTCCAGCGCAAAAAGAGCAGATCATCATTTATCGTTAGCGTATCTCTGGCGGTTGCTGGCTTGATCGCAATCATGCCGCTGCAAGCGCGTGCAGACGTGACCATCGATCAATGGAGCTGTGGGGACGTGTATGGCACGTTCACCGGCCCCACAACACTCGTCATCGACTGTTATTTCCAGGACGAGCAGGGCGAGCAATTCCCCGCTCATGTGATCGACAACGATCCAGACGCAGGGCAATGGCACGCCTGGGATTTCCGTGTCTTGCCGCCGGGTACCTATTACCTCTACGCCGTGGGCGACGACGGTTCTGTCGCCGTAGTCGGGCCGATCGACTGTCCCTAGGAATCCACATTCTTAGTCACAACAAAGAGCCACAGGGCCAATCGTGCCGTGGCCAAGGCGACCTCTGAGAAGTTCAGAATTTGCATAATCCATTCCTAGAGTTTCCCTTCCTTGTCACTCATCGCGCCTGGTGCCCAGTGGCGGATCGGCACCGGAACAGGTCAGTTGCCTGGGTCAATCACTATGATATTTGGATTCCACGACCCACTGGGCCGCCCGCTGGATTAACTCGGGAAGGTTGCTGATCCCAAGTTTCTCCTTGATCCGGGCGCGGAAAGTCTCAACAGTTTTCGGGCTGACGTGCATCTTTTCAGCAATCGACTCTGTCGTCATGCCTTCGCCGATGAGCTGAAACGCCTCAAGCTCCCTGTCCGAGAGGCTGTCGATTGCTGAGTTCTCCTCGTGCTTCCTGCCGACTACCCGATGCAGGATCTTCTCGGCAATGGCCCCGCTGACGTAGACTCTGCCCTGAAGAACGGCACGCACTGCGTCGAGGACATGGCGTGTGGCCTGACTCTTGTTCAAATAGCCCCGAGCGCCCGCACGCAGGGCCCGCTCGGCATAGAGGTTCTCCGGGTACATCGACCAGACCAAGATGCGAACTGCGTGACCGCGGTCCTTTATCCGGCGGATCAGTTCGATTCCGCTGCTGCCCTTAAGCGAAATGTCGATGATCGCCACGTCAGGTTGAGCAGACGCGAGCAGCGTCATGGCGCCGGGCAAGTCCTCCGCCTCGCCGCAGACCTCCAGGTCGGGCTGCGTGGCGAGGTGCATCGCCAACCCCTCGCGGACCACGGGATGGTCATCCACGATCAAGACCTTCGCCTTGGTCGAGACAGCCTTCGCTTTTGTTTTCGTCATTGCCATTGCTCCTGGGCAGGGTGCAGGACACGACCGTGCCACCCTCGAGCGTCGGGCCGACTCGCAAGACGCCGCCGATCTGTCCAGCGCGGTATTGCATGATTCGGAGACCGAGCCCGTCGCATTGGTGGAGCCCGGCCTGTATGCCGATGCCGTCATCTCTGATTTGCAGCCGCAGGCCGCTCGGCTCAGTGAGCAGGGTCAAGCGAATGTATCGTGGCCGTCCGTGCCTTACGGCATTGCTGACCGCTTCCTGAGCGATCCGGAACAGCTGCGTGGCCGTCGCGTGATCGGGGAGCTCAACGCACTCCGGGCATTCCGCAGTAACCTTTATGCCGGACGCCTCTGTCGTCCTCGCAGCCAGGTCATCGAGGGCAGCCGCTAATCCCCGCCCTTCCACATGCACTGGGATCAACCCGCGCGAAATCTCCCGGACCTGTTGGTGAATGCCGTCGAGACCCGCGATCAGACGGAGAGCAATGCGCTTCTCCACAGCGGCTTTCGGCAGACGCTGGGCTAACGATTGCGCCATGAGTCCTAACCCCGTTAACTCCTGGCCGACACCATCGTGCAATTCCTGGCCGATCTGCCGTTGCTCCCGCGCCGCGATTGCGAGCACCTCGCGTTGCACCGCGTCGCGTTCCAGTTCCTTGCGCCGGGTGATGTCAAACGCGACTCCGAGAAAGCGGACCGCTTCTCCCGATTCGTTGTAGAAGTAGCGCCCGAAGACCGCCAACCAAGCGATCCCTCCGTTGTCCGCACGGTTGATCCGGTAGCCAATGGAGTAGATCGAGCGACGTTGAAGAGCCTGTTCCCTTGCCTCCAGGACGCGCTCCAGGTCGTCGGGGTGGATGCAGGAACTCCAAAGGTCGCTGTTGGTTTCGCGGCCCGGAATCGTATCGTAACCGAGCATGTGGAGATGGGTTGCCGACCAAACTACCTTGCCGGTCTGCAAGTTCACATCAAATGTGCCCATCCCCGCGCCTTCGGTGGCAAGCCGAAGGCGCTCCTCGTTTAGTTCCAACTCCCGGCGCGTATGGGCGTGTTCAGCGATTTCGCGCCGCAAGGTGCTTACTGAATCGTCGAGCTGCGTCGATTTCTTGATGATCATGATGGCCATAACCGCGATCAGCGACAGGGTCGCGAGTCCCATTCCCCTGTTCAGCATGTCCCACAACGGGGGCATCGGCCCAGTAGAGGAACCGACCCACCCGACGACCAACATTGCCGTACACGCCACGCTCAAGAACACCACCATGCGGTGGTCTCGGACTAACACCGGCACGAGGACAACCGGCACGTTCAGCACCCAGACGTCAATCCCTTGCGGGGTAAAAACGTCCAGCATCAACACTAGCCCGAGGTACAAAGCCAGGGCAGTCATCAGGAGAACCCTCTGCATGTTGGTCATAATCGTGTGCCTCGGTAGCAGCCTTGGGGATGGTCGGGTTTGCACAAGCGGTGTCATCCCTCCTGCGCATCATTATATCGTGACGAGCATGCCCACAGAAAACGACGCCGTCATGTGTCGCCGGGAAATAACGTCAGGTATTTCCTGACAACTGCTGCCTCGCGGCTCCCGACAACACATGGCGATGCGGCCCGATTGAGACGGGCTGGGACCGAGCGTAGCATTCAATGGAGTGTCGGATGGGCATTGCGCGGGCAGCCCGACCAGGCCGGAAGCGTTTTTCCAACGACCAAGGAGGGAAAACCGTGTGGGTTCTTAGTCGGCATATCGGTGAAGAGATCGTGATTGACGAGCACATCCGGGTCGTCGTGGCAGCCGTTCAACCCAACCGGGTACGTCTAGGCATCTGCGCGCCCGCTATGGTGTGCGTGGATCGACAAGATGTGCATGAACGTCGCTCAGTGGTGCATGCCATTCGCCCACGACCGGTGCAAGTGAGGCATTTTGACAATCGCCCGAAGTGAGGAGGATTTACCATGCGACTTTACGCGATTCTTTGCCTTGTCTTCTGCATGTTGACCGCGTTCACGGGCGACCTCGCCTGCGGACAGCGCACAAACGACCGCATATTCGCGACGCCGGCCGATGCGCACAAGTCGCCGCCCGAGAAGCTGGCCTATGTGGTGGCCACCTATGCCGGCACTGGTGTCAAGAAGCCCGACTATCTCGCCACCATCGACCTTGATCCGGCCTCGAAGACGTATTCACGGGTGATTCATCGCGTCAAGATGCCTAACATCGGCGATGAGCTGCACCACTTCGGCTGGAGCGCCTGCGCGAGTTGTAAGGCCAATTGCGCCCGGCGTTATCTTATCATCCCCGGGTTGGCGTCGAACCGCATTCATGTCGTCGATACCAGAAATCCGCATGAGCCGAAGATGCACATGGTGATCGAGCCGGAAGCGGTCGTCAGTAAGACGAAGTTGACGGCGCCGCACACCGTGCATTGCTTGTCGGACGGCTGCATCATGATCTCGATGCTCGGCGACGACAACGGAAACGGGCCGGGCGGGTTTCTCATGATGAATGATAAGTTCGAGGTGATGGGCACGTGGGAAGCCGATCGCGCCGGAATGAAGTTCAACTACAACTTCTGGTATCAACCTCGGCACAACGTCATGGTCTCCAGCGAATGGGCGGCCCCCAACACCGTCGGGAAGGGGTTCAAAATTGAGGATCTCCACGCGGGCAAGTACGGCCAACGGCTACAATTCTGGGACTGGAAAGAACGCAAGATCGATCAGACGATTGACCTAGGCACCGCTGGCTTGGCCCCGCTCGAGGTTCGCTTCCATCACAACCCGGCAAGCACCCACGGCTTCGTCGGCGCAGCTCTGTCCAGCACCATGTGGCATTATTACAAGGCCGACGACAAGTGGAAAGCGGATAAAATCATCGACGTACCTGCGGTAGAGGAGGTCAAGGGCTGGGACAATCCGGTGCCGGGGCTCATCACAGACCTGGCGCTGTCGATGGACGACAAGTACCTCTACTTCACCAACTGGCTGCACGGCGACATTCGGCAATACGATGTCAGCGATCCCGCCAATCCGAAGCTCGCCGGCCAGCTTTGGCTCGGCGGCGTCCTCGGTAAGGCGGCCGAGGTCCGCGGCAAGAAACTCGGTGGCGGCCCGCAAATGCTTCAACTCAGCCTCGACGGCAAACGCCTCTACGTCACCAACTCCCTCTACAGTGCGTGGGACAATCAGTTCTATCCGCAAATTCGCAACGAAGGCTCGTATCTGCTGCAAATCGATTGCGACACGGCCAAAGGGGGCATGACGCTCAACGATCGCTTCTTTGTCGATTTCGGCAAGGAGCCCGACGGCCCCGCCCGCGCCCACGAAATCCGCTTCCCCGCTGGCGATTCGACTTCGGACATCTGGAATTGATCATTCAACGACGGGAGTTTGCAAACCGGCGCCAGCGAGTTTTAGGTCGCATTTTCCGATTGCTTCGGCTGATGGCAACGACTGGAGGATCCGTCATGGAATTGAAACTCAAACGTCCGCCCATGAAGGAAGGTGTGTCACGCGACGTGACCGTGGTTTGCCTCGCCGGCCGGAAAATATCGCTGGATGAAGAAGCTCTGAACCGCATCCACGACCAATTGTTCGCCCTGGCCGATGAACCTAGCGAGTCGGACTTGCTTCTCGACTTCGGTAACATCGAATACCTCACCAGTACGGCACTTGGTACGCTAGTCAGCCTGCACAAGAAGCTGCTCGCCAGGGGGCGGCACATGACGGTGGGGAACCTGAGTCCACAGGTTTATGAGGTCTTTGCGGTCACGAGCTTGGACAAGTTCCTCGACCTGCGATTGGTAGGGCAGGAAAACGAGCCGGTCACCCACGATGGTCAGTTCGGTTCTCCTACCAGCATTCATCGAAGGGCCGAGGACGTGGAAACCTTGGAGGCAGAACCATGACGGGTCATGTTGCGGAAACGCCTATTCGCTCGCCAGCTCCTTCCGAGATCAGCCAGCTGGAGACGCATGTGCAGTCGCGATTGAACGGGCGCGTGCGGTATTTTCGTTTGGTGATTCGTGGGTGCGGCCTCATTCTGACTGGGCGCGCTGCGACCTACTACGGCAAGCAACTCGCGCAACATGCGGTCATGGAGGCGACATCCCTCCCGATACTGGCGAACGAGATCGAGGTGTACTGAGTCAGGTGGCGGCTTGACATACCAAGGGGCCATGTCCAGGCGGCCTCTCCCTTACATGAGCACTGGTCATGCCCGGGCATAGATCAATGCTGCTGCTCTATGGCGTGGGCACCCTTGTCCCTGCGCTGGCGTTGCTAGTCATTCTAGCACTCGAGGCGGTGCTGCGACCTGACTTCCCCGGCCATATCGCAAGTCCTCTCTTCCTTCTCGCCGTCGTGGTTAGCGCATGGAATGGGGGTAAGGGGCCGGGTTTGTTTACCGCAGTCCTGTCATACGTGACCCTGGAGTACCTTATCCTTTCGCCGTTCTGTGCCTTGCAACTGGGTTGGGAGGATGTCCCACAAGCGGGTGTGTACCTTCTGGCAGCGATAGGGATTAGCGCCCTTGAGGAGAACCGACGGCGGGCGGAGGAAACTGTGCGAAAGTCGGAACAGCGCATGCGCATTGCAAGGTCCGTTCAAGCTCGTTTGTGTCCATTATCTCCTCCTAACGTGGCTGGATTCGACATTGCCGGGGCATTCCATCCCGCTGAGGCGACGGGTGGAGATTTCTACGACTTTATCCCCATGCTTGACGGGCGAATTGGAATAGTCATTGGGGATGTGTCGGGGCATGGCTATGGATCAGCCTTGCTCATGGCAGAAACCCGTGCCTACCTGCGGGCACTGGCGCAAACCCACGAGAACTTGGGCGAGATTTTGACGTTGAGCAACGCAATGCTGGCGGCGGACACCGACGATCACTATTTCGTTACTCTGTTTATTGCCTGCATCCTTCCCGCCAGCCGATCACTGGTCTATGCGGGAGCCGGGCACGAAGCCTATCTGCTTCACGCCACGGGACGCTTTAACAGACTCCGATGCACAAGTCTTCCACTCGGTGTAGCAAAGGATACCATAGTCCCCCAGGTTTCTGGAATTATCCTTGATGATGGAGATGTTCTTTTCCTTTTCACTGATGGCATCCTTGAAGCCCATTCCCAACGTGGAGAACAGTTCGGGATTGACCGCGCAATCGAGGCCATCATCGCCAATCGTGCCAAGCCCGCCCGTGAAATGCTCGACCGCCTTTCCGAGACAGTACAAGTATTTTCCGGCCGTATGCCACAAAAAGACGACATGTCAGCTGTCATTGTCAGAGTGAACGGCCCACGGACTCCCTGCAGCGGTGAGGGCCACCCACGCACCCGCCGACCTTCAGAAACGCTGTAGTTCTCAGAATGTTGGCCGCAGCCCTAATCGGCCTGATCCCAATTCTGTTGGCCTGGCGGGTTGACGCGGCCATCGCCGCGTTGCTCGGGCGTTCCAAGGAAATGATCGGCGTACAAGGAGTGCTTGTCCTCTTTTTAGTCTTCGTTCTTCCCGGGATTCTTGTTGGGCCTATTTAGTGTAATTCTACATACCAACGTCGTCGCCGGTTCATTCTGGGGCAGGTTCGTTTTCAGCCTTGTCATCGGGTCTTCAATTCTCGGGTGGAAAGATGGAGCTGAAGCCCAAGTTCTAGTTGTTGCGTTGGTCGGAGCGTCGATCGCTGCGTTGTGCGAGGCCACGCGACAGCTGTTTGACGCGCGGCAAAACGGGACATACATATTCTGCAATACGCTGCGGTAAAAGCGGTTCCGTACACTGTCACTGGGACCCTTCACGAAGCTCTGGCTGAAACAGCAATCGCACAATATCTCAAGGGAACGATGGGTTCACCGGAGTGGTTCCTTCCGAGTGGTGAGGGTTCCGGTAACCGGATCGAATTCGGCAAGTAGATCGCCGGAACGGATTCGTAGCGTTTTGCCATCGGGGCTGAAAATGATGCTTTCCACTGGAAATTGTGCTACAAACTTGGCGACCTGTTTGCCGGACTGGATTTCCCAGAGAAAAACGGCGGTGTCCTTACCGGCGCTGGCCAGCAATTTTCCATCCGGGGAAAAGGCGAGGGATTTGATGGCATCGGTATGGCCCTGGAAACGCCGTAATTCCTTTCCAGTTGCAGTGTCGAGAAGGATCAAGGATTTTTCGTGGACGACGGCGTCCAGCTTACCATCGGGCGAGGTGACGCCGCGGTAGATGGCCTGCTTCCGGTCGCTCGTTTGACCCGGGGAAGTTTCGTCGGGTACAACGCCCAAACCCTTCCGGACTTTGCTTTTGCCGAGGATCCCGACAGCATCCTCCTTTTGCTTCTCCTCAGCTGCCGCCGGGGCCCTAGAAGCCCGCAGGTCGAGAATTTCCTGGTTGGCCAGTTTCAATAGATGACGGGTTTGCTCCAGTTCGAGCTTGAGTCTTTCGATTTCTCGTCGCAATTCGGCTTCCGAATCCTTTCTGGCAGGTTGTTTCGGTTCGGGGGCATTCTGGGCGAAACGCTCCGGACCATCATCGGCCTGAACATGGCAGGTGATGAACCCGGCGCCGGTTCCCAGGAAAATCAACGTGAAAAGTCCAACGAAAACAGATTTCAATTTGGTAATGAACATGGCCTGGATAACTCCTTGAGCAAGGGCGGCGGCCTGCGCGGAGACGGCGCCGGCCACAGCCGGGGTATGGGCCGCTCCTGCGACGGCCCGGATCGTGGAGGAACAAAGGGAAAGAGGCAGGGCGGCCTCACTGATGCCGGCATTACCCACCCCCCAAAGCGCGGCGGTCAAGGCAATGCCACGCCGGGCCAACCGGGTGCGGAGGATTTCCCGGCCGCGGTCGAGGCGGCCCCGGAGCACGCCAACGCTCCAGCCGAGCTGGTGGGCAGCCTCATCCCGGGTTCGGCCCTGAATACAGCAAAGGAGCAGGGGAGCCCGGTACTTGTCGGCAAGGCGATTCAATTCTTCTTCCAGAATCCGTTGCGTTTCCCAATACGAGATATCCTCGCCGGAAGCCGCCTGAGGAATATCCAACAGGGGTCGTTGCCGGTTGAGGCGGCGGACGCAAGCCAAACGCAACTTGCCGGAAGCGCGGAGGGCAACGCGGTACAACCAGCCGGCCAGGGATTCACTTTGCCGGATTGTTTTCGCCTTGCGGGCCAAGACCAAAAAGGTGGCCTGGAAAGCGTCCTCCGCATCCTGGCGATGGCGAAGCACCCGCCAGCAAACGCCCAGGACCATGGGCCCGTGGCGCTTCACCAACAATGCGAACGCCGAATGGTCCTGGCCGGCGAGATATCGATTCAAGAGATGATGGTCGGTAACCTGGTCGGCAGTAAGGACGGCCACAAACTTGCGCATGCGGTCCAGAAGGAGACCGTTTTTTCCGTTGGAGTTGGACATGGTGGCCCATCCCCGAGCTCATGAACCTTTCCTGAAAATATAGAGTCTCGCAAGAGGCCCTGGACATGGCTATTTCAGAAAAAATTTTCCGTTGAGTAATGCCGGCATATTTGATGGACCCGCGCGTCCAAGACGACAAAGGTTCACTTCGGACTTGACGCGTAAGTGTTTGCTTACGTATATTGACAACATGGTAGTGACTCCCGATCGCGAGCCGGATGTCTTTGGGGCGATTAGCCATCCCGCGCGTCGCCGGATGCTCGATCTCCTCCTCGAGGCCGACAGCTCCGTCAACACGATTGCGGGACATTTCCAGATGAGCCGCCCGGCCGTCTCCCAGCACCTCCGCATCCTGCTTGATGCCGGCCTTGTGACGGAAGAGCGGCATGGCAGAGAGCGGCGCTATCGCCTCGTCCCCAAACGACTCGGCCCGGTACGGGACTGGATCGCGCATTACGAGCGGTTCTGGGACGACCGCCTCCAGCGTCTTCAGAAGCAGCTATCCAAAAGGAGCAAAGAATGACTAAAACGATTCGAAGGGAGATTCTGATTTCGCAGCCGCGGGAGCAGGTCTGGCGGGCGCTCACCGACAGCACCGCGCTGGCCGAGTGGATGTTCCCGAATGACTTCGAGCCGCGCGTGGGCCATCATTTCACGTTCCAGGTGTCGCCGAACCCGAAAGTGGGTTTCGACGGGCTCGTCGTGCAGTGCGAGGTGCTGGAGTGCGAACCGCCCAATGAGAACACGAGCGGGCGGCTCGCGTTCTCGTGGTCGGCCGGTGGACTCGTTGGTACGCGGGTGAGCTTCCGGCTCGAGCCGGAGGGCGAGGGGACGCGCATCTTCTTCGAGCATTCGGGCTTCGATGTCTCCCAGCCGTGGGGCGAAGAGGCACTCCGGGGCGCCGAGTTCGGTTGGGCGAAGATGCTGAAGCAGCTTCCCTCTGTAGTCGCGGGCTTGGCGGCCGGCCGCAATTAGGAGCGCCGCCGAATAAGCGTTGCGTTTGAGCGGGCCGGCGTTACGGTTTTTCGTGACACGGCGGCCCGGCGAGTAAACTCAGTCGTTGGGCGTTGTGAGCACTCCGATGGCCAAGATAGCGCCTAGCGCGCACTTTGAGATCAGTCAAAGCCGAAGATTGGGCTTGGACCGCTGTGAGTTTGACGTGGTCCTGAAGTCTGGAAACATCGGCGTGCATGAGCTGTTTCAGGTAGAAGAGCGCGGCTCGCTATGGGAATGGGTCATACTGAGGGTCGAGGTGAAGGAGGGGATCACGACGCTGCACTGCATGAATTGGGTTCCCGAGAGTGGCGCCTTCGTCGGCGAAAAGTGCTTTTGCCGGCCGATGAAAGCGGTCGAGCGGAAGCGGTACTCGAAATACCTCGAGACGAAATAATTAGGTATCCGCAGCGCCGCTCCGCGAAATAAATGTGTCGGCACTTGATTCCTGACGAATATTGCCGAACAAAGGGATACCGTTGACCGGACCGGCATCCTTGCAATTCCGGATTCACCAATTCCCCAACCGGCCGGCAAGTAAACGCAGTAGCTAAGCTCAATTTATTTCAGAGTATCAACAAATGGAAAGAAAAAACCCCAAGGTTGATTTCTACTTCAGTAAAGCCAAGAAGCGGCAGGAAGAAATCAAGAAATTGAGAATGATCATTCTTGACTGCCAACTGACCGAAGAATTGAAGTGGGGGTGTCCTTGTTACACGTTTCAGAAAAGCAACATCGTTTTAATCCATGTGTTTAAGGAATACTGTGCACTTTTGTTTTTCAAAGGCGCCCTGTTAAAGGATGCCGATGGTATTCTCACCCAGCAAACGAAGAATGTGCGGGCGGCGCGCCAGATTCGGTTCACCAATGTTCGAGAAATCGTTCAGATGGAACCCATCTTGAAAGCCTATATTCATGAAGCCATGAAAGTGGAAAAAGCCGGTTTGAAAGTGAAGTTCAAGAAGACATCAGCATTCACAATTCCTGAAGAATTTCAAAGCAAATTAGATGCACTCCCTGCCTTGAAAACTGCTTTTGATGCATTTACGCCGGGACGGCAAAGAGCATACATTCTTCATTTTTCTGCACCCAAAAAATCCAAAACTCGGGAGTCAAGGGTTGAAAAAAGTATGCAGCGAATTCTCAAGGGAAAGGGATTAGATGAGTGAACGTACCCGAAGGGCTAAAAGCACCAAGCAGGCCGCGAAGAGGGCGGCCGCGCGCCCCGGCCGGCGCGCGGCCAAAGCGGATAGGGAAAGATCGACGGTAACGCTGCACGTGGTATCAAGTCTTGATGGCTTCATCGCCAAGCACGACAACAGTGTCTCGTGGCTCGAGAACTCCGGAGAGGTCTACGAAGGAGGGGTTTCTGAAGAGAGCGCTGAAGAGGTGATGAGAGCTATCGACTGCTACGTGCTAGGATCGCGCACGTATGAGCACGCGCTTCAGCTCGGCTGGCCATATGGTGATACTCCAACCGTCGTGGTAACAAACAGAGAGCTGCCGTCCACAAGGAAGAGCGTGGAGTTCTACTCAGGCGATCTCAAAAGATTGGTTGATGAGATACTCGCGCCTCGATACGGAAACATCTGGCTCGTCGGCGGGGCTATGTTGTGCCAGAGTTTTCTCAGGCTCGGCTTGGTGGACGAAATTAGATTAACGATTATGCCGGTCCTATTGGGTGACGGCCTGCGCCTGTTCCATAATTCCAGTACCGAAACGAGATGGCGCATGAAGGACGTCGTCGCTTACGAGGCCGGGTACGTTGAGCTGTTGTATGGGCGAGAATCAAGCACGAAAGCGAACGAAAAATGACGAAAAATATCCGAAGCGCCAAGAGCACCACCGCGATCAACAAGAAGTCCAAAGGATTCACGGATGAGGAACGAGCCGCGATGAAGGATCGCGCCCAAGAGCTGAAGGCGGAAGCGCGCGCGAACAAGAACAAAGCGGACGGGGAAAGCGACGTACTCGCGAAGATCGTCGAGATGCCGGAACCGGATCGCACCATGGCGAAGCGACTCCATGCGCTCATCAAAGCCAGCGCGCCAGCCCTCTCGCCGAAAACCTGGTACGGGATGCCCGCGTATGCCAAGGACGGCAAGGTCGTCTGCTTCTTCCAAAGCGCGCAGAAGTTCAAGACGAGGTACGCGACGTTCGGCTTCAGCGACGCGGCGAACCTCGACGAAGGCGCCCTGTGGCCGACCGCCTTCGCGCTAAAGGAGTTGACTGCCGCCGAAGAGGCAAGGATCAGCGCGCTCGTGAAGAAAGCGGTGAGCTGAAGACTTACAACGAAGGCTGCCGGGTGATGAAGCGACGCGGTCATTGGTCATTTGTGATCCGTCGAGGTGGTCGGTAGTCGTCAAGGGGCAGCAGGTGAAAGTTGCGAAGCAATATGAAAAATCAAACCCCATCGCCAACGTGTTCTGGCCGCTCCTGTGCCCGACCGCGCGAGGACGGCGCGGGCTTCTTCTGCAATTCCATGAGAGAGGCAAAGATATGTAAAATGTCACCAACTGCCCATCGCCAACGTGTTCCGGCCGCTCTTGCGCCTGACCGCGCGAGGACGGCGCGGGCTTCTTCTGCAATTCCATGAGAGAGGCAAAGATACGTAAAATGTCACCAACTGCCCAACTCACCAACTGCCCAACTGCGTACACCAACTGCGTACCCAATTGCGTACAGTCTTCCAAAGACGCCAAGGCCCAAGACGGCAACAACCGTAGAGTGTGCAGGCAGCGCGCCAGTTTCGGGCCCGGCAAGTGAACGCAAGCGTTTGGCGGCGCGGAATCCATTCGTCGGTTGACTCGCGAATTCCAATGGTCCGAGAAACGAAGCAAGTGGTACAATGAGACGGTAAAAGAGACCGTCTGCTGCCTGGCAGTGTCGGGGAGTGTTGGTGCAGCCACAAGACGTTGATATTTCCAAGCTAATCCCGCCGTCTTCGAGGCCCATCGCCGACCCGGCGAAATTAGCAAGGCACGGGCCGTTCGATTGGAACAAGTACGCACCGATTATCGTTGAAACCGATGGCCAACGCCTATGGCTCATGGACGGAATGACCCGTGTTGAAAACGCTCGTCGTGCTGGAATCACCCACTTACCCGCGTATGTTTTCCGGAGGTGAGAGAAAATGGCTGATCTTGACCGGTTATACGCCCGCTTTCTCCAAGTGGGATTTGTTGTCCTGCGGCAAGCAATCGAATCCGAAAAGCGGGATTGGATTGACGCGGAGCTCGAGTTGCTGCACAACGTGCCAAGCCTGGTTGGAGAAACGAACCCCGAGCGGCATCGCTACTTCTGGTTTCAAGAGCGCCCGCACCACATGGAGTGGGTTTGCGCGCCGGGACGAGAGGAAGCAAAATCGCGCATGTTGACCTACTACAAACCCATTTGGGATGAATTGGAGCCGCTGGTTACTCGGATGCTTGGGAAAAACCTGCAACCGGAGAAAATCGCGGTTCCGTAACGAAAACCATGACAATCCAGCAAACTCAAAGGGAAACTGCGCGGTGCTGGAGTGCGAACCGCCGAGTCGGATTACGTTCTCGTGGTCTGCAGGTGGACTCGTCGGTACGCAGGTGAGCTTCCGGCTCGAGCCGGACGGCGAGGGGACGGGTGTCCTCTTCGAGCACTCAGGCTTCGCCGTCTCCCGGCCGTGGGTCGAACAGGCACTCTGGGGTACCGAGTTCGGCTGGGCGAAGATGCTGAAGCAGCTTCCCGATGTAGTCGCGGGCTAGACGGCCGGCCGCATTTAGGAGTGCCGACGAACAAGCGTTGTACTTGAACGGGCCGGCATTACGGCTTTTCGTGATACAGCACCCCTGCAGTCGGCGCGGCAAGTGAACGCAGTCGTTAGCCACTAGAGGCGAATCGATGGAAATCCGGGAGGGGCACAACTGCATCACTATCGAGTCAGTGGATCGTGTGCCCATCGATCTCCCGTCGGCCGGCGACGTCGAACTCTCAGTCAAGGTTGCCTCCCAACACTTCTGTGGCCACGGCTTTGCCTGGGTAGCCGCCCCTACCTTGGCCGCTTTTTTGGCGCAACTGCGTGAGCTTGAGGCGCGCCGCCAAGGTGAGGCTGCGCTCGACGGACTTTTATCAGAGGAATTCCGGTTTCGCGTCTGGTCCGTTGATCGACGGGGGCATATGGCTGTGGGCGGATTGGTCACCAAACGCGTACACCATGGAGAGGGCGGCCCGTACCGCCACGCCCTTGAGTTCGGGTTCGAGTTTGACGCGACGCTGCTCTCCACAGTGTTAACTGGTTTTCAGGCAATTGCTGAGGGCCGCGGCTAACCAATAAGCTCACTTTCTTCCGACAGCCAGAGAAAGGGGTCGGGCACGTTTAATACGCGCACTTGACCGATTCGAACTCATGCTGCCTACCATGTTTCCCACACGACATCGCCGTTGATGAACTGGTCAGCAGGGTGACCGCGCGGGGCGCGAGATAGCCCTGCCATAGCCAGGGACGGGGAGGACCGACGGCGACACTTAATGCACTCGAGCCCCGCATGAGGGGAGGCATGGTGAAGGGGGGCGGTTGTTGGGGAGAGGGGGTGATGGACATGGGAAGGGTCTCGTGGGATTGGGTTATTAGTTATTGGTTATTAGTTATTAGTGGTGGTCATTAGTCATTGGTCATTTGTGGTCTTCCGATTGGCGGGATTTGTGGCCAAGGGGTAGGGATGACGTGTCAAGCAAATGCAAAATGAAAAATGCAAAGTGAAAAATGCAAAACTCAAAGAGAAGAATACGTTCATGGCGGGTCGAATACGTCGCAGCGGAAAGGCGGTTTTTGAGGAGTCATAAGTAGAGGTCTGGTTAAGGGTTGGGGAATACGTCACAAAGGAGGTCGATACGTCCGGGGTTTGCAAATACGTCCACGGGGGCCGGGGGGGTAGTGGATGATACGTATTTTTTCAGGAAGCGATTGTAACAGGGTGGCGTGAGTTATGAGAAGAGGGAATTGGCAGAGTAGGTGCGTGCGCTGGGGACTTTACGTGCACGCCGTTGTATCAGACCGTGCTATACTTCATTGAATGACAAAGAGCGCAGGGCCACCGATCACAGACATGCCGGTCGAAACTCCCCACCCCGGACTTGATCCCGGCTGGCTATATCGGACTCCTTCCACCAAGTTCAAGTTCGCATTCGGGATCGGCTTTGGCGCGCTGGTTGGGACATCCGTCGGAGTCGGCACCATGCTTCTGGGCTTGGCCCAGGACTGGCGTGTCATTCCAGCCTGGGTGTTCACCGGGGCCCTCCTCGGGTCCGTCCATCCGACCGTTGATGTTATCTTGAGTGCTATCAACCGGCTGCACGAGCGACGAGTTTCTTGAACACGCACACCAAGGCTGTGCTTGGTCTCTTCCTTCACTTCTCCTTTTTTTTCGCCGCTCGCGAGTTCGTTTCTTCCTCAGTCGACTGAAACAGCCGCAAAACGGCGAGAGAGCGTTCGCGCAAATTGTATTTCTGCCCACCGGCAAGGAACCGGTCTTCGGCGGCGAGTTCGGCAGTGTCCAGAAGCAACTCCCACTGGGGCTGCGCGCCGGGGGCCGGAAGCTGAAACGCGATCGGCTCATGATGCGCGTTCAACAGAATCAACAGCGTGTCTCCCACGATCTTCTCGCCCTTCTCGTCGACCTCCTCCATCACGTCGCCGGCCCAGAGCACCCCCAGGCAACGCACGAAGTTGGCATTCCAGGCTTCGTCATTCATTTCCTTGCCGGCCGGCTCGAACCAGGTGACATCTTTCACGTCGGCGCCGCGAATCTTCCGCCCCTGGAAGAAGTTGCGCCGCTTTAGGACCGGCTGCTCCTTGCGCAGGGCCGTCAAGCGCTGGACAAATGCGAGCAGGGTCTTACCCTCGACCGAAAGCTCCCAGTTGATCCAGGACTGCTCGTTGTCCTGGCAGTAGGCGTTGTTATTTCCTTTTTGGGTTTGCCCAATCTCGTCGCCGGCCAGGAGCATGGGCACCCCTTGCGAGAGGAGCAGCGTGGCCAGGAAGTTCCGTGTCTGCCTTCCGCGCAGGTCTCTTATGGCCGGATCGTCGGTAGGGCCTTCGGCACCGCAGTTCCAGCTTATGTTGTCGTTCGTGCCGTCCTTGTTATCCTCACCGTTTGCTTCATTGTGCTTGCTGTTGTAGCTGACCAAGTCGTGAAGGGTGAAACCATCATGGCAAGTGATGAAATCGATGCTGGCATAGGGTCGGCGGCCGCTGCGCTCGTACAGGTCGCTGCTGCCGCACAACCGGTGTGCAAACTCCGCGGCGGCGCCGCCGTCCCCCTTCCAGAAACGGCGTACGGCGTCGCGGTACTTGCCGTTCCACTCCGTCCACAGCACGGGAAAATTGCCCACCTGGTAGCCCCCCTCGCCCAGGTCCCACGGCTCGGCGATCAGCTTCACCTGGGACAGCACCGGGTCCTGGTGGATGATATCGAAGAACGCCCCCAGCTTGTCCACCTCGTGCAGCTCTCGCGCCAGAGCGCTGGCAAGATCAAAGCGGAAGCCGTCTACGTGCATTTCCAGCACCCAGTAGCGAAGGCTGTCCGTGATCAGCTGTAAAACGCGCGGGCTCCGCATGTTCAGGGTGTTGCCGCAGCCGGTGTAGTCCATGTAGTAACGCGGTTTGTCCTTCGTCAGTCGGTAGTAGGTGGCATTGTCGATGCCGCGAAACGACAGGGTCGGCCCCAGATGGTTCCCCTCGGCGGTATGGTTGTAAACGACGTCGAGGATGACCTCCAGGCCGGCGGCATGCAGGGCGCGGACCATCATCTTGAACTCGCGGACCGATTCCAGTCCGGAGCTGGCGTAGCGACTTTCCGGGGCCAAGAACGCCAGCGTGTTGTAGCCCCAGTAATTGGCCAGCTTCCGTTCCACCAGGTGGCGATCGTCCACGTGGTGGTGAACCGGGAGCAGCTCCACTGCTGTCACCCCCAGGTCGTGCAGATGCTTCAAGACGGGTTCGGTGGTCAGCGCTGTGTACTTGCCGCGAGTTTCCTCGGGCACTTGCGGGTGGCGCTGCGTGAAGCCCTTGATGTGCATCTCGTAAATAACGGTTTGATGCCAGGGAATTCGCGGCGGGCGATCGTCTCCCCAGGTGAATGCCGTGTCGATGACTGCGGCCAGGGTAGCCTGGGCGGCATTGTCCCGGTCGTCCAGGGACAAATCCTCGGCCGAGTCCCCGAGCCGGTAGCCGAACATGGTATCGCTCCACTGCGGGTTCCGGCCGATGGCCTTGGCATATGGGTCGAGCAGTACCTTGTTGGCGTTAAAGCGGTGCCCGGCCTGCGGCTCGTAGGCGCCGTACACCCGGTAGCCGTAAAGCTGCCCCGGCTTCACGTCCGGCAAAAACCCATGCCAGACCTGGTCCGTCTGCTCCGGTAGAACGATGCGCTGCGTCTCTTTTTGTGCATTGGCGTCATCGAATAAGCACAGCTCGACCTTGCTGGCCTGTTCGGAGAAGAGCGCGAAATTGACCCCGGCACCGTCCCAGGTGGTCCCCAGCGGATAGGAATGCCCCGGCCAAACTCTCATCGGCGATCCTGTGGTATGACAAAGTAGCTCATAATCAAGGTGACTAAATCAACGTGCGTGAATTGGCTGCACCTTAGCCCGACGCTAGCGAGGACCTTGCTAGCGCTGCGGGCTAAAGTACTGCGGAATCGCGCACACTAACTGGATGCCTATTGTAGTGTCCGTGCTGGGAGAATGGTACGAAAATGGGACAGCGGATGCGCTAATCCTTTTCAAGCAGGGCCACCGGGCAGGTGGCCAAGGCATCGCCCGCTTGAATGCCGACTTGGCCCGACTCAGGGACCGGCTGCACGCGCTCGTGAGTAATCACGTTCCGGAACAAGGTCGTTCGTATACCCGCCGGAAGCGCCAGGCGAGTTCCTTGCCAGGTGTTGGGCCCAAGCGGCAGATCAGTTGCCGCCAGGGAAGCGGTCAAGCGCGGCACAATGGCGATGACCACCTGCTCTTCCAGCCGCCGCGCTACCCCGATCACGTGCTTGGCCTGTTCCCCCGTTGCTTCCAGGGGGAGATACTCCCCTTGCAAAAACACCTCTGCCATGCGCCGGCGCAGTTGGAGGCCGCACGCGGTAACCAAGAGCTTGATCCGCCCGTCCGGCCAATGCTGCAACAACTCCGTCACATCGCCGGCCGGGCGCGGTGACGCTTGGCACAGGGCCGGCTCCAGGTCCGCCAGCAACCGCTGGCGTCGTCCGAAGTCTACCGGCCGGCGATTGTCCGGATCGACCAGGCTCAGGTCCCACAACTCGGTCCCCTGGTAAAAATCGGGCACACCGGGGCAGACGACCTTGAGAACCAGCTGTGCGAGGGAATTCACCATTCCTAGGCGGGCGATTCGCTGTTGGAAGGGCAAGAACGATTTAAGAAAATTAACGGCGCGCCGTCCGGTCAACGTCTTGTCCACAAAATCCGCCACCGCCCGGTCGTAGCCCTCGTGGGGATTGATCCAGCTAGTGTGGACCTTGGCTTCCTTGACGGCTTTGAGCATGTAGTGGCGCAAGCGCTCCACCAAATCGCCCGGCGCGCTCCGGACCTCGGGTTCGGCGGGCCAGGCGCCGAGCAAGGCCTGGTAGAAGAGGTATTCATCATTGGCGTCCGGCGCTGGTTCGCCGTCCACACTGGCGTGATTGCCGGCGTTGATCCGTCTCCACTGAAATAACGCCCGCCGCCATTCATGGGGGACTTCCGAAAGCACGTTCAGGCGTGCGCGGGCGTCTTCCCCGCGCTTGGTGTCATGCGTGGCCGTGGCCAATAGGGCGCTGGGCCAGCGCCGCAGCCGCTGACGGTTGGCCTCGTGAAACTGCGCCGGTACGCCCCCAAATCGCTGCGGGTCTCCCCCAACCTCATTCAGCGAAAGCAACCGGTTATAGCGGTAGAACGCGGTGTCCTCCAGGCCCTTGGCTTGCACTGGACCGGTATACTGTTGGAACTTCATGGCGAAGTCCAGGCGCTGGCGAACTTCCTCGGGCGGGACCTCCTCCGCGTTGTCTCCCGGCAGCAGCACGCGGCGGAGAAAATCGAACACCGACGGCTCCATGGCCGGATTGCGCCGCCGCGCCCGCGCCAGCGCAGTTTCGATCATCTGCCGATCACTTTCCGTGACCCCCGCTGAACTCACGTAGGCGCGGTAAACCGGGAAGCAGGCCACTGCCTCGCGGATGGCTATGAGCAGGCTATTGAGCGTGAAATCGCGGGCCCGGCGATTGCCCTCGGAGAGTCGATTCAAGGCGTGGGCCAGCACCATGAGTTCGCTCGCCAACGCCGTCCCGCTGATCAGCTTCTTGCACTCGTAAACCACGTCGGCGAACGGCAGCGTCTGACGGGTGAAGCGCTCGTATACCCGCTTCATGGCCCCGGCGTTTTCCGCTTCGACAAATAGCCGATTCAGGTCGTTGAGGAAATCATAGCCGCTCGTGCCGTGGATGGGCCAGGACTCCGGCAAGATCTCCCGGCCGGATAGGATCTTCTCGGCAACGATATAGAACGATCGCTCGGCAACGCTCGGTTCACCCTTCCGCCAGGCCCGTACCTGCTCCCTCCATTCCTCCTTCGTGTATTCGGCCGGCGCAAGCGAGCTCGCCCATTCTTGGAGGATTGCCTCCTGCAAGCCCTCCACGTAACCGGCCGGATCGAACAAGCCGTCCAGGTGGTCGAGCCGCAGGCCAGTGACGTGACCTTCCCGGATCAGCTGCAAGATCAGCTTGTGCGTGGCGTCAAAGACTTCGGGTTCTTCCATGCGTATCCCGGCAAGGTCCTGAATGTCGAAAAAACGGCGATAGTTGATCTCATCGAACGCAGTCCGCCAGTAAGCGAGCCGATAGGGTTGCTCTTCCAGAAGTTCGTCGAGGCGATCGAAGCTTTGGGGCTGCCCGGAGTTTCCGTTGCATGCCGTTATGGCACTCTCGATATGGCGGCGGATGCGCGGCGACGCAGCCACCACCCGCGCGAGCCGCTCGCGGGCTACTTTCTTTTCCCTGTGCCGCTCGGCCAGGCGCCCGGCATCGGTTTCCACGGTCGCGGGCAGGTGCTCCAGCGCCGTCACAATACTGAGAAATTCCACCAGGTGGGCGTCGTCCGCCGGCAGCTCCGCCTGCAACAACTCCAATCCAGTCCGCAAGACCCGCGGATACTGGGCCGGATCGATGGGCAAGTCATGCTCGAAATAGCGGAGTGCCAGGGCGCCGTCCTGGAACGCCAACCGCAGCTCGCCCCGCTCCAGCACCAATCCGTAGTGGTCCCTCAAGATCGGCAGCAGCACCTTGCCGTCCAACTCCGGCTTGACGGGGTGCCAATCGATGTCGAAAAAGCGAGCAAAGGGCGAAGCGGGCCCATCTTCGAGGACATCACGCCACCAGGGGTTGATGACGGGATCGACGGCCATATGGTTGGGTACGAAGTCCAGCACTTGACCCAGCCGCTGGGCAGCCAGCTCCGCGACGAAAGCCTGGTAGTCCGCTTCCGAACCAAGTTCCGGATTGAGCACGCTGTGATCGCAGATGTCGTACCCGTGCGTGCTGCCGGGCCGGGCACGCAGGTAGGGAGAGCAGTAGACATCCGTGATTCCCAGTTTCGCCAGATAAGGGACGACGGCCTGGGCGCCGCGAAATCCGAACCCCGCATGCAGTTGCAGACGATAAGTGCTCACCGGCAGCCGCTGTTGATGTAGCCGTTGCCGCAACGCCTCGGCTAGCTGCTCCGACAGGGGGTGCGTTTGGGTGTGATCCATGAAGCGTTACGTCGCTGCTGCCTCAGCGTGCGCGAATTGGCTGCGCCTTAGCCCGAAGCGCTAGCGAGGGCCTTGCTAGCGCTTCGGGCTAAGGTACTGCAGAATCGCGCACGATCATTTTTTTACAACCTCGCGAAGAAAGACGGCCCCTGGACGAAGGAAGCGAACAACCGGCGCTGCTCTGGAGAGGTCGATCTGCGGCGCACGCGGGTCCGGGCTAAAAGGCTGGTCCTCCGTGGTCAAGACCGTTTGCCAGCGCTGGCCGCGCGTTGCCGACTGCGAATCATGGTTGCGCACATCCAAAATACCCTCCTCGCACAATTGTACCAGGAGCAGCACGGCAGGCCCAGAAGCCGCCGTTCGCAAGAGCAAGATGCCTGACTCCCCACACGCCACCGCCGCATAGCTCGTCCGACTCGCCGTTTGGAGCGCGGGCTCCGTGCGTCGCAAGTGCAAAAGGGCCTGATAAAGCCGCCGCGTGGCAGCGTACGGTTCCTGCTCCGCTTCTGCCCAGTTCAGCTTGCTCATTAGAAACGTCGATTCTGCCTGGGGATCGGGGATGCACTCGCGGAGCTGCGGATCGGAAAAGGCGGAAAAGCTCTTGAATTCCTGACGCCGCCCTTCGGTCACGCGCCGGCCCAGTTCTCGCTGGTGATCGGTGAAGAAGAGAAATCGCGTGCTGGCCGCCCACTCCTGACCCATGAACAAAAGCGGCGTGGGGGGCGAGCATAGCAACAGCGCCGTGGCCGCCCGGTAGGAGGCCAGGTCGATCTGATGATGCAGGCGTTCCCCCAAGGCGCGATTGCCGATCTGGTCATGGTTTTGTAGAGACCAAACCAATTGACGCGGCGGAAGATCGCCCGGATCGGTGCCGCGCGGCTGGTTGTGGTACACCGAGTGCTGACCGCAATAAAACCAGCCCTGACGCATGGTGGCAGCCAGGTCGGCGCTGCTGCCGCTGAAGTCGCGATAATAGCCCTCGCAATCTCCCGTCAGGTGACGCCGCACCTGATGATGGAAATCGTCGGCCCACACCGCATCCAATCCCCATCCCCCCCTGCTCTCGGGCTTCAGCATGGCTGCCAAGTTGCGATGGTCTTCGGCTATCAGATGCACCGCGCGGTGCGGCACGGAGCCCGCCACGCACGCCGACAGCTCGGCCAGAAAATGCCGCGGCCCTTTGTCCTTTATCGCGTGGGTGGCGTCCAGCCGCAATCCGTCCAGATGATACTCGTGAATCCAATGCAGCGCATTCTCAATGAAAAAGCCGCGCACCATCGCGCTGTGCTCCCCGTCGAAGTTCAGCCCGGCTCCCCAGGCCGTCGAATGGCGCTTGGAAAAATAATAGGGGCTGTACATTCCCAGGTAGTTCCCGTCCGGACCGAGGTGGTTGTAGACTACGTCGAGCAGCACCGCCAACCGCAGGCGATGAGCGCTATCCACTAGGCGACGGAGGTCGTCCGGGCGTCCATAGCAGCGTGCCGGCGCGAACAGGTCCACGCCGTCATAGCCCCAGTTGCGTTGGCCCGGGAAATCGCCCACCGGCATCAATTCGAGCGCGGTCATGCCCAGATCCGTCAGCCGCGGAAGGTAATCCGCAGTCGCTGCAAAAGAGCCAGCCGGTGTGAATGTGCCGACATGCAGCTCGTAAATCACCAGCTCGTCCAGACTGATGCCACGCCAGGACGCATCGGACCAGTCGAAGCGGCCCGCATCCACCACCTCCGAAGGACCATGGATTCCCTCGGGCTGAAAGCGCGAGGCGGGATCGGGGTACGGGCCCTTGTCGTCCACCCGATAGCGATAGCGGTCCCCGGCTCCGACTCCCGGCACCAGGTCGCCGAAGGTGCCGTCAGCAGCCTTCTCGAGCGCATGGTTCGCACGACCTTCCACGATCACCTCGACCGTGCGTGCCAGCGGCGCCCAGACCCGGAAACGGGTTCCCTCGCCTTCGGGCCATGCGCCCAGAGATGGCTGCCAAGTCATGGACTGATCCATTTACTTCCCGATCCCGATATGGTTCTTATCCTTTCTTTGCGCCGTTTCTTTTGATTGGGTGCTAAAGATGGATTGCATCATCCCCCTCGATACATTGGGGAGACCCCGAAGAATATCACTAAACTCTAGCCACTACAAGGATAAAGCGAAGAAACGGCTGCCCCCGGCCCCCAAGCCTTCAACTGGGCGGCATTCAGGGGCTGTTGCTGGCCCAGGGGGTGCTTCCCCGGAATCCAAAAGACCCCGAGAAGATGGCGCTCTGGCCCTTTTCCAATACAACTTCATCGAGCGCTAGTACTCCCGCTCTCATTGCGCACGAGTCCCCGAAACGGCCGGAATCGCAACGCTGCCACCGAAGGCAGTCGCCTGACCGCCAGAGGAGCCATCGGCGCGGGAGCCGACGTATCGTACACATACCCGAGCGCGCGGTAGTCAAGTACGTCAGCCGGCGTGACACTCATAGGAAATACGGGCATGATGAAATGCAGCGAGACGCCGGGCCGGTTTTGCTGCTCATCGACCGGCAAGTAGGTATGCGCACCGGAAGCGTCTTGCCACTGAGCCCAAATGCGGTCAATATTGCTGTGATGGAGGAAGAACACGGGATCGTTCGGTGACGCCTGACCCTGCATCGTCGCATTGTCCCCGCCGACCCAGACGTGGACCTGATTGTGCAGACGAGGAGGCCCGCCCCCGGGAACCCAGCCTTCCAGGTTGTTCCGAAAACTCTGGGCTATGTCCGAGGTCATGTCCCACGGGCTAACATCGTAAGAGTCCAGCGCGAGGGCCCCCGCGACATCCGGCTGCATCGGCAATGTGGGAGCTGCCTCAGACGATCCGAAAGCGCGGGAAAGGTAGTTCATACCCGTGTCGTCGTAGATGATGGGCCAGTTGCCCTTATCGACGGCGAATGGGCCGGTCATCACCTTGAGGTCGCTGAATCGGCCATTGCCACCCATGAAATCGTCGGCCCACAGCGGTTCACTCGCTCCCGCTGCCGGATCGGCCCAATCCCAGTACGGGATCGCCAGCGTGAGGTCGCCGCTGACCGCCTGAAGATCCAACTCCAGCAAGCGCACGAATTCTCGATGCCAAGGTAGGAACATCGGACTCATGTGAGCCCGCATCTGGGACATCGGCAATTGCATCATTTGCATGTGCCAATTGACATAGGTATCGTAGTTCCTGCCGGTTGAAGGGTTGCCATCCGTCTTGAGTTTGAGCAGCGCATCGACGAACGTCTTGCGCTGGATTTGTGAGAGGCTTCGATAGTTGACACGGTTAACTGCCATAATTTTGTCCTTTGCTGTGCGTGATCAAAGAGGACTCCCTGGCTCCAACACGTAGACTTTGGCCTCCCAGGCGCGGAGCGGTTCCAGCCCGGCCCTCCCGGGCGGGACGATGCGATCCTCCGGCACGTCACGCCACCGTGCGCCAGCCGGTGTCTCTGGCCAGTTGGCCACGCGGTATTCCGACCCTGGGGCGTCGGGATTGGGCGTCGCGAAGTCGGAGAAGTTGCCGACCACGACCACTAGGGGGTCGATCCCCGGCTTGCCCCGCCGCCAGGCAACGACGCGCTTGCCGTCGGTGAAATCGACGTGGATGAATTCAGTGTCGTTGACGGCCAAGGCGACCGAACTGGTCCGGAGCCGGACGAGACGGGAGACATACACAAAGATGCGTTGCCGCCACGGATCCTTCACCAGGTCGAAATTAACCGGGTCAGTTTCCTTCTGCGGAAACACCGGCTGGTGGTTCTGTGGGTCGGCGAACTCTTCCCCCGCCAGGATCATCGGCACGCCCACCGCCGTCAGCAGGCAGGCAAAAGCTAGCTTGATCCGCGGCTCGGTGTCGAACACTTGGTTGTTGTTCAGGTAGTTGTACAGCCTCTCGTTGCGGAACCCCTCCACGTCGTGCGAGGTGACGTAGTTCACTGCTTGGCTGCCGTCCGTGTAGCCCAGAAGCCGGCAGTCGATCAGCTTGCGGACGCTCCACTCGAAGCTCGGCTCGAAATCCACGTTGCGGCCCAGGATCACTTGCCGGACGATACGCTTGAAATTCTCGTGCCATAGCCCATCCAGACGCCCCTGCTGCAGAAGGGCAAGCGGCTCGGACAGTTCCTCGCCAACGACCAGGAAGCGTTCGTCAGCGCCGCCGGGGTCGTGTCCCTGTTCCCGCCAACGAGCCTTCCAAAGGGCCCGGGCATCGTCCTTGAATTCCTGGACGAAGTCGTAATTCATGATGGTGTTCACGCTGTCCAAACGCAGCCCGTCGATGTGAAAGTCCAACATCCAGCGTGCGAGATGGGCCCTCATCAACTGCCGCGCGGGAACGAGCACGCCCCTCCTACCTTCAATGGGGTCATAACTTTCCGTCCAGAAGTTGTACTTGAACAGATCGCCGAAGCGAATGCGGTCGTCCTGTTCCGGGTCGCCGGCGTCCAGTTGCACGTGAAAATCAAGGTAGTTGATGTTCGCGTAAGCATCCCGCTGCGAAAATCCCATGACGGCGTCCAGGAAGAACCGCAAGCCGTGCCGGTGACAGGTGCGGATCAGTTCGAACAGGTCCCGCGTGGCCGTCGGCGCGTCCTGGCCGGCCGGCCGGCCCAAATCGAAGTCGGCGGCGAAGTAATTGCTCGTGGCGTACCCCCAGCCGAGGTCGTCGTGGCTGTCTTCCGGGGGGAGCAGTTCCAGCGCATTGACCCCCAGTTCCTGGAGGTAAGCTCGACCCAGGCCCAGGGCCGCTACCGACGCGAAGGCCGGGGTCGGTGCCGCCGCCCCGTCAGCCAGCGCCAGGATATCGCGGAAAGTACCGATCCCCTCTACCTCCCGATCGTCCTGCCCGATTTTCCCCCATCGTGTCGCCAGTTCGTAGATGACCAAGCCGTTGTTCGCCGGGAGCCGCTCGAGTACTGGCGGCTCTTCGAAGGAGGCGGCGGGACCGACCGGGTCACAGGCACTCAGCTGGCCGCCCTCGAAGATCACCACCGCGGCCGGATCCTGCCCTCGGGCGTCATTGCGGTCTTCCAAAGATGGAGACTGGAGACGCCAGTCCACGGTCAAAGCAGCCGGGTCAGTACAGCGCAGACGCAGGTCGCCCGGCTGGCCCGGCCGATCGTCGGTCACCTCGACGAAGTAATAATAGACTTGCCTCTCGCTAAGACTGCACTCTGCCGCGGGCTTGATCCACAGATCGGGGTGCGCTGCCTCTTGGCGGAGGTCAAAGACCTGCTGGGACGACTGGTCCGGCGAGCCGTCCGACCGATACCGTCCGAGGATGAGCCGAGGGACCTGGCCTGTTTTCGCCGGACGCCACAAGACGAACGCCGTTTGCTTCCGTCGTAACAGGTCCGGCAACATAACATTCCTCCGTCCACAAGTCACCCCGGTGCTTCTCGCGTCCGAACCAACCTTGGGCACGAGAACGGTAACGAATCACTGCAACTCGGTATCGTTCGTGTCCCGATCAGGGATTGGCCAGGTAGCGCAGCACGGTTTCCAGCAACGCTAGACCACCGCCTCCCATCAGGGGAAGAAGAACTGCCCCAACGACGGGATTCTGGGAGAATCCGGCGAACGCACCGCTATTGGTACCCTCAATCTCGGACTTGATCCGGACGAGTCTCTTCCGCAAAGCGTCCTCTGCCGGCCCAACGCGTGCGCGCAGCAGGTCGTCCAGTGTGCTCAGCGCACGGTTCCGGGCTCTCTTGGCCGCGCTCTGCAGCAGGACGGCGCAGATGACAGCGACGCCCGCGTTGAAGAACGCCATCAGTGCCCACGGAGTATTCCAGTGCCAGTTGTCGAACAGGGGGTTCTGGGCCACGACCAGCACTAGAAGTACCACGAACGGGTAGTAGATCAACCGTGCGGCAACTACGTAGGTGACGGCGTCGATGAGGCGGATGGACAGCCACTGGCCGACCGCCCGCGGTACGTCCCAGATTTCTGGAACGTCCTGCCGCTCGGCAACCGGCAGCTCCAGTCCCCATTTCTTCGCACCGTCAGCCAGCAGTTTAGCGGGCCACTTCCTCACCCTCTGGGCAGCGACGGCCGTCACGAACCGATACGATAACAACGTCCCGTCTACGACGAACATGAGCATTCCGGCCACGGTGACGAGTGTCAAACACAGGACGACGTAATAACAAACCTGCGCGACAGCGCCCCGCGCCTGGACCACCGTGGGATCAAAAAGGAACCAGAGTAGTGCGATCAGCCCCAGGTTAATTACCCCCAACAGCCCAGTACGGAACGCCCGTCGCCAAGGTACCCCGTGGTCAGCGAACACCTGGCACAACGCGCTAACGTTACCGTCCTCCGGTTGCTTCTCGGTCCACGCCCGCCAACTCTCGCGGAGGCCGGCCCACACACCGGGAAATCTGTTCTTGGCGTAGCCGAGAGCGAAATTATCATTGATTTCGTCGTTCCGTTTCTTCAGCGCTCGGAGCGCGTTCACGATGTAGTAGATGCAGAGGCCAGACGCCAGCAGGCGAAGGACCACCGTGGGCCAGACGCTGATCCCTTCGTTGAGTTCAAAAGATTCCTGATCCTCGTGGGTGTGGGCGTAGTAGATCAGGAGGAGCAGCGACACGAGACCGCTCCCCAAAAAGACGGCCCCGACGCAAATGAGGGTTTGGCCCCCGTTGAGTGAGCCCGTAATGAACTCGCGGCCGTGCGCGGCCGCCCAATTCAGAAACCGCTGCAACGGCCGCGACACCGGGTACAGGAGTGCGCCGGCAAGCAGCGCAATGCCGAGAAGGTACCACGGATTCACGCCCCTCACCAGCCAGGGGTGGATGCGCGGATTCGGGGGTTCAAGTCGGTCGCCCTCGCGAAGCGTCAACTCATACGCTCCGCTGCGCCCTACCTCGTAGAGGCGGATCGGCATCCTTTCCGATCCCTTTGTCGGTACGAGCAAGTCCCCGTTCCATGGAACTTCGGTGCCATGGCTCTTCTCAGTGGGGCGGATACACTTCACGATTCCCTGATCGGAGTGCTGGCAATGCTCCTTCAGCTTGTCGAAATGCACCGCCCGCAGGCAGCCGAGGTAGCTGGACGTGTCGTAGCTGCTGCGGAACGGGGCGACCTTGCGTTGTAAGCACTCGCACAAGGACAGCCCATAGTGGGAAGCGATTAGCAGGTTGCGAGTGTCCGGGTAATCGCCCGACTGGAGAAGGCGCACGTCCAGGTCCGTGGTAAAAAAAATGGCGTCGGGAAAGACCGGGCGCAGCGCCTTCAGGAGCAGGAACTTGTCGTATACATCGCTGCCGACGATGCCAACCGCCTGGGGCCGGCAGGAGTCCGCCTTCATGAGTTGGGCGAGCCGGCGCAGGTAGTCGATCTGGGGCTCCCCTTCGCCCTCCTTCGCCGTCGGGTTATTCGGTGACGGTTTCTGTCCGCCGCCTGTCTCCTCCCTGCCGCTGCCGGGCTGCGCTCCTTTCTCGTCCCCAGACGCGCCCCCGAGTTCTCTGCCGTCCAGGCCGCGTAGGTACGAGTAGTGACGCACGTCGTTCGTCCATGCGCCAGCGGCGTCTTTGAAAACGTTGTGCATCTCCCTCCCGTATTCCGTGTCCCACTCCGCGATGACGGCCAGGCTGCCGGGTCGCCTCAGATCAACGCGCCGGAGCCGCAGCTCTGTAATCAGTTTGTCCGCTAGAGTTTTGTCGGTATCGATGACGTATTCGATCGCGAATTTGCGGTTGCAAATCGCGGCAAGAAGTGATGGACTGAATTGTTCCGTGCGCCGAACCGACGGAGCCGTCGAGTACGTGACGTACAGCCTGACCGGGTCAGCGAACTCGGCGTCCTCTTGGAGCATGGCGGCCAGTTGCGTTGAGCCGATCCGGCCGGTGATGGCGAACTCGCACTCAGCTGGGTCCTGGACCTGCTTCAATGCTTTTTTCAATAGGCAGCTCAAGCCGGCAAGACCGTCGAGCTGCCGCTTGGAGTCGGGACGACGGCTGACCCAGAGTACGCAGACCGCCTGGTAGTGAGTGATGGGGCCGTCAGTATCCCGCAGTGGTTGGACCCACTCGTAGGGAATGGGCCTGTCTTTTTCCGGGTGATCAGGTGCTCGTCCGCCCTGACCATTTCCAACACAGGTACATTCCGACTGTTCCTTGCGTGGAAGGGCCGCGGAATAAATGCGGTCGGACTGCGTCGGACTGTACCCAGCCGTGTTAAGGGCGGACAGGACGGCGTAACGCTCGCGGCGACGGGTCTCGGCTGCCTCCGGAGTGTTCTCCGGTTCAACGCAGTCGAAGAGAAAAAGGACCTTCTTGTCTCTATCCTCTTTGGGAGGCTCGGGCCTATGTTCGGAATCGACGATGTTGGCGATCTTGTCCGTGGTCTGTTGCCCGCGCAGCGCTGCCGCCAGCGGATCCTGCCAGAGGCGGGCTGGCACGCTTTTTCCAGAAGGAATTGGTTTGCCGTCGGCTGCGGGCGGTGTAGGACGCGGGCTGTCGAGGGACGGCCGCGACAGGATCAACCCCATGGCCGTCACGACGAGTGCGATGATGCCGGGCCAGGAGACGTGAAAAGCGCTTTCGTCTTGGCTTGTCATGGGGCAGTTCCTTTCAGCCTGTCCAGGGCGTGGCTGCGACGCCTGGGACGCTCATCATCTGGCCTGGTAGAGCCTGGCTCTTGCCAGCGCGGCTTTCTCCAGGCGCGCGCGGTGCTCCCGCCCCTGCATCAACAAAGCCTCGTTCAGTTTGCGGTGCTTGTTTCTTGGGTCAATCGTTTGGCCATCAATCCACTCGCGAAGACTCCGGCCCTGGGCAGGGCCGAGATTGATTATTTTGGGTGGGTTCTTCGGGTCGATGTACTGCAGTTGTTGCACCTCACCGATTTCTGGGTTGACCCAGGAAATGTAACCGCCGGGCAGAATTTGCCGGGGTGCCTTGATGTTGCCGCCAAAACTATAGCGGGTGCCTGGCGTAACGACCGGATCGTAGAAGTGCGGCGTGAGGAAGTCGGAGACCACAACCCCCTGGATGGAGTAGCCAAAATTGTCGGCTTCGCACGGATCGCAGGCTTCCACGAGGTACTCGAATTCACTGGGCGCGTCCTTTATCGTGCTTGCGACAATCTCGATCGCCCGCGAGGCCTGAAGCTTGTTGCCAAAGGGATCGACGAGCATTTCGAGCGTCTCATGGCTAGCAGCGATTGTCCATTCGTCGCTCACAGGAGTAGCGACGACTTTGGCGAAAGGCTGATTGTGCTTGTCGAGATGGAAGCCGCCCTCGCCTGGGGGCAGATGCTTGACGAGTTGCACCGGCCAGACACCGCTCGGAACCTTCGATGCATCCGGTAGATAGCGCACGCTGGCTTGGACGTTCCAGAACTGCGGCAGGTCGCGCATCACCTGAACGTTCAGCGCGGCGGCCACTGCCTCAACCAGGCCGGCATCCAAACTCCCGGTCGTATCAACCAGGCCCACTTGAATCAGAGACATGTTAACCTCCTTAAAAAAACACGCGTGTTAGTTATCCATGATCAGCGCCCAACACGTGATCGCGCTGGAAATCGTCGTCCAGTAGCCAAATTTCTCATAGATCTGGGCGGCCTTGGTGGCGGCGTCCTTGGCGGTCAGCCCTTTCGAATCGATTTGCGGGTCCGAGGCATTGCGGACCGCTGTCCATTGCGGCGCCGACGCGCCCAGCTGTTGCACGACCATGCCCAGAACCGCATCGCCCATCTCGACCGCCGCCCCCAAACCCTGCAAGCCGAAACGGTCCGTGCTGTCGTCGAACGCAAAGAAATCAGTTGTCACCACGTCCGGCAATTTCACTCCCGCCTCGGCGTGCGCGACAATGCGCGGCGGCCGGCCTGCAGGCGGCAAGTGGCCGGCATTGGCAGCGAAAAGTTTTTCGGCCGCTTCCAGCGACGGTGTCCGGAGCCTCGACGACTTGAAGCTGCTGTCGTGAAACAGGGCGTTCTTGAATTTCGCCTGGCAGTCGAAGCGCACCTGCCGTGACACGACAACATCTCCGAGTTGCATATCCGCACCGATGCCGCCGGCCGTGCCTGTGGTGATCACTAGTCTCGGCTTAACTTCTTCGATCAGCTGCTGCCAGAGCTTCGCAATCGGCAACTTGGGCCCGTCCTGGCTCATGTGCAACTCGGACTTGAAACAAAGTACGCGCTTGCCGGTGATGAAAGTGGGAAAATAGCTTCCCAGTCGATGGCTATCCTGCACTGCAGGCGCGCCGCGCCGGATCAACGGCACATATTCCGTTTGAAATTTGTGGGCGTAGGCGTACCACCCTGTCTTGCTCGGGAAGCCAGGCGTCAAGGCGTCGGCCAAAGATTTGGCCTCTTCCGTCGTCCAGGTAACAACCAGATAATCGAACGTGGAGAGCGACTTTTCGGGCGAAGGGGCCGGGTGTAAGGGCGCCGGCCGCGGTTCCTTGCCGGCTGGCCAGGGAATCGGCGAACGCGCCATGGCCCGCATCAGCGCCGCAGACGGCAACGTGTGCGGTGCATGGGTAGCCGCATCTTCCGCATCAAATTGAATAATGTGCCGGGCCAAAGCCTCGGGCGATGATAAAATGTCCGCCGGACGAGGTTTGCGTCGGCCCTTGGGAGCTGCCGCCCGTTTTTTGACCGGTAGTTTCAATTGATTCATGGTCGACCTCCGTTCTTCGGATGTTCATTTTCCCAGGCCGAACATTCCGCACTCGGCAGTTGCCGTACAGCTGCCTCACTCGCGAAGCTCCTACTATCTAATGGCCTGAGAAGTCAAATTCGTAACAAGAAAAAAAGAAAAATCTGAAAAAAGATCGGTGTGGTACTGGAGATGTTAAGATGGGTGTCGTGATTTATTTGGATTTGCGCTTCCTCGTGCGTCCGGTCTTTCTCCCGTGATTTCGTTGCGCCCAGGCCCGAAACTCGTTCTGGACCGTGAGATAATCCTTTTCCGGTTGCAAAAAGCGGACGATTTCCGCCACCGCGATTCCCGGAAACGTGGGACTTTCATTGGCTTGCAGATATGTTCCATCAGGCTGGAGGAGCTAAACCCGCAGGGACTTGCCGACAAAGTACCACACCTGGGGCACTCTCAGGGACGCATAAATTGCCATGCGAGCCATGTGCGACACCTCAATTTCCAGCAACAGGTCTGGTGGTGGGTCAACGGCGGAGTCCCAGGTCAACTTGCCGCGAACTTGTTCCGCATGCTCGATCCACCAGCAGTTATCTCCTTCCAGCCCCTTCTCGAGATCCTCACGCTGGAAAGTCATGTCGCCGGCGGGTTCGATGCTACAACGGAACACCTCCGCCAGGATTTCGATCAGACGTCCCAGGCGCTTCTTGAAAAAATCATGTTCCCGAGAGGTAACCATGATTTCGAGTGTCCCCCGATTGAACGTAAGGCGCATGGCAGGCCGGTCGCACAAAATATTGCCGATTTGAATGTAGTCGTGCCAGGTGAGACCTTGCAAAACCAACCGTTGCGCGGGCACGAGCAGCGTGTCGCTTTTCCAGGGGCGCCTGATGGTTTTCCCGATGGGTTTTCTTTCATTTCGTGCGAGGATGGTCATGCTGCACTCCTGCGTTTGCCTTCAGTTGAGCACTATTCTACCAGCCAGCGCCGGCCATGACAGCGCGCCTCGATACCGGCTTGCACCCCTGATGTGGCCTGTCTGCGGTCCAAAGAGAGGGCGGGCGCTTCTCCTTTAGCGATAGGTAGTTGACATGGACCGAGATTATGCGACAATCGACTTAAGCCGGCCGCGCACCCTTGGTACGCATCGATGTGCAAGCCCGCCTCAAAAGCCTCGCGCGCAAAACGGTTCTCAGGCCTCATAGCCAGGCACCTGGCCGGCTGCGACCGCCCGCCGCGGCGGCGCCATCAATAGCCCCATATGCGGAGTGCACCGCCCACTTGAAAGATATCCTTTTCTTCCTGGGAATCTTCTTTATTCAACTGGTAGTCGTGGCCATTGTAGTTTTACTATTCGGGTTTTTGATTTATTATTTCGGCTTGGTTTGACTCCGCCGGTATGCAGCATGTCCGACTTCAACTGGCGCTGCGCGCTTTGTTCGACCTGGATAGTGTCACGGCGGTTGGACGGTTTCGCCGCCGCTGATGGTCGACATGGCCCAATAGGTGGCGATATCGATCCCCTGTGAAATGAAGTGGACCGACCCATCGGCATAGGCAAACTGCAAACCGCCGGGATGCCGGCTTCGGAATCCGTAGGTGTTCGCCCAGGCGGAGTTGGATCGGACGGCGTCCGCATCGCAGATGCCGTAGCGTTGATCGAGATTCGTATTCGGCGGGATCGCGCACGTGCTGATCGCATCGTTGGCGTAGGGCCAGGCGCTCCAGCAATTGAGGTGCGGGATGTCCTCGCCGATCATGAAGGTGTTGCTCAAACCATCGGTAATTCCGCTCAGCGTTAGCCGTTTGATGAAATCATTCCGGCAAAAGATGCCGTCGCAAAACGGCGCCCGGTAGAAGCAGTCACAATTGCCGCTGGGACCGGTATGGGGAAAATCGCCCCAGCACCAGTTGGAACCGCTGCACCCCTTGTAATTGGTCAAGGGAAGGGAGCCGCCGAGGTAGTAGTCGTTGGCCGCGAACGGGCTCGGCGAATTCTCCTGGGCGTTGTCGCTGGGGCAGAAGAAGATCGCGATGTTGGTCCTTTCCGCAATGTTGCCGACCAGCGACGCCGTATCGATCCGGCTCATTTGATAGAGGTTATCCTCTTCGAGAAAGGGGAGCATCCGGGCGAAAAAACTCCAGCTATCCACGCTGGTGCCGCTGCCGCCGCGGTTGCCGTTTCGCGGCAGTGAACCATGCGCATCATGGTAGTGGTGCACCGCGAGGGCGATCTGTTTGAGGTTGCTCTGACACTTGATGCGGTTGGCCGCCTCGCGGACTTTCTGCACCGCCGGCAACAATAGACTAATCAGCACCCCGATAATGGCGATCACGACCAGCAACTCGATCAGCGTGAATGCCTTACGACAGGCTCTCGTACCGTTTGACATCGCCGGTTCGCTCCCAGGAGGTCTGAACCCGACCATTCATTGCGCTACAGCTGCTCTTGCTCTTAATCCTGATCCTACACTTAATCGTCTTCCTAGCCTTAATCCTCCTCTTAATCTTTCGCCCCATTCAATCGATTGTGATGAGTCCTCATTCCCGTTGCAACACAAATCCATGAATGTTCCGATCGACATCCTGGTATAAACCCACGATATTGCCGGCCTCGTTGATCCCGAAACCCCGCGTATCATTAACGCCGGGAAAGTCAAAAGTCGTATAAGTGTCCGCCGCCAGTTTCGCGGGGACTATCCCCATCAGACTGAATATCGCGACCAACAGCATTGCCTGCCGCGACGGGTTATTTGTCCAACCGTTCATACCTTCCTCCGCATGAGTTTGAGATTTTCAGAACAACGTTTGCGTTTTTTTTTATATGAGACACTGGTTCATTGGCCAGAACATCTCAGAAAGTTAGCCAACCACCAGGTAGCGAATGTTCCGGCTCTCCATAAGGCGTAGCAATGGTTTCACCTGAACGGAGCCAGATTCTCGCGGCTAAGCTCCTGCACCGAAGCGCAGCCGGCAAGGCCGAGGGTCAAATCGAGCTCCGCGAACAGGTTCTGCATCACGTCGTAGACCCCTTGCTCGCCGTTGACCGCCAGGCCGTAGCAATAGGGTCGCCCGACAAGCACCGCTTTCGCTCCCAGTGCGAGGGCTTTGAAGATGTCGGCGCCGCAGCGAATGCCGCTATCGAAGAGGACGGTCAGCCGGTCCGCAACGGTATCGATCGCGGGGGGAAGGGCCTCGAGGGCCGGGATCGCCCCGTCCAGTTGACGGCCGCCGTGATTGGAAATGATGATTCCTTCCATGCCATGATCGGCCGCTTGGCGCGCATCGTCCGAGGACAGGATGCCTTTCAGCAAAATCGGCAATCGGGTGTGCCGGCGCAGGAAAGACAGATCCTCCCAGGTCAGCGTGGGATTTGAATAATTTCCCATGAAATACCGGATCGCTTCCTCGGGATGCTTTTCCGGGGCTCCTTTGACGGCGGCGCGGAAAACCGGATCGCTGAAGTAATTCGCCAATCCATCTCCCTTGAGAAAGGGGAGATAGGAGTTTTGCAGATCGCGAGGCCGCCAGGACAGCAGGTACGTATCCAGGGTAACGACCACCGCGCTGAATCCCGCGCGTTCGGCGCGCTGTAAGAAACTGGCGGCGAGATCGGAGTTGCCCGGCCAATAGAGTTGGAACCAGCGCGGCGAGTCGCCCATCACTTCCGCAATTTCCTCCATGCTGTGCGAGGAGACCGTGCTCACGACAAAGGGTAGCCCGAGGGAACGCGCGGCCCGCGCGACCGCCAACTCTCCATCCTTGTGTAAGATCCCCAGGACGCCGATGGGTGCCAGAATAATCGGCGCCGGTAAATTCCGTCCCAAAACGGTTATCTGCAAGTCGCGCCGGGCAACATTGCGCAGAAAACGGGGGACAATGTTCCATTTTTGAAACGCCAACCGATTGCCGCGCATGGTATCTTCCACGCCTGCCCCACCGGCAAGGTAATTGAACGCCTCGGCTTTGAGTTTCGTTTTCGCTTCCTGTTCGAGTTCCATCACGAGCAGGGGTTGCGAAGGGGTGATGCCCGTGAGTCCCTGTTGATAGATCTCTGCCTGACGTTTGATGCCGGGGGAAAGGTTGACAGGTTGATCGGCCATGCGTACTATTTTATTTTTTTCTTTTTTCCAGGCATGGTCGATTGGCTCGAAAATGCGCCGAGTCTCAAATCAGCACGATGAGGGGGAATGGGGCAGGCGCAGGGCGCGCCGGAGGACGGTGGCGATCCAACAAACCTCCGCGGCGTCGCGGCCCGCCAGCAGGCCGACCTTCTTCTCCCCGTTGGGCAGGATGTGCAACTGCGCCACCGGCGTCATGTTCGAGTCATCGCTGCCGGAAACCCAGCCATTGTCGCCGGCACGGACGTCGGTGAGGTCCGCCCGGTTCCAGCCGCGACGCCGGGCGCGCACCTTGCTGCATTCGAGCATCTCAAGCTCGTCGCCGACGACGGCGAGCACCACCCGGGCGAAGGCGTGGTGATAGGTGGGTAGAAATACCGCCAGAGCAATTGCCCAGGAGATCACGATCATCACAACGGGGCCGTAGCTGCCCTCGGTGTCGTGGAAGCCGGTGCTGAGTCCCGCGAGTGTAAAGATCGCCGGCAGGATGCACATCGCGCAGCCAAATAGAAAGAACGGCCCAGGGCCGCCCGCTGGCACGATCAGGGTCACGCCGTTGTCGTGGACCTGATGGATCACCCGGCTGTTTGCCGGCTGCTCGGGATTTTCCCGGAACTCCGGAACACGTGCGCCGGCCGACTGAATCTGCTCGTAAATCGCGCGCAGTGTCTCGCCCATTTCACGGATCGCTGCCGCGCGCCGCTCCGCTCGTGAGGTGAATACCCGCGGCCCGGGCGGAGCCGGCTTGAGATCTGAACTGGTTGGAGTGGGAACCCGGCAGTGGCGGCGCAAGTCGCCGGCCAGGGCCTCGAGCCACGCCCGCGGATAACCGGTGCAGACGGCGCGCGGCACGCCCTGCCGGGTTTCCACGGACAACACGGCCAGATCGCCAAACGGGCCGACGGCGATTCGAACGATGTCGTCAAGGGCGACTTCTTGGGCGGGCGCTGAAGATCCCGAGCCGGTTTGCCAACGAAGCTTGCCGTCGGTGGTTACGCAGACCTCATGATGGCCGGCGTGGTAGACGCCGGCAGGGGGCGGCAGCCGGAAATGCACACCATCCGCCGATTGCAACACTTCGATCTGCGAAGGCAAGGTGGCGCTCACGGTTCACCTCCCAGTGCGCGAAGAGTAAAAAGGGGTCGGGAGCCGTTTTTTGGGCGTAGTGCGGTGATCGGTCGACGACTGGTTTCCCCCAAAAAACGACTCCCGACCCCTTCTTACAGTAATTGGTTGCGGGCGACCCGGGCAATTCTACTTTACGTTCGGGCGCCGTGATGCCGCCATTTCAGCTCGTTACGAAAAATTCATCATGTGGTTTGCAAATTGGCAATATTTCCAGAGTTCCCAAAGCAAATGAAAATTAAGAGTCGGAAGAGGACTAGGATGAGGAGGAGGAGTAAGATTAAGACTGACTGCAAGAATCGTTCGATTGTAGTCTCCGGTTCATTTCGCTTTTCCAAAAGGAGGTTTGCGATGAGAATGCACACGGTAGCAGTTTTGGGGATCGCGGTCTTGCTCGGCGGCGTTGGGTTGGCGGCAGCAGCGGATGCCAAGGAAGAGGCTGTCAAGAAGGAACTGCAAGCGCTCAAGGGTACCTGGAGGCCTGTCTCCCGAGAGGTGGACGGGGTTAAGACTAGCGAAGAGGAGCTGAAGGATGTCATCATCCGTCGCGATGAGGCCGGCATGTTTTCGGTCCGGCTGGGCGACCAGGTTATCATTGAGGGGACCATCAAGATCGACCCAGCCAAGAAACCCAAGACGGTGGATACCACGTATAGCACAGGGGAGAACAAGGGGAAAGTTGCCAAGGGCATTTACGAGATCGACGGCGACACCTATCGGTTATGCTTTGCCCAGCCCGGCAGCGAGCGGCCCAAGGAATTCTCTGCCAAGGCCGGCAGCGGCAATACTCTCATCGTTTACAAGCGCGAAAAAAAATAACAGGAAAAGAATGAGAAAGAATTTTGTCCGGAAGATGACAGAAAAATTGAGGAAAGTGTCAGCGGCGCGCACAGGCACCTAATGGAGATTTGCAGCCTAGCTGTGCCTTTGATTGCCGCAGATGGCGTTTGCATGTCATCGAGGTGTCATCAAAAAATCCATTTCATTATGAGTAATTCATTTCACGGGGGAGTGACAGCAACACCGAATGAAATACAAAAAAGCCCTATTTTTGCCCGGTCGGCAAAAGAATTGTCAGCAAGAGCGACGCGTTCTCGATCCCTTTTACGGAGTGCGGTTCGCCGGTGGGCAAGTACAGGAGTTTCCTCGCTTCAAGAGTCTGTGTTTTGCCGAACGCGGTAAAGGCAACCTGTCCTTCCAGGCATTGAACCACAAGCTCCCCCTTGGCTTTGTGTTCGTCGATTTCCTTGCCTGCCGGGACTACGAGGCGGATGATCTCGACCTGCTCGGCACGAATGAGGGTCTTCGTCTGAGCCGAGGCCAATGCCGAGCCCAGGGGCCGAACGTCCACGATTTCGCCAGGCTGTGCATGCGGAATTGCCATTGCCGTTTCCTCATTAATGCAAACCACGTTACGCGCCCGGTTTCCACCCGCCACCACCGGGCGCAGCGGTAAGGTTGTGGCAGGACATCATTTTCGTAATCGTAGCAATAACCGTGCCGCGGCTTCAACCGATTTCGCTCAACGACCCACCCCTCCTGGTCACATGACGTGTGCGGATTCGGCCCACCGCTGATGACGAATTCCGCACACCCGCACAAGCTCCAGAGACTCCGCCAACACCCAAGATCGCGGAAGCTACGCTGAATGCACGTATAAGACCTACCTGGCACGTGACTTGCTCGGTGGTGACGCTACGGGAAGGCCGGGGTGATTTTCCACGCTTCCAAGAAAACAGGAGCTTGTTCATGAGATGGGTTCAGAATTCGCCCTTCCGGCTCGCTGCCGGCCGGCTTTTGCTCATCGTTCTGATCCTCGGGTTACTCCTTGTGGGCGTCGGCATCTATGTGATGTTCCGTGGCCAACCGCAAAGCCAAAAGGCAACTGTGGAGCCGGAGAAAACCGACGAGAATTCCGCCGTGGCAATGGGGCAGAAACTGTACGGCAACTATTGTGGAGCCTGTCATGGGGACAAGGGCGAGGGCAACGGGCCGGCGGCCCGGTATCTGTATCCCAAGCCGCGCAACTTCATCGACAGCCGGTTCCGCCTGGTGACTACGGTCAACAAGATGCCGTCCGAGCAGGATCTCTTGCAGGTCATTACGCGGGGGATGCCCGGGTCGGCCATGTTTCCCTTTGCCCACCTGAGCGAAATCGACCGACTTGCCCTGGTGGCTTACGTGAAGCACTTGACGCGAACCGGATTGCTGGAGCGGAAAATCGCCCAGGCTGGCGGCGAAATCAGTCAGGAGGAGCGGCAGGACCTGGTCCAGGAAGTAGAAGAGCTTCTCCGGCCGGGCGAGACGCTGGCGATGCCGGCCGAGTTTGTTCCATTCGGAGCGGAGTCGGTTGCCCGCGGCGAGAAGCTCTATCGATCGGAGTCCTGCGCGGTGTGCCATGGCCCCACGGGCAAGGGAGACGGGCCTCAGGAGCAGCGCGATGACCAGAACGTCGTGATTCGGCCGCGCGACTTCACGCAGGGGGTTTTCCGGGGCGGCTGGGAACCCCGGCAGCTCTATGCTCGTCTCTTGTTGGGTACGCCCGGCACGCCGATGCCGGCATTCGCCCATCTCACCCCGGACCAGGCAAGCGATTTGATCAACTTCGTTTTATCGCTGTCCACGGCCGAAGCGCGAACCAACGCGGAGCATCACCGGATCCAAATTATCGCTACCCGGATCAAGGAGCCTCTGGCACAGGAGATTACCGACTCCATCTGGAAGGCCGGCAAGGAGGTTCGGCTGGCGTTAAGCCCGTTATGGTGGCGCGCGTACGACAATCCCGACCTGCACGTGGCGGCGGTGCATGATGGTCAAACGCTGGCGCTCCGCCTGACCTGGCGGGATGCGACCTGCAACGACAGCCCCATACGCCCGCAGGATTTCGAAGACATGGCCGCCGTGCAGCTATTCAAGGGTAGCCCGGAGCCGTTCCTTGGCATGGGCGCTGGCGATCAACCTCTCGATGTCTGGCTCTGGCGCCCGAGTTGGCAAATGAAAGAGGCCCAACGGGCCGATGTGGACAAAACGTACCCCAACATGGCCGTAGATCTGTATCCCTTTGAGCAACCGGGCGATGGTGCTCGCCCCCACGCGACCGAGCGCCAACCGCGCGGTTTCCTGTCGGCGTGGGCTGCCGGGAACTTGCAAGCGGACCCGACACGAAACGTGACCGGGTCCAACTTGGGTGCGAAGGGGTTCGGCACTTTGACCGTTCGGCCGCCGGTGTCGCAGGTCGTCACGACGAAGGGAGAATGGAAAGACGGTCGCTGGACGGTAGTGTTGCGCCGCCCCCTGGAAGTCAGCGCGGGGGCCGGCATTCCCGTCGCGCCGGGAGATAAACTTTCCATAGCCTACGCGCTCTGGGACGGGGCCGCGGGCGACCGGAACGGGCAAAAGTTGGTATCGATCTGGAACGATTTGGTCTTGGAGTAGCACGCTCATGAACCGCCGCGACTTCCTGAAAACCGCTCTGGCCGCCGGCAGCGCCAGCCTCCTCGATCCGAGACTCTGGGCTTTTGACCCGATACGCGTTGAGAATCCACTCGGCGTTTATCCGGCGCGCGACTGGGAACAGGTCTATCGCGACCAGTATCGCTACGATTCGACGTTTACCTGGGTGTGCGCTCCCAACGATACTCACATGTGCCGCTTGCGCGCCTTTGTTCGCAACGGCGTTCTCCTGCGCAGCGAACAGAACTATGACCATGACCGTTGCGGTGATCTGTACGGCAATCAGGCGACCAAGGCCTGGAACCCGCGCGGCTGCCCCAAGGGCTACACCATGCAGCGCCGCGTCTACGGGCCTTACCGTCTGAAAGGGCCAGTGTTGCGCCAAGGCTGGAAAGCCTGGGCCGACGCCGGATTTCCTTCTCTTACCGACAAACCGGAATTACGCAAGCAGTTCAAGTTCGACGACCGCGGCAATGACACGTTCGTGCGCGTTGCCTGGGATGAGGCGTACCAGTACGTGGCAGCCGGTCTGGACGCGATCGCGCGGACCTATAGCGGCGACCCGGGAAAAGCACGGCTGGTCAAGGACGGTTACGACCGCTTGATGATCGACCAGGTACAAGGGGCCGGCACGCGCACCATCAAGGTGGGCTCCAACCTGCCGATTCATGGCGTGGTGGGCAAGTTCGGCATCTACCGGCTGGCCAACTTGCTCGGCCTGCTCGACCATCACGTGCGCGGGGTGCCGCCTGAAAAGGCCCGCGGCGCCCGCGACTGGAACGAATACACCTGGCGCGGCGACCAGGCGCCGGGGATGCCGTTCGTCCACGGCTTGCAGACCTCCGACATGGACATGAACGATCTGCGTTTCTCCAAGCTGGTCATCCAGGTGGGCAAGAATCTGATCGAAAACAAGATGCCCGAGTCGCACTGGCTCAACGAGGTCTTCGAGCGCGGTGGCAAGCTGGTGGACATTGCCCCGGAGTACAATTGCCCCGCCACCAAGTCGGACTACTGGATCGGCGTCCGGCCCGGCCTTTCGGACATCGCCGTCTTCCTGGGCGTTACCAAGATCCTGATGGATGAAGGCTGGTACGATGCCGATTTTGTCCGCCGCTTCACGGATTTCCCCATCCTGGTCCGCACCGACACGCTCAATCGGCTACGGCCGGAGGAAGTGATTGGGGGTTACAAGGTCAAGGATCTCCATGGCGGGCCATCGTATACCATCCAGGGCTTGACCGATGAGCAGCGCGCCCGCATCGGTGATTTCACTGTATGGGACGCGAAGGACAAAAAGGTCGTGGCCCTTGCACGGGATGAGGTCGGCGAGCACATGAAAATCGAAGCGGCGCTCACCGGCACTTTCCAGGTTTCCCTTCTGGACGGAAGCAGGGTTGAGGTCATGCCGATTTTCGAGATGTACAAGCGCCATCTTGCGGATTACGACCTGAAGACGGTCGAAGAGATCAGCGGAGCCGCAGGGGCCCTGGTGCAACGCTTGGCCAGGGACATCTGGGAAACCAGCAAGGCCGGCCATCCTGTGGCCATTCACCTGGGGGAAGGCGTCAACCATTACTTCCACGCCACCCTGCACAACCGGGCGACCTATTTGCCGCTCATGCTGACCGGCAATATCGGCAAACACGGGGCCGGCGTCTTCACCTGGGCGGGAAACTATAAAGGGGCCTTGCTGCAAGCCTCGCCGTGGAGCGGTCCCGGCGTCGGCTCGTTCACACACGAAGATCCGTTTCACCCGGTTCTGGACGAGCAGGCGCGGATCACCCACGAGCACCTTCGTCACCTGAGCGACGGGGAGGATCCCTCATACTGGGCCTGCGGGGAAAAACTGCTCACACTCCAGACTCCGCAGGGGCGCAAGGTATTCACGGGCCGCAGTCACCTGCCGACGCCGACCAAGGCCATCTGGTACAACAACGCCAACTTCCTCAACCAGGCCAAATGGATCTATCACTTGATTGTTCACGTCCTGCCCAAGGTGGACCTGATCATCGACCAACAGATTGAATGGACCGGTTCGGCGGAATATGCCGACGTGGTCCTGCCGGTCAATTCGTGGGTGGAGTTCCAGGACTACGAGTGCGGGGCGTCGTGCTCCAATCCGTTTTTGCAGCTCTGGAAGGGCGGCATCAAACCGGTGCATGACAGCCGGGACGACGCCGAGGTGTTTGCCGGCGTGGCGCGGGCCCTGGCCGCCAAGACCGGCGATCCGCGCTTTGCCGCGTATTTTCAATTCATCACCGAGAAGCGGTCCAAAGTGTACCTCCAGCGCGTCCTCGATAACTCCACCACGACGCGCGGCAAGGATGGGCCCTATCGGGTCGATGACTTGCTGGCGGGCAAGTACGGCGGCGAGCCGGGCGCCGCCTTGATGCTCTTCCGCACCTACCCACGGGTGCCGTTCTGGGAGCAGATTCACGATTCGATCCCATTCTACACCGACTGCGGCCGATTGTGCGGTTACGCCGACATTCCCGAGGCCATCGAATATGGCGAAAACCTGGTCAGCCATCGCGAGGCCGTCGAGGCCACTCCGTACTTACCGAACGTTATTGTTTCCTCGAGCCCGTACGTGCGGCCCACGGATTACCGAATTCCACTGAACACCGCGGACCCCGACCTGCGCCAGGTGCGCAACGTCAAGATGCCGTGGAGCGAGGTGAAAAAGACCGTCAATCCGTTATGGCAGCAAGGTTTCCGTTACTTCTGCTCGACACCGAAAAGCCGGCACTCGACGCATTCGTCGTGGTCCACGGTCGATTGGCACTGGATCTGGAGCGACAACTTCGGCGACCCGTATCGGAACGACAAGCGCGCGCCCGGAGTCGGGGATCGCCAGATCCAGATAAACCCGGATGCCGGCATCGCCCTGGGGTTGAAGGAAGGCGATTACGTATGGGTTGACGCCAATCCGCTCGACCGGCCGTATGCCGGCTGGGACAAGGACACCGCCAACCCGCGCCACAAGGCGTTTCGCTGCATGGTGCGGGTGATCTTTAACCCCGGACTGCCATTTAATTTCACCATCATGAAGCACACCGGCTGGATCGCCACGGAACGCAGCGTCCACGCGCATGAAAGTCGGCCGGACGGCCGCGCCCTGGCGGCAGAAACCGGCTACCAGGCAAGCTACCGCTACGGATCGCACCAGAGCATTACGCGCGGCTGGCTGCCGCCGATGCACCAGACCGACAATCTGTTCCACAAGCGTACGGGAGCGATGGCTTTTGTGTTCGGGTTCGACGTGGACAACCATGCCGTCAACACCGTGCCGAAGGAAACGCTCATCCGCATCACGAAGGCGGAAGACGGCGGCATCGGCGGGAAAGGCGTTTGGGAACCGGCAACCCGCGGTTACGGCCCCGGTAGCGACACGCCTCAGAAAACCATGTACCTGGCTGGAGGCTATGTGAAGATCCGTGGTACAACCTGAGAAAAGGATAACCCGATGATTCCGATGACAACGGCTGAACGGTTAGTTCCGAAGATTCATCCCCTCGCCCGAGCGGTGGAGCCGGACGACCCGATGATATTGCACGCGACTGGGGTGATGGGCGATCCGGAAGAAATGGTGCGCTCGTTGATCGAGGAATTTGCATGGATGGACTGGGAGGCCGAGGCGATCTTGAAACTATTCAGGGATCCCTTCTATCCGGTATTGCACGCGCTGTGGCGGGCTTACGGGGAAGCCGGCATCCAGGCACGAATCGACCGCATCGTTTACGCGGAGGAGGTCAGCCGGTTCCGGACCACGATCCAGGAAGAATCGGAACCGGGCGAAGAGGAACCTGAGTTGATCGAGTTGGCCCTTCCCCCACACTGGCGGTCAGCGCCCGGATCGGCGCGGCCGGAAGGGAGCAGCAATGCCGCAAGTTTATAACTGGCAACTGGGGCGGCAGATGAACTACCCCTACGAGGAGCAACATCCTCGCTGGCAGTTCGCGTTCGTCTTCAACATCAACCGCTGCATCGGTTGTCAAACCTGCACCATGGCCTGCAAAAGCACCTGGACCTTTTCCAAGGGCCAGGAGGACATGTGGTGGAACAACGTCGAGTCAAAGCCATTTGGGGGCTACCCGCAGCACTGGGACGCCAAGCTGCTGGCCATGCTCGAAGCGGAGAATCCCGGCGGTCAGGTATGGAATGCTGGCAAGGGGGAGCGCAGCCCCTACGGCTTGTTTGAAGGCAAAACGATCTTCGAAGCGGCGGAGAAACACATCGGTCCGGAAGGGCCGCAATCCGTCCTAGGCTACCTCCCCACCGCGGCGGAATGGCGGCACCCGAACATCCATGAAGATACGGCGGCAGGCGGCAAATGGCGCGAGGGGGAATACGGCGGATCCACGCAGCTGCCCGAACACCGGATCTGGTTCTTCCATCTGGCCCGCATCTGCAACCACTGCACCTATCCCGGCTGCCTCGGGGCCTGCCCGCGCCAGGCGATTTACAAGCGGCCCGAGGACGGCATCGTTCTGATCGACCAGGAGCGCTGCCGCGGTTATCGCAAATGTGTCGAAGGGTGTCCGTACAAGAAGACGATGTACCGGGGCACAACGCGGACCAGTGAAAAATGTGTTGGTTGCTTCCCGCGGATCGAGGGCCGGGACGAAACGATCAGTCCCGAGGGCGCCCCCGTGGAAGCCCGTTGCATGTCCGCCTGTGTGGGCAAGATCCGGATGCAAGGCCTGGTGCAAATAAACCCGGACGGCACCTGGGTCAACGACCCGTCGCATCCCCTGTACTTCCTGATCCGGGAGCGGCAGGTGGCGCTGCCGCTGTACCCCCAGTTCGGGACGGAACCCAACGGCTATTACATTCCTCCGCGCTGGGCGCCGCGGAGCTACCTGGAGCAGATGTTCGGCCCCGGAGTCAATCAGGCCATCGAGCAGTACTCCTGTCCCGACCGGCGGCTCCTGGCCGTGCTCCAGCTGTTCCGCGCCCAACGTCACATCTTGTTCCGCTACGAGATCCAGGAAGGGCCGAAGATCGCCGAGATTGCGGTGAAACTTCCCTCGGGAAAAGAGCGCGTGCAGGAAATCTTTAACGATACCGTCATCGGCTACAACAAGCTGGGCAAAGAAGTTGTGCGGATCACCATCGAGGAGCCGATTTTCAACCGCCCGAAAGAATTGCACGTGAATTCACTATGAGGCTGGAACCCCGGAGGCACCTCAGTTGATTGGGGAGGAAAACGTGATGCCGGACACTGAAGCCCAAGCGGATATTCTGGCCCGCGAGTGTTTGTATCGCTTTCTGGCTGCAGCTCTCAGCGCGCCAGGCACGGCGCGCCGTGGTCTGCTGTTTGATCCGAAGAACCAGCGGCTTGCCGGCGCGGCAGCCGATTTGCTGAGAGCGGAGGCGGGTAGCGCCTGCGTACCGCTGGGATTCGGCGAATTGCCGGCGGACGATCTGGATCTGGGTCCTCTTCTGGACGCGCTTCGCCAGACCGGGAACGACCTTGCGGCGGAATACCAGCGCGTGTTCGGCCTGGTAGTGCCGCGCGAATGTCCGCCTTACGAAACCGAGTATCATTCATCGTCGGAGCCGTTCTTTCGCGCCCAGCAACTGGCGGACATTGCCGGGTTTTACCGTGCCTTCGGCCTGGATACTTCTCTTAAGGAACCAGAGCGCCCGGACCATCTGGCGCTGGAGCTGGAATTCATGGCTTTTCTGCTCTTGAAGAAACGGCTCGCCCTGGAGTCGATGACGACCGATACGGACGCCGATCATGCCAGCATCTGCGATGAGGCATATGCCCGGTTTTTCCGCGACCATCTCGCCTGGTGGATTCCATCCTTTGCCACCGGCCTGCGGCGCAAGGCCGGTACCGGTTTCTACGCCGCTTTGGGCCAAATCCTGGGCGCTGTTGTGCCGGCCGAACGGGGCCATCTTGGCATAGCCGCTCCCCGGCTGCCCCTCCAGCCAATGCTAATTGAGGGGCCTGAAGAACAAGCCGGTTGCGCCGGTTCGCTGCTGGCGTAACTTCCCCAATTGAGCGTTAACTTGTGTGTCGAAGTTTCGAGTCCCTATTCGCGGGGACCTCGTTGATTTGCAGCGCAAAATCGCGACAATGGAGTTACCACCTACCCCGCCATGATTGAGGAAATATCCGATGAATGCCAAAGGCTACGAACAAGCCCTCAAAAAAGTGCGCGCCGTGTGCCTCGCTCTACCGGAAGCGACCGAGGTCGAGGCCTGGGGCCATCCGACCTTTCGCGCCGGCAAGAAGATGTTCGCGGCATTCGGCCAGGACGAGGTTGGCTTGACCATTGGCCTGAAAATGAGTTTTGCACGGCAAGATGAACTGCTGGAGGATGACCGTTTCTATCCAACGCCCTACGCGGCGCGCCAGGGTTGGGTTTCGCTACGGATCGACGGCAAGACCGATTGGGACGAACTGGGCCAACTGCTACGCGAGGCCTATCGACAAGTCGCGCTCAAGCGAATGCTGAAAGCGCTAGAAGACTGAGTTATTGGTTACTAGTTGTTAGCGATGAACTTAACAACGATTTCTAATAACTAGCAACCAATAACTAATAACGAAAGATTAGTTGGCCACCAAATTAAGATCGGTGTCATTGTAGCGGGCCTCGAAGGAGGGGCCGTCGCCGTTGATGGTGGCAAAGGTGCCGGACCTCGAGCCGAAGGTCATGATCTGGAAGCTGTCGCCGCTGTCGGGCTGGAAGCCGTTGATTACCGTGAGCGTGCCGTCGAGGGTCGCCTGCCCGGTGATGTTGAGCTGGTCGAACGTAACGCCCGGCGTCCGGCCGTCGATCTCGATCACCAGGACGCCGCCAGAAGTTTGCGTGTAATCGCCGGCGATCGTGAGCACGCCCGGCGACCCGCTCTGACCCACATTGATCACGGCGTTGTTCAGCACATTGGCGTCGATGATGCCGGTGCCGGCGACGGATCCGCCTTCGAGATCGACCAGGCCGGCAACCAGCAATCCATTGGTGAGTTGCGTTGAACCGGCGGTTTGCGTGTAGGTTCCGGGCACCACGAGACCGCCGAAGCCTGCGAGGCTAACCGTCCCGCTGTTGGCGAAATCGCCGCTTTCGAGTATCAGGGAACGCAGGGGACTGACATTGATCGTTCCTGTGTTGATGAACGGCGTGGTCGGGTCGGTCAGGTTCACCGTCAGGTCGTCGCTGTGTACGGCAATGGTGCCGCTGTTCATCACGCTACCGTTGAGGATCGCTCCTTGATCGATGGTAAGCGTCCCCTGGTTCACGAGCGCTGCGTTCAAAACACGGGGTCCGGCGGTTCCCTCCCAGACCGCCCCGACAGTCGTGATTCGCCCACTGGGCTGGTTCAAGAGCGTGCCGCCGACAGTCAGCGTGGAGCTGGTGGGCGTGAAGCCGTCGCCGCCGGTCAGCGAGATCACGCCGGAGTTGGTCACGTCCTGTGTCACTGTCAAGGTCTCCTCCTGATCAACGCCGCCCGCGATGGACACGGTCGCGCCGGACCCGATCGTGAGATTGCCGTTAATCGTGGTGTCGCCAACGTCGCCGAAGCCAAACGACAAGGAGCCAAAGACCGACAGATTCCGCTGGGCGAGCACATCGGCGTTAATCGTGCTACCGCTGATGGCTATCAGGTTCGTAAGCGTTCCCGAGCTGGTGATCGTGCAGTCCAGGGCGCTTATTGCAGCCACGGCAGGGGCCCGGTCGGACGTGAAGCTGGTGGTGATGCCCTGCAGGAAAAGGGTGCCGGGGCCGGAAATGCTGCCGTCGTTCTCGAGCGTTCCGCCGAGAACGGAGAACGCGGAATTGGAATCGGCAATGTTGACGCTGCCGCTGTTGGTGAACGCCGACTGGAAGATCGTTATGCGGTTGTTGAAAGTGCTGCTCGGCGGGCCGGCGATGATCGCCCCCTCATTCGTGACCGTGCCGGCGAACCTGCCGAGTTGTCCCAGGCCCTGGATGGTCCCCTGATTGTCCAGATTGGCGCGGATGGCGCCCGCCAGCGTGATGCTGGCCAGAGGCGCGTTGACCAGCGTGCCGCTGCTGACGACCAGGTCCGCCTCGACCAGTATGCGCGCCGAGTTCGTGAAGCCGTTCGCAAAGGAGGATTGTATCGACAGATCTCCTCCCGTGACGTGCAGGAAGGCGCTTGTGCCGCTCACGAATGGCCGGCCCGAAGTATTGTTGATGGCGCTGGCCGTGATGGTGAGCAGCGACTCGTTGTCGACCGCAACGTTGACGGTGCTGCCGGCGATGTTGACGATCCCGGAGTCTACCAGCGCTCCCCGGCCGTTCAGGGTGATGTTCATGAGCGACAGTGTACCTCCGCCCAATACGGTGAACTGGTCGTTGATCTGCGACGGGCTCCCATTGGCGACCGTCAGTCTGCCGGCCGACATCTCGATGGCCGCCTCACTGTGGAGACTGCGGACGACGTCGTTAAAGCCAGGACGATCGTGCGTGACCTGGATGCCAGCGAAGGGAATGACAACGTCGTCACCGCTGTTGGGAAGGCGACCGCCGGCCCAGTTGGCGGCGGTGTCCCAGTCGCCGCTGACCGCCTGCAGCCAGGTGACAGTGGACAGCAACGTCCGGCTTTCAAGATCGAGCACCCCCGGTCGATAGCCGGAGGCCTTTCGCGCCGGCCGGCGCCGACCTGTGTTGGACCGCCTGGTGCCACGAAGCAAGCCAAGGTTACGAAGGACACGAAACATGTCATACCTCCTGTTTTTTCAAGAAGAGCGTTCAAAACGTGCAACAACATTTGATCGGCGGACCATGCAAGCCGGCAGCGCAAGCAAGGGAACCCCATTCCCTCGCTGGCGCTTCGGGCTTGTGTCAGAACTGATTCGCCTCGTAGGCGCGACTTCAAATACCCGAGATGAGGCTCTCATTCCAGTTCCGTCTCTTCCTATACTGCCGCTCGGCAGCCGGGCAAATGAATGATTTTCTGGATGCTCAAGAGCTGATTTTCGCCACAAATGCACTTATGGGATAACGCACTGCGCCGGCATAGAGTGTCGCGGGGGCAGTCGGGTCAAGTGCAATGGCATAGACATAGCCGCGATTGAGGCCGGTGGGCTGCCAGGTGGCGCCATCCACACTCTTGTAGACACCCGAGCCTGTCGCCGCGTAAAGAGTTCCTGTCGTCACCGGGTCAATGGCGAAGGCGTAAGCCCCAGCTATACCGCTACTGCTGAAGCTCCAACTCATGCCGGCGTCGGTGCTCTTGTACACTTCGGAAACCGAATAGCCCACGTCGGGAAAATAGCTCACGCTGGCATAAAGAGTGCTTGGTGTCGCCGGGTCAATCTCGATCGTCTGAATGTCGCGACGGCCATTGTACCCGACGGGAAGTCCGGCGTTGCTTTGATGCCAGCTCGCGCCGCCATCGGTGCTTTTAGAAAGGCCGTTCCGAGCTGTGCCGGCATAGAGAATGGATGGATCCTTTGGATCAATGGCCAGGTGAATGACCTGCACGCCCTCCAGTCCCTCATTGCTCAAGTTCCAGTGGGCGCCGCCATCGGTGCTAATGAAAACGCCGCCGCCATCGGCGATGGCAGTTGCCGCATAAAGGGTCGCCGGCTTTTCTCGATCAACGACCATAGAGCGGATCGCAAGGTTTGTCAGGCCGGTGCTACTGGCAGTCCAGGTGGCGCCGCCATCCGCGCTCTTGAAAATTCCGCCATCGGTGCCGGCGTAGAGGATCGCTGACTTTAGGGGATCAGTCACCAGGGCGCGGACGACCGAGTTAGTCAGGCCCATGTTTGTGGGATTCCAAGTCTGGCCAGCATCGCTCGAAAGGAACACGCCGCCGCCGTTCGTCCCGGCATAAATCAGCGCCGGATTGCTCGGATCCAGGGCGAACGCGCGGATGTCGCCGTTCGTCAAGCCCGAACTGCTTGGAAGCCAATTGTCCCCGGAGGAAGTGGTTTTGAAGATGCCGTTGCCCGGCGGAAGGGCCTGCAAAGCGTGGATGGTCGGGAAGTTTGTCGATTCCGTGAGGCCGGTTATGTAGGCGTTGCCGTCCCGATCCACCGCGATGCCAAAGCCATAGTCCCATTGATTGCCGCCGAGGAAGGTGGAGTAGACCAGGGCCGAGCCATCGGCGTTAAATTTCGTGACAAAGACGTCCGCATCGCCGCCGCCATAGGTGGACTGAATTGGATCGACGAGCGGGAAGTTCTCTGAACTGGTTAATCCCGTTACATAGGCGTTGCCGGCTCCATCGACGGCAACCGCACGGGCACCGGCGCCGCCTCCCGTGCTGCCGCTTCCACCGAGATAGGTGGAATACACCAGCGCTGAACCATCAGCGGCGATCTTCGACAGGAACGCATCACTCTGGCCCACCAAAACCGGCTGGAAGGCGTTGGCGGTCGGGAAATCGGCTGAATTCGTCCCCCCCACGACGTAGGCATTGCCATCTCCGTCCGCGGCGATGCCGTAGGCGTAGTCAAAGTGGCTGCCGCCGAGGTAGGTCGAATAAAGCAGGTTCGAGCCATCGGCGGCGATCTTCGATACGAAACCGTTGGTGCCGCCGCGCAGTGCCGGCTGGAGGGCGTTGACAGCCGGGAAATCACTCGAATAGGCAGTTCCTGTAACGTAGGCGTTGCTGTCTGGGTCGACGGCAATGGCAGTGGCGGAGTCGCCAGTGCTGCCTCCGAGATAGGTGGAATACACCAATGCCGAACCATCGGGCGCTAGCTTCGCAACGAAGGCATTTTGGCTTCCGCGCAGAGCCGGCTGAAGGGCATTGGCGGTCGGGAAGTCCGCCGAACGCGTGTAACCGGTGACGTAGGCGTTGCCAGCCCCATCGACCGCAATGCCGGAGGCACCGTCCGCGCCGCTGCCGCCAAGGTAAGTGGAATAGCGCAAGGCGGAGCCATCCGGAGTAAGGCTTGCCACGAAGGCATCCGGCAGGCCGCCAGAAACAGGTTGGAGAGCGTTGACGGTCGGGAAGTCCGTCGAACCGGTGTACCCGGCGACATAAGCGTTGCCAGCCGAATCGACTGCGATGCCCAGGCCCTGATCCACGCCGCTGCCGCCAAGGTAAGTGGAATATAGCAGAGATGAGCCATCCGCCGCGATTTTCGTCACGAAGGCATTCGTGAAGCCGGTCAAGTTCTGCTGAAAGGCATTGACGATCGGGAAATCGACGGACGAAGCAATACCGGTAACATACGCATTGCCCGCCTCATCCGTTGCAATCGCCTGCCCCTGGTCATAGCCGTTTCCGCCGAGATAGGTGGAGTAACTCAAAACCGGGTCGATCACCAGGGGCTGACTTGGGTCGTAGCGGCCGAGCGCAAATGCAATCTGACCGGTAGTGACCGTGAATGCGCTGGGAATCTCCTGCCGGACGCCGCGAATGTTCTGAAAGACGACCGGTTTATGCTCGAGGATTTCCTGGCCCTTCGCGCTCACCAACAGGTCGCCGTGGGCATCGAGCGCCAGAGAATCGGCACCGGAAAAGCCCAGCCGAATCCGGCTCGGGTCAGCGCCGGGCGCTACCACAAAGTCGTACTCCAACTGCTGTTGGCTGGCGTAAAAGGTCAGGTCGATGCCCGGATAGATATTCGGATAGCGGACTTGGCCGAAAGTCGCGATGTTCGTGTGCCACTGACTCGGATCGTTTCCCAGGAAGTAGTTCACGGTCCCGCGCTGCGGTTGTTCGCCCACCGCGCGGACGGCGGAGTTGCCGCCCAAGACCTGCATGCGCACGACGGTGGCAGGGGTTTGGGGCTGGAGATCAGGGGTTAGGGAAGAAGGTCCCTCGCTTGCGCTTCGGGCTACGATGCCCATTGGATTTTCGATTCCTGAGCCGTGACCGCTGCCCCGTGACCCCTGCTGCAACACCATGACTGCGTCATCGTTGGCCAGGAACAGGGTGTAACCGGGCCCATGTGTCAGAAACTGAACGTTTGGATCAGCCTGGCCAACATTAGCTTCGAAGGAAATGGGCAGCCGGCCAAAATCGCGCTGCATCTGCGGTTTGGCGCCGGCGGCGACATTGGATGTGGATGGAGGCATGTTTGCCGCAAGCGGAGCCATTGCCGCGGGCGGAACGCGCATTGAAGGCGTCAGGAAATTAGTGGACAAGTTATCGGCGTGCACCATTGAGACTACCGAACTGTCAGCGGTAAGGTCGCCATTGGCGACCAGCCCGAGGGGGATTCGGCCGGTCCGCGAGCTTGACAAAAGATCGGTCCAATTTTCCGGGTTTGAGCGGCCGATTGCGGATCCCGGATGCACCGCATTCTCCTGAAATGTAGCCCTCTCGCTCCGCGAGAGGGGTAGCGCATCTTCATGGCAATACATGCCGCGCGGCGGCTCGCCCAATTCATTCGCGCGATCAACCACTGTGGGTAAATTCAGTGCTGGGAGCGTGCCGTCAGGCTCTCGCGCGAAAAAGGGATCGATGGTTGCCTGTTCGGGTGCATCGAGCCAGGCAGCGCAAAGCGCTACGCCGAGCAGCGTTTCGCCGAGCGGTAGCCGGCATTCGAGTACCACTACCTGTGGGCGGAAAAACCCCGGCGCAAATGGGCGCGGTCTACGGCCACGGACATGAGATGCGAGTTTCATGGTTGACTCCGGCAGCACAGGAAGAAATCGTCTCTGAAACGGCGAAATGTCTTCTTTGATCCTTATCTCTTGCTCTGTCCGGCAACCGCATTTGCGCAATTGTACCATTCCTGATCGTGAGCTGGTCAAGAGGACCTTGGTCATGGTTTCGGAAAGCTCGCCGGCCCCCAGGCCGGAAACTTGGTTCAGGTTCGCTCCCGTGGATAATAGGCACCGATTCTCGAGCACCTCGAAGCGTGGTTGAAAAGGAATGGGCCGCATGGGTTGGCTCCTTTCCGCCGAGATGGTATTGGTCTGTGGCGGCTAAACTGACCATTAACCGGTCTTTCCCAGATGGACACTTCCTCCGGCCTTAGCTGCCGGTTCGGGAGTTGATTTTACCCGTCCGACTGGACGGTGGCAACGATTTTGCCCTCAAAAACGCCGCCGGAAGCCGCGTCATCGCCGCCTGAGCCGACCGCACCAGACGTTCCGCCCTCGTTCAGCCCCCGAAATCCACCCACCGGGCACACCGCGGACGGCCGGCGACGGCTTTCGGACTCGGTTGCGTAGCCCACCCCAACCTCAACCCGAGGCACGGGCCGGACACAAGCGAGCGATTCGCTCCAGGATACGGGCAAACAGTTTTCGCGGCACGGCGACTTCCGCCAACTGGAAGAGGACATACTTGGAGTGCCTCACCACCTTGGCCCCGA